>Ga0209495_1000012_pt1 | contig 186457 bp, 180 predicted proteins | sample EN1Hudsemesocosm_FD_184629 | JGI IMG/M metagenome (GOLD analysis project Ga0209495, IMG submission 184629) | Methane-oxidizing microbial communities from mesocosms in the Hudson Canyon - EN1E Hudson Canyon (SPAdes) (version 2) | ecosystem: Environmental > Aquatic > Marine > Cold seeps | place...
CTTTGTTGATACCACCAGCAACAGAGATTTTAACATCTAAGCCAAGACCAGCAATTAATGCTAAATCAGCAAAAGGTGTTTGACCTGCAGCTTGTGCATCAAGACCAGTGTGAACACCGATGATTTGCGCGCCGTTAGCAGCAGATTCTTTTGCTACAGCAGCTTTATCTTCAACAGAGATTAAATCGATTTGAGCTTCAGCACCGTTAGCTTTAGCAGCTTTGATAACACCGTTAACAGTTGCAGCATCAGCAGCACCTAATACAGTTGTGATATCACCACCAGCTTCAAAGAAAGGTGTTGCTTCGTATTCACCAGCATCCATAGTTTTAAGATCAACTAAGATTTTTTTAGTTGGATGTGCTGCTTTTAAAGCCTTAACAAGTTTAAGACCGTTGTATTTGATACATGGAGTACCAATTTCTAGAATGTCAACATATGGTGCAACTGCTTCTGCTAGAGCCATTGTTGCGTCGAAGTCTAGAGAATCTAGAGCCATTTGGATTTCTGCCATGATATATACTCCTAAAAAGTAATAAATTTTATTTACACGTTAATTACGCGATTTGGAACTATAGTTCAGACAGCCACAAAATGTCAATTTGTGTGACTGTTTGAGAATAACAGCCTAAACAACAAAATTAATGTTGTTGAGGCTGGTAACTTTTACTTAAGCTTCTAATTCTGCAAGACGGTTTGCAAGTAACTCTTCAAGAGTTTCTAGTGCTTTAGCAAAGCCTTCAATGCCTTCAGCAAGCTTTTCTGTAGCCATGCGATCTTCAGCATGCATTGCTTCGAATGTTGCTTTATCCATATCGATTTTTGCGATATCAGAAGCAGCAGCTTGGTCAGCAGATAACTTACGTGGTAATTCACCTTCAGTAGATTGCAATTCATCTAACAACCCAGGTGAAATAGTTAATAAATCAACACCCGCTAACTCAGTGATTTCACCAAGGTTACGGAAGCTTGCGCCCATTACTTCAGTGTTATAACCAAACTTTTTGAAGTAGTTATAGATTGCTGTAACTGATACAACACCTGGATCTTCAGCTGCTGGGTAAGAATCTGTACCAGTATCTTTTTTGTACCAATCAAGGATTCGACCAACGAATGGTGAAATCAATTGAATGCCATTTTCAGCACATGCAATCGCTTGGTGCAAACCAAATACCAATGTAAGGTTAGTATGGATACCTTCTTCTTCAAGAACTTTAGCAGCTTGAATACCTTCCCAAGTTGCAGCAATCTTGATTAAGATACGGTCACGTGAAACGCCTGCATCTTCGTACTGAGCGATTAAGTCACGACCTTTAGCAATGGTTGCATCAGTATCAAATGACAAACGAGCATCTACTTCTGTAGAAACACGTTGTGGAACGATAGCTAAGATTTTCAAACCAAAAGATACAGCTAAACGGTCAAATGCTAAAGTGATAACGTCAGCAGCTGAAGCATCAGCGCCTACAGATTCACGAGCAGCTTTCAATGTGTCATCAACAATACCTTGGTACTGAGGCATTTGTGCTGCAGCAGTAATAAGAGATGGGTTAGTTGTAGCATCACGAGGAGTAAACTTTTCGATTGCTTCGATATCACCTGTATCGGCAACAACAACTGTCATTTCTTTCAGTTGGTCAAGTAAATTTGCCATGTTAATGGGACCTTTAATTTAAAGTTAAAACTTTACAGTCTGCGACTTAAAGCAGACTGAATTCATAATCTTAATGCCTTCTTGCTACAAAACCTAGCGACTATAAAATATAGTTTATCTCGCTGCGATGTAGTATGAAGTGGCTATATTACAAGGATATTAATTAACCTTGGTTGCGAATATATTGCTCTACGCCAGTAACGTTAGTTTGGTTACGGATGTATTGTTCTACGCCAGTAACAGCAGTTGAACTGTTAGTTTGGTTACGAATATATTGCTCTACGCCAGTAACAGCTGTTGCATTGTTAGCTTGGTTACGGATGTATTGTTCTACGCCAGTAATAGCTGTTGCATTGTTAGCTTGGTTACGGATGTATTGTTCTACGCCAGTAATAGCCGTTGCATTGTTAGCTTGGTTACGGATATAGCGTTCTACACCAGTTAAGCCATCATTGCTTTTTGCGCTAGCTGATGATGTGTTTGCTGGTTCTGATGAAAACAAACCTGTGAAAAAATCGCAAATAGAAGCTAAGAAGCCTTTTTGTTTCATTAGAAATACCCCTGTTATATTTTTATACTCAATTGTGCTTAAGCGTACATGCTTGTGAAATGAGTAAATTACTATTTTAGGTTAACTGTGGCAAGTCAGAAGAGTTAAACAAAAAGCGATTATTACTGCTTCTATGTTTTTGACCACATTTACACTATATGCACAGTCATTTGTATGGTCGAGCGACAACGACTGTCTGTTTTGCTAAATTATAATTTAGCGAAGATTCTAGTCAATATTTACATTCACTAGAAAGTAAAAAACGAGCAGTCAAATGACTACTCGTTTTTTATTCTACTTAGAGCTAACTCTAGTCAGCTTATGCAGCGTCAACTAAAGCACGTAACTCTTTAGCAGATTCTGCTGGAGAGTCTGCACCGTAGATAGCAGCACCAACTACAACGATAGTCGCGCCAGCTTGTACTGTTTTCTGGATAGTATCTTTGTTGATACCGCCAGCTACAGAAATACGGCAGCCTAAGTTCAAGTCTGCAACTAAAGATAAGTCAGCAAAAGGTGTTTGACCTGCTGCTTGTGCGTCAAGACCAGTGTGAACACCGATGATTTGAGCGCCATTAGCAACTGCAGCAGAAGCAACAGCGGCTTTATCTTTAACACTGATTAAGTCGATTTGAGCTTCAGAAGTGTTTGCATTAGCAGCTTTAATTACGCCGCCCATTGTAGCTTTATCTGAAACACCAAGAACAGTACAGATATCAGCACCAGCTTCATAGAATGGAGTTGCTTCATATTCGCCAGCATCCATTGTTTTTAAGTCAACAAGGAGTAATTTTTCTGGGAATTTTGCTTTTAATGCAGTAACTAGCTCAAGACCGTTGTACTTGATGCAAGGTGTACCAATTTCCAAGATGTCAACGTATGGTGCTACTTGCTCTGCAAGTGCAACTGTTGCATCGAAATCTAGAGAATCTAGAGCCATTTGGATAAGTGCTTTTGCCATGCTGACATGCTCCTAATATATTGATTTAAATTTGTAATTACGCTAAAAATACGCCGGAAGACTATAAGCCAAATTGACTCATAATGTCAATTTTCTTTATAGTCTCTTTATTCTTAATCACTGATGTACAGCAGTGCAGTGAGGCTTGTGCGTGAGTCAGCTAAGGTGGGAATTAGATTATGAGCGCAGCTTTTTACCAATATTACTCTACAAAATATGCAGGTTGAAATGAAAAAAATTAATAACATTAGCGGCTTGATTATTGATATGGATGGTGTGCTTTGGCATGGTAATCAAGCTGTCGATGGTCTGGTTGAGTTTTTTACTACATTGAGAAAGTTGTCGCTGCCCTTCGTGCTAGCAACTAATAATGCCAGCCTGACTCAACAACAATATATAGATAAGTTGAAGGGGATGGGCGTTGATATAATCGCGACGGAAATTCTGACTTCGAGTATGGCAACAGCTGCCTATTTAGCTGAACATATTCCGAAAGAAAAGCAGCGAGTATTCGTAATAGGCGAGCAGGGCTTACGTCAACCATTGCTGGAGGAAGGCTTTGTTTTAACCGACCTCTATCAAGTAAATCAGCCCGATAAAAATATCGTTGACCAAGGTGCGGACATTGTCGTTTCAGGCCTAGATCGGCAATTAACCTGGGACAAGTTAGCGACAGCAACGTTAAATATAAAAGCGGGCGCAGAGTTTTATGCAACTAATTCCGATACAACCTTACCTACAGAGCTAGGTGAAGTCATGGGCAATGGTGGAACAATTGCTGCCTTAGAAGCGGCAACCGGTGTAAAAGCCATATCGATTGGCAAGCCTGAGCCTATTTTATATCAACAAGCCTTGGCAATATTAGGTACTCAAGCAGACAATACGCTCGCTATTGGCGACCGTCTAGATACTGATATTTTAGGGGCGGTCAATGCGGGCATGCGCAGCATTATGGTATTAACAGGAATTTCATCGGAAGAAGATATTGAACTAGTTGACTATAAGCCTGATTGGCTTATGGCGGATATTACTGAGGTAGCAGCCGTTTTACGGCATTCGGTTTAACAAAATGTTGGAGAAAAGTTAATGAAGAAAATTATCAATGGCGTAGAAAGTCTATTAGAAGAAAGCCTTAATGGTTTTGCAAAAGCACATAGCGATATTATTCAGCTTAACCGACAACCTCATTTTGTTACTCGGAACCAGCAAACGAAACCAGGCAAAGTAGCACTGATTTCAGGCGGCGGCTCAGGTCATGAACCATTACATACCGGACTCGTTGGGCAAGGAATGTTAGATGCCGCTTGTCCGGGACAAATATTTACTTCACCGACACCAGATCAAATGATGGCAGCTGCCGAAGAAGTTGAAAATGAAGCTGGCGTGTTATTTATAGTTAAAAACTATGCTGGCGATGTGATGAACTTCGAAATCGCCGCTGAAATGCTGGACTGTCAGCATCAGACAGTATTAGTGAGTGATGATGTTTCGTTGCCTAAAGACCACAGTACTGGTCGACGTGGTGTCGCGGGTACTTTGATTGTTGAGAAAATAGTAGGGGCAGCAGCTGAAGCTGGGGCTACATTACTAGAGTGCAAAGCCTTAGGTGAGCGAGTTAATGACAATACCGCATCGATGGGCATCGCTCTAACCAGTTGTACTGTGCCAGCCTTAGGCCAGCCGACCTTTGAAATTGGTGACAATGAAATCGAAATGGGGGTTGGCATCCATGGTGAGCGAGGCCGTGAGCCTATGGACTTAACTAGTGCTAGTGATATTGTCGAGCATTTAGTTACTGCGATTGATGCCGATCTCAAACCGCAAGCGGGACAAAAAATACTACTGCATGTTAATGGCTTCGGTGCGACACCAGCAATGGAGCTATACCTTGTTTATGAATTAGCAGCCGAATTGTGGCAACAACGTGGCGTAGAGGTTGAACGTTCATTAGTGGGTAATTACACCACATCATTAGATATGGCTGGTTGTTCTATCACGGTTACCTTATTAGATGATGAATTGACTCAACTTTGGGACGCTCCGGTTCATACCGCTAATTTACGATGGTAAATGGATGACTTTAAGTAGTTGTTGCTGAGTAAGCTGCTAGAGAAGCTTACTGTTTCGCTAATAACAGGTCAGCAATAGCACAAATCATTAATTGACTGGTCCGTGCGCCAGGATCTATATGGCCTATAGCTCGTTCACCTAAGAAAGATGCACGGCCTTTGGTTGCCTGCAATTCTTTGGTGGACTCCATGCCTGCAATTGCAACTTGCTTTACGGCTTCAAGAGCTTTAGTCATCGACAGGTTAGTGTTGGCACTTAGTTGTAGGCTATTAGCAACAGGAATCAATGTGTCGAGCATTGTTTTTTCACCAAGATCAGCTTTACCACGTTGCTTTACAGATTCCACGCCGACAGAAAAAGCGTCACTAAATGTGGCAAGATTCATATCGTCTGACGATGCCTTAGCCATTTTGACAAACAATGTGCCAAATAAAGAACCTGATGCTCCCCCCATCGTAGACATAAATGTCATGCCGACTTTCTTTATAGTATCTGGCCAGTTCAGTGTGGCTAGTTCATCACTAATAGCCATTAAAGCTGATAGACCTCGCTGAAGGTTAATAACGTGGTCGCCATCTCCAATAGCTTTATCTAACTCAGTGATTTCTGCTTCGTGTAGCTTAATTTGCTGCTGAATTGCAGTGATGTAGTTTGCAGATAAGGACATAGTGGCGGTTTCTCAATATTTTTAGTTATCAGACAGGCTAATAAATGGCTTGATTGAAGTCAATTGTATATATCGGAGCTAAAAAAAAGCCCCGACCAAAAGGTCGAGGCTTCTTTAATCTTCAAATATCAAATCAAATAATTTGAGACTTTAGATAGTTCATGTCTTCTTTAGAAGAACATGAAGCCACCGATAGAGAAGATATCAGTGTCGATGTTTTGATCATCGTTTTCTACGTTTGTGTACTCAGCAACCAATTTAAGGTTAGAGTTTACATCATGGTATACACCAACAGTCCATTTTTCAGACTCATCGTAGCTAGCAGCACCTTTAACGTCAGTGTCAAGTTCTGCATATTGTGCAGACACTAAAGTAGTACCAGCGAAACGGTAACCAGCTTGAACTAGGAATTGATCCCATTCAGTTTCAACAGCAACATCTTCATTTTCAGAGTCAGAGTATTGACCCATGAATTCAAAACCTGCAACAGCTAAAGTACCACCAACAGTCCATGCTTGAGCATCATTGTTACCAGCGTTATCTTCACCTTGAGTCATAGCACTTAACCATGCAGTGAATGAACCACCGTCAAATGTACCAGCGTAGCTTAAGTCACCTTCGTAACGGAAGTTATCAGAATCTACTCCACCTGTTACTAATGTACCAGACGCACCACCAGATACACCTGCTAAAGCATTAGTAATACCAGCAGATGGGTCCATAATAGCAACAGCGACTTTGAAGCCGTTCATGTCTGGTGAAGTCCATTTAACTTGTGAACGCCATGAAGCGTAATCGTAACCAAGACCAATACCACCTAATGTAGTATTGTTTTCAGCTGCAGATCTACCTGCACCGTAACCTACACCGTAAAGAGTTTGATCAGTCAGGATGTTGTGTGAAGAGTAAAGACCTAATGCTTTACCAGCTAAAACTTGACCAAATGAACCGTCAACTGTGAAGTAAACTTCACGTTGCTCAATACCTGAGTAGCTGTCAACGCTTGTAGATGGGCTGAAAGAAATGTGAGCTGCGAGATCAAGACCATTCATTGTTGGTGCTTTGAAGTCGAAGTTAAGGAATGATGGTAAAAGACCATCTTCAAGATTGGCAACATCATCTGTGCCTTTAGCATCTGTAAAAGTTGCGAATTGGTTGATTAAACCACCAACTTTAACTTCCCAACCACCTTCAGATACTAATGTTGCTGATTGAGCAGATGTGCTAGCAGCAGCTAGTACAACTAGGCCTGCTAATAATTTTTTGTTAAATGTCATTTCTGTATACCTTATATTTGTTAACAGATTACTTTAAATTTCTCTCGTAACCGGATTAATCGCGGTTAAGACTGTATTCTCCATATCTAAACGGACATTGCAACACTTTTACAACAAAAAGGTGACATATTTGCTGTCGAGATGAATGTTGTGTTTTTTTTACCACAATATTCAAGGTGAAATCGTTTGTTTTTTGATCTGGAGCTACTAGATATACGATAGTCGAGTACGGACTTTGGCTTGGACAGGTATTAACAGTTAGGTATATATAATAGGTAGAGGATGATTGCTTGATGTTGTCTTGCTATCGCTAAGCTATTACAAATCTATTTTACTACGGAAACAAAAAAGCCCCTGAAGGATAAACTTCAGGGGCTTTCTGTATTCTTGGTGGCTCGACCTGGAATCGAACCAGGGACACAGGGATTTTCAATTCAAAATCCCAAGGTTTCGTAGACCTGAAGAAATAAGTGATGTTTCGGATGAACCCTTTACCTATAGGTAATTAAAGGGTTTTCATCTTTACCTGTCTAGATAACTGGAATATACTAAAAATCACTAATAAACCTTACCCCTGACTTACCCCGAGGTAATGAATGACTAAAAAAGTGCTTCATTTCACGCAACCTAGAATCAAAGCGTTAGCCCTTCCTGATAAAGGTCGGGTTGAATATTACGATGATGAAAAGAAAAATCTAATGTGTCGCGTCAGTAGTACAGGTCATAAGTCATTTTCAGTAGTGAAGTGGCAAGGTGGAAAAATGCAAAGGGTTACGATTGGTGATGTTGGTAGTACGACCGTAACTTTTGCTCGAAGCCAGGTAGATAATATCCTTGCATCAATTAGTCTTGGTAATAATCCAACAGCCGAGAAAAGGAAAAAAAAGTTAGCCGATACCAAACTGGTGGATGTACTAGAGCAATATATAGAAGGTCGAGACTTAAAACCGTACACCGTCAAAGATTATCGCTATAAATTGAAGCTAGGCTTTGTTGATTGGCTTGAAAAACCAATCAGTAGTATCACGGAAGATATGGTATTAAAACGTCATAAGAAGATAAGCCAAACAGGTAAAACCACAGCTAACACTACAATGAGAGTATTACGCCTTACTCTGAATTATGCTGTAGCAGTAGGAATGGTAGACAGCAATCCAGTCAACATATTAAGCAAGGCGCGCTTATGGCATAAGAACCACCGCAAGGATAGGGTAATCCCTAGTAGTAAATTACAGGTATGGCAAAACGCTGTTGAAGCATTGCCTAATGAAAAGGCAAAAGTGTACTTATTGATGGCATTGTATATGGGCTTTAGAAGTAAAGAGCTACTAGAAATGGAGTGGTCGCATATAGATTTAAAGTTAAAAATTATCATGTTATATGACACTAAAAACGGTACAAACCATAGTTTACCTATACCTGACGTGTTACTTCCTCATATTAAGAAATTAAAAAAACTCACAGGCGTATATAAATGGGTTTTTGCAGGGGCTAAACCAAGTAGCGCGATGGCAGTGCCGAACAAACCGATTCAATCTATTATAAAAACCACTGGTGTAGAGTTTAGCCCACATGATTGCAGACGTACCTTTACTACGATAGCGGAGGCTGCATACCTCCCAATGACAATGATAAAGCGGCTTATTAACCATGTAACAACTAATGATGTAACTGGTGGTTATATGGTGACAGAGGAAGCAACATTACGATTAGCAATTAACAAAGTGGCTGACGATATTCAAGAGCACGTGACACAGAAAAATAATATTGTGAAATAAAAAGGGTAAAAGTAAGCAATGGTAAATACGCAAATCAACCTAACAATCAATGATCTCATAGAGCACTTAAATGCTTCTGCTGGTCGGGATATATCGATAGAGCGTATTAACGAACATGGGAAAAAGGGTGATTTATCCTTTGTACTCACACATCCAGACGGCAAACGCTTTAAGCTTATCCCCCTATGGGAGAACCCTGAAAACCTCTATTACTATAGTGATTACATTCCACTAAACAACACAATGTTTAAACACATTATCTCTTCATCAACCCCCAAACAGGTTTCTATTCTAAAGATGGTCGTTGATGGTCAAGAAAAGGAGTTCACATTAGACCCTTACCATCATTGCACCCAAAGTGATCTACGCATACAAATGGAAGAAGCGTTGAGGTTTGGAAAAGAATATTTTTCAGCCAATCAAACACCAACATCGAAAGATTTGTTTACTCAACCAGTGGTTAGTGAACTGTTTGATGTCGTCTCAGCAACGGTAGATCGGTTTATTGAAAAGAATATGAGGTTACCTAATGGCTATGATGAAGTGTTTAATCATCTAAATCGAGAGTATGGGGTAAAAAATCAAGAAGCCACCTTACCCACTGGTAATATAAGTAGAGATAACTTCCGCAGACGCTATAAGTCTTGGGTAGGGAGTCAGGGCAAAACGGATCATAATAGGATCAAAAGCGGATCAGAATAGGGTTTTTAGTATATTCACTTAAAAATCAACCTGTTAAGATTTTCTTGTGATTAAAATCACTTCGCATGCAATGCAAATAACTGCTTTGTAATTGAGGTGAATTATGACGAACAAACAAAACTTAATATCAGCAGAACAAGCAGCTGACTATCTTGATGTTACTACACGTACTCTTGCTAATTGGAGATCGCGTGGTTTTCCTAACGTGCCATTTTCAAAAATAGGACGTTGCGTAAAGTATCGAATTTCTGATCTTGATACTTATATCGCTAAACATTCACATAATGTGGAGGTAGTGAAATGACTATTTCTACTATACGCAAGCTTCCAAACCCAGAAACAAAGATTGGCAGAGTGCTGATGATTTTTTTGCTTGGAAGGTCACTAAACCTGATAGAAGCTCAACAGCAGTGGGGCGAGAGATGTCTACATAACACCGTATCAATTTTGCAAAGGCGATATGGAATAACCATAGCTAGGAAGTTTGAAACTGTTCCTGGTTATGAAGGTAAACCAACGAAATGTTGTCGATATTGGATTGAACCTGAAGAACTAAAACGAATTATATATTGGGAGAACACAGACCAGCCAGAAGAAAAAGCCCACAGCGTCGAAACTAGAGGGCCTTCCAATGAACACAAATAATTCTACCCCTACCAGATTATTCTGGCAATTAGTCCTTACCAAAACTTGCAGGCTGGTGGACACGCTACCAAATTTAGGTATTAGCCCTGTCAGGTTGAGCTCCCTTCTTTTTACTCACCTCGTCGGTGTGTATGTGTACCTCAAGCAGTTTGAAACTGGGGCGGGAGGATGACGAATGGCAAACAAGCAATGGGAGCGCAGCAACAACCGAAAGCAAAGTGGGCGTTATTTTGGACTGCCTCATGCGGTTATGGATTCATCAAACTATATCCGGTTGTCAGCTCATGCTGTGAAGCTACTCAACGACCTTGGTTTTCAATATAACGGGCACAATAACGGTGATTTATGTGCTACTTGGTCAATGATGAAAAAGAGAGGGTGGAAGTCAAAAAGCACCTTGTACAACGCTATTAAAGAGTTGACTCATTACGGGTTCATTTACAACTCAAGACAGGGTGGTAGACATAGAGCAACGCTATACGCATTGACGTGGAATAAAGTCGATGAGTGCAAAGGCAAATTAGAAATTGAACCAACACTTATTCCTTTGGGGTATTGGAAGGAGGAAAAAAGTAGATTTAAATGAATAGCGGTATTAAAAACGCTAGTACGCATAGAGACTACATTAGTACGCATAGCGAGGCATAAAACGTGCAACCTGACTACAAGGAAAATAACTAGTACACATGGCGAGTTAACCAGACCTATTTTGTTAATCAATTAGTACGCATAGCGAGAACCTTTATATGTTACCAAGAGGTGTGAGTATTTATTTAACCAACAGAAGGTATTGAAGTAAGTGCCATGCAACATAAAGCGAGTAATTGATGAAAGTTTTAGCCGTAATGGAAACGTTAAATGGCGGTTACAAACGAGGGGCCCCTAGAAGCTGCTTTTGTATACGGGTCAGCGTGAGCGCAATTACGGGCTATTTATCAGTTTTTTTAGAATAACGGTTTCACTATCGACAGGACATAACAATGGCAACAAGAAAAGAAGTATCGGAACATCTTGGTTTATCAGAAAGACAAATTACCAATTTGTCTAACAAAGGCATTCTGCCAAAGGCTAAAGGTAGAGGCGGTAATAGCTTAGATGATTGCAGGAAGGCATATATATCTTATTTGAGATCTCGAACTAAGGTCGTAACGAATGGTGAAATCGATGATGATGTTGACATTACTCGCGAGAGAGCCTTAAACCTCAGGGTTGATACTAGGCTTAAAGAGCTAAAAGAACAGCAGATCCGAAGGGAGCTGGCCTCAGTTGATGCGCTTGAATGGGTATTAAGTAAAACAGCATCACAAATTGCAGCACAGTTGGACGCGATCCCTCTAAGAATTAAGCGGCGCGATAAAACCTTTACTGCGAACCAGATTGCGGTGGTTTCTCGTGAAATTATTGTGTGTCAAAACGCATGTGCCAATCTAACGCTTGATCTCGATGAATATGAAGAGGAGGTGAAGTAAAGCAGCGACTTGAGCGTCCACTAAGTTTAATCTGTTTTGGAAACGTTCCTTCTGATGGCATTCTATAAATGGTGCTTGTAGCCTGCCCAACTCAATAGTTAACATTAATATTTTCTATTTTTATAATTAACTATTATTAGGTATAAAAATTTTCAACAATCTCACTTAAATGTTTTTTTACGCTTACCTTTAACACACGTTTATAATGATTTTTACCATACTTGTCGGTGTCTACCACGATCCCTGCTTCCATATCATGGAAAAGATAAGTTTTAAGCTTTTCTTGATCAAACTGTCCAGCTAATATTTCCCACCTCTTAAACCAAATAGGCAGTATTTGAGATGCCATATGTTCGTATGTTTGAAGAAGATCTAGATTTTTGGCATGAGATATAATGTCTGCATACTGTCTATCTGTGATGCTATTTGGCTTTTCAAAATAAAAAGATATTCCTTGCTTTTCCAGCGGCACATCAATAGTACAAAAAAGAAATTGCTCTTCCGGTACTACGTCATAATAGGAGTTTAGATAGCGCTTCGTCGCGATAAAACTCTCTTTCTTTTTATGGTTACATTGATGGCAAGTCCATATCAAATTTTTAGAAAAAATAGAAAATTCTTGAAACTTACTTTTGGGTAAATAATGATCGAATTCACTAGGCTCCCTAAATCCGCAGTAAGGACATAACTTTCTGTCTTCAGCGCTACGGCTCCCTATTATTGTAGATTTTAAACTAGATAACCCTTCTGTTTTTGAATTATAGCAATGCTCCATATCTTTCTTTTGTACACTCCCTAATGCGATAGGCACCATCACTCCTAAGTAACTTTTATTTGCGATGTAAGCTGTGTACGCGCTATTAACTTTACTTTTAATGTTACTCAGTCTAGTTTTTCTTGCGCCCTGTTTAGCGTTTGTTATCGAATCGAAAGACTCAGTGTCATTTAGCGGAGGGGGGAGTTGATTTCTCAATGTTTCTTCCTTCCTTCCTTATTCAAGGAGTGAAGTAACGCTTTTGCGCTTATGCCCAAATTATTATCGAACATAGTCATTATTTTTTCAGGAGTATTTTCTTCTAAAAGCCTTATGAAAATATTCTTATAATCGCGCTCATAATCGCTAACATCAAAGATCTCTTGAGCAATTTCAGTAATGTTTTCACCAAAAGTTTCAATCGCTAAATCATCAATTTCCGGAGTATTCTCTAGCCTCCTAACAACACGTACGTATTTTGAAGGGACCTGCTGCAAAACAATAGGAGAGTGAGTGCTAATGACAGCGTAAGAATTATAATCCTCTAACAAACCGTTTATCACTGACATAAGGTTAGCTAGCATAGAAGGATGCAAATGTGTTTCTGGTTCATCAAACAGTAAGACTGACTTGTCTTTTAAAAAACTAACAAGACCTGTCAGTGTAGCCAACATAATCCTTTGGCCCGCACTGGTTTTTTCTCTAAGTAACTTCTTAGCATCAGGGCCAATAATGTCTGATAAATCTAAATTAGGAGCAACATATTTCAAATATTTGGAAAACACTTTTTTCCGATCTTCTGAAAGAGCGTCAACCGTACTATAAATACGGTTTATTAATTTCTCGGTGGTTAAAACACGATCACTTTCTCCGCGTACCCCCCAATATCTGTAGCTTGTTCTTAAGTCTTCAGTTTCAGCCGGAACCTCAAAGTCGTCAAAAGCGCTAAATGATAACGCGATAACATTTTGAAATAACCCCCTAGAAGATATTTTATTATCGCCATAAATATCTTGCTTGTCATGGCTCTCTGATTTTGCTCCGCCACTAATCAAGAAAGCCAATTCCCCAAGGACTTGAGTTTTTCCCACGCCATTTTTGCCGACAAGAACAAAAATGCGATTAGGTAGCTCACCCACTTTCCGGAAATCAAAGGATATATGGTGAGGCTTCTCTGCTCCCTTAAGTTGTATGCTTACGTTGAAATGAGGGGCTTTGGAGAGGTCTTCTTTTTCAATATCTGATATTCCCCTGGAAAGAGGAGCATATAAAGCAGCAGCAGCACTATTTCTTAATAGAGATATTTCAAATCCTGGGTTGTTCGGCCCTTCAAACTTGTGACCAATATCTGGATTGCCGTATACATCATTCATAGCAACAATATATTTGTTGTAGAATTCCTCACCTTGCTCCCTAAGCTTTATGTAGTACTCTTCACTTTGACCGAGAGAACAATACTTACCGCTCAGGTGATCAAATTCGAGAAGATCGTCTTCACTAAGGAAGTCTAAGGTTTTTATATTTTCCTTATGGAATTCACGAAGAATTTTCACAAACCCAATTTCTATTGCACTGGCAGTGTTTGATTGAGGATAAAAAGTAGCGTTAAAACCAGTGACAAAGCCGAAGTCATCCCAATTATCTGGTTGCAGATGAATAAGATCTGTTTTTGTTAGATATAGAGCAGCCTTAAGAAGCTTACCTTTTTTTATTATAAAACGCATTTTTATTTTTCATATAATCATTTTCCGACTTTACTGACAGCAAATTTATGAAGAATTTTGGTACTGGGATGATTTGAAAGAGAAACTAATTTGTTTGCTAATGCAACAGGAATTAAAGAATTATCATACATGTCACATTTTAATTTCTGTACATTGGTCAATGCTTCGTCAAAACGATAAAAATCATTTTGATTTACTTTCAATAGGCTAGATTTTGTAGGCAATGAAATTACATACATGTTGCCATATTCAGTTTTATAAATAACCTTATGGCCGTAATAAGAGGTGGAGCCATATGGCTTATTTGGATCTGCCTTTCCCGGCGTTATATATTTATAGATGTACTCATTATCCAACAAAAGAACCTGCCCATTTTTCATCCTTTGTGAAATCTCATCTGCATGCTCTACGAAAGGGCCTGATTTCTCTAAACCCACCAAAGTTAAACTATGTTTATCTTCAAGCCATGTGCAGAGCTTTCTCATTGGCTTATGAAGGTTCGCTGTTTGTCCAAAAAATGCCAATGGTCCATTTTTAATTAGCAGTGTTTCAGAAATAGTACCTGGGGTTATTTCCAAAACATTCTTGAGTAGAAGTACAATTAAGATCTGTTCTAAAGCAGAAGATAAGTAACCCAAAATCCCACCTGCTCCAAGTTCATCATCAATAGCCTCATGCAACCTTAAAACATCTATCAGATACAAATTGCCATTGCACTCAGTGCACGAAAAAGTAAAGTCTTTACTTACTTCAGAACGTTTTAAATCAATATTTGTCTCTTCGCAGTTAGGGCAACTTGCCAGCACCCAAGAGTCAATAGGGCTGCTATATTCTTCAAAAATAAGCCATTTTAAAGCTTCTGCTAGCTTGTTGTCTCCCTCACACAAGAAATCATGGATGGTCTTTCGAATCGTGTGCGTGAGTGTACCTTCTTCTTCAAACCTTATGTTTTTTACGGGCACAATAAGCTTTTGTCGTTCTATGTTTTTGAGTTTTGCCATATCTTCGGGCGCAATGAATGGCTGGTCTTCTAAACCCTCTAAATCTTCAATTTTAAAAAAAAGAGCCCCTAACTGAAAAAAAGAGATTCTAGAAGATGGAAATTCTTTGCGAACAACTATGTCTGAATACCCACCATCGAAAGCAATTACATTCTTAATCGTTGAGTTTTCAAGCACATCAAAATCAATCACTTTATGTTCTAACTGAGCAACATCATCCGCTGTTTTAGGAAAGCTACATTTCTCTAAATAGCTGTCTACAACTTCATCATTGATTATATGGCTGTGACTAGATTTACTTGGGTTAGCGACAGCTCTATTTCCTCTGCGATTAATATAACTCATTATTAACCATCCGAATTTGAAGTCGCTTGGAATAGATCGATTTGAACAGGTATGACAAAAGGATTTGAATAACTTTTCATTCTGACAAACCCTTTATCGTTTTCTGCGCTAAACCGTATTAGGCCAGCAGAAAAATCCTCGAAATCATAAAACTTACGTATCTCTTTTGTTTCATCGCTATTGTTAAGGTGAGCGATAAACCAATTCTGTGTATTTTTAAGTATGTTGCTGCTAATCGAGCTGGCTTCTTGAGTGGCATAAATCATACCCAAATTAAGTTTAGCTCCTTCTTTAGCAATTCGATTATAAATTTGAGTGTTGTCCTTGTCCTCTTTTTTAGGAAAGAGATTATGTGCTTCCTCAAAATAAAATTGAATGAAATTATTCGGTTTGTTCTCAATAAAGTGTGACATACAAGAAGCAAATATGTACTGGCAGATCATCGCTGAATACATGATTTGTATTGCAGTATCTCCTTGAGAAAGGTCAACAATCACAATCTTCCCATCCCTTAGAAAGCCTTCGATTTCCTCAGGGAATGGTTCATCTATTGTTCTAGTATGCTGATTTTTTATAGGTCTGAGCTTGAGAAAACCTCCTATGCTAGGTCCATTCCCTTCTGTCTTCTTGGTCAGCATCGTCAAGACAGCCTTCATATCTTCGTCTAAGTAATCTTTACCGTTGTCTTTTTTATACTTATCAAAAAATGGATTATCATTTTCGATGTATTCTTCCCAGACTCTTTCAAACCAAAGGCATGCATCGTCTAGAGAATCACCCATATATGATGGAGTCAGTCCACCCTCTTTAATAACTTGATTTAATTTTTCTGTACCCTGAAATGTTACTTTATGATTCTTTGGCATAACAAAACCGGCTTTATACAAACAACATTGATATGCGGCTATCATTCTGTTGTACCTAGTCCAAGCTGAGCCGCGATGGTTTTCATCCTCTGGTGGCTCCATATTTATCTCAAGAAAGTTTTTCAAATATATAGCTGTATCAAGAGAAAGATAAGATTGTATAAGGTTAAAGCCTGCAATTATGTTTTTGTAAAAATTGATCTTCATTACTTTGAAATCATCTTTTTCTAAAACACTATATCGTTCGGTTTTATCTTTATACATTTCAAAGATAGCACTTCCTTTGTCTTGTAAGTTTTGGTTTGCATACTCTCCATTAACATCAAAGATGATTTGGCCAACTGGGTATTTAGGCACTCCTGCTTTTGTAAGCGATTCTAAAATTTCTTCAATATTCTTGGGAGAAGATGTAGGTAAATCAGATGTAGATTGCTCACTCATATCAACAGTGGCTTGAATAACTTTCTTTACGGTATTGGATTTACCGGTTCTGGTCATCCCAAATAAAGCAGTTCTTTTACCTAAAAAATCATTAGGACTTACATATACGGGAACCTGTTTATCACTATCTTGGAACCTTCTACTAGAGCTATATCTAACGTGCCCGATTTTTATTTGTGATGCCGAACCTGCAATTTGATCTGAAGAAAAATTCACTACTAACTTTAGAACTTCAGGGTTAGGCTTAAAGACGCGATAGTGATGGGCACTAAAGAAATTTTCTACATCAGCTCCAAAATGAAGTTTTTCATTTCCGTCTTTATAAAAAGTCCCGATAACTCGGCACTCCATTCCAGAAAATCCAAATTCATATTTTGTAAAACTATCTAGGTTACTTTGAGGCTCTGAGGTTCTTAAGTCATCTTTATAATATTCAACCATAGAGCTGATTACGCTTGCGTCAGTTGGCAATGAGCATGGTTTTAACACACGAAGTAGTGCCACCTCCGACACGCCTTCCTCGTTCTCATAATATGCTAATAATAAGCATCCCTGAGGTAGTCCTTTAGCCTTATGTTTCCAAGCATCCGCTACCAACATATTGCAGCGATTAAAGTCCAGGTAATATGGCCTGCCGACAAAGGTTCCAGCTGTAGGGTTTCCTTTGTTATCCTTTTTAAAAAGATCTATTTGAGCCAGTTCAATTATTTTGTCAGCAATACCAGTCATCTGCAATTATCCTTTTTTGCCTGAATTTGTATTATTTCTATCTCTAATTTGTATTTTTTTTCTGAATATTCTCAGGCTCATAAAAACGAAGCTTTGCTTGTTCTATATAATCCTCAGATTTATCAATTGAAAGCCATTTACGTTTTGATTGTTCTGCCGAAAATCCCGTTGTGTTGCTGCCCGCAAACGGATCAAGAACTAGATCGCCAGGGTCAGTTAATGTCTGAATAAAGAAATCAGCTAGCCCTAGAGGCATTCTAGCTGGATGTGGTCTAATGCCAGACTCTTTGCAGCGCCTAGTGAACAGGTCAGTTGAAGCTGTATTGGCGATGCTAAATGAATTGGGAAGCCGTACCTCTCTTGTTGATCCCATGTCTATAGGTTCAATTTCAAACACATTTTGGACTATACTTCCACCGTGATCTTTTAAAAAGCTTGTCTCACTAATGTTATGCTCTGAAGGTCGTTTCCCAGCATTATATTTTTGGTTTTTCAAAAGCTTTTTCATGCTTTTGCTGTAAGGTCTCAAAACACGCCGATTGTCAGCCTTAGGGTTATCTGTGTTGGAAATCCACCAGACATGAGTAAAACTATCTGTAAATCTCGTTCGTTCTATTGTTACCCATTGGGCCGGAGATGGTAATCGACTAGGGTTGTGGCAGATAAATTGTTGACATAGCCGCAAATCTGCTTCGGGATTTTTTACAAACCCAATCAGGCTTTCAAGGTGCAATAAAGATTGCACTGGGCGTCCTGCCTCCCAAGAATTTCCAAGCTCAATAATAATTGAACCATCTGGGGTAAGAAGGTTTTCAAACAAAGGGGCTAAACTAATAAACCATTCTTTATAAGTATCACCATTAATGTTTCCATATTTTTTTTTCCTATTAAGAGGGAAAGGGGGGGATGTCAGAATTAACTGAACTTTTCCCTTCAACTCCTCACCCATAGAACCACTCAAAAGTTCAACTGAATCCCCATTAAGATAAGTTCCCAACTCTGTTTCTATTATGTCCTTAGAATAAGGCATGTAATTTCAATCCGTATCGTAATTTTTGATTACAGACAATACACTAATATCATTGTCATTAATAATTGCAATTGTCCGCTTTGGGAGGCTAATACCGACCTCTGAAACTAATAGTCGCTTAAGTGTCAAAAGCGGTCATTGGTTAACATCGCGCTTAGCCGCAGATAAAAACGGCATTCATTATGACAGGTATTGTAAGTTGTCTTTGATCTTAGAAATATAAGAAGCATAGTCATATCTATATTTGACGAGCGCTTCAGCCCTATAGATACCTGTTTCATTTGCTCTTGTTAAGTGAGAGGGGCGACCTGAATTGGGATAGATGTACCGCTAAACCAAAGTAGATTAAGGGAGGGCACTAAGAATATGGAATAGTGGCAATTTAAACCTTACCCCTGCCTTACCCCAATAAAAAAGCCCCAGCACTGTAAAAATGCTGAGGCTTTTGTATTCTTGGTGGCTCGACCTGGAATCGAACCAGGGACACAGGGATTTTCAATCCCTTGCTCTACCGACTGAGCTATCGAGCCGTTAAGGACGCGTATTAAACCGTGTGGCGGCTTTCATGTCAAGTAAAAGCTGATTAATTTATTCAAGTCTCTTGTGGCCGTGTTTGGGGCATGTTGTAATGACCGGCTTGTTTTAGCCATTTATTGATTGGACTCGGTAATGAAGTTACGTGGAAAATTAGCTATTTACTTGCTTATTGTGATCGTGTCAGCGGTACTGCTCTTTGTAGCGCCAGCTGTATCAGGTACGTCTTGGACTAATATGTTGGGACAGTTGTTTGCGGAATATAGTGAAGCGGTGGAGGCGGCACAGTCTGACGATGACGACGATGACGAGCACGACGATGACGATGAAGCTGCCAGTATTAATATGATGGTGGAATTGGATGACGAAGCTGAAGGCTTTGCAGGCATCGAAACTTCTCAATTGGCTGAATATCATTATTTCGCTGAAATAAAAGCGCAAGCTAAAGTTTTAGCGGTGACAGACTTACTTGCACTACGTTCTCAATATAATCAGGCTCGGGCAGCGTTGAACCTTGCTAAGGTTGCTGAATCGTCATCAGCGAAAGAGTTGGCCAGATTGACGAAGTTGACTCAAGGAACGAGTAGTGTTGCTGCAAAAAAGGTTAATTATGCAGAGGCACATTGGCGGGAACAAAAAGCCAAGTTACAAGGTGCTCAATTTAATTTACAGGATGTGAAAGATCAAACACGTCAAAAGTGGGGGGAGACGATTGCTAAGTGGATCGTGACGCCAAACTCAAAACAGTTCGAGCGTTTGCTTTCGCGACAAGATAGTTTGCTCTTTGTCACTTTGCCGATTGATCACAGTTTAGCGGCAGAAGTCAGTTTTATTAGGGTTTCTAGAAATGGCGATCGCGATAATGCTCGAAAAGCTTATTTTGTTTCTCCAGCGATGAGTTCTGACCAGCTGATTCAGGGTGAAACTTATTACTTCCGTGCTGCAACCGGTAAATTACGAACGGGTATGCGACTAGATAGTTGGATACCTAAAGATAATGAATTGCTAACAGGGGTATTCATTCCTGATGAAGCCGTGGTTTGGTATGCAGGTCAAGCTTGGGTTTATGTTGAGTTGGAAGAGGGACAGTACCAACGTCGCTCTATTAAACACGGGCTGGATGTCGCTGGAGGAATGTTTGTCGACCAAGAAATAGTCATCGGTGACTCACTGGTACTTTCTGGTTCACAAATGTTGCTATCGGAAGAGTTTAGATGGCAGATTCAAGATGAAGACGATGATTAATAAGTTTAATTAATCTTTATTTCTTTAAATTAACGATATAACTTTCATTAGCGATTGAATCATCATGTTATCTAAAATTGTAGCTTTCTCTGTTCGATTTCGTGGCGTCGTTGTAGCGCTGTCATTACTGTTATTTAGTTATGGTTTGTATACTTTATTCAATTCCAGTCTTGATATCTTTCCTGAGTTTGCTCCGAAGCAAGTCATTATTCAGACTGAGGCGCAGGGCCTGACGGCTGAGCAAGTCGAAATACTAGTTACCCAACCTATTGAGAATGCTCTAGGTGGCTTGGTCGGTACAGAGTCAATTCGCTCTCAGTCGATCCCTAGCTTATCAGTGGTGATTCTAACTTTTTATGACAGTACCGATATTTACTTAGATCGCCAGTTGGTTTCAGAACGCTTGTTAGGGTTAAGTGAAGCATTACCTGAAGGTGTTGGCCCAGCATTGATGGTGCCTTTAGAATCGTCTTCGGGCACGATCATGACGATAGGTCTAAGTTCTGACCAGCATGACTTGATGACCTTACGCTCTCTAGTTGATTGGACCTTATCTCCAAAATTACTCAGTGTTGAAGGTGTCGCGGATATCAATGTTTTTGGCGGCCATGAAAAGCAGCTGCAAATTCAACTAGATAGTGACAAGTTGATTCGCTATGGCATATCTGTTGAAGAGGTAACTCAAGCAGCACAACAAGCTACCGGTCTGATAGGCAGTGGTTTTATCGAAAATAAAAATCAGCGCATGGTGTTGCAGTTAACAGGCCAGCCAGTCACGGCAACTGAATTAGCAAAAGTCGTATTACAAAAAACAGAGAACAGCACTTTATATTTAGGTGATGTGGCAACAGTTAAAGCCGCGCCGGCCCCAACTATTGGTGGAGCTGCAATTAATACCAAGCCTGGAGTGGTGTTGATGGTGATTGGTCAATATAAGGCTAATACACTCGCGGTAACACAAGGTATTGAAGCGGCATTAGAAGAGTTTAAAGATGGCTTTGAGGCTGATGGTATTACGTTGCATGATGACCTATTTCGTCCTGCTAACTACATTGAAACCTCATTAACTAATATTCGAGAACATTTGATGGTCGGTGGTGGCCTGGTGATGCTGGTATTGTTTTTATTCTTATTCAACTTACGTACCGCGATTATTTCAATGACAGCGATCCCATTGTCATTATTTGCAGCGCTGATTGTATTGTTAGAAATGGGCGTCAATATCAATATTATGGTGTTAGGCGGCTTGGCTATTGCACTGGGTGAAGTCGTTGATGATGCGATTATTGATACTGAAAATATTTTTCGCCGGTTGCGAGAAAATGCCAATTTAGCAGTGCCGAAGCCGACGATGGGGGTTGTATTTGAAGCTTCAATGGAAGTAAGAAGCTCGGTAGTGTATGCCAGCTTTATCGTGATGCTGGTGTTTGTACCGCTACTTACATTGAGTGGTGTCGCTGGTCGGATGTTTGAACCTTTAGGTGTTGCCTATATTCTCGCTATTTTTGCATCACTGGCTGTTGCGCTGACCTTAACACCTGCTTTATGTCATATATTGTTAACGCGTATGGGCGACTTGAGTGCTAAAGAGCCTCCCTTAGTTAGGATGATGAAGCCAGCCTATGGTTTAGCTTTACGGGGTGTCAGCCATTTCCCTAAATTAACCTTATTGGGCGTGTTAGGTTTTTGCTTAGTGGGTGTTGGCATCTTGCCCCTACTGGGTGGTAGTTTTTTACCTGAGCTAAGAGAAGGTCATTATATTATTCACACTGCCAGTGTGCCGGGTACATCTATAGAAGAGTCACTTCGAATCGGTGGGCAGATTGAGAAACGGGTGGCTGAAATTCCGGGAGTGAGATCGACATCGCAATGGGCGGGCCGTGCTGAGCGTGGCGCTGATACCTTCGGCACTCATTACAGTGAATACGAAATTGACTTAGATCCGCTAGAGGGACCGGAGCAACAAGCCGTATTAGATGAGATCCGTGACGTGTTAGCTACTTTCCCGGGAATCAATTCGGAAGTAAATACCTTCTTAACAGAACGTATCGATGAAACAATTTCAGGTTATACATCACCGGTAGTTGTGAATATTTACGGTAAAAACTTGGATGAGCTGGATCAAAAGGCTCAGCAAGTCGCTGCAGTGATGGCTGATGTTGAAGGCGCTACCGATATTCAATTGCGTGCGCCTCCTGGTGAGCCGCAATTAGAAGTACGTTTAGACTTGGATAAACTGGCCTATTGGGGATTAAAACCTGTTGAGGTGATGCAGACAGTGCGAACAGGCTTTGAAGGCGCTGTCGTTGGTCAGGTGTATGAAGGTAACCAAGTATTTGATGTTGTGGTGGTATTACCCGCTGAGCAACGCCAGAAACCGCAAAATGTGATGACTTTACCTATCAAAACGCCATCAGGTGCAATGTTGCAGCTGCAAGATATTGCTAGCGTACAACAAGTCTCTGGTCGTTATATGATTTTGCATGCAGGCGCACAACGATTACAAACCGTGACCTGTAATGTCGCTGGCAGGGATTTAACGTCATTTTTTGCTGAACTCAAACAACGTGTACATGCAGAAGTGGATTTTCCGGCGAATATTTATCCTGAGTTTACCGGTGCAGCAGTGGCACAAGCACAATCACGTGAAGACTTGATTGTGCATTCAACCTTAGCAGGTATTGCCGTATTACTATTGTTATATATGGCCTTACAGAGCTTGCGTAATATGTTGTTGGTATTAATTAACTTGCCATTTTCATTAGTGGGCGGCGTGATTGCGGTATTACTGACCGGTGGGGTGTTATCAATCGGCTCTTTGGTGGGCTTTGTGACACTGTTTGGTATTACATTACGCAATGCAATTATGTTGGTGTCTCATTATCAACATCTCGTCGTTGATGAAGGTCAGGAGTGGAATGCTGACACTGCACAACGCGGTGCTCAGGAGCGGCTACCCTCGATATTAATTACGGCGTTGGTGACTGCATTGGCAATGTTACCGATAGCATTGAACTCTGATAGTCCTGGTCGTGAGATTATGGGGCCAATGGCGAGCATTATTATCGGTGGTTTGATTTCATCAACAATACTTAACCTCTTGGTATTGCCAAGCATCATGCTGAGATACGGCCGTTTTAAGGCGAATGCTAATCCAACGGAACAAGAAACGCTGCCGCAATAATAATAAGTACGACACCCAGCATAATTAAATCAAGCATTAGTCGACAATAGCAAAGGTTTGGATACCTTGATTGCGCTTGGCTGAGAAAAATTGATATACCTGCTTTAATTCACCGGCAGAAAAGTGAATCAATACCAGCTGTTGGCCGGGGTGAATGACATCAGGATCATGACCCATCGTCCGGCTGCTGTAGTTATAGATATAACTAGAGGTGACTTTGTTATTAAGAATTTTTCCCAGGAATGAACTCAGGCCAGAAGTGAGTTTTTCATCAGCATCAGCAGGAATAGTGACTTGCATTAAGTCTTTGTTGCGACTAATGCCTTCAATGCTTAAACCTTGTCTAAATTTATCAATTAAGCCTGCTTGAATAATTCCCCATAAACCTTGCTGATCGTGTTCGCTGACACGGTGTAAATAAAATAACTCATTATCAGCGATGTCAGCAGATTGAATAATTTCTTTAATAGATAGTTGTTGTTCACCATGGTTAATAGTGACTTGAATTGGCTGATCACCAGCGATATCTAATTGAGCTAATTCGCTTACAGTGAGTTGTTTTATAACCATTGTTTTTTTGATGTGAGTAATTACTGCCGAAGTATTGCCCTGAGCTTGATTAATTAAGTCTGCTAGTGGTGCGGTAATTTGTTGTCCATCGTTATTAATAATAGTGATAGCGGCAGTGTGATCTTCAATTGATTCTGCAAGCTCAGCCAAACTAGTGGTGATATGTTGTTCGTTGGTATAGCGGACAGTCAGTTCAGTATCACTTGTCAGGCTAGTATCGGCTAGTAACTGTGCTGCTGTGGTGGTTCGGTTTTCTAGTTTAGGTAACGAGATAAGGCCATCATGACGAACGAACTGATCTTGCCCCTCGGTTATAGCAATAATAGTTTCTTGCTGTTGGGGTGTTGTTAATGCTTCGACGAAGGCTTGTGCCTCTTGTTCGGTAACTTCATCACTCGTTGGTGCGAGGTCTACTTCTTCGATGATCGTTAACGGTGGTTGAGGCTCGACGATTTCTATCGGAGGGTTAAGAGTGTGTTCGGTACGAGAGGGACTAGCGTCTATAAACAACAAATAACCAAAAACAATGAGAACTAATAGTGCCAATATTGCCGGTACTAAAGAGGGTTTTGCTGCTGATACGTTCGCCATAGTTATCTACTTTGTCGTTAATGAGCTCAGGAGCAGAATAAGCTAGACAGTGTTTGTTGATCAAGTTGTCTTGCCCAACGAGGGTCAGAAAGCTGTTCATCAAGCTGTTGAATGACTTGCTTGGCTTTCTCTATAGAGCTGATTGCCGAGCTTGGCAATAATTCCAGCAAGATTAAACTAAGCTGATCAAAGCCAACTTGTTGAGCAGAAAGCGCATCGCTGATCTTCAGTACAAGTTGCTGAATGTTAACTTGAGCCAAAAGGCTAGGTATTTGTTTAACTTGAACACTATCATTATTTAATGCCAGCTCAATTCCTAAGCTTTGCAAAACCGTTGCATGTTGTTGCACTAAGGCGAGTTGTTGCTGACTTAAGCTGACTGAGATAGGAACGAGAATGGGCCGAGATTTAAGTGTCTTAGTGTGCAAGGCATCGAGAAAGGTTTGTTGACGAAGGTGATGATCCGCTTGCTGTAAATCAATCAGCATTGGTTGATGATTGGCGTGCACAATAAGGTAGCGTTGGTGCAATAAATTACTTGTCGTTTCAATCGTGATTGAGGGTGGCTGTTTCTTTGCTCTAGATACCGGCTTGCTGGTGGGTGACGAGCGATAAGATGCGCCCTGTTCGGCAATGGCAGATTCTGCTGCAACGACAGGTTCGAGATCGATACTTGTTTGAATTTGCTCTGGTAGTTCGTTGTCATCTGCTTGTTGCAGAGCATCACTTAATGCGGAAGTGATTAAGCCATGAATTAAACGAGCATCACGAAAGCGTACTTCATGCTTGGTTGGGTGAACATTTACATCGACACGATCTAAAGGCAGGGTTAGGTACAACACATAGGCTGCATGCCTACCGGCTGGGATATGTTCTGCGTAAGCCTGACGGACAGCATGGTTTATTACTCGATCACGAATAACACGACCATTAATAAAGAAATATTGAATATCAGTCTGTGGCCGATGAGCACTGGTTTTTGCAAACCAGCCAGTCAGGCTTATGTCATCATAAGTTTGTTCAAGGTACAGCGAACTTTTTATAAATGATTGGCCACAAATTTTAGCTATTCGTTGCTGGTGACCTAATGTGGAGTTACTAGCCGGCAGTTTTAGCCGAGCATTATTAGAAATTTGGCAACTAAATCCTACATCAAACCGACTTAATGCTAGACGATATAAAGTGGTAAGGATATGGTTCTGTTCAGTTTTATTACTGCGTAGAAAACGTCTTCTAGCTGGCAGGTTGAAGAATAAATCACGAACCTCAATGGTGGTGCCTAGAGGATGTGCTGTAGGTGCTAGTTCTTCATTTGCTAGTTGCCAGGCACTATCGCTCTCTTGTTGGCGTGAACTGAGCGTGAGTTGTGATACCGATGAGATACTCGGTAAGGCTTCACCGCGAAAGCCCAGACTATCAATTTGACTAAGTTGCTCACTGGAATAGAGTTTGCTGGTGGCATGACGACTTAACGCTAGCGATAAATCATCGGCATGGATGCCTGTGCCATTATCTCTAACTCGAATCAATTTGCTACCCGCACCATCAATATCGATATCAATTTGCTTGGCGCCAGCATCGATACTGTTTTCGACTAACTCTTTAACGACGGATGCTGGACGTTCAATTACCTCACCGGCTGCAATTTGGTTGGCGAGGTGAATGGGAAGGGGATGGATACGAGTATTGGCTGTCATACGACGATTTTATCAGTATGTCGTCGAAGTGTTGTGAATAAAGTACGTTATGGAATCATTAATACATCACCCACCTTTAGTCGGCTTGAAGTGAGCTTGTTATCCGTTTTTATTTGCGCCATTGATACTTGATAACGCTGAGCAATAGTACTTAAGGTATCGCCACTACTTACTATATGCTGTTGAGGCAAGCTGCTGCCTGGCAGTGGATTACGTTGGAAGTAATTGCGAATTCCGGTCAGCATGGCACGAGCTAGTTTATTTTGGTGACTTGGGCTTTTTAGTTTCCGTTCTTCATCAGGATTAGAGATAAAAGCGGTTTCAACTAGTAGTGATGGGATATCAGGTGATTTTAAAACTACAAATGCGGCTGATTCAACATGTTTTTTATGCACATGGCCGACTCGTTTTAAACCTGAAAGTACCGTATTAGCAACTTCAATACTGCCTTCAAGGCTGGCAGTTTGGGATAGGTCGAGTAATACCGATGCCAGTAAGTCATCTTTATCTTCTAAGCTAATTCCACCGGCAAGATCGGCTGCATTTTCTTTGTCAGCGATAAGTTGTGCGGCCTCACTACTCGCACCACGATCAGATAGGACGTAGACAGAAGCACCGCGTGCTTTAGGGTTGTTAAATGCATCAGCATGGATCGAGATAAACATATCTGCACCACGGTTGTGGGCACGTTTAATGCGTTGGCGCAAAGTAACAAAGACATCTTTATCACGGGTCATGTATGAGGTCATGCCCTGTTCTTTATCGACTAACTTGGCGAGCTTTTTGGCAATTGCCAGCACCACATCTTTTTCTTTAGTTCCGCGTTTGCCTAAGGCACCTGAGTCCTGCCCGCCATGACCGGCATCAATGGCTATCACAATATCTCGTCTTACTTTTGGTGGCGTGATTTTAGTGACTTTAAGAATAGGCGCTGGTGGTTTGGCTACCGTTTGTTGTTTGACTGTCGGCTTGATGTCAGGCTTTTTGGTTACTGCAGGAGTTGCAGGTTTAGGCTTTGGTTTTGCCGCAACTTTTTTCGAATCAGAGTGTTGTAGATCAACAACTAAACGGTGAGGGTGCTGTTTGTTGGGAGCGAGAGTTTGGGTGGAAAATTTTAGTTTTTGTTTTAAGTCTAATACGATACGCAGGGTATTTTTATCCCAACTAGCATGGCGAATTGCTTTAATTGGGTAATTTGCTAAGGAAGGAATGCTGAGTTTGGTTTTCTGCTTCGATTGCTTAAGGTCGATGACTAACCTATCTGGATTAGCTAAGGTAAAGGTGCGATATAGCACTTTATCATCAAGATCAAAAACTAAGCGTGTACCTTGTTCTGAATTGGCAATCCGCAGTCCATCTATGGATGCTGCCCACAGGTTGAAGGATAGTACGCTAAATAAAAAGCCCAGCAGAATACGGAGCATGGTTGTCTTCCGAAAGTTACACAAAGTTAATTGTGTGATTCCTTTAAATAAAAATCAAGTTTTCTTTTTATTTAAAGGAGATAGCGGTGAATGCTGAATTAATTATTAACTTGCTCAAGCACATTTTCACCGGCGGGGGTATGTGCAGTAATTCTGACATTACGACTATGATTTTTATAGCTAATTTCAATAATTAAATCGGCAGTGGGTAAGTAGTCACTACCCTGTGATGGCCATTCAACAATGCATAAAGATTGATTACTAAAATAGTCATCAAGCCCTAGGTAATCGAGCTCTTCCGGATCGATGACGCGATAAAGATCAAAGTGAAATACAGTGCGAGAGGCCAAGTCATAACGTTCGACTAAGGTGTAAGTGGGACTTTTTACATTGCCTTGATGACCTAGTGCCCGTAATAGGCCGCGGCTAAGGGTTGTTTTTCCTGCGCCAAGATCACCTTCCAGAAAAATGGTGAATTGCGATTTAGGACAAAGCTGGGCAAGTTGATTGCCCAGCTCTAATGTAGCTGATTCATCTGCTAAAAATATGTCCAAAATGTTACTGGCTTAGTAGATTAAGTTAGATAAGTGGCGTAAATGTGGCATCAAGTCCATGGCTAACATACCGCGCTCACCATCTTGATCCGCCGCTTTATTGCCGGCCATGCCGTGCAGTGTCACACCGACACAAGCTGCATCCATTAACGGGAAGTGTTGGGCTAATAGGCCACCGATGACGCCGGCAAGTACATCGCCCATACCACCACTACCCATACCTGGGTTTCCCCATGTTGATAGTCGAGTTGGTGCTTCACCGTTATAAATAAGTGTACCGGAGCCTTTTAATACGATAATACCGCCATAACGATTCTGAAGTTCTTTTACTGCTGCAAAACGATCGGCTTGGATTTCGGCTGATGAGCAACCTAATAGTCGAGCAGCTTCACCTGGGTGCGGTGTGAGGATCCATTGGTCATGACGTTGTGGGTTTTTACTGAGTAAGTTTAAGGCATCAGCATCAACCACTAAAGGTAGGTTAGTATCGACTGCTTTTTGGAATAATGATTCGCCCCATTCACCTTGTCCTAAACCTGGACCAATAGTTAAGGCATTCGCTGGACGTAAGAAAGGGTCTAGATCGTCAGCATGTTCCACGCCGTGACACATTAATTCTGGTCGAACGAGGTTTAACAATGGGCCATGGGTACTTCGAGTGGCAATACTAGTTAAACCCGCACCAACACGTGCACCAGCTTCAGCAGCAACACGTGCCGCGCCTGACATACCATGGTCACCACCAATAATTAATAAGTGGCCATATAGACCTTTATGACCGGTGCGCTCTCGAGCTGCTAATCCGGCGGCATCATTTTCTAAGCTGACACGTCGAGCAATCGGCGTTAGTTCACGATAGATAGATGATGGGATTTTTAACGAATCGAAGCAAACGGTGCCGCAGTAGTTTGGACCTTCACCGGTGAATAAACCTTTATTTAAACCGATGAAGCTTAATGTGATACTCGCTTTAACTGCGATGCCTAAGGCGCTTCCTGTATCGGAATGCAGACCAGATGGACTATCAAGCGATAACACCGGCGCACGCTTATCATTATTGATTGCTTCTATTGCGGCTTTAAATTGGCCGGTTATTTCACGATTAATACCTGTACCTAACATGGCATCGACGATGACGTCGGTTGAAGGTAATGTATCTTTAAAAGTGTGGACTTCTGTTCCTGTTGCAAGGAATGCATCACGAGCCGCAGCTGTTTCTAGGCTTAATTTATCAGCCTCGCCTACTTGGTAGACAACAACACGGTAGTCTTGTTCTAAGGCTTGTTTAGCAAGATCAAACCCATCGCCGCCATTATTACCTGTACCACAGACAATTAATAACCGTTCAGCTTGAGGCCAATGATTTTTTATCGTTGTTAGCGCTGCTGCGCCTGCTCTAGCCATAAGTGTAGATGTAGCTATATCGTGCTGTTCAGTAATGATGCGATCTAGTTCACGAGTTTGTGCAGCAGTATAAAGATCGTGTGGTAGGTTAAGCATAGAATGTATTCCGGTTCAGAATTGTAAGGGGTGCGAAAGAGTCGCAGTCCAAAAAAATCGTCAATTCGTGATATTAGTGAAACGTCACGCAGTGTAGGTGATCTATTGTATCAATAAAACTCAAATATTTTGATTCTTATGATAAGTAATGCTTATTAATCACTGCCTGACCTATAATAGCTAGCATGGCGGAGCTTAATACAGCGATTACGATGAATGATTTATTACTAAAAACTCAGCAATGGGCACAATCATTCGGTTTTCAGCAGCTTGGCGTGAGTGATATTGATTTATCTAAAGCTGAGGAACAGCTTACTCGTTGGCTTAAAGCTGGATTTCATGGTGACATGGATTACATGCAACGACATGGCACTAAACGCAGCCGGCCGGAAGAGTTAGTGCCGGGTACGGTTCGAGTCATCACCGTAAGAATGGATTATATGCCTGATCATGTTGAAGACTCATGGTCAGTTATTAATGATGATCAACAAGGCTTTATTTCTCGTTATGCCTTAGGTCGTGATTATCATAAGTTAATGCGAAAACGCTTATTAAAGTTGGCTAAAAAACTGGAGGAGGAAGTGGCCTCGTCAGAGTATCGCGTTTTTTGTGATAGTGCGCCAGTGATGGAAAAAGCCTTAGCGCAGAAGTCGGGCATCGGTTGGATTGGCAAGCACAGTAATGTATTAAATCGTGAGCATGGCTCGTACTTCTTCTTAGGTGAAATCTACACTGATATCCCGCTGCCTGTCACTGAGGAAACGTCTGAGCATTGTGGTTCATGCACATCTTGTATTGATATCTGTCCTACGCAAGCAATAGTAGCGCCTTATCAAGTTGATGCGAGGCGTTGTATTTCCTATCTGACCATTGAGCTACGAGAGTCGATACCCGTAGAGTTTCGCTCGCTTATGGGCAATCGAATTTATGGTTGTGATGATTGCCAGTTAGTTTGTCCTTGGAATAAGTTTTCTCAAATTACGGCTGAGTCAGCTTACTCGCCCAGACTAGGACTTGATTCACCACAACTAGTCGATTTGTTTGCATGGACCGAACAAGAGTTTCTTAGCCGTTTAGAAGGAAGCCCTATTCGTCGAATAGGTTATGAATGTTGGCTGAGGAATATTGCTGTTGCCTTAGGTAATGCCAACAAGAGCGAAACTGTTACCGCTGCACTGCAAGGTCGTCTGAATGACCCATCAGCGATGGTTCGAGAACATGTTGAGTGGGCGTTAGCTCAATAAAGTAAGGTAATTAAAGTGTCATGAATTATCGTTAATCTGCTGCTTAGCGGGTGCTCATTACGGTAAAGGTTGAGGCTGACTTTGAGCTGGTTAACTGTCATTGGCTCAATAAATACCTTAATGGAGAAATTAAAAGCGTAGCTTGATATTGTTATATGAATTTTGAAGTTGTGGATTGAAAAAGTATGGATAACAGACATCGGAAAGGGCGGTCTTTTTCAACAGTATTAGAAAGTACTGTCTCTCGCCGACAAGTTGTTAAGGCGGGATTAACTGCTTTGGTTGCTACGCCGTTATCGAGTTTGGCTGAAACGAAGTTATCCCCAGTTGTGAGTTCTGCATTATTAGGCTTTAACTCTGTTGCGGTGAGCGACCTCATCGATGAAGTGGTCGTGCCACGGGGATATAGTGCTGAGGTTTTTTATCGTTGGGGAGATCCTGTCTCTGATGGGCCAAGTTTTAAGATGGATGGTAGTAATACTGCCCAAGAACAATTGCAACAAGCAGGCATGCATCATGATGCTATTCAGTTTTATCCAATAACAACAGACTCCTCGCTGGATGAGCGTGGTTTGTTAGTGATGAATCATGAATATATAGATCCACAAATCTTACATATTGGCGGTGGTGTATTTGACCAGCCGCAGCAGTTTAGTGCTGAAAAAGTATTAAAAGAACAATATGCACATGGCATCTCTGTTATTGAAATAAAAAAATATAATGCTCAATGGCAGATAGTTCGTCCGTCATCGTTGGCCAGACGCATCACGGCGACAACAGCGATGACAATTGCAGGCCCTGTCGCTGGCAGTGACTATATAAAAACCGAAGCCGATCCTGATGGCAAAGTAATTCTTGGTACTTTTAATAATTGCTCTAATGGCAAAATGCCTTGGGGCACATATCTCAGTTGCGAAGAAAATATTAATGGCTATTTCAAACTATCAAATCCTGAAATAAAGAGCGATAAACAGCAGTTAGCTTGGCAACGATATAGCTTTGGTAATAGTTATTATGGTTGGCATCATCATGACCCGCGTTTTAATTTAGATCTGCATCCTAATGAAGCTAATCGTTTTGGTTGGGTGATTGAGTTTGACCCCTTTAATCCAACAAGCCAGCCGGTGAAGAGAACGGCACTAGGCCGATTTTTCCATGAAAATGTAGCACATAAATTAGCCAACGATAAGCGAGTTGCTTTGTATTCTGGTGATGATTCCCAGTTTGAATATGTTTATAAATTCATCAGTGCTAAATCGTGGGATGGTACGCAAGGTGCCCATCATGGTCAGTTATTAGATGAAGGCGTATTGTACGTTGCTCGTTTTGATGATGACGGCACTGGCCATTGGTTACCGTTAGTGTTTGGATTGGCTGGATTAACCGAGGAAGATGGATTTGATAACCAAGCAGATGTTTTAGTGCATGCTCGATTAGCAGCTGATGCTGTTGGTGCGACACCAATGGATCGACCTGAGTGGATTACAGTGCATCCTGAGACCGGCGCTATATTTGTTTCGATGACCAATAATAGTAAACGGGGTAAGGAAGGCAAGCCAGCCAAAGATGCAGCTAATCCTCGTGATCAGAATCAATTTGGTCATATAGTGCAGTTAGATGAGCAAGATGCTTCAGACCTACAGTTTAACTGGCAGATTTTTACGCTTGCCGGAGCTGAGCAAGATAAGCAAAGCACTATCTTCGGTGATGGTTATGCAAACCCTGATGGCTTAATGATTGATGACCGAGGAGTGTTGTGGGTTCAGACTGATATCAGTGCGAGCAAGTTGAATACTGGAGAATTTGAAGTGTTTGGCAATAATCAGATGTTAGCTGTTGATCCGGTGACGGGAGAATCGCGTCGGTTCTTAACTGGCCCGGTGGGCTGTGAAGTGACAGGCGTGGTAATGACGCCAGATTTAACTACGATGTGGGTCAATATTCAACACCCTGGTGATGTACCGGCTAAATTAAAGCAGCAAGGGGTGATAAAGACGCCTGACTATCCGAATGCTGCCAGTAACTGGCCCGATAAGGCTGATAATGGTCGGCCGCGCTCCGCCACCGTCATGATTACTAAAGACGATGGCGGTATTATTGGCAGTTAATTAGCTGGTTGTTTCAGGTAGTTTTATAAAGTGTTCGCGGTAGTGTTGTAGTTCGCGGATTGAATCTTTAACGTCATCCATTGCTAGATGGGAAGATTTTTTCTTAAATGCTTTTTCTACTTTTGGCGCCCAACGACGTGCTAATTCTTTAAGGGAACTAACATCTAGATTGCGGTAGTGGAAGTAGGCTTCCAACTCTGGCATGCAACGCGCCATAAAACGGCGATCTTGGCAGATGCTATTACCGCACATTGGCGATACGCCCGCAGGCACGTGTTCTGCTAGAAATTCGATGGTTTGGCGTTCAGCATCAGCTTCGTTCAAGGTGCTATCTTTAACTCGTTTTACTAAACCAGAGTTACCATGCTGGCGGGTATTCCACTCATCCATAGCTGCAAGTCGTTCATCTGATTGCTTAATCGCTAGAATAGGCCCTTCAGCGATGACGTTAAGATCAGCGTCAGTAACAATGGTCGCAATCTCAATGATGGCGTCATTATTGGTATCAAGACCTGTCATTTCAAGGTCAATCCAAATAAGGTTTTTTTTGCTTTTAGCCATAATATCCGTCTTTATTTTATTATTTCGGTGAACTTACTTGCCACAGATTGTATCAAACGATAATCTGCATGGCATGTAATGTTTTAAAGAGTGAAAATATAACGATATGAATGAGTTTACTTGGGTTTTCCTAATTGCGTTGGTTTTAATGACCGCAGTTGAATTATGGCTATCATTGCGACAAGGTCGGCATGTACTGGCTCACCGCGATAAAATTCCTGAAGCCTTTAAAGAAGAAGTAAGTTTAGCGGCCCATCAAAAAGCGGCTGACTATACTCAAGCGAAGGGCAAGTTTGGCCGATTTGAAAGTGTATTTGGCATGGTGTTATTGCTGGTTTGGACCTTAGGCGGAGGACTTGCAATATTGTCCGGTGCTTGGGCTGATTTAGGCTGGCCAGCACCAATAACAGGAATAGCTTTCATCTTAAGCTTTTTTATTGTTGGTTCGATTATTGAACTGCCACTCTCTTGGTACAAAACCTTTGTTTTAGAACAAAAATTTGGTTTTAACAAAAACACACCTGGTTTATTTCTTTCTGACATGGTCAAACAAACCGTGTTAATGATTGCATTAGGTGCTCCTATAATTTGGGCGGCATTGTGGTTAATGGACAGTACCGGTGAATATTGGTGGCTATATTTATGGGCGGCTTGGATTGGCTTTGGTTTAGTGATGATGTGGGCATATCCTGCCTTCATAGCACCGTTATTTAATAAGTTTACGCCACTTGAAGATGAGCAGTTAAAAGCACGAGTTGAAAGCTTATTACAACGTTGTGGTTTTAAAAGCCAAGGTATTTATGTGATGGATGGTTCTCGTCGTTCAGGTCATGGTAATGCTTACTTTACTGGCTTAGGTAACAATAAACGTATTGTATTTTTTGATACTTTATTGGAATCATTAAATGAAGACCAAATTGAAGCGGTATTAGCACATGAACTTGGCCACTTCCGCCGCAAACATGTAATGAAAAACATGGGTGTAATGGCTCTGTTAAGTTTGGTTGGTTTAGCCGCATTAGGTTGGGCTTCAGCTGAACCTTGGTTTTATACCGGCTTAGGTGTTACTGATAATAGTAGCGCTATGGCATTAGTCTTATTCATGATGGTTATCCCGGTATTTAGCTTCTTTTTACATCCGATGATGACGGCATTATCACGTAAATATGAATTCGAGGCTGATGAGTATGCCGCTTCGGTTTCTAGTGCCGATGATTTAATTCAAGCTTTGGTGGTGTTATTTCAAGAAAATGCCAGTACCTTAACGCCAGATCCATTAGTTTCTGCTATTTATGATTCTCACCCACCTGCTACATTGCGAGTGGCACATCTACAGAAAAATAACGGCTAAATAAATAAGAGTAGCTGTAGGCAGTATTTTTAATACTGCCTACATTGGCTCATGCGCTTGCTTCACTTACAGTGAGATAAGTCAGTGTTTATTGCAGCGAAAGGCAAAGGTCCTGAGTGCCGCTACTTGCAGTGTCTCAGTTGTAGATCACTTAAAGACATTGACTTGGTTACGGCCATTGGCTTTTGATAGGTATAAAGCTTGATCTGCACGATCAATTAATTCATTTGGTGTATCTGTTGCTTTCATTAAGCTCATGCCAATAGAGACGGTGACTTGGCCAATGCTTTCATCACTATTTTTCTTTTTGAGGCGGCTATTGGCCAGCTGATCTTTAATTTTATTGGCTATATTAAGCGCTTCTTCTTCAGACGTATTTAACAACAACATCGCCATTTCTTCACCACCATAACGAGCTGACAAGTGAGTCTCGCCACCGAATTTTCTCATGATGCCTGAAAAGTATTGCAATACTTTGTCACCGAGTAAATGGCCAAAGGTATCATTTAACTTTTTGAAGTTATCAAGGTCAAACATCACTAAAGTAACTTTAATGTCACTTTGTTGGCATAACAAGGCTATTTCTTGATTAAACGCACCGCGGTTGAGTAAGCCGGTAAGGCCATCGGTACGGGCCGTCTTTTTAATTGCTTCCATCTCTGATTTCAGCTTTTGCATATCTTGAGATGATTGAGCCAATTCTTGTTTGAGATCGTTACTGGTACTGGCGAGAGTTTGCGTTTGTTGTAAAATTTCACCGATCAGGCTTTTTAATTCAGCAACATCACTGGAGCTTTCTAGTAATGATTGGGTATCGTTAATATCCGAAGCACAGGCACTGGCTTTGGTTTCCGCCTTATTAATATTGCTTAAGGTATTGTCTACGATAAGCTTCATGCCATTGTTGGTTTTCTGAATACGTTCAGGCATGCCCATTAATACGTATTTTTCATACATATGCTGAGTGATGTCGGCAGTAATAGCGTCACCGTTATTTAGGTGGCCATCAATGGCATCAATAAGCGCTTGATTATCCCCTGATACATATTCGTACCAAACGGCATAATTAACAGGGTTTATCGGGGTTTTGTGTTTATTAATTAGCGGTAAAGCACGTCTTAAGTTTTCAGAAGCATGCTGGGCAACATGGTTGTATATTGGTGGAAACGACGCTATTTTAGACACAGTTTACTCACTAGGAATTGTTTAGGTTTAAATACATCCTGTTTATATAATGAGTGTCTGTGTGTGGGACATCATTAGCATGGCTTCTTGCTCTGCTAGACGACGCCATCATACAACAACTTTTAGTTATCGTGTAGTCGAACGGCCAAGACGTCACATTTTGCATGATGTAAAACACCATTAGCTGTAGAGCCTAATAGTAATTGAATGCCATGTCGGCCATGGGAACCAACGACGATTAAATCGACATCATTCTCTTGGGCGATCCGAACTATATCGTGATTGGGGCTGCCGAATTGCACCCATTGGTTGTCGACGGCAATGTTTAAGTTGTCAGCGAGGGCTAAAGTTTGCTTGTTCGCAGACTCTAACAAGGCATCACGCATATCAATATCAACACTGATCATTGGCTCATAAGCAAAGTCAGTGATAGGGAAGTCTTCAACGATATGGCAGATACTAAGCTTGGCATTATTTCGTTCAGCTATTTGACGTGCTTTATCACAGACTAGTTGGCTATGATTTGAAAAGTCGGCCGCAATCAAAATGTGTTGATAGTTGGACATGACGTTACTCCTCACAAAAAAAAGGGCAGGTAAAATACCTGCCCTTCATAATTAGTCTTCGCTTTCTAAGAAGCGTTCGGCATCAAGTGCCGCCATACAGCCTGCCCCCGCGGAGGTAATGGCTTGACGATAGACTTGGTCAGTAACGTCACCGGCAGCAAATACACCCGGTACGCTGGTTTGCGTGCCTTTCTCTAATAAGATGTAGTCATGGTCCATTTTCAACTGGCCGGAAAAGATACCAGTATTCGGTTGGTGGCCAATGGCAATAAATGCACCTTGTACAGGCACTTCTTGCGTGCTGCCATCTTTAGTACTTTTTACGCGTACCCCGGTTACACCTGCATCATCACCTAAGACTTCATCTAATTGGTGATCCCAAAGAATTTCAACATTACCTTCTTCGGCTTTTTTCAGTAGACGATTGGTGAGAATTTTTTCTGAGCGGAATGAATCACGACGGTGAATGACCGTCACTTTCGACGCAATATTTGAAAGGTATAAGGCTTCTTCTACCGCAGTATTACCACCACCGACAACAGCAACTGGTTGGTTTTTATAAAAGAATCCATCACAGGTTGCACAAGCAGAAACGCCGCGACCTTTAAATGCTTCTTCTGATTCCATACCTAAATATTTAGCAGATGCACCTGTGGCAATGATTAAGGCATCAGCCGTATATTCACCACTGTCACCGGTCAATTTAAACGGACGTTGGCTGAGATCGGCTGTATGGATATGATCAAATACAATTTCAGTTCCAAAACGTTCAGCGTGACGTTGCATGCGCTGCATTAATTCTGGGCCTTGAACACCTTCATCATCACCGGGCCAGTTATCGACATCAGTTGTAGTGGTTAATTGGCCACCTTGTTCAATGCCGGTTACTAGTACCGGTTCCAATGCCGCACGTGCAGCATAAACAGCTGCGGTGTAACCTGCAGGACCTGAACCAAGAATAAGTAATCTGCAGTGTTTACTGTCAGCCATAATTGTTTATCTCCAAAGCGAATTTTAGTAATTGTTTTTAGAGTACCTACCCTAGTTAATTTGGTAAAGCGTTACAGTTGAAAAGCTGTGTTAAAATCAGCCGTTAATATGTTGGCTATACTGGAAAAAGACCTTGGCACAAGCAACGCGAGTAAGCAATAAAGAGAAACAGGATTTAGCTGCAGGCGCGGTTGGCTTCCGTCTACGTGAAGCTGCGTTGATTTTAGCCTTGGCTTTAGCGGGTTATTTACTGTTGTCATTATGGACTTATCAGCCGACAGATCCGGGCTGGTCAACCACCGGCACTGATGATGTCATCATTAATCGAGGCGGCATCGTCGGAGCTTGGTTATCCGATACATTGTTATACGGTTTTGGTTTCCCAGCTTATTTATCTCCACTGATGCTCGCTTTCAGCGGCTGGTTATTATTTAGCTGGGGTAAAACCGCTGACTCAGAAGGTGCGATTCACTTTTGGGTATTAAAAGCGGTCGGTTTAATGATGGCTTTGGCTGCTGCCAGTGGTTTATCGACATTAAGCCTGATCTCCTATGCGGAATTATTGCCATTAGGTTCGGGAGGTGTTTTAGGTGAAATAGTTGGCCATGGTTTTGAAGCTATTTTTGGTGCCTCGGGAACAAGCTTATTATTACTGGCCATCCTTTTAACCGGTGTCACCTTATTTACTGGCTTATCCTGGTTGATGGTCGTTGATCGCTTAGGTGCAATGGCCTTGTTTGTAATGACAGTTGCTGCAAGGTACATACGAGAAACAAAAGAAAAATTATTGGCTCACCATGCTAAGCAAAAGCGCGAGCAAAACTTCCAAGAACAAAGTGCCAAAATTAATGAACGCGAAAAAGTGCGTGTTGAGCCGGTATTAAAAGCCGCTGAACCAAGTAAGCGAGAAGAAAAAGAACGGCAAGTTCCCCTGTTTGAAACACCTGACGAACCGGGCATGCCAGCACTGGCTTTATTAGATATGCCGCAAGCAAGCGTTGGCGGTTACAGCGAAGAAGTTTTACAGGCCTTATCACGGCAAGTGGAATTAAAGCTCAAAGACTTCGGGGTAGAGGTGCAAGTAGTCGAAGTGCAGCCTGGTCCAGTAGTAACACGATTTGAATTGCAGCCTGCAGCAGGCATTAAAGTGAGTCGAATTAGCGGTCTGGCCAAAGACTTAGCACGAGCTTTGTCAGTGAGCAGTGTACGGATTGTGGAAGTTATTCCTGGCAAGCCAGTCGTTGGCTTAGAAATTCCTAATGAAAATCGTGAAATTGTCCGTTTGCGAGAAATCATCGGTGGCAGTGATTACGAAAATAGTAAGTCACCATTGATTATGGCCTTAGGTAAAGATATTGCCGGCCGACCTGTGGTGGCAAATTTAGAAAAAATGCCCCATTTATTGGTGGCGGGTACCACCGGTTCAGGTAAGTCAGTTGGTATTAATGCAATGATTTTAAGCTTACTTTATAAGTCGACGCCGAAAGAAGTTCGCATGATCATGATTGATCCAAAGATGCTGGAATTATCAGTGTATGAAGATATTCCTCATCTACTAACACCTGTTGTTACCGATATGAAAGAGGCTGCTAACTCACTGCGGTGGTGTGTGGCTGAAATGGAACGCCGTTATCCATTGATGGCAGCATTGGGCGTAAGGAATATCGCCGGCTTTAATAAGAAGGTACAAGAAGCGATTGACCGTGGCGAGCCGATTACTGATCCAACCGTTGATCTTGTTGCTGGCGAGCCTGCACCATACTTAGAGCCGTTACCTTTCATTGTGGTGGTCATTGATGAGTTAGCCGACATGATGATGGTGGTCGGTAAACAAGTTGAAGAATTGATTGCTCGTTTGGCACAAAAAGCACGGGCAGCAGGTATACATTTAATTTTGGCCACTCAGCGTCCTTCTGTTGATGTTATCACCGGTTTAATTAAAGCCAATATCCCAACACGAATGGCCTTCCAAGTCTCATCTCGGATTGATTCACGGACAATTTTGGATCAGATGGGCGCCGAGCAGTTATTGGGCCAAGGTGATATGTTGTACTTGCCGCCGGGCACGGGGATTCCTGAGCGAGTCCATGGTGCTTTTGTTGATGATCATGAAGTGCATCAAGTGGTCGCATTCCTTAAGAAAAATGCCGAGCCTAACTACTTAGAAGAAATAACCCAGGATCTGACTGGTGATGATGGCGAGTCTGGCATCGGAGATCCTAGTGATGCAGAAAAGGACGCCTTGTATGATCAAGCGGTGCAAATTGTCACTGAAAGTCGTCGAGCATCAGTTTCAGGCGTGCAACGCCGCTTAAAAATTGGCTACAACCGAGCAGCCCGAATTGTGGAAGCAATGGAAGCGGCAGGCATTGTTACTGCAATGCAAAGCAATGGTAGCCGTGAAGTATTAGCGCCAGCACCACGATCAGATTAATTTTAATTGAACGGCTGCAACAAATTGAAGCTGGCTTGGTCAAAGCCTTTACATTAGAAAGTATTAAATTTGGAAACTCTATGACAACTAAAAATCTTCGCATGGGCTTGATGGCCATTTGTACTTTGTTTATATCTTGTTCAGCGATAGCAGCGGACTCGGCTACTGAGAAGTTAAACGTGTTTGTACAGTCAGTTGTGACATTTAAAGCCAGCTTTAAACAAACAGTATTAGATGCTCAGGGCAATGTTGCTGAGGAAGCTGAAGGTGAATTCTTTTTAGAGCGGCCAGGTAAGTTTCGTTGGGATTATCTATACCCGTATCCACAACAAATTGTGGCTGATGGCCAACGAATTTGGTTTTATGATGAAGATTTAGAGCAAGTCACGGTGCAGTCACAACAACAAGTATTAGCCGACACTCCAGCAACATTATTGTCAGGTGAAACAATGCCTGAGGATAAGTACTTACTTACCGATATTCCTTCAGAAGATGGTTTGCTATGGGTTGAGTTGGTTCCTAAAAATGTCGACTCAAACTTTCAAACAGTCAGCTTAGCTTTTGATAAACAAGGTCTGCAGCAAATGGTTATGAAAGACAGCTTTGGCCAGCGTACTCGCTTATTGTTTACCAAAGTAGATGAAAATGTAGAGTTAGATAAAGAGGCTTTTGTGTTTGTGCCACCTGTCGGTGTTGATGTTGTAGGTGACAGTGGTCTGTGAGTTTATTTGAAAACGTTGATGACTTAGCGGGGCGACCGCTTGCTGATCGAATGCGCCCTAAAAATCTCGATGAATATATTGGTCAACATCATTTATTAGCTGAAGGTAAGCCATTACGACAGGCTATTTCATCTGGCCAACCTCATTCAATGATTCTTTGGGGCCCACCCGGCACAGGAAAAACGACCTTAGCCAAGTTGATTGCGGGCTATTGTGATGCTGAGTTTATTACCATCTCTGCTGTGTTAGCGGGTGTTAAAGATGTACGTGCTGCAGTTGCAAGGGCGCAACAATTGCAGCAAGAGCAAGGCCGAAGAACCATGCTGTTTGTAGATGAAGTACATCGCTTTAATAAATCACAGCAAGATGCATTTTTACCCTTTGTTGAAGACGGTACGTTTACCTTTATTGGTGCGACTACCGAAAATCCTTCTTTCGAACTTAACAATGCCTTGTTATCGCGCGCCAGAGTTTATGTGCTCAAATCGCTGGAAACTGCAGATTTACGTGAGATTATCGATCGAGCAATGTTAGATGCGAAGTTCGGTTTGGCTGATAGGGATATCGACTTTCCGGAAGTATTACGAGATGAGCTTGCTAAAACAGCAGATGGCGATGGCCGTCGTGTTTTAAATTTATTAGAAATCTCCATTGATTTAGCTGATAGCAAAGGTCAACAAACTGTTGATGAAGCGGATCTTGCCGAAGTATTATCAGGCACGTTACGTCGCTTTGATAAAGGTGGTGAAGCTTTTTACGATCAGATCTCTGCCTTACATAAGTCGGTCAGAGGCTCATCACCTGATGGCGCACTGTATTGGTTGTGTCGGATGTTAGATGGCGGTTGTGATCCGATTTACCTGATGCGCCGCGTGGTACGAATGGCTTCTGAAGACATTGGTAACGCTGATCCGCGTGGGCTTGAGCTTGCTTTGAATGCCTGGGATACCTATGAAAAATTAGGCAAGCAAGAAGGCGAACTCGCTATTGCCCAAGCAGTGATTTATTTGGCTAGTGCACCAAAGAGTAACGCGGTTTATATGGCCTTCAATCAAGCAATGAGTGATGTTCGCTCACAAGGTTCGGCTGAAGTGCCTTTGCACCTGCGTAATGCGCCGACTAAGTTAATGGGAGAGTTGGGCTACGGTAAAAAGTATCGTTATGCTCACAATGAACCTGATGCTTATGCCGCAGGTGAAAACTACTTCCCTGAAAATATGGAACCACAGCACTATTACCAGCCCGTTCAGCGTGGCTTAGAAATTAAGATTGCTGAAAAATTAGAACGATTGAAGGCATTAGACCGACAAGCTAAGAACTAATTATTTGTTCTATTTTCTATCTATGCTCTATCAGTGAAGGCCAAGCCTGTTTTCTTTTAAACCTCTCGTGAAGCAGTAACTAAAGCTACGATTAATGAATCACTATTCTTGATAAGTTAAATGATAATGATTATCATTAACTAGATTGTAGTGTTAGGTTGTGAGTCATGTCGTCGAACGAAGGTAGTTGTCCTACAGAAAAATTGTATATAGAGCATAACAGTTGGCTGCATTGCTGGTTGCTGTCTCGTTTGGGTTGTAGTCATCAGGCAGATGATTTCGTTCAAGATACTTTTATTCGAGTAATGAAGCGACGTGAACAGTTACGACAAGCACCATTATTAGAGCCAAAAGCGTATTTAGCTACGATAGCGCGAGGATTGCTGACAGACCATTGGCGCAGAAAAGACTTGGAGTTAGCGTGGCTAGAAACTCTGGCTCAACTTCCTGAGGAAACAGTACCTTCTCCTGAGCTTAAATTGGTCTTGTTTGAAACGTTGACTGAAATTGATCAAATACTCGAAAGTCTTAAACCTGCAGTACGAAAAGCATTTATCTGGTCGCAGTTAGAAGGTTATAGCTGTCGTCAAATCGCAGAACAATTGAATGTTTCATTAGCGACTGCTGAGCGTTATGTCGCTAAAGCACTTCGTCGATGTTATGACCTAAGGTTCAGTCTGTGAATCAATCAGTGACTAACTTACCCGATCCAATTATTGATGAAGCGATTAACTGGTTAGTTCGGTTAGAGATGAGTGACAATACTCCTGCGGCACGACTAGATTTTGAACAATGGTTAAATAAAACGCCACAACATCAACTTGCTTGGGAAAGAGTCAAACAGATACACACTGGCTTTACTTCATTGCCAGCGAAACCATTGACCCAAACGCTTGAAACATTAAACCAACAATCGATACAGTCAGGTATTAACCGTCGACAAGCGGTTAAATTGTTATCTGTGACCGGACTATTATTTAGTAGTGGTTGGATTGCTAAACAACATACACCTTGGCAGAGACTGCTGGCGGATTACAGTACCGAGATTGGTGAACAAGACTCTTTTGCTTTGGTTGATGGTAGTCAATTAACACTTAATACTGACAGTGCGCTTTCGGCAGGTTTTGGCGGTGCGAATCGAAAACTTAATTTACGCCGAGGAGAGATGCAGTTATACGTTGGTGCTGATGATGGTTTTAAACCGACACGCCCATTATTAGTTAAAACATCTGCTGGTCGGATTAATACTTTGGATAGTAAATTCACGGTACGAGTTGCCTCATCTCGTGCCAGAGTAACGGTTCAAGATGGTTGGGTTGAACTGCTCAACCGTCAAGGAAAAAAACAACGAGTCGAGAGTGGTGAAAGTGTATGGCTATCAGATAAAGGTTTGTTTACAGCTAACTCTATTATTTCGCCTGATGCTTGGCTTACGGGTGCCATTTCAGGAAAAAATATTCCTTTCGGTGAGCTGCTTGATGAGCTAAGTCGTTACCGGCTAGGCATTATTGATTATGCCCCTGAATTAAAGCATCGATTAGTTTCCGGAATTTTTCAATTACAAGATATTGATACAACGTTGAAATTTATCGCTCAAGTGCAATCTGTAGAGCTTGAGTTTCGAACACCGTACTGGGTCGTAATTCGGCCCGCATAACTTTATTTCAAAAAAGTGAGGGGATTTGCTTTTTCATTCGGCTCTTAATGTAACAACGCCAAATTGATGGCGATTATTTACAGAGTATAGGAGCAAGAATGAAACAGTTTATCCGAGCGAGCGAACTCACAATGAGGCCGATATCCATTGCTGTGCGAGCAGCTGTTGTTGGACTTTCGCTGAGCCTTGTCACACCGGTATTACTTGCGGCAGAGGCGCAAGTGGTTAACAGTAAGGTTAGTTATGATATTTCTGCGGGAACATTGCAAAGTGTTTTAGATAAATTCGCTCGCTCGGCGGGAATTAATTTGAACTATAAACCTGAGCAATTAGCGGGGAAACAAAGTCCTGGAGTAGCCGGTAACCTTAGTAGTCAGGAAGCACTTAATCAGTTGTTAACTGGCACAGGATTGAATGCGGTGCCAAGTGTGGGTGGCTTTGATTTAAAGCTAGAGATAAATGAAGAATATACGCTTGATCTGATAAATGTTTATGGTCGGCAGAAAAACGATACGTTAGATAGTATTCCTCAGACATTGACTGTTTTCGAACAAAAGTCTTTAACTGCAGGAACGGCTGATAGTGTCGGTGATGTAATAGAGTCTGTGGCAAGTGCCAGTCGAAGTGGCTCGTCATTGGATATGTTTTCCGATCATTACCTGATTAGAGGTTTTGATTCTGAACAAGCTACTAATGGTTTAGGGTTTAGGCGTACAGATCATCCAACTGATTTAGCAAATGTTGAGCGAATTGAAGTGTTAAAGGGGCCATCTTCAGTACTGTTTGGTCAGATGGAACCAGGTGGTACGGTCAATGTCGTTACGAAGCAGCCATTGGATTATTTTCAAGCGAATACTTCACTGGAATATGGTCGTTACGATCAAGTGAGAACGACTTTAGATGTCACTGGGCCAATCAATGACAAAGTTCGAGCCCGGCTAAACCTTGCCTATCAAGAAGGAGATGCTTCAGTTGATAATCTAGATTATCAACGAGTGCTTATTGCGCCCAATGTGACGATGGATTTGACTGAAACGACTAACTTAACAATTGAAGGAAGTTATTCAGGAAATGAGTGGCAGGGGATTCATGGTGGTGCTCCTTTAGAAGGTTCAATCTTAAATAATCCGAACGGAGATTATGGTGAATCATTTAACCCTGCTGGCAGTGACAGCAATACAGAGCGAAATTCAAAATCTATCAATATTCGTTTAACCGAAGCGCTCACAGATAACATCGATGCGCGAATGAGCTATACCTACACTAAAAATGAAGCGGATTGGAATGAGTACGTGCCTTGGGGACTTGATGATAGCGATTATCGTACCTTAGATCGTATTGTATTTACTGGTGAAAATACCTACAAAAAAGATCATGAAATTGTCTTAGATCTGAGCGGCGAGTTTGAAACGGGCATGTTAGACCACACTTTTATTATTGGTGTGAATTATCGTGATACTAAAGGTTCACGACCAACGAGGTTATATTCAGCTAATGCTGTTGATTTGTATTCACCACAATATATTGAAGCAGAACTTATAGATGCCAACTTAATGCGTAATCGCGGTTTTAAAGAGAAAGAAAAAGTCGCTGCAGCTTTCATCCAAGATCGTATTAGTTTCAATGATGATATCCATGTATTAGCCGGCTTACGTTATACCGATTCAGAGATATCTCAAGTTACGATTGATCATCTTGATAATGATAGTAAGGATAGAGCTAGCTTGAGTGAATCTGCTTGGACTAGCCAAGTAGGGATACTGTATGACTTCAGTGAACAAGCATCTATTTATGCGAATCGTAGTGAATCCTTTGTACCTCAGCAAGGAACCACTTCTGGTGCTAAACCCTTAGAAGCAGAGGAGGGTATTCAGTATGAAATTGGCCTACGTATGGATGTAGGCGATATGCAAGTTAATGTTGCAGGCTTTGTGATTGATAAAGAAAACATCGCGATCGAAGATCCATTGGATGATGACTTTGAAGTTGCCAAGGGTTCGGCGCGTTCAAAAGGTATTGAATTATCTGTTGGAGGCCAACTTAGCAAGAATTGGTATTTGAACGCTGTCTATGGTTATACCGACACTGAAATATTAAAGAGTGATGATGATGAGTTGGAAGGTAATAAATTTGCCAATGTGCCATTACATACTGCTTCACTGCAGACTAGGTATCAGCTTCAAACTGTTCCAGGACTCAGCTTGGGCGGTAAAGTTATTTATGTAGATGATCGCCCTGGCGATGACGATAATAGTTTTGAATTACCTTCTTATACCCGTGTAGATATTGCTGCTTATTACCAAGTTAATAAACAGATTCAGTTGGATCTAATGGTTGATAACTTACTGGATGAAGAAATCTTTACTCCGGGTTCATTTGACGGGGTTGTACGTGAACCTGAGCGTACGGTTATGGCTCGTATTAAATATCACTTCTAACGTTGTTCCGAGACACATTAGTTAAGTTGCACCGTTATGTTGGACTGGTGATGGCAGGTTTTCTGATCATTGCCGGCCTGACAGGGACTTTGTTAGTTTGGTATAACGAATTAGATACTAGGCTCAATATGCAGATGATGCGTATTGAGCCTTCTTCCGTTACCAGCCAGCCAATGTCGCCGTTTGAGTTACGTGACGTCGTAGCTGGTAAATATCCTAAGGCAATGGTTAACTGGATGACTTTGCAAGCTGCTATTCCTAATAGAGCTGTACGTTTTAGTTTGGAGCCAATCACCGGTATAACGAATGACTTTTTGGAGTTTGATGAAGTCTTTGTAAACCCCTATAACGGTGAAATTCTCGGTGGTCGAGAGTGGGGTAATATTACCCAAGGCACGACTAACTTAATGCCATTTATCTACCGGCTACATTACTCGCTGACATTAGATAGTGTTGGAGTCTGGATTATGGGCATCATTGCTTTGTTATGGACGCTAGATTGTTTTGTTGGTGCTTATCTAACCTTACCGCGCCGTCGGAAGGATTCAGTGAATATATTTATTTGGTTTAAGCGCTGGCAACCTACTTGGAAAGTCAGGTGGCGTAGCAACCTTTATAAATTGAATTACGATCTTCATACTGCAGCTAGCTTATGGTTATGGACAGTGTTGTTTATTTTTGCCTTAAGTAGTGTGGCAATGAGTTTATATTCTGAAGTATATAAGCCTGTGCTGAGTAATGTGATGGCATTTCAAGCTATTCCATTATCAACAGTTCCTATCTTGACGGATATTAATGAACTTCCTGATATTACTTGGGAGGATGGGTATAAGTCAGCTACGGTTCAAGCTGAGGTGCTGGCTGAACAGCAGGGATTTAAGATTGAAAGGTACGAACGGTTTTCTTACAGCCCTGAAAAAAACATGCTGAAGTTAATGTTTACTAGTAATAGAGATATTAATCAGAGATTTGGCCAGAGTTGGCTTTATGTTGATGCAACAAGCGGCGAACTTAAAGGTTTTTATTTACCGACAGGACAGGCCGCAGGCGATACTTTTACCAGTTGGATTACCACGCTACATATCGCTGGTATATGGGGGCTGCCTTACCGTATTTTTGTAACAATTTTCGGTCTGTTTGTGGTTATTCTTTGTGTTACCGGCTTAGTATTATGGCGGCGGAAACAGCAAGCACGTGAGAAAATGAGTTTGGCAGGCCTCCACAATACCTAGCCTGAAAATAACTTAATCTTCAGCTAAGGCTTCAAACTCTTTTTTCTTATCCGAAAACCAGTCTTCCATCGCTTGTGGTTGATGCATCAGTTGCATGACTCTTTTCATCGCTTCCAAATGTTCAGGGTCTTGTTTCTGAAACATCTCCATACCATGTTGCTTACTTAGCTCTGCGAGTTCTTCAAACGTATTTGCTTGGAAAGCTTTGTCACATGCGCCGCCAAGTTGTTTACAAGTCATTGTTTTCATTTTTGCCTCAGTATGAATCTGTTGGGGTGAAATATATTATCAATTATCGTTGCTGGAAGGGGCTAATTTCTAACTTAGCTGAACATAGACTAACGAAACTAAGAGAGGTAAATGTCATAACGAGTATTTTTACTTTCTATGCTGGTGGCTGGTTTTTGGTCGCCGACGAAAGGGGCTGACTTGGGACGTTTTACTACAACGCGTTTAATAGCTGTACTTCGCGAAGTAGTAAGTAGTTGCTCACTATCAGTGTCTGGCCCTGCAAGTTGATGTAACAGTCGCATGTCTTTTTTGACTAGGGCGGACTTTTCTCGGCTGGGATACATAGGATCCATGTAGATCACTTCTGGCCGTTGTTGCTTATTAAGGTTGTTGAGGTAATTAACTGCATCATCATTAATGATGGTCATGCGTTTGATGACCTCCGTAATTTCGGCATCATCTTCAGCCCTGTTTAGGGCATCTTCAATCAAGGTCGCGATTAAAGGATTGCGCTCAACAAGGGTAATCGGACAGCCTAGGTTAGCTAAGACGAAGCCATCCCGGGCAAAGCCTGCCGTGACATCCATAATTGTTGGTGTCGCGCCTTTTTTTAAACCAACTGCTTTTGCTAACGGTTGGCCGCGACCACCGCCAAATTGACGGCGATGGGCATTTTTACCGGCGACAAAATCAATAAAGATTGGTTTGCCAAGATCGGGGGCACGAATTTCAACGACGTTGTCGGTGACGACAAGTTGCAATTGTTCTGAGTTTAACGTTGTGAGTGTTATCTGTAGTTTTGTTGCTAGCTCATTTGCTAGTGTGATGCGCTCTGGGACTGCACTATCGATTGCGAGTTGTACTTGTGGGATCATGCAGTTGCCATATATAAGTCATCGTAGTCTTCAATGAAGTTTTCCAGATCATCATCAGTTAATGCTAACAGGGATTGTAAGTTTTCTATTGAGTCGGAAGGGGATTCATTCAAGCGAGTGGAATGTGTGTTTATTTGTTGCTCTAGTAAATGAGCCAAACTGATGATAGCTGTTTGTTGGTGGGTGACATCGCGAGCATCAACAAGTGGTGGTCGTGAGTGAAAGTCAGCTAGGATTTGTTCTAATGTTGCTGGTAAGCGTGACGAGCGGATAAAAGCGATGGTGATGTCATCATGGTTGACGCCAAACGTCTCATTCTCAATTTCAGACAAGCTGAAAGCGTTGTTTTTTTCCGTTACGGTATTAATGATTTCATCATATTGAATAGGAAAGTTAGATGCTAAGATTAGGGCACCCATATTATGTATTAATGCTGCTAATTCAATATCGTCAGCTAAGCGAGGGTAGTGACGTTTGGCAATATGCTTGGCGATGTTAGAAACTGCCTGACTGTGTTCCCACAATAGTTCAGAGGTATGGTTCGGTTTGTGAAAGCTACGCATGGTTGCGACCATTATGGCTGCTCGCAAGGCTTTAGAGCCTAAAGTAGCGATAGCTCGATGGACATTAGTGATTTCATTCATTGGGCTATACATTGGCGAATTTGCGTATTTAAGCAAGGTAGCCGAAAGCGTTGGATCACGAGAAATGATGTCGCTTAATTCAGCTAGACTATAGTCACCGGAGGCAATTAACTTCATTGCTTCCATGCCTTCTGCAGTGACGGTAGGCATTTTTAACTTGGCGATATCTATTGCCATAACAAGCATAAATCCTTAAATTTTTATGCTGGATTATGGCTAACTATTTTATGTTCAGCAAGTTAGCTACTGAATGAACTGTCCGAAGGCGCGACTGCCTTGACCCGTCTCAATCGTTTTTTCAACCTTATAACTACTGGTATTAATGATTGAAACGGTGCCATCTCCCCAGTTTGATACATAAACGAACTGGCCATCAGGAGTAACCGCAATTCCTTCTGGTGAGTCGCCAACATCAACGGTGCTGATAATGGATGGGTTAACGGTATCGACAATAGATATAGTGCTGTCATCTTGGTTGGTAACGTAGAGGTGCCTGCCATCAGGACTAACCGCGGCACAGTAAGGCCAGGAACCTACGTTAATGGTGCTGGTAACTTTAGCTGTTTTTATATCAATAACACTCACATCACTAGAGCGAACATTAACACTATATAAGGTTGAACCGTCTGGTGATAAGGCTAAGCCAAAAGGAGCGGTACCTACTTTGATTGTCTGGGTTATTTGTTCATTTTTGGTATTAATCATCATCACAGTATTGTCGTCACGGTTAGCAACAAACAATTGTTGTCCATTAACGATAACGCCTGCAGGTGATTTACCTACCGGAATAACGGAGGTAATTTGTTGTTGTTTGCTGTCAATGATACTGATTGTATTTTGGTACCAATCGGCAACATATATATGAGAACCATCGTCATTCGTTGCAATACCTACTGGACCGGCACCAACTGCTATATGGGACAATACGGTGAGTGTTTTGGTATTTAAAATAGTGACGTCTTTGCCTTCAGGATTACTGATAAAGGCGAGGTCATTGTCAGCGCTGATTGCAATACCGGCAGGCCTGTGGCCAATATCAATGGTTTTGATGACTTGCTGGCTGCGGGTATCAACGATGCTGAGCGTATCACTGAGTTGATTGGTGATATAGGCATAAGGAGCGTGTGAAGGGCCTGCACAAGCAGCAATTGATAGTGGTAAGCCAATAAAAAAGGCGGCCTTAACTAAGGCCGCCTTTAATAATGCTAAGCGAGACTGCTTTGGCATTTATTTTTCCAAAACTACTTTTAAGTTTTCTAAACCTGTTGTTACATATGCTTTAACTGCATTAACAGAATCTTTATCACTTTGACCTTCAGGAACAGGCGGGTTATCCATGAAAGAACGGTAGAATTTAGACTTCCATAAAACTTCACTACCACCGTCAACAGCTTTTACACTGATCCAAGACTTGAATGTAGCAACTGGTAAAGTGAAGTAAGGAGTATCTTTACTGTTAAATGTAATTGTTTTAACAACTGACATATCAGTAATTTTAGTTGTCATCATCATTTTTTCGTCATCAGTTTTAAGTAACTGTTCAGAAATAGTTGGGTTACCTTCTGTTGTTAAAGTTACAACACGATTTTTATCGTCTGTTAACTCTGCGCTAGCAACAGTTGGGTGCCAGTTATTGATGCCACCAAAGTCTTTAACCATTGCCCATACTTTTTCAGGCGCTGCGTTAATAGTGATTTTCTCTTTAACTTGTTGGCGACTTGGACCATGAGCTGATGAGACCATTGGTACTGCAATCAATGCTGCAGCGATTAGATATAAAAATTTTTTCATTTCTCTCTCCGGTTGTAACGATAGCTTGATGGAAACAGTATCACAGCGAATATGAACAAAAACTGAACAGTATTGACTCTAATAATGTGGCCATTACCATAATTTGGTGCACATACTCTAGCCCAACAGCGTGAACTTTTCCATAAGCAGATTTGACTTACATGATCATATTAATGAAACTTAACGCCTTTTACTTTATGACTTGGAGAAGATAGTGCCGCTGATAAAGATCAGGGATTTGCACTTTTATCGTGGTGACCGGGCGATTTTTGACGGGGTGAATATCGATATTCAGCGCGGCAAAGTCACTGCTATCATGGGCCCGAGTGGTACGGGTAAAACAACGCTATTACGGTTGATTGGTGGTCAATTGCATCCTGATAAAGGGACAATTGAGGTCGATGGTAAGAACGTACATAAGATGTCTCATCGAGAATTATATGAACTGCGTAAGCGCATGGGCATGTTATTTCAAAGTGGTGCATTGCTAACGGATTTAACCGTGTTTGAGAATGTTGCCTTCCCGCTACGAGAGCATACTGAGCTACCAGAAACGATGATCCGTGACTTAGTACTAATGAAGTTACAGGCGGTTGGTTTGCGTTGTGCTCGTGATTTGATGCCAAGTGAATTATCGGGTGGTATGGCTCGTCGCGTCGCGTTGGCAAGAGCGGTGACCTTAGATCCGATGATGATTATGTATGATGAACCTTTTACCGGCCAGGATCCTATTTCGATGGGGACTTTGGTCAACCTTATTCATCGCATGAATGAAGCGATGGACCTAACCAGTATTGTGGTTTCGCATGATGTCGCGGAAGCGACGGAAATCGCAGATTATGTGTATTTATTATCTGCTGGTAAGGTCATTGATAAAGGCTCCCCAGTGGAGTTAAAACGTTCATCTTCACAGTGGGTGCAGCAATTTATGCAAGGTTTACCGGATGGTCCCGTGCCATTTCATTTCCCTGGTGTGGACTTCAAAGAAGATCTGTTAACTCCTGAGGTACAAGCATGATAGGCATAATTAGTAGCCTTGGGCGCTGGGGTTTAGGTGTATTTGAAAGACTAGGCCGAGGCCACTTATTTTTAGTGCAAATTCTGGCCGGCATTCCTGGTTTATTTTTGCGTTTTTCCTTAGTTGTCCAGCAGCTTTTTTCGGTTGGTGTACTGTCAGTATTAATTATTGCAGTATCAGGCTTGTTTGTGGGCATGGTCTTAAGCTTACAAGGCTATTACGTCTTGGTTGATTTTGGCGCCGAAGAATCGTTAGGTGTGATGGTATCGTTATCCTTGGTACGAGAATTAGGCCCCGTGGTTAGCGCTTTGTTATTTGCTGGTCGAGCAGGTTCGGCATTAACGGCTGAAATAGGCTTAATGAAAAGTACTGAGCAACTATCAGGAATGGAAATGATGGCGGTGGATCCGATGCGTCGGATTATTGCACCACGATTTTTGGCTGGGCTGATTTCGATGCCGTTATTAGCTGCAATGTTTAGTGCAGTTGGTATAATTGGCGCCTTTTTGGTTGGTCATGGCTTATTAGGTGTCGATGATGGTGCCTTTTGGTCACAAATGCAGGTCAAAACTGACTGGTATGACGACATCTTAAATGGTGTAATTAAAAGTATTGTTTTTGGTTTTGTAGTGACTTGGATAGCCCTTTTTGAAGGGCATGATTCAGTGCCCACATCGGAAGGTGTCGGACGAGCGACAACACGCACAGTTGTACACTCTGCGTTTGCTATTTTAGGTTTAGACTTTGTGCTAACAGCGTTAATGTTTGGAGAAGATTAGATGTTACAAAAGAAAAGTACCGAAATTACCGTTGGTATGTTTGTAGCTGCAGGGATTGCTGCACTATTTATGTTGGCGATGAAGGTCAGTAACTTATCTGATTTTAACAGTGATCCTGGTTATAAAATCATCGCTGAATTTGAGAATATAGGCGGTTTGAAAGTTCGTTCACCGGTGACGATGGCTGGAGTACGTATTGGTCGAGTTGGCAATATTAGTTTGGACCCAGACAGTTATAACGCCCGAGTGACATTAGACATGTATGCTTCATTCGACAATATTCCAACCGATAGCTCAGCAAGTATTTATACCGCTGGTTTATTAGGTGAACAATATATTGGCATGGAAGCGGGGGCCGAAGAAGAATTTTTACAAGAAGGTGATGTCGTAGAGTTAACTCAACCAGCTTTAGTACTTGAACAAGTGATTGGTCAATTTCTGTTTAGTAAAGCTGAAGGTGATGAATAATGATGTCAGGAGCTCAGCTTATGAATAAAATATTGGTAACAGCAGCGTTGTTATTATCTTTGTTTGCTATGCCTGCTGCTGTCTATGCTGATGAGATCGTTGTTCCTCAGCGCTTAGTGCAAGATGCTACTGAGCAAATGTTACAGTCACTAAAAGATAATAAAGACCAGTTAGCAGAAGATTCATCGATTATCTATGGTTTAGTGCAAGAGATCATAATGCCTAATTTTGATTTTGATAAAATGTCAAAATTAGCCTTAGGCAAAAACTGGCGCAAAGCATCAGCTGAGCAACGAGTTAGATTTACTGAAGAATTCAGGTTGTTATTGGTACGAACTTATTCAACTGCAATGTTGGAATACAGCGATGAAAAAATTAACTTTCTACCGTTCCGTGGCGATGTTGCTAAAAAGAAAGTGAAAGTTAAAATGGAAATTTTACAGGTAGGCGGCCCTTCAATTCCTATGGCTTTATCTATGTATCTAAACAAAGAAAATGCCTGGAAAGTGTATGATGTCAAAATTGACGGCATTAGTTTAGTAACAAACTACCGCTCAACTTTTGCAAAACAAATTCGTACTGATGGAATGGATAAGTTAATTGAGCGTTTAGCTGCCCGTAACGAAAAAGTAAAAACATGAGTAATGAATTATTTTCTTTAGTTTTAGATACTGAGAGTAAAGTTATTCGTGTCGGCGGTGAGCTTAGTTTTGCAACGGTTAGTCAGGTGCTAGAACAAACTAGTCGAGTATTCGAGCCGATTACAGATTTGAAGATAGATCTAGCCGCTGTGAGCCGAAGTGATAGTGCTGGATTGGCATTGCTAATTGATTGGATGCGAACTGCACAAGCTGCAAATAAGTCGATTTCTTTTCAAAATATCCCTAGCCAAATGTTAGCCATTGCGAGTGCCAGTGGTTTAGATGAATTATTACCTTTGCACTAAAAATTATAGATATATCGGAATTAAGTGATGGATGCGTTACAAATAAAAAATATGATTGAAGCTGGTTTGCCTGATGCAACAGTAGAAGTGTTTGGTGATGATGGTCAGCATTTTGATGCTGAGATTGTGAGCCCTTCGTTTGTAGGTAAAACACTGATTCAGCAACATCGCATGGTGTATAGCACTTTAGGCGATAGTTTCGAAGGTGCGATACACGCACTAGCATTAAAAACTTCAGCGCCACGCTAACCCGTTTGCGCCAACGTAATAGAGATTGAATTGGATAAATTAATTATCAATGGCGGTGTAGCCCTCGACGGTGAAATCCGCATATCTGGTGCTAAAAATGCAGCCTTACCTATTCTGATGGGGGCTTTGCTTGCTGATGCACCGGTTCGAATTGGCAACGTACCGCATTTACATGACATCACTACCACATTAGAGTTGTTAGGCCGAATGGGCGTAACGTTGACGGTAGATGAGCGTTCTGGGGTTGAAATCGATCCAACAACGTTGACTGATACCGAAGCTGCTTATGACTTAGTTAAAACGATGCGAGCATCGATTTTGGTGTTGGGACCATTATTAGCTAAGTTTGGTAAGGCGGATGTATCGTTGCCAGGTGGTTGCGCCATTGGTTCTCGTCCTGTCGATTTACATTTGCGTGGTTTAGAGCAAATGGGCGCAGATATTAAAGTAGAAAATGGTTACATTCGAGCGACAGATGGTGGTGGTTTGAAAGGGGCTCATATCTTTCTTGACCAGGTAACTGTAACCGGTACAGAAAACTTAATGATGGCGGCTACCCTAGCTGAAGGTAAAACGACCATTGAGAATGCTGCTCGTGAGCCTGAAGTTGTCGATTTAGCTAATTACTTGAATGCGATGGGGGCCAAAATTACAGGCATTGGCACGGCGACCTTAGAAATTGAGGGTGTTAAAGCCTTGCATGGTGCTAAGTACGATATCTTGCCCGATAGAATAGAAACAGGAACCTACTTGGTCGCTGCAGCTATTACCCGCGGCAAAATAAAGTTAAAAGATACCGATGCCAACCAGCTAGAAGCGGTGTTATTGAAGCTGGAAGAAGCGGGTGCAGATATTGAAGTGGGTGAAGATTGGATTTCACTTGATATGCATGGCAAACAACCCAAAGCGGTGAGCATTCGTACTGCCCCATACCCTGCATTTCCAACAGATATGCAGGCACAATTTACTGCATTAAATAGTGTTGCAGAGGGTTCAGCAACCATAGTTGAAACCGTCTTTGAAAATCGATTTATGCATGTGCAAGAAATGCAACGTATGGGGGCTAACCTACAGATTGAAGGTAATACTGTAGTTTGTAATGGCCAACAAACGCTGACTGCTGCACCTGTAATGGCGACAGATTTACGTGCTTCTGCATGTTTAGTTTTAGCTGCTCTAGTAGCTGAAGGTGCAACGATGGTTGAGCGTATTTATCATATCGACCGTGGTTATGAATGTATCGAAGAAAAGTTACAACAATTAGGCGCAAGTATTCGTCGTATTCCTAGTTCCGTGAGAGGTGAAAATGCCTAATACTTTAACTTTGGCTTTATCCAAAGGTCGTATTTATAAAGAAACGTTACCGTTGCTAAAAGCAGCGGGTATCGAGCCGATTGATGATCCAGAAACAAGTCGTAAACTGATCTTAGATACCAATCAACCTGATGTGAAATTAATCATTGTGCGAGCATCTGACGTACCGACTTATGTCGAATACGGTGGTGCTGATATTGGTGTTGCAGGTAAAGATGTTTTGCTTGAACACCCTGATGCTGAATTGTATGAACCGGTTGATCTTGAAATCGCATGCTGCAAGTTGATGACGGCTGGCCGAGTCAATGAAGTTGAGAAAAAAGGTCGCTTGAAAGTAGCTACAAAGTTCGTTGAAAGTACGCGTCGTTTTTATGCTCAACAAGGTAAGCAAGTTGAAATAATTAAATTATATGGTTCGATGGAGCTGGCACCACTAGTAGGTATGGCTGACCGTATTGTTGATGTGGTTGATACGGGCAATACCTTACGTGCAAATGGTTTGGAACCGTTAGAGCATATTGCTGATATAAGTTCACGGTTAGTTGTTAACAAAGCGTCAATGAAAACAAAACACGCTCGTATTCAAAAATTTATTAGTCAGATTCGAGCAGCGGTTAGAGAACAGAGAAATGATTAATGTAAAACAATTGACCACTGCTGATGATGACTTTCAGGCTCAACTTGAAGCCTTGTTAGCATGGGATGCAGCATCAGATGAAACTGTCACTGAAACAGTCAAAGATATTCTGAAGCAAGTTAAAACCAAGGGCGACGCTGCTGTTTTAGATTATAGCCGTCGTTTTGACCGTATCGAAGCTGATACGCTAGCTGAGTTAGAAATATCTTTAGATCGTGCGCAGCTAGCCTTGGAGTCGATACCTAAAGAGCAAAGAGCAGCCTTGCAAGCTGCGGCTGATCGAGTGCGTAATTATCACGAGCATCAAAAACAAGAGTCTTGGACTTATACCGAGGCCGATGGCACGGTATTAGGTCAACAAGTCACACCGCTAGATCGTGCTGGTTTATATGTGCCGGGTGGCAAAGCAGCCTATCCTTCTTCAGTATTAATGAATGCGATTCCTGCCAAAGTTGCTGGTGTTGAAGAGTTGATTATGGTGGTACCTACACCTGATGGTGTGGTTAATGAATTAGTATTAGCCGCAGCAGCGATTGCTGGTGTTGATCGTATTTTTGCAATCGGTGGTGCTCAAGCGGTTGCAGCATTAGCTTATGGTACTGAAACAGTTCCTCAAGTTGATAAAATTGTTGGTCCAGGCAACATTTATGTAGCAACAGCTAAAGGTATGGTATTTGGTTCGGTTGGTATTGATATGATTGCTGGTCCATCAGAGATTTTAGTGATCTGTGATGGTAAAACTGATCCTGAATGGGTGGCGATGGATTTATTTTCACAAGCTGAACATGATGAAGATGCTCAATCAATTTTAGTATCAGATGATGCTGAGTTTTTACAGCAAGTCGATGCTGCAATTCAACGTTTATTGCCAACGATGGAACGGAAAGAAATCATTTCTGCTTCGATGGCTGACCGTGGTGCTTTAATTTTAGTGAAAGATCTAGATGAAGCCATCGACGTCACCAACTATATTGCACCAGAGCATTTAGAGTTGTCAGTAGCAGATCCGATGACGATGGCTAAGAAAATCCGCCATGCAGGCGCTATATTCATGGGCCGCTATACCGCTGAAGCTTTGGGTGATTATTGTGCTGGTCCTAATCACGTATTACCTACTTCGCGTACGGCTCGGTTTAGTTCACCATTAGGTGTTTACGACTTCCAGAAGCGTTCAAGTTTGATTAATGTTTCAGAGTCTGGCGCACAGTCATTAGGTCAAATTGCATCAGTATTAGCGCGCGGTGAGAGTTTAACTGCTCATGCTCGTTCTGCTGAATATCGCTTGAAGGACTAAGTTATGAGCCGATTCTGGAGTGGGATCGTCCATGATTTAGAGCCTTATGTACCGGGCGAGCAACCGAAAGTCGCTAACTTGATCAAACTCAATACCAATGAGAACCCATATGGGCCATCTCCAAAGGTGTTGGAAGCGATTCGTTTTGCGACTAGTGATCAACTTCGTTTATACCCTGATCCGAATGCTCAGGCATTAAAACAAGCCATTGCTGACTACCATCAATTAGATGAGGCGCAGGTGTTTGTTGGTAATGGTTCTGATGAAGTTCTAGCGCATATATTTCATGCTTTTTTTCAGCATGAAGCACCATTGTTGTTTCCAGATATTACTTATAGCTTTTATCCGGTTTATTGTCAGTTATATCAAATTGAGTTTCAGAAAATACCGTTAACGGCAGAGTTTGAAATTAATATTGATGACTATCAGCAGCCAAATAGTGGCATTATTTTTCCTAATCCCAATGCACCGACAGGGCGGTTATTAGCCTTAGCTGAGATTGAAAAGTTACTGATAAAGAATACTGATTCTGTTGTGGTGATTGATGAAGCCTATATTGATTTTGGTGGTCAAAGTGCGATTACGTTAATTAATCAATATCCAAACTTATTAGTTACTCAAACTTTATCAAAATCACGCTCACTTGCTGGAATTAGACTTGGCTATGCTTTGGGCAATGTTGAGTTAATTGCTGGCCTTATTCGAGTAAAAGATAGCTTTAATTCATACCCAATTGATACTTTAGCCATCCATGCTGGTGTCGCATCTTTTGAAGACCAACAATACTTTGAACAAACATGTGACAAAGTTATTGCTAGCCGGCAGTTAGTTGTTAATGAGTTGGCCGATTTGGGCTTTGATATTCTGCCGTCAGCCGCAAACTTTGTATTTGCCCGACACCCAAAAATTGATGCAAAAGTATTAGCTGATGGCCTGAGAAAACAAGGTGTGATAGTTCGTCATTTTTCACACGACCGAATCAGTCAATTTTTAAGAATTAGCATTGGGACAGTCGAAGAAAATCAGCAGTTATTAGCAGTGTTAGATAGCCTAGTTTAATTGCTACTATTTGATAGTTGCAGCAGTTCTCGTAACCGTATTAAATCTGCAGCATATTGCTCCGTTAATTGAGCAATTTCTTGTTCAAGTTTATTTATTGTATTGAGGTTTATTTCAATTCCTTGCTGAGAGGCTGTCAGTCTTTTTTGTAAGTTGGGACTGATGCTGCGTCCTCTAAGTTCTTGTTCTGCTGCCTGCTGCTGATTAATAGCGAGATTTTGGTGTAACTTAGGTGATTTAGCTATTAGCTCTTTAATCTTAACTGTTCGGCGGTTGATATTGCTATCTCGGTCAGCTACCAGTTCTTGTTCAGAAGAGTAACTTGCCCGTAAATTCTGGTCATAAATTGCTTTTTTTTGTTTTGCTCTCTTAGCGGTCTCTTCTGTCTTAATACGTGTTTGCTCTGCTTCCTTTTTTGCTAGCAATTGTGCTTTTAATTCCTGTTCTTCAGCTAGGATTTGTTCAGGAGTAAGTGCTGGCTCGATACGTTCGATCATACGTAAAGACTTGTCATCAATTATATCGTAGCCTTTTTGTGCTACGGATGGTGGTAAGCTGCGACTGATAGTCGGCACTCCATTCTCATCTGGAAAACGGTAAAGTTGGCCAGCAAGGAGTGGGCTAGTCACCAACAATAGCAGTGAAGTTAAAAAACGCGATTGAATTATAGTTTGCATCATCATCTACTTATTCTAGACTGAGAATTAATAAAATTGAACCATATAGACCAGTTAGTCCTTTTTTTAGTGTCATTAGTTGCTAATACCTTCTCAGCATTTAGTGGTGGCGGGGCAGGGTTGATACAATTTCCAGTTTTAATTTTTCTTGGACTCAGTTTTACCGTAGCTCTAGCGACACATAAAGTGGCGAGTGTAGCACTTGGATTAGGCGCTGTGTTGCGTTACCTAGCAAATAGTCAACTCGAACGTAAATTTATTGCTGTCATGTTACTTGCTGGACTCCCTGGTGTGATAGTCGGTGGCAATATAATTCTATATGTACCAGAGCAATGGGCGATTATCTCGCTTGGAGTATTAACTGGGAGTCTAGGTATATATTCGATATTTAAACCAAGGTTAGGCCAGCAGTATCAGCCAAAACATCGAGACAGTGTTGGTTATCTGCTTGGTGCTTGCATACTATTTTTAATTGGAGTCCTGAATGGGTCGCTAACTTCAGGCACAGGTCTATTTGTGACTATTTGGTTGGTAATTTGGTTTGGAATGGATTATCAGCGCGCCGTTGCGTATACCTTGATCTTAGTGGGCCTGTTCTGGAATGGTGCTGGTGCTATAACATTAGGATTGTTAGCGGAGATTCACTGGCAATGGCTGCCAGCATTACTGATAGGCTCGTTACTAGGCGGCTATTTGGGCTCACACTTAGCACTTAAGCATGGCAACCGCTGGATAAAGCGTTCATTTGAGATAGTGACTATATTGATCTCGATTAAGTTGATTTGGGGAGCGTTAGCTCCCCAATTATAAACTCAGCTTGGGTTAAACGCCGTATTGCTCGCGGTAAGCTTTAACTGCAGGCAAATGCTCAGCGAGTTCAGCATTGTTTTCAAGGTAATTAAGTAGATCGTTCAAGCAGATAATGCTTTTCACTGGAATTTGATGTTCTTGCTCTACTTCTTGAATAGCTGAACGCTGGTCTAGACCTCGCTCCTGGCGATCTAAGGCGATAATCACGCCTGCAGGGCTGGCAGCAGCAGCTTTAATGATTGCTACAGACTCACGGACAGACGTGCCGGCAGAAATAACATCATCAATAATTAATACTTTGCCTTGCAAATCAGCACCAACTAATTGGCCGCCTTCACCATGATCTTTTACTTCTTTACGGTTAAAGACATAAGGCACATCTCGTTGATGTTGGTCAGCTAAGGCAACTACCGTTGTTGATGCGAGAGGAATTCCTTTGTAAGCAGGGCCAAACAGTACATCGTAATCTAGCTCAGAATCACTAATCGCTTGGGCATAGAAACGACCTAAGCGAGCTAAGCTGGCACCACTATTAAATAAGCCACTATTAAAGAAGTATGGGCTGATACGGCCAGACTTTAGGGTAAATGAGCCAAAGCGTAATACGCCTGTCTGTAGAGCAAATTCGATAAATTCTTGTTGGTAAGGTTTCATAATTATTTCGGTTGGATTTGGTAAAGGGCAACTTGGCCAAATAAATTAGGTAATAGTCGAGTACCTAGCGTGTCTTTATGTTTATGATTAACGATACTACGACTGAGCACGGCAATGTTATTGTTCGAGCAAAGTTGTTCGAAATCATTAATGGTGCAAAGGTGGATATTAGGCGTATCAAACCATTCATTCGGTAGCGTTTTTGATACAGGCATATGACCACCTAATGCAAGCTGTAATCGGCATTGCCAATGACCAAAGTTAGGGAAGCCAATGATACCTTGTTTACCGACTCTAGCAATTTCTTGTAATAAGAAATCTGGACGTTTAATCGCTTGTAAGGTTTGAGACAAAATGACAAAGTCGAAGCTTTGGTCGGCAAATTGATGTAAACCCTGATCAAGATCGGCTTGAATGACATTTACACCGGATTTGATGCAATCAGCAAACTTACCATTATCTATTTCTAAACCATAACCACTGACATTTCGTTGCTGTAAATGGGTGAGTAAAGTGCCGTTGCCGCAACCTAAATCAAGTACGCGAGCACCATCCGGAATCCAATCGCTTATGATCTGTAAATCGATACGTAGGTTCATGAATCACCATTTTCAGCAGCGATTTTCTGCATATAAGTTTGAAAAATTTCGATATAACGAGCGATAGGCATCAAGAAGGCATCGTGACCTTGGTGGGCCTCAATTTCAGCATAAGTTACATCAGTGCCAGCGTTGAGCATGGCATTGACGATTTCGTTAGAGCGCTCAGGTGAGAAGCGCCAATCAGTGCTAAACGAAACGACTAAGCATTTTGCTTTGATTTGAGCCATAGTTGCGGTGAGGTCATCATTGAACTCTTTCGCAGGATCAAAATAATCTAATGCTTTAGTCATTAATAGATAGGTATTAGCATCAAAGCGATCAACAAAATTCTCACTTTGGTATCGTAAATAACTTTCTATTTGAAAATCAACATCATATCCATAGTTAATGGTGTCATTACGCAGTTCTCGACCAAATTTTTCACCCATTGCCACATCTGATAAATAGGTGATGTGACCGAGCATTCTAGCCAAGCCAAGGCCATGTTTCGGCAAGGTATCATGAGCGGTATAGTGGCCGTCATGAAAGTCGGGGTCGGACTTGATAGCGGTACGAGCGACTTCATTAAAGGCAATGTTTTGAGCAGAAAGTTTAGGCGCTGCAGCGATGATCAATACATGGCGTAAGCGATCAGGCAGGCTTATTGCCCATTGCATTGCTTGCATGCCTCCTAAGCTTCCACCTACAACAGCAGCCCATTGTTGGACGCCTAGATGGTCCGCTAGTACTGACTGGCTTTTCACCCAATCTGAAACCGTTACAATTGGAAAGTCTGGGCCGTAGATTTTTCCTGTTTCTGGGTTAATACTCGTAGGGCCTGTCGAGCCTTTGCAGCCACCTAGGTTGTTTAAGCTCACTACAAAGAAGTGATTGGTATCAATTGCCTTGCCAGGTCCAATAGCGGTATCCCACCATCCAGGTTTTTTATCTTCCATATCATGGTAACCAGCGGCATGGTGGTCCCCCGATAGAGCATGACAAATTAATACAGCGTTAGATTTGTCAGCATTGAGTTGTCCGTAGGTTTCATAAGTGAGATCGTAACTCGCAAGTGTGCGACCACAATCTAGCGTTATTGGCGTATCGATATGTAAGGATTGTGGACTGACCAAGCCGACTGAATCAGCTGGTATGATGACCGGCATAGATAAATTATTCCTTGGGTTTTGGCTGCAAGTCTAATGAGACTCTGATCATGGTGCAATATGGAGATTGAAGTCGTTAAACATGACCTGTCAAAATAGGCAGTACTAACATCGAAAAGACTTGCAAACCTAGAAGTGCTATTAGAGGTGAAAAGTCGATGCCATTCATTTGAGGAAGTCGCTGCTTAATTGGTTTTAATAAGGGTGAGTTCATTCGGTTAATAAGCGGTGCAACTGGGTTGTAACTGCCGGCAGGAGTGACCCAACTTAAAATGACCTCAACAATGATACTGACTGTAAATAGTGTGATGAATAGAGAAAAAATATCTGCTATGGCATATCTAAAGAATGATAATAGTGACGGCATGCTTGCTTGAAATAAGGTGATAAGCATGAGCTTTATTGCAGCAAGAGCAAGCAGTAAAACTATCGTCGCCATATCCCAGCGGCCGAGGGCAGGAATAAATCCGCGCAAAAATTTCACTGGCAATTGAGTTGCTTGGACAATCAATTGAACTAAGGGATTGTGATATTCCCACTTAGCCCACTGCATGATTATTCGTAAAGCTACAATCGCCATATAGAGGCCAAATAAGACATCAATTAAAAAGATGATCGGGTTACTAAAATATCCACTAGGCATTATCTTGTCCTAGTTGATTTGCTAATTCACGAGAGCGTAGGGCGGCAGCAACCAATGCATTTTCAAATAAGCCCCTAAGATCACCATCTTCTAACTCGTGCAATGCACGTTCAGTTGTACCTCCCGGCGATGTGACTCTTTGGCGTAGCACTTCAGTCGACTCATCGCTTTCTAGTGCCATTTTTGCTGAACCAAAGGCTGTTTGTAGGCAGAGTAAACGAGCGGTTTCAGGAGCTAGGCCAAGTTCAATTGCCGCTTTTTCCATTGCTTCCATAACGAGGAAAAAGTAGGCGGGGCCACTTCCTGAAAGTGCTGTAACGGCATCTATTTTTACTTCATCGTCGACCCATAAGGCTAAGCCAACAGAGCGTAAGACTGACTCTGCCATTTCATGTTGTTGTGTTGTAACGTGCTCGTTAGCACATAATGCACTGGCACCAGCTTGTACTAGAGAGGGGGTATTTGGCATTGCACGAACGATTGCTGCTAAAGGTTGAGCCAGCCAACGACTAATATCTTCTAGTCTAATACCTGCTGCAATGGATACTAATAAACTGCCTGTTTTCCATGAAGCTGCAATTTGTTTTACTACTGTTTGTAACTGTTGTGGCTTGACTGCCAAGATAATAATGTCACAGTTTTTTATCGCTGCAATATTGTCAGTAAAGGTGTGGACACCATGTTGTGAGTTGATGCTTTCTAATTGACTAGCAGAAGGATCTGCTACGTGAATATGTTGTGCTGAAAATCCATCAGCAACTAAGCCGCCAATCAGGCTTCTCGCCATATTACCGCCACCAATAAATGCGATCTTGCAGTCTTTCATAACAGGTTCCAATGTTAATTGAGGATTCGGCAATAGTTTACTTGGTATCAAGCGTTAGGTGTAAGCCGTTGACCAAACAGGCCTGTACCAACACGGACCATGGTACTACCTGCTGAGATTGCTATTTCCATATCGTGAGTCATACCCATAGAGAGAGTATCTATGTCTGGAAACTGCTGTTGAAGCTCGTTGAATAAATGGTGGGCACGCAGAAAAGCAGATTGTTGTTGACTGATATTGTCTGTTTTAGTCGGAATCACCATGATGCCGCGTAATTTTAATCGCGATAATTGTGATATTTGTTGGGCGAGAGATATTGCGTTCTCGGCATTAACACCTGACTTACTATTTTCGTTATCTATATTTACTTGAATACAAACATTCAAGACCGCTTGTTGCTCATTACGTTGGTCATTTAATCGTTGAGCAATTTTCAGCCTATCGATGCTTTGTACCCAGTCGAAATGTGCCGCAATGTCTCTGGTTTTATTAGATTGAATGGGCCCAATAAAATGCCATTCCAGTTCAAGATCAGCTAGCTCAGCTATTTTAAGCAATGCTTCCTGCAAATAGTTTTCGCCGAAGCGGGACTGGCCTGCTTGTGCTGCTATGCGTAACGTTGCTGCAGGCCATGTTTTACTAACAGCAAGTAATTGTACTGAACCAGCACTACGTTGAGCCTGGTTTTCTGCCTGCTTAATTGAATTATTTACCGTTTGTAGTCGTTTTTTTATATCTAGCATGTTGCAAGCCACTGTTGAGCGCGCTACCTTTATGTTTGTTGCTTTCCTGGTGGAAGCATTAAATATTAAATGAATTACGTTAGGGAATGTGAATGGATATTACTGAATTGCTGACCTTTAGTGCAAAAAATAATGCATCAGATTTACATGTTTCAGCAGGTGAACCACCGATGATTCGGGTCGATGGTGACATTAGACGCATCAATTTACCTGAGATGGAACATAAAGAAGTACATGCCATGATTTATGACATCATGAATGACAAACAGCGCAAAGATTTTGAAGAGTTTTTAGAGGCTGATTTCTCTTTCGAAATTCCAAATTTAGCGCGGTTTAGGGTTAATGCTTTTAATCAAAATCGCGGTGCAGCGGCTGTTTTTCGTACGATTCCATCAACGGTATTAAGCTTAGAAGATCTTGGCGCTCCAGATATATTTAAACAAATTTCAGATAATCCTCGCGGTATTGTATTGGTTACCGGTCCAACAGGCTCGGGTAAATCAACGACTCTAGCAGCGATGGTTGATTATAAAAACAATAAAGATAGTGAACATATTTTAACAATTGAAGATCCAATCGAATTTGTTCATAAAAGCAAAAAATGTCTGGTCAATCAACGCGAAGTTCATCGCGATACCTTAGGTTTTAATGAAGCTTTACGATCTGCTTTACGTGAAGATCCCGATATTATCTTAGTAGGTGAGTTGCGTGATTTGGAAACGATTCGGTTAGCATTAACGGCCGCTGAAACGGGCCATTTAGTTTTTGGTACTTTGCATACATCATCAGCAGCCAAAACAATAGATAGGATTATTGACGTCTTTCCTGCTGCGGAAAAAGATATGGTGCGATCAATGTTATCTGAATCATTACGCGCCGTTATTTCACAATCACTTTTGAAAAAAGTAGGCGGTGGCCGTATCGCGGCACATGAAATCATGATTGGTACGCCGGCTATTCGTAATCTTATTCGAGAAGATAAAGTGCCACAAATGTACTCTGCAATTCAGACCGGTGGCGCCGTTGGTATGCAAACCTTAGATCAATGTTTACAAGACTTAGTTCGCCGTCAGCAAGTATCAAAAGCAGAAGCATTACCTCGTGCAGTTAATAAAGACTTATTCCGCTAGGAGCTCACAATGGATATCGTAACGATACTGAAAGCAGCGGTAAAACATGACGCATCAGATATATTTATTACTGCAGGCCGTCCGCCGAGTCTAAAAGTAAATGGTCGGTTAGCAACCTTGTCACAGACGCCATTAGGTGATGATGAAGCGCGTGACTTAGTTGTTAGCACAATGACGGATGCACAGAAAAAAACCTTTGAGCGTGACAAAGAATGTAATTATGCGATTAGTACTTCGGGTGCAGGCCGGTTTAGAGCAAGTGCTTTATTTCAACGAAGTAAGATTGCGATGGTTTTACGCCGTATTAAAGATGAAATTCCCTCTATTGAAGAATTAAACGTTCCTGAAATAATTAAAGACTTAGCAATGACTAAACGCGGCTTGGTCATCTTTGTCGGAGCAACAGGCAGCGGTAAGTCAACTACACTTGCGGCAATGATTGGCTATCGAAACCAAAATAGCACCGGTCATATTTTAACGATAGAAGATCCTATTGAGTTTGATCATGATCATGCGGGTTGTGTGGTAACACAGCGTGAAGTAGGTATTGATACCGATTCATATGATGTGGCATTAAAAAACTCACTGCGCCAAGCGCCTGATGTGATTATGATTGGTGAAATTAGAGCACGTGAAACGATGGATTACGGGGTGGCTTTTGCTGAAACAGGCCACCTATGCTTATCCACATTGCATGCGAATAATGCCAACCAGGCGATGGATCGAGTTATTAACTTCTTCCCCGAAGAGCGCCATAAGCAGTTATTTTTAGATTTATCATTGAACTTAAAAGCGGTGGTTGCACAACGATTAATTCCGAGAAAAGACGGTGCGGGACGTTGTGTTGCGGTGGAAGTATTGATTAATACTCCGTTGATTGCTGACTTAATTGAAAAAGGTAAAGTAGCTGAAATTAAAGATGTGATGAAGCGATCCCGTGAATTAGGCATGCAAACGTTTGATCAGGCTATTTATGACTTATATAAAGAAGGTGAAATAACTTATGAAGATGCATTGAAAAATGCTGATTCAGCTAATGAGGTCCGTCTAAAAATTAAATTGGGTGCGGAAGCTGGGGAACTACCTGATGATGCCGAGGCTGGTGGTTTGTCATTAGAAGAAGTTGATAGTGAAGTGATCGGTCGAATGTAAAGTTGTGAAAAGCTATTAAAAATATATAAATAATCCTTTTTTATGAATATGTTAGACAGTGTTTGTAAATAGTATTATCATGCGCAGGACGCCTTACGTAGAAGTTTAATACAGTAACGCCATAAAAATATGAATAAAGAACATCGTTGAAATTAAAACAAAGGAAATAATAATGAAATCATTCGTTAAATTAACGGCAGTTGCCCTTACTGCTGGCTTAATAGCCGGTTGTGCTTCAGGGAACAAAGCTACCGATGACAAAAACTTATTTTGTGCTATTGCTGGTGGTACTGCTGGTGGAGCTGCAACTGGTGCTACTGTATCTGGTCCTGCTGCGGTAGGCGGTGCATTTGTTGGTGCTTTAGCTGGTTTGATTCTTTGTTCTGAAGGTGAAACCGCTCCTGCTCCTATGGCTGTTGCTACTGAAGCGTGTGCTGATACTCCACCTGCTGGCGCATTACTTGATGCGCAAGGTTGTGCTTTTGATAGTGATGCTGATGGCGTAGTAGATGGTATTGATATGTGTGCAAACACACCAACAGGCGTATCAGTTGATCGCGTAGGTTGTGCATTAGATACTGACCGTGATGCTGTTCCAGACTATCTAGATTTATGCCCAGCTACACCATTAGGTACGATTGTTAATGCAGATGGCTGTCCTTTACCGGGCCAAAACTTATTATCACTAACAGGCGTTAATTTTGAAACGAATAAAGCCGTTTTATCTACGGTAGAAAAATCGTTTTTAGAGCAAGCTGTAACGTTATTAAAGCAAGCAGATTCAAAACTTAAAGTTCGTGTTGAAGGTCATACAGATAGCCGCGGTGCAGACGGTTACAACATGACATTGTCACAAAAACGTGCTGAAGCTGTCGTTGCTTACTTAGTATCTCAAGGTGTTGATGCTGACAGCTTATTACCAGTAGGTATGGGAGAAGGCTTCCCTGTTGCTACTAACGATACTGCAGCAGGTCAAGCGGCAAACCGTCGAGTTGATTTTGTTGTTAGTGAATAATAGCTAAACTTTAGTTACTCACTAAAAAGGCCCTTTCGAGGGCCTTTTTTTTGGCTTTAATTTAACAGTAGGAATATCCCTTGTTGATTAACAAGGTGGTTGGCTTGTTCAATCTGTTGTTTAAATTTTGGGCTTTCAATGATGCTTCTTAAAATAGGCTTCACCTTTTTTTGTATCATGCCCGCTTTTATTTGTGGGTGATATAACAAGCTGAGTAATAAATAATCCAAGCCTGATAAATAATCGTTATGCGACTTATCATTAAATATTGATGGAAATACGTTATCTGAATCATTGGGTAGGCCCAATACTTGAGTGAGCTCTTCCACGACACATGATAATAACTTTGCATGAGCTCGAGCGCGATCGACCGGTATGATTACGATTGCTTTATGAATGCTATTATCAGTGTTGGTTGCAAAATTAGCTAAACACACACTTTGACGAGAAAATTTTAGTATTTGTTGCTCATCGAGTAATTTAAAATCACTTTTAAGCTCTTGCGTGAGCTGTTTTTCAGTTGAAAATATGATCGTCAGATTTGCTTTGTCAGCGTTGTCGGTAGGAATTATTTTCAACCCAGTGATGTTACTAAGGTGAGCAAGGTGTAGGTTGGTTATTTTTGTGTGTAGCTGTTCATCAGCTGTACGGTGTTCGATGAAATAATAGATAGGTTGTTGCCATTTCCTTAATGGACTGACCACTTTCGAATACTCATTCTTTAAGGCGATTTCTATAAAACTATCAACGATGTAGTTAGGGCGTTGCCAATGAGTTTGTTCGGAAAAGCTAGGCGTAGAAAAGCTGCAAGCAGCAATAAAAAGTAGATGTCGAACAAGACGGTAGCTAAAGATGTATCTTTGGTGGCGAGAAGGTTTCTCAATCATTGCAGAGTCCCCTTGAGTTACAAGTTGTTTAGTAGTTATTGTACACCTATAAGTACAGGTTAATATGCGCTGGCAATGACTATTTTTCAGATATACATTACCCATATTCTAGCGGGGTTGATTGCGGTGGTTCTCATCTATAGCGGCAGATAAAACATCAGTAATTTAGTTTTTGTTTTACGAGCTTTTATAAAGCTGACTTCGCTAATGTGGAGTTTGAATGAGAATAAAGATGGCGCGCCTGACAGGAATCGAACCTGTGACCTTCAGTTTCGGAAACTGACACTCTATCCAACTGAGCTACAGGCGCATTTGAGCTTGAGTCTTAGGCGCTGAATTATACGTAAGTAGCGCTATTTTCGCTATCTCTTCATCGTTAATATAAAAGATGAGACATTTAACTTACCTTTAAGCTTAAACGCTTTTGTTGTGTAGGGACTCAAGCATTGAGCCGAGGGGGTAAATTTATAGCTTAAAATTATGTTAAGTTAAATCAACTTATACGCGTTAACGGAGAGTTATGGATGTTAGACTCAAATGACGTATTGATGGAGCAAACACGCCAATTATTCCAAGCAGGATTTGCTTCAAATGTGGTGCAGATAGGGGTGGCAGCTGTTTTTTATGCCATCTTTAATACGATATTAGACCATAACTTATTACTACTGTGGTGTGGTGCTATTTTCTGCATAATAATGTCGAGGTTACTCTTGTATTGGTCGTTCCATCGAGCAGAGCAACGCGTTGACGTTAAACCATGGCTGCAATCCTTCACTTTCCTTTCTGCTCTGGCTGGTTTGGCTTGGGCTAGTTTTAGTTTATTTTATTTGGTGACTGAAGACTCTGGGCTAAAAAGTGTTTTTGTTATTTTAACCTGTGGGATTTTAGCCGCCGCAGCACCGGTGATGGCTGCATGGCGTACCGCCTATTACGCAAATACATTGCCACAGTTTATCGCTCTTGTTGGCGTATTACTGTATTCATCAGAGCTTGAAGCTAACTACATTGCTGCGGCACTTGTGATCTATTACGCCATGTTGATTTCTCTTAATAAAGAGGCCAATAGCAATATTCTCAAGTCATTACATTTACAGTGTAAAAATGACTCATTAGTCGCTGAACTTAATGGTGAAATTAAACAACGAGAAAGTTTGATTGATGAAAGAACATCGGATTTATTAGATGCTAATCAACGTCTTCAGAATAGTGAGTCGAGATTAAACTCGATAATAGAATACTCGCCGGTAGGTATATTTTATTATGACCACAACAGCACATTAATCACTGTAAATAAGCATTTGGAAGATATTTTAGCGGCAAACCGGGATGACTTGATTGGGTTTAATATGTTGGATAACTTAGTTGATGAAAAAGTATTACTTGCTATAAAACAATCTCTTGCTGGTGAAGTTGGGCATTACCACGGGATTTACACATCAGTGACTGGTGAGCATTCTCTATTTTTGCATGCTGAGTTTGTGCCTATTTACTCTGAAGATGGCCAGGTGAGTGGTGGTGTTGGCGTATTTGAGGATATTACAGAAAAAGAAGAATCTACGGCGAAGTTAACAAAACTGTCTCGCGCTGTAGAGTGCAGCCCAAATGCTATTGTTATTACCAGTGCTAATGGTGAAATAGAATATGTGAACCCCAAGTTTTCATTTTTAACCGGCTATAGCGCCGAAGAAGTGATTGGCAAAAAATCGACATTATTTCAGATAGAAGAAGAAACAGCCGCACATTACAAAGAGGTGTGGAAAACGATTAGTTCAGGTCGAGAATGGAGAGGTGAGCTTCAAAATAGAACAAAGAGTGGCGCTTTATATTGGGCGCAACATTATATTGCGCCGATTACCGATAGCAGCGGCAACATCACCCATTATGTTGGTATTCAAGAAGACGTCACTGAAGCGAAAGAAATTTCACGAAAATTATCGTATCAAGCGTCACATGATGAGCTGACAGGTTTAATCAATCGGCATGAATTTGAACGAAGGTTAAATCGAGTGGTAGAAACTGCTCGAGATGATGGCACCGATCATGCACTGTGTTTTCTTGATTTAGACCAGTTTAAAATTATTAATGATACCTGTGGTCACGTGGCTGGAGATGAGTTATTGCGACAGCTCGGCTTGGCATTAAGGGATTATTTACGACAACGAGATACCTTGGCGCGATTAGGTGGCGATGAGTTTGCGGTGTTGATGGAACATTGTAGCCATGCTCATGCGATGGAAACAGCTGATGCACTACGCAATTTAATTGAGCAGTTTCAATTTTTATGGGAAGAGCATATTTTCAGTGTTGGCGTCAGTATTGGTGTTACCGAAATCAATCAGAAAACAGCCTCAGCAACAGAAGCGCTTATCCAAGCTGATTCGGCATGTTATGCAGCCAAAGATTTAGGCCGAAATCGGGTGCATTATTATCATCATAATGATGAGCAACTAGCTAAGCAAGAAGGTGAGTTTCGCTGGGTTAATCAAATCAAGCAAGCCTTAACGGATAATCGATTTTTACTTTATGTTCAGCCTATTGTGCCTTTAGCTGATACCGAACAAGGGAAGATTTACGAAGTATTGTTAAGGCTGGAAGGGCTGAATGGTGACATTATTCCTCCTGGTTCTTTTTTGCCTGCGGCAGAGCGATATAACTTATCAGGTCGAATTGATCGCTGGGTGATTGATCATGCATTTTTATGGCTGCAACAACATTTACAGCAGCTAAATGATTTAGACCATTTAGCGATTAACTTATCAGGCTGCTCTTTAGGAGATGATGCTTTATTAGGTCATATTATTAAGCAATTTCAAATGCACCGCTTACCAGCGAATAAAATTAAATTTGAAATCACCGAAACAGCAGCAATAGCTAACCTGAGAGATGCTCAAGTCTTTATTAAAACCTTACGTGAGTTTGGCTGCTTATTTGCCTTAGATGATTTTGGCAGTGGCTTATCATCATTTGCCTACTTGAAAAACTTACCAGTAGATTCGTTAAAAATTGACGGCATGTTTGTGAAGGATATTCTTGATGATGCTATTGATGAAGCCATGGTTAAATCGATTAACGAAATTGGCCATGTGATGGGGATGACAACCATTGCAGAGTTTGTTGAAAATGATGCCATTAAGCAACGGTTGGCGGAGATGGGCGTTGATTATGTGCAGGGTTATGGTGTCGGTAAGCCAATACCGATTGAGCAGGTGAGTTTTTAATAGCAATAATGGCAGCCAAGGTTAATGACAACCTTGGCTGCGTGAATTAATCTCAATTACTTAGGATTAATTTTTTCTAGTTTCCAGATTTCATTATTGTATTCTTCCATGGTGCGATCAGTAGAGAACTTACCACTGTATGCTGCATTAAGAATACTCATCTCAGCCCAACGAGTTTCATCTTGATAGGCTAAGCCGGCTTGGTGTTGTGCATCAATATAGCTACGGAAGTCGGCAACAGTCATCCACGGGTCGTTATGGCTAGTGAATGCGTTGATAACGTTGTTAAAGCGATTAGGTTCAAACTGATTGAAGTGACCGCCTTCTAACAAGTCAACAACACGCTTTAAGTCTTCATCTTGAGCAATAATGGCACGAGGGTTGTAACCTACATGGCGTTTTTCAACTTCATCTTCGGTTAAACCGAATAAGAAGAAATTATCATCACCCACTTCTTCACGAATTTCGATATTGGCACCATCTAATGTGCCGATAGTCACTGCACCATTCATCATGAATTTCATATTACCGGTACCAGAGGCTTCTTTACCGGCTGTTGAAATTTGCTCAGATAAATCAGCTGCAGGACAAATAATTTCCATTGCTGAAACTTGATAGTTTGGTAAAAAGACGACTTTTAACCAATCACCCACTTCAGGGTCATTGTTGACCACTTCTGCGACATTATTAATCAACTTAATAATGTCTTTGGCCATTGCATAACCAGGAGCGGCTTTACCACCAAATAAAACACAACGTTGCACGATGCCATCAGTATCACCACGCTTAATACGATCATAAAGGTGAATCACGTGTAAGACGTTGAGCAATTGACGTTTGTATTCATGAATACGTTTTACTTGAATATCAAACATGGCATCAACGTTAAAGCTGACACCACAACGTTCTTCAACTAGTTCTGCCAGGCGTTGTTTATTAGCATGCTTGGCTTCTAACCATTTTTGTTGAAAGTTATCATCATCAGCGTAAGCAGCCAGTTTTTCTAGCTGAGTTAAATCAGTTATCCACTCTGTGCCAATCGTTTCGCCGAGTAAACTGCTGAGTTCAGGGTTGCACCAAGCCATCCAGCGACGTTGAGTTACGCCATTGGTTTTGTTATTAAATTTCTGCGGCCAAAGCTGATAAAAATCATGAAATAACCCTTTTTGTAACAGCTCAGAATGCAACGCGGCAACACCGTTAATAGAAAAACTACCAACGATAGCAAGGTGCGCCATGCGAACTTGTTGCTGGTGGCCTTCTTCAATGATAGACATGCGAGCTAAACGCTCTTTATCACCAGGCCAGTGACGTGCGACTTCACTTAAGAAGCGAGCGTTTATTTCATAAATAATTTCTAAAATACGGGGTAATAACCGACCAAACATATTTACCGGCCAGCGTTCGAGCGCTTCAGGCAATAAAGTGTGGTTGGTATAAGCCATGGTTTTAGTGGTGATATCCCATGCTCTGTCCCACTCCAAACCATGCTCATCCATTAATAAGCGCATTAACTCAGCAACTGCGACGGTTGGGTGAGTATCATTTAGCTGAAAGCAATTTTTCTCTGCAAACTCATCGAAATTTTCACTGTGTGTGGTTACCCAATAATCCAGTATGTCTTGCAAGCTTGCTGATGCTAGGAAGTATTGTTGGCGTAAACGTAGCTCTTTACCGTTTTCGCTGCTGTCATTTGGATATAGCACCATGCTGATGTTTTCAGCTTCATTTTTTGCAGCAACCGCATCAGGGTATGAACCGGCATTGAAGTCTTCTAAGTTAAACTCATCGGTTGCAGCTGATTTCCATAAACGTAATTTATTTACCGTGCCATTTTGATAGCCTGGTACCGGTAAATCGTAAGGAACGGCTAAAACATCATTGCTATTAACCCAATAGACTTTTGTTTTGCCTGATTCATCTTTATGGAACTCAGTATGTCCGCCAAACTTAATACGTTGGGTAAACTCAGGTCGTTCAAGCTCCCATGGGTTGCCATCGCGAAGCCAGTGATCAGGCATTTCAACTTGGTTACCATTTTCGATACTTTGTTGAAACATGCCATATTCGTAGCGAATACCATAACCAGTTACGGGTAATTGTAGTGTTGCACAACTATCAATAAAACAGGCTGCTAAGCGACCTAAACCACCATTACCTAAGCCGGCATCATGTTCAAGTTCAGTTAGCTCTTCAAAGTCTAAACCAAGGTCATGCATCGCTTTAGTTAATGTTTCATCTAAACCTAAATTAAGTGCTGCATTACCCATGGCGCGTCCCATTAGGAACTCCATTGATAAGTAATAGGCTTGCTTACATTTTGATTCAGCGTAAGTGTGCTTGGTATGTTTCATCCGCTCAAAAAGGCGGTCACGTAATGTTAATGCAATAGCTGAATAAAGGTAATGACCAGAAGCACCGCCTTTATCTTGGGCTAAGTGGTTACCGTAATAACTTTTAAAATCGTGAGTTAATGAGTCTTTATCCATGCCTAATGACGGCGTTTTAAATAGTTCAGGATTCGGTGTAACAGTGCTGGCGTATCGAGGGCTCATTCATGGGTCCTTAATAGTGAGTGATTGTCAGGATAGATGGCTGTAAAGCCATCACGATTTGGCATCGTCACCTGAGGTAATGTTTGTTCGTTGAGCTCAAAATCAGCGCTAATTATACCATCGCTATTTAATATATAGGCGCACAAAGCATAGACTTCATCGGCTGTTAATGAAAAAGGAGCGTCAATCGGCATGGCACGGCGAATATAGTCGAATAAAGTACTGGCATAAGGCCAGTAGCTGTTCACTGTTTTTTCAGGGTATTCACTGGCTAGCGAACCGACTTCTCCCATTAAAGGCTCTGCGCTTGCGCCAATACCTGCTGGTCCATGACAGCCTGCACATTGGATAGCAAAAATCTTTGCCCCCTGACTTGCGATACCTTGTCCTACTGGCAAGCCCTGACCGTCAGTTGAAATGGATAGGTTCCATTGTGGTGATTCAGAGAGTTCGGCTGCTGGTTTGCCTAAAGGCTGATAGTCAGGTTCGGCATAGCTTGAGCTATAAACACTGAGTGAAATAATCAGAAAGAGTAATTTAGAAACCATAGACATGGTTAATGTCTCCTTCTTCTGTTATTTCCCAGCTAACAATCGCGTTGTAATGGAAAAAACCGTGTTTGCCACGATTATCGAGCAGTGTTTCTCGTGTGGGTTGTACATAGCCGGTTTCATCGGTCGCTCTACTTTGTAAAATGGCATACTTACCTTGCCAGTGCCAAGGTAAGTTAAAGCGGGTAAATGCCTTCGCTAGTACTGGGCCTTGTAATTCAGCATCTAGCCAAGTTTCACCACCATCCGCAGAAATCTCAACGCGAGTTATTTTGCCTCGTCCCGACCATGCTAAGCCGGTGATTTGATAAGTCGCAGGGTTGTCAGGTAGCATCATGCCTAATGATGGCGAGGTGATCAGTGATTTTGCTTCCATCAAAAAGGTAAATTGACGAGCTTTGCCATCAGTTTGCAGCTCAGTGTATTGAGCTGTCTCATCACGAGACATCAGAGGCTGATCCGTTAAGCGTAATTGTCGTAGCCATTTAACGTTTAAAATGCCTTCCCAGCCTGGCAGTACCAGTCGGAGAGGGTAACCATTTTCAGGCCGTAACCGTTCGCCATTTTGATACAGAGCGAGTAGCGCATCATCCATCAGCTTTTCTAGTGGAATGCTGATATTTAATGATGCACCGTCAGCACCTTCTGCTAAAACCCATTTCGCTTCAGGCTTAATACCGGCTTCTTGCAATAACAGTTTGACCGGGATGCCGGTCCATTCTGCATTAGAGACTAAGCCGTGGGCATAACCGGCCTGTGTTTGAATCGGGTTAGTTCGCCAGCCACTATTGCTGTTGCCGCCACACTCGATAAAGCAGGTACGAGATTGCATTGGATAGCGCAACAGACTTTTAATATCAAAAGATAGCGGTTGGTTGACCAAGCCATCAATAAGCAATTGGTGTTGGGCTGGGTCTATGGCCGGAACGCCATTGTGGTGACGTTCATAATGCAAGCCATTAGGCGTTATCGTGCCTTGTAAGTCATGTAGTGGTGTCCAAGATACACCGTTGCCAGAAGCTGCAGAGTTAGCTGAAATCCAACGAATGACTTGCTGCTCATGGACTGACGGTTGACCGTAGTTACTAAATTCAGCTCCGGATTGACGCATGCTTTCTGGCAAAGCGTCCGCTAATTCTTGGGGAACAGTTTTGGCCCATATTGGCGTGCTGAAAGTACTAGCAATACCGGTTAATGCGGCCCCTAGTCCTGCTTGCTGTAAAAATTGGCGGCGTTCATTACGTGGCTTGCTAGCCATACTGTCTCCTTAATCTTGGTCGGCAACCTCGTCGGGTATAAACCATGAGTCTAGTTTGCTGATAGCTTCTTCCTTACCGGTATTCTTTAGCGAAGAAAATAACTGCGCGCTGGCCGTTAAGTTCTGTTTTTTTAATTCGGCGGTGACTTTATGTAACGTCGCCATCGCTGCGCCGCGTTTCAATTTGTCAGACTTGGTTAGCAAAATATGAACATCCAAATTAGCATGGTTCGCCCAGCCAATCATTTGGAGATCAAAATCTTTTAAAGGATGACGGACATCCATCATCAACACTAGGCCACGTAATGCTTGTCTTGTTTCTAAGTATTTGCCTAAAGTTTGCTGCCAGCGAATTTTCATCTTTTCTGGCACTTTAGCGTAACCATAGCCAGGTAAATCGACTAAAGAGCGGCCCTCATCGAGTTCAAAAAAGTTAATCATTTGAGTTCGACCAGGTGTTTTACTGGTTCGAGCTAAGGATTTAATGTCTGTAATGGTATTAATTGCGCTTGATTTCCCCGCGTTGGAGCGGCCCGCAAATGCGACTTCTATCCCTACATCATCTGGCAGTTCAGATAGCTGGGTGGCGCTGATTGTATAGTGGGCTTGGCGATAAAGCTGTGACATATAATGGACTCAAGATGCAAAAAAACACTAATAAGAGTAGCATACCAACAGTTTTATCTACTGATCGTGTGAATAGGGATGATATTAATGAATAGATTTATTTTAAGTGCAATTATGTCTGTAGCATTTACTGTGACTGGCTCTGCAATGGCTGCTGGTGATGTGGCGGCAGGTAAAGACAAAGCTGTCTCATGTGCTGCTTGTCATGGCAGTGATGGCAATAGCCCTTCTGATATGTTCCCCAAAATTGCCGGTCAGCATGAAGCCTATATCGTAAAACAGTTAGCAGATTTTAAAAGCGAAGCGAGAAAAAATGCGATTATGGCGCCGATGGTAGCGACATTATCTGAGCAGGATATGGCTGATTTAGGTGCTTTTTTTGCCAGTAAAAAAACAACGCCTGGTGCGGTATCTGAAGAATTATTAGCTGCGGGCCAACAAGTGTACCGAGCGGGTAATAAAGAATCAGGCTTACCAGCATGTATGGCATGTCACGGACCAACAGGTGCAGGCGTTCCTGCTGCTAAGTGGCCTGCATTATCAGGACAGTACAGTAAGTATATTGAGGCACAATTAAATGCCTTTGCTGATGGTAGTCGTGATAATGATCCTAACTCAATGATGAGAGATATTGCTCGAAAAATGACTAAAGATGAGATTAAGGCGGTTTCTGCCTATGTTTCAGGCTTGCACTAGACAAATATATTGATACAAAGTCGCATGGTATTTATCATGCGGCTTCTTTTTTAGGCTGACCTAATCTCAGGTTAGCGATGGTCTTACATTTATGGCTGATTCCAGCACTCCACAAGTTCAGCGCCAGACATTTAGTCAGCGACTATTTCATTTCCTTGGCTCGATGGATCTTGCTATTACTCTGCTGTTAACTCTGGCAGTTGCTTCCATCATTGGCACGGTATTACAACAAAACCAACCTTACACTGACTACGTCATTAAGTTTGGCCCTTTTTGGTTCGAGCTTTTTGAATCTGCTGGTTTATACGATGTTTATAGTTCGCTGTGGTTTTTAGCGATTTTGACCTTATTGGTTATTTCGACATCGGTGTGTGTTATTCGCCATACCCCTTCAATGTTGCGTGATATGTGGAATTTACGTACTCATGTGCAAGAAAAGTCATTACAAGCGCTAAAGCATAATCAGAGTTGGACTGTAACTAGCCAAGCAGAACAGACGGCAAATGTTTTACAAGCTGAATTTGCCAAGCAAGGCTTTCGAGTTAAGCAAACAATAAAGCCGGAAGGTATTTTAGTTTCAGCCATGCGTGGTGGCATGAATCGAATGGGCTATATCTTGACGCATTCGGCGATTGTGGTGATCTGCCTTGGCGGATTATTAGATAGTAATTTGCCATTAAAGTGGGCTGAGTGGCAGGGCACGATAAAGATTGAAACTCGAGATATTGCAGTGTCAGAAATACCGGAAGCAAGTAAATTACCGGTAGGCAGGCAAGCATTTCGAGGCAGCATTAATATCCCTGAAGGTCGCTCATCTAACGTTGCCTTTGTTGCGATGCGTGATGGTTATCTGGTGCAATCTTTGCCATTTAGGATTGAAGTTAAAGATTTTCGCATTGAGCACTATGCAACTGGCCAACCAAAATCATTTGAAACTGATCTTGTGATTCATGATGCTGATTTAGCAGAACCACTGGCTACGACGATATCTGTCAATCACCCGTTGATTTATAAAGGTTATGCTATTTATCAAGCTAGTTTTAGTGATGGTGGCTCTAAATTAGATATTGATGCTTGGCCTTTTGCCGGTGAGCAAGCAACGCTGGTGGAAACAAAAGTATTTGAAAACACTCAATTTCATTGGGGGGAACAACAGTTTCAGTTAGAAATGACGGCATTTAGACCGTTTAACATCAACCCTGATCCAACCGAAGATGATCCTGCTAGGTTACGTAATTTTGGCCCGACAATTGGTTTTAAATTACGGTCAGAAACAGGAGAGGCGCTAGAGTACTTAAACTACATGTTGCCAGTACAGCGTGAAGGACGAGATTTCTTTTTAAGTGGTGTGCGTTCTAGTCCTGCCGATGAGTTTGGTTATTTATATATTCCAGTGGATTCGCAAGGTGAAATAACCGGCTTTAATCAGTTTTTAATGCGGGTAAGAGATAAAGTCTTGGTTGCTGAAATTGCTCAGCAAATGATGACTGAAACTTTAGCGGCAATTAACAGTGATGAACAAAATTTGCAGCAAAGCTTACAAGATACCCTCGTTAAACTAATAGCGATGTTTGATCGCGGTGGTTTTGCTTCGGTAACTGAATTCATTGAAACCAGTTTGCCTGAAGCTGAGCGAGCAAGCTTAGGCCCGGCTTATTTAGCTATGCTACGTGAGATGTTGGCGCGTATTTATTTTAGTGATCTAGGCGAGAATGAAATGGTTGCTGATGAGCAGTTACTATTTTTACAAGATGCCGTTGATGCGATTGGCAGCTTGCCACGTTATGGTTCGCCGGTTTATTTGATGTTAACGGATTATGAGCAGGTAGAAGCCAGTGGCTTACAAGTGGCACATGCGCCAGGTAAACCGGTGGTGTATTTAGGCTGTGCATTTTTAATCACCGGTGTTTTCTTATTGTTTTATTTACCGCAGCGCCGCTTCTGGGCATTAGCAAAAACACAGCAACAAGGCACAACAGTAATTTTAGCGGGTATGAGTAATCGCAATCCACGTGATTTTGAGCCCTTTTTTGAACAAATTTCTAATAGCTTAAAGCAGAACGATGGGAACTCTCATTGATTTAAATGTTCATAGCTTTTGTAATTTAACCCAGTAATGAAAAACTAATGACGACAAAAATAGGCACACTCAATCTGGTTGAAGATCGTCCACTTGTACAGTGGTTATGGCGTGGTGTAATGGCTTTGGCTGCACTAGCGTTGCTCATCATGTATGTCGATGTATTCGATGTATACGAAATAAGTATAGTGATTTTTACTGCGGTAACGATGGCATTGTTAGGCCAAAATTGGGCGGGCTTTAGACATCATAGTATTACGGTTACGATATTATCTTTGCTGGCTATTCAGCTCTATGGAACCGATTTATCGTTAGCCGATAGTGACTTTTTATTAAGCTATATTTTAGCCAGTCAATCAGCCTTTATGTGGATGAGTGCTTTGTTTGTTTTGGCAACAGCCACCTATTTCATTGGGCTGATATTTCGATCAGATTTCACTCTGCAAGTCGGTACCGGCTTAACCTGGTCGGCAGTGACTATGGGCATGGTAGGCTTAATGGTGCGGTGGAAAGAGTCTTATCTTATTGGTGTTGATGTCGGCCATATTCCGGTTAGCAACCTCTATGAAGTCTTTATTTTATTTGCCGTTATTACCGCTTTAATTTATTTATTTTATGAACGTCGCTATCAAGTTCGTAGTTTAGGTGGTTTTGTTTTATTGGTGATCAGTGCCGCAGTTGTATTTCAACTTTGGTATGCCTTTGAGCGTAATGCTCATGAGATTCAGCCGTTAGTTCCTGCACTACAAAGCTATTGGATGAAAATTCATGTGCCGGCTAACTTTGTCGGTTATGGCACATTTGCCATGGCAGCGATGATCGGTGTGGCCTATCTGTTGGTGTCATGGCGACAACAAGTTAAAGCTGACTCACGTTTGGTTCAATCGATGCCTTCATTGGCTATCATGGATGAGCTGATGTACAAGGCGATAGCCTTAGGTTTTGCTTTCTTTACCGTGGCGACTATTCTCGGAGCCTTATGGGCAGCAGAAGCTTGGGGTGGTTACTGGTCTTGGGACCCGAAAGAAACCTGGGCCTTGATCGTTTGGTTAAATTACGCCGCATGGTTACATATGCGGATGACAAAAGGTTGGAGTGGCCGACCTATGGCATGGTGGGCGGTAATCGGTTTATTTGTCACTTTGTTTGCTTTTCTTGGCGTTAATATGTTCCTGTCAGGATTGCATTCTTACGGCACTTTATAACATTGTAAATAGTACATAATTGAAGGATAAAAATATGAACAAAATGGTAACAGCAGTAGCAGCCGTCGCAGGCTTGTTTTTATCTGCAAGTGCAGCAGCAATGCCAATGGCTTATGTTGAAGGTGTTCACTACAAGCCAACAGCACAACGTATGGCGACGAATGATGAAAAGACTGTTGAAGTCGTTGAGCTATTTTCATATAGCTGCCCGCATTGTTTTCGTTTAGATCCACAAGTCATGGAATGGAAAAAAACATTACCTGAAAATGTAAAATTTGTGGCAGTGCCAGCTATCTTTCGTGACAGCTGGTTACAGTTAGCTAGAGTTTTTTACGCAGCTGAAGTCACTGGTGACTTAGCAACGCTACATAGCAAGTTATTTAATGCTATTCATGTGGAAAAGCGACGTTTAACGACAGAAAAACAGTTATTAGACTTTGTTGCTGAACAAGGTATCGATCGTGCTGAGTTTGAAAAAACGATGAACTCTTTCACTGTGAAATCTAAAGTGAAAAAAGCATTGGTAATGAGTCAAACATCAGGAATTACCGGTGTTCCAGCAATGATTGTTAACGGTAAGTTTCGTACTGATGCGCCATTAGCTGGCAGCATGGATGAGATGTTAGATACCGTTGATTTCTTAATTCAGCAAGAAACTAAATAATTACATTCATAAAACAAAGCTCACTGATACAGTTATCAGTGAGCTTTGTTTTAATCTTCTGAGCTACAACGGTTACGGCCACCTTCTTTAGCTTGATACAAGGCCGTATCAGCCCGTTTAAATACATCATCGACGCTGTCACCGGGTCTAAACGTAGCTAAGCCTGCAGAAGCTGTAATAAATACCCGTTTATCTTCATAATGAAACTTTGATTTTTCAACTTTTTCTCTAATTTTATTAGCTAAAACAAGCGCATCTTCCAAGCGTGTTTCTGGAAAAACACCCATAAACTCTTCGCCGCCAAATCGAGCAATAAAGTCAGCATCACGGGTGGCTTTTTGAAAGATACTGGCAATGGTTTTTAATACTTTATCGCCTGCAGCATGGCCGTAGTTATCGTTAACGCGCTTAAAGAAATCGACATCCCAAATAACGATACTTAACGGCTTTTGATAACGTTGCCAGCGAGAAAACTCTTTCTCTAAGACTTCATTTAACGCTTGCCTATTCCAAATACCGGTTAACGCATCTTTTAAGGCTAGATTACGAGACTTGTCTGCAGCCTGACGTAAATCAACGGTTTCTTGCTCCATTGTTTTGATTCGTTGATTGAGCTCTAAGATTTGTTGTTGTGATTGTTCAAATTGGTCATGATCTGATTTTTGGTATCGGTCGAAATGTTGATCAAGAAAGTCCAGACGTTCGGTAACGGTAGACTTAAGTTGTTCCAGATTGTCTGCACCTTGGACATTATCACGTAGCTCTAATACGCCATCTTCAACAGCTTGGCCAAGCGCGGTACGTTCTTTATATGCTTCAGCATTGTCATCAGTGGCCTTGCGAATATGTTGATCAAACTCATTCAATCGTGCGGTAAGGTCGGTTAAAAAAGCTTGATACTCTTGCTTTTCAGTGACCACCATTGAGCCTAATTCACTGACGATATCGGCGATTTCATTGATGATACTTGGTAACTGCTTATCATCAATTCCTTTCTCTAATTGATGGCGAAGTTTTGTTGATTTTTTGCTTAAACCATTGGGCAGGGATAATCGCTCAAGCAATTGCATTAACATGAGGTTGATTGGCATAGCATCGGTATTGCTTTGTTCTTCATCCTCATCAAGAGTGGAGTGTTGAGTCGAACTGTTGCTAGCTTGATCTTGTTCTTTACTTGGTTTGCCAATACCGAATAAATGAAAGCTAAATCCTTTACTGGGCTTTTGTTCAGCCGTGGTGAGACAGCTATTAATCAACATTAACAGTTCAGGGATGAGTGATGTCACTTCACTGCTAGAAGCTGAATTGAGTTGCTTTACTAGATTTTTGGCATCGGCTTTAAATGTTTTGCTAATTTTTAGTGACTTTAATAAGTCAGCCAGAACTTGGCCAGAAGAAACGGTACTATCTGTAGTTTTGCTTACTTCCATTCTCGCAATGGCTTTTTCCATTTGCTCGAGGATGTACTGAATATCTTTTTGCTCACCATTATTACCACGCAATACTTTGCGTAATGATTTGAGTTGTTTATCTAAAGATGAATCTAAACCTTGAGCAGCGAGCGCTAAGCGACCTAAACTACGCTGTAATAACTCATCGTAACTTTGTTGCTGTTCTAGTGTGGTGATTGATTCGTAGTACTTTTGTTTCCATTCTTCTAATTGTAGCTTTAAATCATCATTCGCCATTCTAAAGTCCTTTATTACAGGGCTGACGGAAATTGTGATGGAGTGGCTTCCACATCAAGTTCCGGAACATCACCTGTTTGCTGATGATGTAATAAAATATCGTAATAACGACGAATATTATCAATATAATGCACTGGTTCGCCACCCCGGGCATAACCATAGCGTGTTTGTTCATACCATTTCTTTTTAGATAATAAGGGTAATATTTGCCGAATATCAGACCATAGGTCTGGGTTCTTATTTTGGCGCTGGGTTAATACGCGTGCATCTTCGATGTGACCATAACCTAAGTTATATGATGCTAATGCAATCCAAAGTCGGTCAGGTTCGGTGATGCGCTCCGGCAAACGATCACGGATATAAGACAGGTATTTTGCTCCAGCATAAATACTCTGTGAAGGATCTTCACGATCATCTACCTTCATTTGTTTAGCGGTTGCTTGAGTTAGCATCATCAGCCCTTTAACGCCGGTACTTGATACTGCATCAGGGTTCCAATGTGATTCTTGATAAGAGATCGCCGCCAGTAACCGCCAATCAAAGTTAAATTCACGAGCGGCATGCTCAAATAAGGTTTGATATTTAGGAAGGTGCGTTAATATTCTGCGGTGCAGTGCTCGGGTATCGACATAATCAAAACGACGGATATGACCATAATACTTTTCTATTAACTGATCTAGCTCACCTGACTCTTTGATGGTTTCAAAAAATAATGCGACTTCATTGTAGAGTGAGCCATCTTCCGATAATGGCATCGCCCAGGCTAAAGGCTGTGGTTCAGAAATATCAAAGGCGACGCGTAATTCTGGAAATAGAGTTTGATTAGCGGCAATTTCATTCGAATCAGCGATGGTGTAATCAATCATTTCCAGCTGTACTAGTTCCAGTAAACCGCTGCTATCAATGTCACTATTTTCAGTCCAGAGTAGTTCTGGAACTTCTTGTTGATAAGAGCGTAATTGTTCAACATGACTGCTAGCAGTAATAACTTCTAAGTGACCATTTGTTAAGGCGGTGATATTTTTTGGTTTTTTAGTACCTTGCCGATAAACAAGTTGTTGGGTGACTTCCTGATATACCGGACTAAAGCGAATCACATCTTTGCGGGCAGGGGTGACAGTTAAACCGGCAGCAGCAATATCTGCTTTTCCTTGCTCGATCAACGTCAACATATTGCTTAAATTATCTGGAATGATTATTTTTAAACGTACATTTAAATGTTGGGCGAACATTTTAGCTAGTTCATATTCAAAACCAGCGAGTTGCTCGCCTTTTACATAATAACTAGTCGGTCCATAACGAGTTAAAACGCGTAATTCACCTCGCTCCTTAATTTCTTCTAAATGTGGCTGCGCTTCGTCGCAAGCAACGATTAAAGAAATAGCCAGCAGGAGTAGGAAAATACGTTTCAATTTAGAGCCTAATAAGGGATGAGTTTTGATTATCTCCTCATATTGACCTATTTGCACTGTTTTAAGTTTTGTCTTTATTAAAGAATATTGTTTTTATTAGGGTTTTGAGAAGAACACTTATCATTTGTAAGCTTTTTTGCTTCGATGTTAACTTTACCTCTGCGGTAGAGCTATTATTGTCTGCAGTAAGCTTGCAGAACATGATTCAGCCAAGGTGCTTAAACAGGAGTTATTCGCAGGTTATAGTTTACGGCGAGCGCGGAAAAATTCTCGTAATAGTTCTGCGCTTTGTTCGGCTAACACGCCTTGTTTGCAGTCAACATGATGATTAAGGGCCTTAGTATTAAAGATATCAAAGCAACTGCCTGCAGCACCGGTTTTAGGTTCTTTAGCTGCATATATTACTCGCTCAATTCGAGCATGTACTAAGGCGCCAGCACACATTAAACAGGGTTCTAAAGTGACGTATAAAGTTGCACCAGGTAGCCGATAATTGTTTTCTTGTTGACAAGCATTGCGTAAGGCATTTATTTCGGCATGTGCGGTTGGATCATTATTGAGAATCGGTCGGTTCCAACCTTCACCTAATATTTGACCGTCTTTAACGATCACTGCGCCGACAGGGACTTCACCTTGTAATTCTGCTTGTTGTGCCAAGGCTAGCGCATGAGACATCCAACGTATATCTTCAGACATGAGTAATATGATGCTTGATTAAGTTGCTAAGACGCATGCTGGCACCTTGGCTATTAACAATGAGCTTTAAGCCTGCTTCGCCCATGTCCGCGCGCTTTTGCGAGTTTTGTAATAAATCAATCACCGTTTCAGCTAATTCAGTAGTATCTGTTACTTCAATCGCTGCTTGTGCTTGTATGAACTGGTTGGTGATCTCTTGGAAGTTAAAGTAATGTGGCCCAGTAATAACGGCTCTACCTAAAGCGGCAGGCTCTAATAAATTATGACCACCATGTGCAACTAAACTGCCTCCGACGAAAGCGACATCACTGGCAGCATAAAATAACGGTAGTTCACCCATAGTATCAACCACAAAAACTTGCACATCAGCAGGGCAGGGGCGGTGTTCGCTCCGGCGTAATGTTTTGAAGCCAGCTCGTTGACTTAATGCGCTGACACGATCAAATCGTTCTGGATGGCGAGGTACGATAATAAGTAATAGGTTGGGGAACTGTGAACGTACTTTTCGAGAAGCATTAAGGGCTATTTCTTCTTCACCTTCGTGGCTACTCGCGACAATCCATACTGGTCGATGGCTATCCCACATCGAACGCATCACTTCGGCTTGCTCCTTTAAGCTAGCTGGCAAGCTAATTTCATATTTTAAATTACCGATAGCGTGGACTTTTTTTACATCGGCACCGAGTTCAACAAAGCGTTGCCTATCTTGCTGTCCTTGTGCGGCAATTAAAGTCAGTGCTTGTAAGGCTTCCTTGGTAAGTGAAGCAACACGTTGATAACCTTTATATGAACGTTCTGACATGCGCGCATTAGCAAGTACTAACTTAATATTTTTCTGGGCACAACGGGTGAGCAAATTTGGCCAGATTTCTGTTTCCATAATAATGCCAAACTGAGGCTTGCAGCTTGCGAGGAAACGGTCGATCGCAAATGGAATATCGTAAGGAAGGTAACAGTGGCTGACGGAATCAGAATATATTGCAGTAACACGGGCGCTACCTGTTGGCGTCATGGTGGTGATTAATAACTGATGCTCTGGATAATCTGTTTGTAGTGATTTTATTAGCGGTCGAGTGGCCTCTACTTCGCCGACAGAGACCGCGTGGATCCAAATAACAGGTTTACTAAATGTTAACGCAGGGTTAAAACCAAAGCGTTCCGGCCAGCGTTTGAAATAAGCGGGCGCACGAAAACCACGCCAAATCAGTCGTAAGATGATTAGTGGCAGAGCTAAAGTAAATAAGCTGGTGTAGAAAAATTTCAAATAAAACTCATCACATTTGAGGCGTAAATCGAACGGGAATGATAGCATAGGCACCAGTTTAGTTATTGATGGATCCCATGAAAATTTTTCAGTGGCAATTTGCTCATCCCCGTTTTTGGTTAAGTTGGTTAGGCCTCGCTTTAATGCGCCTTTCAATTTATTTGCCACCCGCAATTCAATTATGGGCGGGAAAGCACATGGCCTTTTTAATGCGGCCATTTATGGAAAAGCGTAAAAAAATTGCCATTAGAAATATTGAACTTTGTTTTCCGGAGTTAGACACTACGCAACAACAGCAATTAGTTGCTGATACTTTGCAAACAATGGGCATGATGACCATTGAAACAGCATTGAGTTGGTGGGCCAGTGATAAACAACTCGAGTCACGAGTTCGTTATGAAGGTTTAGAGCATTTAGAGCAAGCCCTGGCGAAAGGTAAAGGTGTCATTTTACTAACAGGCCACTTCACCAGTATGGAGTTAGGTGGTCGGTTAATAATGTTGAAGACACCATGCCACGTGATGTTTCATCAAATGAAAAACCCATTATTTAATGCGGTGATGATGCGCGCGCGCACTTTTCATAGTGAAGGTATTGTTTTACGAGATGATCCTAAAGCGATGATCAGGGCATTACGAAAAAATAAAGTAGTGTGGTATGCACCGGATCAAGACTTTGGCCGTAAAACGAGTGTATTTGCTAAGTTCTTTGGCGTTAATGCTGCAACTATCCCGGCAACATCTCGAATAGTGAAAATAAGTGGTGCAGCAGTGGTACCTTTTGCTCCTAGACGTGAACAAGATGGTAGTTATACCTTAAGCTTAGGCAAGGCATTAACTGAGTTCCCAAGTGGCGATGATGTGGTTGATGCGCAGCGTATTAACGATATTATCGAGACTGAAATACGCCAATCGCCAGCACAATATTTATGGGTGCACCGTCGATTTAAAACACAGCCTGAAGGTAAGGGCTTGTTATATAAAAAAGGTGTAACTAAATAAGTTAATGTCAGGGCGAATCTAAATCGATCAGTTACAAAGCGATAGCGAAATAGAATCACCCCTAATATTAAGGCTGAAACCTACAGTGTTGGCATTACACCGCTGGTAGCGTCTGAGAAATGAATTATCAGTGAGTATTAAGCTCGTTGAATATCGTAGTGATTATAAACACTACTCTTAGCTGTCTGCTGAACTTAGCCTATGGCCGCATCCCTCTTTTTACTTGACTGTAGCCCTGCTATGAATGTTGCCCCGGAGCTGTCACTTAGTTCTGTCACAGTCGCGATGTTGTAGGGAGGTTTGCTATGCACCGTGAAGCTAAACTTGAACATCCAAAGTAGTACTAGATAAGCTGAAAACAGTGGCAATCATAATTAGCATGTGGTTATTAGGTGAATTTTAGGCAAAAAAAAGGCCATCACATGGATGGCCTTTTTTTGAATACGAAATAAATCCGTATATACAGTTTTCTGACGATTAACGTTTTGAGAACTGTGGACGTTTACGCGCTTTGTGTAAACCAATTTTCTTACGTTCAACAGCACGAGCATCACGAGTGATGAAGCCTGCTTTGCGTAGTTCTGATTTCAATTCGCTATCATATGCTGTTAACGCACGGCTGATACCGTGACGAATTGCGCCAGCTTGACCGTTATTACCACCACCGCGAACAGTGATTTTAATATCAAACTTGTCTAGCATATCAACAAGCTCTAATGGTTGACGAACAACCATGCGAGATGTTTCGCGACCAAAATAATCTTCTAAAGATCGTGTATTGATAGTTAGGTTACCGCTGCCTGGTTTAATAAAAACACGAGCGGTTGAACTTTTACGACGACCTGTTGCGTAGTATGAATCTGCCATGATGATATCCGTTAGATTTCCAGCACTTTAGGCTGTTGAGCTGTATGTGGGTGTTCTGTACCAGCATAAACTTTAAGTTTGCTGAACATAGCACGACCGAGAGGGTTTTTAGGTAACATGCCTTTTACAGCAGATTTAATAACACGGTCAGGTGCTTTATCTAGTTGTTTTTCTAAAGAAATAGACTTGATACCACCGATATGGCCCGTGTGATGGTAATACATCTTATCTTTCATCTTGTTACCAGAAACATGCAGTTTTTCTGCATTGATAACGACAATGTAATCACCCGTGTCTACATGGGGTGTATAGATAGTCTTGTGTTTACCACGCAAACGATGCGCGATTTCAGTAGCCATACGGCCTAATGTTTTGCCGTTAGCATCAACGACGAACCAGTCACGACGAACTTCAGCTGGTTTTGCACTTAGTGTGGTTGTTTTCATTCCGCGAATAGCTCCTGAAAAATTACGCAGGCGGTTCAAATAAAGAGGGGGAATTTTACGTACTCAATATGAGACTGTCAACTGCCTTGATTCAATTAGATAAATAACCAGACAAGTATAGCACCCAATAGCAGTCGATAGATCACAAAAGGCCACATGCCAATCTTTTCTAATAGTTTTAAGAACAGGTGTATACATAGATAGGCGCTAACGGCTGACAGGCCAGCGCCAGCAATAAGGGCGAACCAGTCGGTAGTGGTGTCAGCCTGAATCAAATCAATAGTTTTCAATCCACCGGCCAGAAAAATAACTGGAATAGATAATAAAAAAGAAAAACGCGCAGCTGCATTGCGATTTAGTCCTAAAATAAGTCCTGCGGTCATCGTAATGCCCGAGCGTGAAGTACCAGGAATTAATGCGACAGCCTGTGCTAAACCAACAATTAGTACATCTTTCCATGTTAATTGGTGTTCATTGCGCTGTTGCTTACCTTGCCAGTCTGCCCAACCGAGTAATAAACCAAAGATAACGGTAGTTGCGGCAATGACTAGCGGACTTCTTAAATAGATCTCAATGTAATCACCTAGCAATAAACCGGCTAGACCAACAGGAATGGTCCCTATTAATACAGCCCATGCGAGTCGACTATCTCCCACTGTTTTACGAGTACACACCGAGCCAAACCAATCTTTTATTAGTGAGCGCAAGGTGGTCCTAAAGTAGAGAATGACGGCTGCTAGAGTACCTACGTGGACGGCAACATCAAACGCTAAACCTTGATCTTGCCAGTTTGCAATGATCGGTAATAGGATTAAATGGGCTGAGCTTGAAATAGGCAAAAACTCAGTGAGCCCTTGCATTAAGGCCAGTGCGATAATTTGTATAATGTCCATAATTACAGATTACTTAAAAAAGATTGGACAAAGTATAGGGCTAAACCACTATATAAAGCTGAGTTTATTTCACTATAGCGGCCAGCATTGAATAGATAGCTCCCTTTTGCTGTCACTTATTTACTTAGTAGCAATACGCTATAATTAGTCAGTTAACCCAGCTTATCTGGGACTATGAATTTAAACCTCCAGCATAAACCGAGATGCACCATGACTGCACAGATTTCAAAGCCTGAATTAATAAACGAATTAAAAGCGATAGCGGGCGATTCATACACGCTGACAGATAGCGCGAAGATGCAACCTTATTGTAAAGGCTTTCGTTTTGGTTCTGGTGAAGCAATGGCTGTGGTTAGACCGGCTTCATTATTAGAAACCTGGCAGGCTTTAGCCGCATGTACTACAGCGGGTGTTGCAATCATTATGCAAGCAGCTAATACCGGGCTTACTGGTGGCTCTACTCCTGATGGTAATGACTATGATCGTCCAATAGTTATCATCAATACCATGAGAATCTCTCAAATTCAGTTGATTGATAATGCCAAACAAATTATTGGTTTGGCGGGTAGTACCTTATTTGGTTTAGAAGAAACACTTGCGCCTTATGGCCGTGAACCTCATTCAGTCATTGGCTCATCATGCATTGGCGCCTCAATCGTCGGTGGTGTATGTAATAACTCGGGAGGCGCTTTAGTACAAAGAGGGCCGGCTTATACTGAGTTATCAATATTTGCCCAAGTAACAGAATATGGCCAATTAGAGTTAGTTAATAACTTAGGTATTGATTTAGGTTCAACTGCAGAAGAAATTCTGACTAATTTAGATCAGCAAAAATACACTGATGCGGATATTCAATACTCTGAAAAACGAGCATCGGATAATGAATATCATGAACGTGTCCGTGAAATTGATGCCGACACACCTTCTCGTTTTAATAATGATGGCCGTCGCTTACATGAAGCTTCAGGCTGTGCAGGTAAGTTAGCTGTGTTTGCAGTGCGCTTAGATACTTATCCAATTGCGAAAAAGCAGCAAGTATTTTATGTCGGTACTAATGATGCCAATGTATTGGCTACTATGCGCCGTGATATTTTATCGTCATTCAAAACGTTACCTGTGTCAGGCGAATACTTACATCGCGACTGTTATCAAGTGAGTAAAGATTACGGTAAAGATTCATTTATCGTAATTGATAAATTAGGTGCGAAATACATGCCTAAAATGTTCGCCTTAAAAAGAACGGTAGATCGTATTGCCGGTAACTTTAAGTTCTTACCTAGCAAGATCTCAGATCGCATGATGCAATACATGAGTTATTTATGGCCGAATCATTTGCCGAAGAAAATGGAAACTTACCGTGAGCGATTTGAGCATCACTGGATTTTAGAAATGAATAACGGCGGTGTTGATGAAGCACGTGCTTATCTAACCGAGTTTTTTAAAAGCCATGAAGGTGATTATTTTGAATGTACGCCGGACGAAGCGGATAAAGCGATATTGCATCGATTTGTAGCCGGGGGTGCGATTGGTCGCTATCACATTATGAATAGCGATCGCGTGGGTGCGATGATGACCATTGATGTGGCACTCAGGCGCAATGAGCAAAAATGGTTTGAAGAGTTACCAGCAGAAATTGATGCTCAAATCGACAAGAAATTTTATTACGGTCACTTATTCTGTCATGTCATGCATCAGAACTATGTATTGAAAAAAGGTGTGGATGCGAAAAAGCTCAAGCAACAAATTTTGGATTCATTCGATGCCCGTGGTGCTGAATATCCAGCCGAGCATAATGTCGGTCATGAATATGCTGCCAAGGCGGCACTGAAGGGATTTTATAAAAAGGTCGATCCTACCAATACCTTTAACCCCGGCATCGGTAAAACCAGCAAATTGAAAAACTGGGCTGAAAAGCATAGATAAAAAAAAGCCCTCGTTAAGAGGGCTTTTTTATGAGCATCTATAAAATCTTAATATAGAACTCGAAGTCTAATCGTACCTTCAACACTGTTTAAATGCTCAAAGGCTAATTCAGAATCTAATTCTGCAACATCAAGAATCAAATAACCGATTTCATCTCTGGTCATCATGCTTTGCGCCAAAATGTTGATGTTATGCTCAGCAAATAACATATTCACATGAGACAACACGCCAGGCTTGTTGTGGTGAATATGCAAAATACGGTGCGTATTTTCTTGTTGTGGCATCGCAATTTCAGGGAAGTTCTTCGCTGAAGTTGTTGTACCTCGGTCAGCATATTGAACAAATTTCTCAGCAACTTCTAAACCAATGTTTTCTTGCGCTTCTACAGTAGAACCACCGATATGAGGCGTCAAAATAACATTTGGGAAGCCACGTAATGGTGAATCTAATGGTTCAGAATTTGATTTTGGCTCTGTTGGGAATACATCAATTGCAGCACCAGCCAATTTTTTATTCTCAATGACTTCAGCTAAATCTTCTAACTTAACGCATGTTCCGCGAGCAGCATTAATGAAAATAGCACCTTCTTTCATTTGCTCAAATTGCGCTTTAGCCATGATGTTCTTAGTTGAAGCTAATTCTGGTACATGCAAAGACACAACATCAGCCTGACTTAATAGCTCATGCATGGTGCCAACTTGGCTTGCATTACCTAACGGCAACTTAGTAACCACATCATAATAAATGACGTTCATACCTAAGCTTTCTGCTAATACAGATAACTGAGAACCGATGCTACCGTAACCAACGATACCCAGTGTTTTACCACGCGCTTCATAAGACGCTTTAGCCGTTTTAGGCCAGCTACCGTTATGTACGCTGTGGTTGCGTGCTGGAATACCACGTAACAATAGAATTAATTGACCAATCACTAATTCAGCAACAGAGCGTGTATTTGAATAAGGAGCGTTGAAAACTGGAATACCCTTAACTTTAGCAGCATTCAAATCAACTTGGTTGGTACCAATACAGAAGCAACCGATACCTGCTAGTCTGTCAGCAGCGTTGATTACTTTTTCTGTTAGCTGTGTACGGGAGCGAATACCAATGAAACGAACGCCTTTAATTTTTTCAATTAAAGCGTCTTCATCTAATGCATGAGTAAGGTACTCAATGTTGGTATAGCCCGCTTTTTCAAGCGCAGTAACAGCATTTTGATGCACGCCTTCTAATAATAGAAAGCGAAAATCAGATTTTTCGTTAGCTTGTAATTCCATGATTCTCTATATAATAGGTTGAATTAAGGGTGCAGGGAGCGCGGATTATAGCATATTCGCTAACTATCAGAGCAGCCTCATATTTTTAGCCTTATTTTTGTACTAAAGCATCAGCTTCAAATCTAATTCCATCCCAAGCAGTCACCATAAAGTTACGAATGTTTTGGTGATCATCGCCTGCTGGGTTTTCTAAAACATCTTTACGGTAGTAGTCACCGAAACAAGCTAATGTTTGTTCTTTGCTCAAACCGTTTAATAAGCCAAATGCGAAGATTTTGCATGAGCCGTTGTTAGTATCAGCTTCATTTTTTGTTTCACCGTTGCTGAAGGTGGTTGGGGTGAAGCTGTAGTTTTGTTCGATAGTTGCCATGGTGTCAGTGAAGGCAATTTGGTTTGGTTCGTTGTTTAGTTTTTCTAGGAATGTTTCGAGGTTCATTTTAGATCCGTTGTCTGGGGTGATAGTTTAAAGTGGGTATTTTACTTGAAAGTTTGTTTGCTGCCGCTGGGCGTTCATTTCTTTTGCGTGGCCAAAAGAAACAGAACCAAAGAAAAGGCCACCCGGATTATCGCTAATCATCGAAAAAGCTATCTTTTTCGGCGTGACTAAAAACTCGCTACGCTCAAACACTTAGCCTCTTTATCCGAAAAACACAGTTTTTTCGATGGCGATAAAAACGGGGGAAAGAGGCTTACCTTAACTACTTTCCGATTCTTTCAACCGCCAAACAAAGGTTAGTAAGATCAGGCAGAAGCTGACTAACATCAGTTGTAGCTCTATTCGACCGGACAAGATCCAGATGGAAATGCCGAAGGTTGCGATGATTAATACTATGACTCGACGTTTAATATTACGACGGATGGTTTTGCTTTGTTCCCATTGGGCGAGGGGGGGGCCAAACCATTTATTGTCTAATAACATCTTGTGGAAACGTGGCGAGCTTTTGCCAAAACAGGCCAGCGCTAAAATGAGAAAGGGCGTGGTTGGCAACAACGGTAATACTGCACCAATCGCGCCTAGGATGACAAACAGCCAACCTAGGCCGATTAGAAAGTATCGTTTTAAGGTTTCTTGCATGAGCTAGGATTAAGCTCGCGACATGAATTTGCCAGACACGGTGTTGATCTTAATGACTTCACCGGGTTCGATATATTCAGGAACTTGTACTTCTAAGCCGGTTGGCAGGGTAGCGGGCTTCGTGCGTGCTGAAGCAGATGCGCCTTTAATACCGGGTGCTGTTTCAGTGATTTCCATAGATACGGCAGCAGGTAATTCGATGGCAACTAAAAGACCATCAAGTAATACTGCTACGACGCCTTCTTGCCCTTCTATTAAATAAGGTGCGTCATCTTCGATATCGCTGCTGTTGATCGCATACTGTTCATAGTCATCAAGACTCATGAAGGTATAAGCATCATCTTCTTTATATGAAAACTGGACCAGTTTGCGTTCGCAATCGACTTCTTTTAAAAAATCATCGCCTTTTAAGGTCTCATCTCGTTTCTGTTTGGTCTTTAGATGATTGAAGCGAATTTTATATAAGGTCGAAGCGCCACGCGAAGATGGGTTTCTTACTTCAATATTTTTAACTGAATACGGTTCGTCATTAACTTCGACGACCATTCCACGTTTTAAATCACTGGCTTTTGGCATGTTCTTCTTTTGGTTATTAAATGAAAAAATTGATTATACGTGAGTAATATAACGCATAATTCGTTGCAAGAGCTGTAACATTAGTACTGTTTTGTGGTCTATTGATATCTTAAGTAAATATTAGCAGCGTTTTGGCACGAAAGCTGACGTGATGGAGAGAATAATGAAAAAAATTGTATTGCTTATAACTTTGTTAATAAGTGCTTGTACTAATACTTCACCGACTATTAATGCATTACCAGAAGGTAATCTTCAGCTGCGAAAACTGGTCGATAGTGAGGCTAATAACTATGTTGGCGAACAGGTACGTTGGGGTGGAAGCATTGTTAGTGTCAGCAAAGAAAATGGCCGTTCAATACTTGAGATAAAACATTACCCATTAATGCGACATGGCTTTCCATTATCTAACTTGTATAGTCAGGGAAACTTTTTTGCCGAAAGTAATGAAGCGTTTGATCCAGAGGTGTATTCAGAAGGTTTACTTATCACGTTTTCAGGGACGATTACTTCTGAGCTGAGCGAAGTGCCAGTGAACCATCACAAGTTTATGCCACACATAGAGATTACTGATGCCAAACTGTGGCCGCATTACAGGTCAAATGGTAAGGCCTATACCTATACAGGCACTGAATCTGAGTTTAAAGGTTATGGCACCTATGGTTCGGGCCACTATTTTTTATATTGAAATAGTTCCTTTATAGAAATTGTTTTAAATTCACACCACGTAAAGACCATAAGGTACCGATAACACCAATACTGACCACCGCAATCATCATCAGCAAAAATGGAAATGAACCGTTAAGATACAAGATGGCTAAGGTCACAATAATAAATAAGCGCACAAAGACGGTGCCTAAGACCATTTCTTCTGTTTTCTTTTGCCAAATTCGAAAGGTGATTAAGGTCAGACTCAATAAAAACATGCCGGTGAGTTGCACAAATGGCGCTGCGTCTACCATGGCCGGATCAAAGCCCATCATTGGTATCACTGCTTTAGGGAAAAACAATAAGGGGATCCCAAGTAGAGCCGTATAAAAAGAAATATATAACTGCCATTTAAATGCATGTGTAGGCATAACCTTTCTCCTTATTGTATTGATTGTGTGATCGCTTCAACAACTTCATTAGGTTGGTCTAAGCTTAAGAAATGACCACCATCTTTAATTATTTTGATAGTTGAGTTGGGTATAGCACGATTATTTTTTTCACGTTCTTCCGATGTTGACCAGTCATTGTCACCATACACAAGGTTAACAGGAACATTAATTTTGCTATAAGCAGATCGTGCTTGTTCCCATTTGTGTGCATTACGGATCAAATTTATTAACGCTCGATAGTGGCCTTTACGAACTCCAGACTGCCACACTTGTTTTAAGAAGCCAGTGCTGAGGGCGCTATTTTCAGAGACACCGCCTTGTAGAATTAACTGTTCAATCATTGGGTTTCTAAAGCGCATAAAGGTTTCACCAAGAATGGGGAAGCGAGCCAAACTAAATACTAACCAAGCAACAGCATTTGCTCTAGTGACACCACGGCCTTTGAAATAATCATAAGGGTTGATGGCCACGACATTGTTTACTCGTGGGTTTTGTTTCGCTGCGATTAGTAGAGGAATAGAGCCACCAATAGATATGCCGGCTAGAGTCGCGTCGCTAATATCTAATTTATCCATAAACTGTTCGACAGAATTAACAAATAGCTCTGGCACATAGTCAGTGTCTGGGATCGATGAAAAACCATGGCCGGGATAATCTAAGGCATAAACAGTAAATGTTTTGCTGAGCTCTGGAATGACTTTTTCGAAAATATCGAGCTGAGTTCGTAAGGTATGTAGTAGTACTAAGTTTGGGCCTTGACCTGTTTTTATATATCTAAGTTTGCAGCCGTCGACATCAAGATACTGAATGTTGAGTGAGTTATCCCAATAGAGTTTTTCTGGTGTTGTAGGTGCTTTTCGTAATGCTTCCATCAGCATCGAGATAAAAACCGGTGCAAGAAACAAAGCAAGAATAAGTAATAGCGTGTTAGTTTCCATCGTTATCTCCCTCAATAAAAAACAGTAACTTTAAAAATGCAAGTAACTATAATTATAGGAGGTTACTTTAAAATTGCAAGTTACTAGCTGAATAAATATAATTGAGCCATGAATAAACAAATATCCCCCCTAGATGAAATCAGTTTTAAACGTTCAGCATGTCCTATTGCGTGTTGTCTCGATATAATGGGCGATAAATGGACATTGTTAGTTGTCCGCGATTTATTTTTTGGCAAAACGAAGTTCACAGAATTTCAACAATCGGCAGAAAATATACCCACGAATATTTTGGCAACCCGCCTTAAGCAGCTTGAAGCGGTGCAGTTAATTGTAAAAACGCCTTATCAACAACGACCGGTCAGATATCAATATCAATTAACAGAGTCTGGGCAGAGTTTAGGGCCGGTGCTCAAGGCGATGGTGCAATGGTCTGAGCAACAACTTGTTAATACTGCGCGTGTACAAAATTTATAAAACAACATTCGCTTGAAATCAGCAATAACTAGAGATAAAAAATAATGGTAGAACTAGGTAAATTAAATACACTAACAGTAGTGAAGTTCGTTGACTTTGGTCTCTACCTCGACGGCGGTAGTGATGGGGAAATCTTACTACCTGCTCGTTCAATACCTTCGGGCACAAGGGTGGGAGATAATTTAGAAGTCTTTATTTACCTTGATTCAGAAGATATGTTGATTGCGACGACGGATACACCGAAAGCGATGGTGGGCCAATGTGTAGTCCTTACCGTTGTTGAGGTCAATCAAATTGGGGCATTTTTAGATTGGGGCTTACCGAAAGATTTATTAGTACCTTTTGGCGAGCAGCAAAAGCCGATGGAAAAAGGTCAGTCTTATGTGGTGTATTTATACGTTGACGCTGCATCTGAGCGTATTGCTGGTACAACTAAATTAGATAAGCACTTAGCTGAATCCTCACCGTATTTTAAAGAAAAGCAACAAGTTGATTTAATGATCTACGGTCGTACTGACTTGGGTTATAAAGCGGTGGTGAATGGCTTTGCAATGGGCTTAATCTTTAATAGCGATGTATTTAAACCGATTAAACATGGCCAACAGATGAAGGGCTATATCAAACGGATTCGTGAAGATAAGAAAATCGATTTATGTTTGCAGATTGCCAGCCGTCAAGTCTTAGATGCCTTATCTCAGCAAATATTAGACTATATTAATAAGCATGGTGGCGTAATTAGCTTAACCGATAAAAGTAAGCCTGAAGATATTGCCAAAGCATTTTCAGTTAGCAAATCGAGTTATAAAAAAGCCTTAGGCAAGCTATATAAACGACGCTTGGTCGAGCTAAATAAAGATAACGTAACGTTGGTGAAATAATATGGCAATTCAGTGGTACCCCGGTCATATGCATAAGGCCAGCAAAGAACTTAAAAAGATCTTAACGCAGGTTGATCTCTTTATTGAAGTGCTTGATGCGCGTATTCCCTTCAGCAGTGAAAACCCTATGCTGGCTGAGATTCGTGGTGACAAGCCCTGCATCAAGATTTTAAATAAATCTGATCTTGCAGACCCGGAAAAGACCCAACAATGGCAGGACTTTTTAGAACAAGAACACAATGTAAAAACGATCGCTCTTTCTGCGCAAGAGCCGGAACGTGCCTCTGATATATTAGAGCTCTGTCATAAGATGATGCCGGAAAAATCGGCCAGCGTGAAAAATATTCAAGCATTGATTATGGGCATTCCTAATGTCGGTAAATCAACCTTGATTAATACTTTAGCTGGCCGTCAAATTGCTAAAACAGGCAATGAACCAGCAGTAACTAAATTACAGCAGCGTATTAAGTTAGATCGTGGCATTGTGCTGGTGGATACACCGGGCATGTTGTGGCCAAACTTAGAAAATCCTCATACCGGTTATCGGTTAGCTGTGACCGGTGCCATTAAAGAAACTGCGGTTGATAACGGTGATATCGCATTTTATGCGGCGGCCTATTTTATTAAAGAATATCCTGACTTATTAAAGGCACGTTATGATTTTGTAGAGCTACCTGAACATGAAATGGAACTATTAGAAGCTATTGGTGCAAAACGCGGTTGTTTACGTGCTGGCGGTCAAGTTGAGCTGGAGCGGGTATCTAAAATTCTATTAACGGAATTTCGTTCGGCGATGTTAGGTAATATCACTCTAGAAACACCAGAAATGATGCAGCAAGAGTTAGTTGAGCTGGTGGATATCCGTGCAGCCAAGGAAGCTAAAAAAGAAGCACGTAAGAAAAAGTGTCAAGGTTCACGTTAATGCCAGTTGTTGGTTCATAGCCAACAAATAAAAAATTACGAATAGCTGCAACAAATAGCCATATTAAACAGTCTCTAACAATGTCATTGGATAAAACGGATTTTAATATGAAAAACCTTCTTGGTTTGTTAGTTGTTTTATTGGCCGGTTGCAGCTCTTTGCCCAGCACAATTCAATCTGCTCCGGCAGATGATATCCAACCACAGCAAATTACTCGTGCAAATGTTGAGCAATACCGTGGCTCAGCGGTACGATGGGGTGGAAAAATAATTAAAGTTAATAATGATGACAGCCAGTCTGTTGTCCAGCTGTTAGCTTATCCTTTATCCAGCTATGGCAGTGTCAGAAGTACTAAGGACAATCAAGGCCGTTTTTTAGCTATTACTAATCAGTTCTTAGATCCAGAAGTGTATGAACAAGGACGCTTTGTCACTTTTGCCGGAACAATCTCATCCCAACAAACCGTCCTGATTGATAAAAAATCATTAGAGTTACCTGTTATCAATATTACTGAAATGCATCTTTGGCCAGAAAAAAGCCAGGATCGAAGTCACTATCATCTCGAACACCATCGTGGACGCTATCTAGGTTACGGCTATTATGGGACAGGATCTTATTACCCGTAGCGACGCAAGCAGCAAGAAATTTCCAACAGAGTCACCCTCAAAAATCAGCATTAACCAGATCTAAATGATAATGATTTGCATTTAGTTTATTTGGTGTCTATAATCATTCCTCAATAGCTAAGGAGGGATGTTTATGAAACAGAGTAATGCGACAACGAAACCAATAGATATAATTCATTTATCGTTTGATCCCAGTACGCTCGAGTCTTTGATTCGATCTGGAAAACTCCATGCATCAGACTTTAACTGCCTTGATCACTCTTCTAAAAGAGGCGTATGGGCAATGTTGCGTTCAGTCGCTGCCGGTAAGATTCAATTGATATGAATATACAAGAGCAGCGAGTTGGATGGACACGGGATTTACTGATCAGCGCCAATAATCAGTTGGAAGGGATATATCAGCAACAACATGATCCCTGTGTAGCACTACTGATTTCACGTAACTATCACTTATTGTTAGGTCAGTATAAAAATAGAAACGAGCGTAGCGAGTGGCAAGAGAAAGCTAAAACATGGCAAAGCAAATACCGACAGGCAAGAACAAGTAAGTTATTCAGCCTGTTCTACGACGGTATTTGATTGAAAAACAAGGGAAAATATTAAAAATGAGTGAACCGAAGTGTCAATTAGAAATGTTAGCAACATCTGCGAGCAGTGAGCTTCAATATTGTGCAGATTGTGGCTTAGTCCATTTAACGATGGGGCCGCTGACGTTACGGTTATCAAAGAAGCATTTCAGTGAGTTTGCGAGTGATATGAATAAGGGACTTATTCAATTGAAGGCAAAAAGCTTTTCTTCAGACAGTGTTGTCAAAGACAACGTACGTACATTGCATAGTTGAGGGTAAATCATGAACATGAAATTAGAGCAAGATTTAGATGTAACGCAATTAACTGCTGTTCCAGTAGCCAAGCAGGTTGATTACACAACCGAAGATATGTTTCAGGGGCGAAAGACCTTGGTGATCGAACATCGCGGTGAAGAGTATTTATTACGTGTAACCAGAAATAATAAATTGATTTTGACTAAATAAATTAGTCAGTCAGTAACAATCTCTCCAAACACCGTTAGCAAGTTTAAGAAAAGAAGTTCATTTTTCATTACTTGTTGGCGGTGTCTCTTTCTAACAGTTCCATCCTCACACTAGCCATTATTGTCGTCAGTGCAAATATACAAGGGACAATAATGAGTTATCTAATTGATATTATTTTATTTGCTAGACAGGCAATAAAATTAATCACCGTTGCCGTTTTTTCACCTTTTGGCTTGTTAGCCATTTATCTTTTTTCTTGGCAACCATAAGCGCCTAGCTTTAGCGATTGCGATTGCGATAAAACAATATAATCTTATGGCTTTCATGTAATACGTGGATAGTCATTAATGAACTATGTTTATCAATATAAGAACCATCCTTGGAAACCTACCCCTCTAGTTTGTGATGTTGTTTTAAAACCACAGATAAGAAAAAAACTGGATTTGAATAGCATTGTAAATACGAATAGTTCGTGTTTGTTACCTTTGTTACGTATAATTCTTAACATAACTTAACCAAGGTTAATGTTTGTTAAATAGATAGTTTTTAAAGGGAGATTCCTCGTGAAATTTAAACGTACTTTATTGGCAACAAGCTTGTTGCTAGCGGGCGCTGCACAAGCTGCTGCACCAACAAATGAAGAAATTTGGGCTTTGTTACAAGAAATGAAAGGCCAAATGGCTGACGTTCAGCAACAAAACCAACAGTTACAAGCTGAAAATGCCGCTTTAAAAAATAAAGTAGATGCAACTGAATTAGTAGCGCTAGAAGCAAGTGAAGCAGCTGAAGCGGTTGCCGTTGCTACTGAAGAAGCGGCTGCAGCACAATCAAACGGCTTGTTTACAAATAAAACAACGCTTGGCGGTTATGGTGAACTTCACTATAACAACTTAACGGGTAAAAACGGCGCTTCAGATAAGAAAGAAGTCGATTTCCACCGCTTTGTATTGTTCGTCGGCCATGAGTTCAGAGATGATTTACGTTTCTACTCTGAATTAGAGCTTGAGCATGCTTTAGTGAAAGATACTGATGATGGTAGTAATGGTGGTGAAGTTGAGTTAGAGCAAGCATATATCGAATACGATATTAACGATAATCATCGTGTTAAGGGTGGTTTGTTCTTAACACCTGTGGGTATTTTGAACGAAACTCATGAGCCACCAACATTTTATGGAACAGAGCGTAACTCTGTCGAGAAAAATATTATTCCTTCAACATGGTGGGAAGCGGGCGTCATGTTCAGTGGTAATATTGCTAACGGTTTCGGCTATGACGTTGCTGCAACATCGGGTTTAAATACATCAAGTGGTTCTAGCTATAAAATTCGTAGTGGCCGTCAAAAAGTATCTGGAGCTGAAGCAGAAGATTACGCATACACAGGACGTCTTAAGTGGACGGGCATTCCAGGTGTTGAGTTATCTGCAACATTACAATACCAAGAAGATTTAACACAAAGTAATGACGCAACTGCAGGTAGCGCGACATTGTTTGAAACGCACGCAGTCATTCAACGTGGTGCATTCGGTTTACGTGCTTTATATGCAACATGGGATTTAGAGGGCGATGGTCCTAAATCAATTGGTGCGGATGAGCAAACAGGTTGGTATATCGAACCTTCATTCCAATTCAGCAACAACTTTGGCGTATTCACTCGTTATAGTGAGTGGGATAACCAAGCGGGTAATTCTTCAGATAGTGAATACGAAGAGTGGGCAGTTGGTGTGAACTGGTGGCCTCATCAAAGAGTCGTCGTTAAGCTTGACTACCAAGATCAAGATGCACCAGCAACAAAAGAACGTGATGGCTTTAACGCCGGTATCGGTTGGCAGTTCTAAGGTAAACTACGGTGCTTAGATAAGCATTATGTAATTAAGGATAGGCGGTTGTGAGTAGAAAGATTTATCGATATTACAGTTTAATAATATTGTTGGTCATATCTCTTATGACCGCCTTTTCTGTATCTGCACGGGGTATTTATCAAACAGATGATGAATTTTTGGCAGAAACATTTAATGAGCAAAAACCAACCAGTCATGTTGTATGGCTGAAAGGTGATGTACGAACTTCTGTTGCTGACATTTTAGGCCATCGCTATGCTGGACTTAGAATTCGTTATTGGCAACAAGATGAGCGTAAAGCTTGGATTTTAGAAGAAATTGGTAAAGAGCAACCTATTACTTTTGGCATTATCACTGCCAATGGCAAAGTTGAAAAAGTGACAGTGCTAGCCTTTCGTGAAAGTCGTGGTGGTGAAATACGTTATCCCGCATTTACTCAGCAATTTAATAACGCCCAATTAGCTAAGAAGAAGTTAGATCGTAATATTGATGGCATTTCAGGTGCAACATTGTCAGTTAGGGCTATGACGGCGGTAGTAACACTGGCATTATATCTGGATATATTTACCAGTTAGAAGAGTTAAACTATGAACCGCCAATTGCGAAGCGTGCATCGAAGTATGGGCGCTATTGTCGCTGTGTTTGTGATGATGTTAGCCGTTACCGGTGTCCTGCTCAATCATACGGTCGACTTCAAGCTAGATCAGCGTTATTTAACCTGGGATTGGCTATTAGAACACTACGGTGTCGCCAATGTTGAACCAGATGCTGTCTTCCTGTTAGACCAACATGTCATTTCTCAATTTGATACTCAAGTTTTTGTTGATTCCACTCCGGTTACTCATGTGCAGCGTGCCTTGTTAGGTGGCGTGGTACTCGATGACCTGATTGTGATCGCTACCGATGATGCACTTATTTTATTAAGCCCAGAAGGTGAGTTTATTGAGCGGATGGGTAGCGCTGCTGGTGTGCCAGCGATGATTCAAAATATCGGCTTATTTCATGGTGATCCCGTTATTCAAACTCGTGATGGTATGTTTCGTAGTGACTTTTTGTTAGAAGAATGGGAGCGTATTTCTCTAGTGGGTATCGGCTGGAGCACACCACAACCGATGCCGGATTCGGTCGAAATAGAGTTGGCAGAGTACTTTCATGGCAAAGGAATTACGGTAGAGCGACTGATATTAGATATCCATAATGGCCACATTGTCGAACGTTATGGTATCTGGATCTTAGATGTACTTGCAGTGATGATGATTGTGATTTCATTGACTGGGTTATGGATGTGGGGACGACAGCGTTCACGCAAAGTAACACGAGAACTTTAACCACAGATGATGACTATTCGAAATTCAACATTTCCTTTTTTACCCAAAGACTTCATTGAAACTAAAGAAGGGCTTATTTTTGCTGTGGTCAGTTATCAGCCTCACGATAAAAAAGTAGGCTGTTTTTTACGTTATATTCCTGATGGTCAAGACTGGAAAAAAGTTGATACCGAGCAGGCTAATCAATTATTAGCACAGTCATTTCCACATTATTTATATCGCTCCCCTAAAGTGGATGCCAAGTTTCATGCTGTCGCAATAACTGATATCGCCATTCACCATCAGCCTGATCAACGCTTACAGCAACTATTACAACAACAGCCTAGTGATGACATAGAGCAGAAATTACATAAGTTGTTACCGATATTGAATCAATTTGGTGTCAGCACTGAAACCTTAGGTTTAACGGGGTCGATGTTAATTAACCAACAAAAATCAACATCCGATATCGATTTGGTGGTCTATGGTCGTCAAGCATTTCAACAAGCAAGGCTGGCGACTCAACAAGCGATAACACAAGGTTTGATTGATGAATTAGATATCAGCCTGATGCAAGATAATTTTCAGCGTCGTGATAGTGAACTTGATTTTGATGAATTTGCTTGGCATGAACAGCGAAAATACAACAAAGCAGCAATAGAAAACTGTAAATTTGATATTGGCATGGTTTGCTTAGCGGATGAGTTTGAGCAAGATACTGGTACCTATCAAAAGCTAGGTCCAAGAACATTCAGAACCATGGTCAAAGACGATATTCGCGCTTTTGATTTCCCTGCTTGCTACGAAATTGATGATCAAGAAACGCCACAAATTCTGTCATTTACTCATACCTATGTTGGTCAAGCCCAAACAGGTGAATTGATAGAAGTATCTGGCATGGTAGAACGAAATACTTCAACCGGTGATTGTCGTTTAATCGTAGGTTCTAGTCGTGAAGCAAAGGGCGAATATATTAAGGTAATTAAATAATAAATCGCATCTAATGCTTGTCTTTCCACGCAGCTAAGAATGGAAGTAACTCATCATGAGGCATCGGTTTAGCATAATAATAACCTTGAATTTGATCGCATTCATGTTGTCTTAAGAAGTGAAACTGCTCATCAGTTTCAGCTCCTTCGGCAACGATTTTCATCCCTAAACTTTTAGCCATTTGAATGATCGCTTGAGCGATCGCAATATCATCTTTGTCATTTGGTAGGCCGATGACAAAGGATCGATCAATTTTTAACTTATCAACATTAAATGCTTTTAGATAAGCCAGAGATGAATAGCCAGTACCAAAGTCATCGATAGAAACTTTGAGGCCCAGTTTTTTTAATTCATTAAGTGTTTGAACGGCGGTATTAGAGTCTGTCATCAACATGGTTTCCGTTATTTCTAGGTCTAAGAACTGTGCAGGTAATTGGGTATTCGTTAGCACTCTATTTATCAGTTGAAGTAGGTATGACCGATCAAACTGCTGCGCAGACAGGTTGACAGCAACGTTGATTGGAAAACCTTGCTCATGCCAAACCATACAGTCTCGACAAGATTGCTCTAATACCCCCTCTCCAATAGGGCGGATTAAGCCGGTTTCTTCAGCGACCGGGATGAAATCAACTGGAGACAAATGTTCTGGATGTCCAGGCCAACGGATCAATGCTTCAACACCAGCAATGTGTTGAGTTTGTAGATCAACTTGAGGTTGGTAATACACTGTAAACTCTTGTTCTTTGATACCGCCTCGCATCTGATATTCAGTTTTAATACGCTTGAGGACTTGCTTGCTCATATCCTGACTGAAAAAGGTATAACGGTTTTTACCTTGTTTTTTGGCATTATGCAGGGCTGTATCGACATTTTGCAGTAGCGACTCATGATTTTCGCCATTTTCTGGGTACAGGCAAATACCGATACTGGTACTGACATGCATGGTATAACCCAATACATTGAGTGGTTGAGAAAATGTTTTTAAAATATTTTCAGCAAGACTCTTCACCGACTCACAATCATTTAACTTATCAATCATGATCATAAACTCATCACCACCCACTCGGGCGATAAGGTCTGTAGTACGAAAACATTTTTTCAGTACTTTTCCGACTTCTTTTAGTAGTTCATCACCAACATAGTGGCCCATGCTGTCATTTATGGTTTTAAAGTTATCAAGATCAAGTTGAATCAAGGCTAACTGTGTTTGCTCTTCTTCGGCTTCAATAATGGACCTAATTAAGCGACTTTCTAGTAGTGTTTTATTGGGTAGGCCAGTTAAAGCATCGTGATAGGCCATATACTTAATTTTATTTTCAACTTTTTTCTGTTCAGTGATATCGGAAAACAAGGCAACATAATGGGATATATCTTTACTATCATCGCGATAAATAGCACTAATATTTAACCACTTGGGAAAGGTAGAACCATCTTTGCGTCTATCCCATATTTCACCTTGCCAGTGACCTTGATTATCAATTGAGTTCCACATGGTTCGATACAACTCTTGTGGGTTTCTACCTGAGTTGAGCATGTTGGGGTTTTTGCCCAGGACTTCCTGTTCGTCATAACCCGTTAAAGTTGAAAAGGCTGAGTTGACGCGAATTATTTCTTTATTTTCATTGGTGATTAATACTGCTTCTGTTGAGGATTCGATTACTTGGTTAGCTAACCGTAGCTTTTGCTCTGCATCTTTTCTGGTCGTGATGTCTTCGATTAAAACAACATAGTTATAGCCTTCTGTAGAGTTTTTAACCTCAATACGGCGAATAACAAGCTGAATAAAAATAGCTTGTTTTTCTTTCTGAAACATTTCTAACTCTATCGAAGAAAACGTTTTATTTTCAGAGTTTAAATCCTCAATAAGGCGAGTAAATTCTTGTTGGTAACGCTCTAGGATTAGTGTGGAAAGTTTCGTTTGCATCAAGTCACTTTCTGCATAAGCCAAAATGTCACATAGTTTTTGGTTACAGTTTAACCATGAAAGATTTTCATCCAGTACCGCCATACCTATTAATGGCAAGTCAAAATAGAGCTTTAACCACTCTTGTTGCTCTTCAAGTTGCTGTTGTTTTTGCTTTCGTTCGGTAATATCTCGACTAATACCTATCACACCAATACATGTTTCAGGTTGGTCTGGCGAGAAGGCTGGCGTTAACTGTGTCTCTAACCACTCGGACTCTATCCAGCCATCTTTATCGGTAAACTCAACATTACACTCGACCAGTTTGGCTTTTAAACTAGCAATGACTTCCTGATCTTCTTTGCTATATTGATCGGCGGTTTTTTTATCAACCAGATCATAATAGGTTTTGCCAATAACCTGCTCAGTTTTGCATTGATAGAGTGTTAAAAAAGCTTGATTGACGACGACAAATTCTCCAGAACTATTGACCAACCATGCGAGGTCTTCAATGTTATCTAAGATTATCTGGTAGCTATTACTCATACAGAATCTCCTGATTGCTACATATGGTGTAATGACTTATTTATTTTCATACATGAGACTGTCAGCTTGGCTTAATAAGCTATCTATCGAATAATCATCCTCGAAATTAACGGCTACCAGTCCATAACTAAAGGTCAACTGATACTCTAACTTTGAGGTTTTACTATAGGCTTGCAGCAATAGTTTGAACTTCTTAATGACATGTTTTGCTAAGTCATTATTTGCCCCTGTGAGTAGGACTACAAATTCATCGCCACCGATGCGAGCAAAAACATCACTTTCTCTAAATGACTGCTTGAGTAAGGTCGCAAAGGCGATAAGTGCTCGATCTCCTTCAGCATGACCGAAGTTGTCGTTAATTTGCTTAAATTTATTCAAGTCTAAAAAGATCAGAGAGGCATTTATTTGCTGACGCTTGCAAAGTGTTAGGCTTTTTTCTGCTAATGAAATAAAGCCTCGCCGGTTTGATATATTGGTGAGTTCATCAAGGGTGGCGAGTTGCACTGCCATTAACTCTTGCTCAGCCATAGATGCTAAGTCTTTTAATGCTGTCAGCTCATCATCTGCTAACTGTCGAGCAACGGTATCGATAATGCACAAAGTCCCTAATTTACTACCATCAGCAGCACTTAAAGGGCAACCAGCATAAAAGTGAATATGAGGAGGGCCAGTGACAAGAGGGTTGTCGGCAAAGCGAGGATCTTCAGTAGCATTAGGGATTAAAAAAATACCCTCGCCGAGAATGGCGTGACCACAAAAAGAGATATCCCGGCCTGTTTCAGCTGCATCGACACCAAAGCAGGATTTAAACCATTGTCTATTGGCATCAACTAAGCTGACAACGGCAATAGGCACATGAAATAGTTGTTTTGCTAAACGGGTAAGTCGATCGAAACGCTCTTCTGCTGGAGTGTCTAAAACATGTAAAGACCGCAGAGTTTCGAGGCGGGAGTCTTCGTTTTCTGGAAAAGCTGGTTCTTGCATGGAATCACCTACTTTTACATCACGTATAGATGATTATATGCCTTACTTTAGATTTTTAACACTGAGTTTCAGCGTATTGTTTTTGACTGGTATTGTCGTTAATACTTTGTCTTAATCATCAATATCATCGACATCAACTTGGCCCGACATTTTGCGACGAATATGTGACCACGACATACCAGTAGCGAGGACAGCAGATAATAAAAACAGAATGATATAGGTAATAATTGAAACGCTGTTAATACCTAATAGGCCTAGGTCAACTAACCACCAGACGATGATGGCAAAAAAAGCAACAGCAAGGCCTAAGCCGAAGCCGCCTAATGAGTTTAATGTCGCACGTATAAAAACCGTCCAACCAATAAGTAAAACAACGGCAGACATAGCAAAAGGAGGGGTAAGAGCTAAGGCGTCACCAAAAACGGCTTCAGAAGCCCAGTGATAAAAGCTGTAACCACTTGGGTTATAGGTTGCGTAAACCAGCACTAATGCAAAACCAAAACGAATAAAGAAACTTGCCCAAGTAAAACGATTTGCAGCCATAACCGATCCTAAAATTAACGGATATTAAATCCTATAAATTCACCGGTGGCAGCAAGTTCTTCGAGTTTTACCTCAGTAACATTTGCATAGACCGGCCCTTGTTTTGCCCATGTAACAAACTGTTCTAGTTTTTCTTGTTCACTTTCAGCAATGACTTCAACACGGCCATCACTTAAATTGCTTACCCAGCCCGATAAATTCAAGCTTTGGGCAGCTTCAAGGGCTGACATACGATAGCCAACGCCCTGAACTTTACCACTGATAATTAAGTGATAACGCCTTATTCCCATTCGATGGTAGCAGGTGGTTTACCTGAAATATCGTAGGTAACTCGAGAGATACCTTCTACTTCGTTAATGATTCGGTTAGAAACCAAACCTAGGAAGTCATAAGGTAGGTGTGCCCAGCGAGCAGTCATAAAGTCGATAGTTTCAACAGCGCGTAATGACACAACATAGTCATAACGACGACCATCACCCATCACACCGACTGATTTAACCGGTAGGAACACGGTAAATGCTTGGCTGGTTTTGTCATAAAGATCGTGTTTATAAAGCTCATCAATAAAGATTTTGTCGGCTTTACGTAATAGATCTGCATATTCTTTTTTAACTTGGCCTAAGATACGAACACCTAGACCCGGTCCAGGGAACGGGTGGCGATAAACCATATCGCGAGGCAAACCAAGCTCGACACCTAATCTACGTACTTCATCTTTAAATAATTCGCGTAATGGTTCAAGCAATTCAAGTTTCATATGGTCAGGCAAACCACCCACGTTGTGGTGTGATTTAATGACTTTAGCTTTACCTGTTTTTGCAGCTGCAGATTCGATTACATCAGGGTAAATCGTACCTTGTGCTAACCATTTAACATTATTAAGTTTGTTTGATTCTTCTTCGAAGACTTCAACAAATACACGGCCAATAATTTTACGTTTTGCTTCAGGATCAGCTTCACCGGACAATTCATCTAAGAAACGTTGTTCAGCATCGACACGAATGACCTTAAGGCCCATATGTTTGGCAAACATCGCCATGACTTGATCGCCTTCATCTTGACGAAGTAGGCCATTATCAACAAAAACACAGGTTAATTGGTCGCCAATAGCGCGGTGTAATAATGCCGCTACAACAGATGAATCAACACCACCCGATAAGCCTAGTAATACTTCATCAGTACCGACTTGCTTACGAACAGTTTCAATGCTGTCGTCAATGATTTGTGCAGAGGTCCACAAAGTATCACAACCACAAATTTCGGTTAGGAAACGCTCAATCATGCGTTGTCCTTGTACGGTATGTGTGACTTCAGGATGGAACTGCAGACCGTAGAATTGCTTTTCTTCATTGGCCATACCGGCAAATGGAGCACTATCAGTGCTAGCAATCACTTTAAAACCTTCTGGTAGCGCGGTGACTTTATCGCCATGACTCATCCAAACATCAAGCAGGCCAAAACCTTCTTCTGTTGTATGGTCTTCAATATCACGTAATAACGCAGAATGGCCGCGAGCACGTACTTGAGCATAACCAAATTCACGATGTGCAGATGACTCTACTTGGCCACCTAATTGCATCGCCATCGTTTGCATGCCGTAACAAATACCTAATACCGGTACGCCATAGTCAAATACAGCTTGTGGAGCAACTGGTGCTTCAGCACCAATAGTTGAATCAGGGCCACCCGATAAGATAATACCTTTTGGATCGAACTCTTTGATCTCTTCAGCAGACATCTCAGGATCACGTAATTCACAATAAACACCTGCTTCACGAATACGACGAGCAATTAATTGCGTGTATTGCGAGCCAAAGTCGAGGATTAAAATACGGTGGTTGTGAATATTGTTGCTCATGGTTTTCTCTTAACAAATAACGGTTTTAAGCAAGCTATCACGCTTGTATGACAAGCGTGATAGCAAGGATAAGTTTGGCTAGCCAACGCGGTAGTTCGGCGCTTCTTTAGTGATCGTCACATCATGCACATGACTTTCATTCATACCTGCTGAAGTAACACGGACAAACTCAGGTTTGGTACGCATATCTTCAATCGTCGCTGAGCCGGTGTAACCCATGCTAGAACGAATACCACCTAATAGTTGGTGGACAACGGCAGATAAAACACCTTTGAAAGGAACGCGACCTTCGATGCCTTCAGGAACTAATTTGTCAGCTTCACTAGATTCTTGGAAGTAACGATCACTAGAACCTTGTTTTTGTTGCATCGCGCCTAAAGAGCCCATGCCACGGTAAGATTTGTATGAACGACCTTGGAATAATTCAACTTCACCCGGTGCTTCTTCAGTACCAGCAAACATGCCGCCCAACATAATTGTGTGAGCACCAGCAACCAATGCTTTAGCAATATCACCAGAGTAGCGAATACCACCATCAGCAATTAAAGGAACGCCTGTACCTTCAAGTGCTTTCGCAACATTACTGATAGCTGAAATTTGTGGAGCACCGACACCAGCAACAATACGTGTAGTACAGATTGAGCCTGGACCGATACCAACTTTAACCGCATCAGCACCAGCTTCAACTAAAGCGGTTGCAGCAGCACCAGTAGCAATGTTGCCACCAATAACTTGAACTTGTGGGTAGTTATCTTTAACCCAACGTACTTGGTCTAATACACCTTGTGAGTGACCGTGAGCAGTATCAACAACGATAACGTCAACACCCGCTTCAACTAATGCTTTAACTCGAGCTTGGCTTTCAGCACCAATACCGGTTGCGGCACCAACACGAAGACGTTCTTGATCATCTTTCGATGCCAATGGGTTATCCGTTGATTTTTGAATATCTTTAACAGTGATCATGCCTTGAAGATGGAATTCATCATCAACAACCAATACTTTTTCGATACGGTTGCTATGCAATAAAGCTAAAACTTCTTCACGATCGGCATTTTCTTTAACAGTGACCAGTTTTTCTTTCGGTGTCATCACAGAAGATACTGGGTTATCAAAGTGTGTTTCAAAGCGTAAATCACGGCTGGTAACGATACCAACTAAATTTTCACCATCAACAACAGGTACACCTGAAATCTTGTTAGCGTGAGTGAGTGCAACCACGTCACCAATAGTAGTTGTTGGACCAACAGTGATTGGATCGCGAACTACACCGCTTTCAAACTTTTTGACTTTGCGAACTTCGTTAGCTTGTTCTTCAATAGTCATGTTTTTGTGGAGTATGCCTAAACCACCTTCTTGAGCCATCGCAATGGCAAGGCGACTTTCAGTTACGGTATCCATCGCCGCAGACAATAGCGGGATATTGATGGTAATGTTACGTGTTAATTTTGTTGTTAAGCTAACATCACGCGGCATCACGTTTGAGTAGGCTGGTAACAACAAAACGTCGTCAAAGGTAAGAGCTTCTTGAGCAATTCGCATCGGGCATGTTCCTGAAATTACTGTAATATGATCGGGTAATTATATAGGATCTTAAGGCGTTATGGCATCACTAGTTTCACCTGACAACAACTCGAAGGTAGCAAACCGATCAGTTAAAGATGTTTATGCTGTTTCACGCTTGGTTCGTGAAGCCCGTTCAGTGTTAGAAGGCTCGTTCACATTGACCTGGGTTGAAGGCGAAATTTCCAACCTAGCAATGCCTGGCTCCGGTCATATTTATTTCACTTTAAAAGACCAAGCCGCTCAAGTTCGTTGTGCCATGTTTCGCACTCGCAATCGTCAACTGCGCTTCACCCCTGAAAATGGTATGCAGGTTTTATTACGTGTCCGAGTGACGCTATATGAAGGTCGCGGTGAGTTTCAGCTCGTTGTTGAACATATGGAAGAGGCGGGCAGTGGTGCATTGCAACATGCTTATGAAGCATTAAAACACCGCCTTGGCACTGAAGGTTTATTTGACCAAGCTCATAAACAAGCATTGCCTGTCATGCCAAGTTCAATTGGTATAGTGTCATCCCCTACCGGTGCGGCTGTGCACGATATTATTAGTGTATTAGAGCGTCGTTTCCCTGCGGTGAATGTTGTTTTATATCCTGTCGCTGTGCAAGGTGACAATGCCGCTGCACAAATTCATCAAGCTATTATTACCGCCAATGAACGGCAAGAATGTGAAGTATTAATTGTTGGTCGTGGTGGTGGTTCTTTAGAAGATCTATGGAGCTTCAATGATGAGGCGTTAGCAAGAGCGATTTTTGCCAGTGAGATTCCTGTTATCAGTGCGGTCGGTCATGAAGTGGACTTCACCATTGCTGACTTTGTAGCCGATGTACGCGCACCAACACCATCGGCTGCTGCTGAGTTAGCAGTGCCAGATTCCGCTGAAATGTTGGCAAAAGTGCAAACAATTAGCCGTCGGTTAACGTCATTGATCAGCCAACAAATAAACGATGAACACCGCCATGTTCAGCATTTATTTAGACGACTACCGCAACCGAAAACAAAGATTACACAGCAACTTGATTTGGTAGGGCGACTAGAACAACAGTTAAAGCGAAGCTGGTTGCGTAGGCTGGAAAATAAACAGCAAAAACTGGATTTGTTATCTGCTCGACTAACTCACCCACAAGCGAAGATTGATACTCAAAAGCAAAAAGTCACCGGCTTGCAAACTCGCTTACAACAAACGATTAAGCAACAACTACAAACAGTGCAACAACAGCAACAAGCCATGCAGCAACTTAATAAACAGTTAACCAGTGGCATCCAGCTCGTTATTAATAAGCAAAAAACAAAGCTGAGCCAGCAAATGCGAACGTTAGCTGCCGTGAGTCCACTCAATACTTTAGAACGTGGTTATAGCATCACGACCTTGGCTGATTCGGCACAAGTGGTACAAAACAGTGATGATGTTGAACTTGGTCAAACTATTAATGTCCGATTGCAACAAGGCCAATTAATGTGTGAAGTAAAAGACAAAAAACATGATTAAATTATTATTAACAACACTCTTTTTCATTGTTTCATCTGTTCAAGCAGCAGGTTTGCCACAGCAAGATGCAATACCGGGCGGTGTCGTCATTATTCCGTTAAATGTGGAAGCGACAACAAAACCACAAGTTACTTACAACAAACGTAAAGTGATGGTGGTGAAAGAAGATGGCCAATGGTTAGCCATCGTTGGTGTACCACTATCCGCCAAAATTGGCACACAGAGAGTTAAGGTTAATGCGAGCGGTGAAACAAGCTCCGCAATATTTGATATCGTCGATAAACAATACCCAACTCAACATATCACCATCACTAATAAACGAAAGGTTAATCCTAATAAATTAGATATGGATCGTATTGGCCCAGAGTCAGCCAAAATCAAAAAAGCATTACGTCATTGGTCAGAGCAAAGCGATATTCCATTTAACTTTATCTGGCCAATAGAAGGTCGAGTCAGTGGTTTATATGGTCGCCGCCGGGTATTTAACGGTCAATCTCGTCGCCCACACAGCGGCATGGATATCGCTGCACCTACCGGTACGGAGATTATGAGTCCAGCCAATGGCATTGTTCGTGATACCGGTGATTATTTCTTTAATGGCAACACCGTATTTATTGATCATGGTCAAGGCTTAGTCACCATGTTTTGTCACCTAGATAGCATCCAAGTGAAACAAGGCCAGCCGATTAAACAAGGTGAAATATTAGGCACAGTTGGTGCAACAGGCCGAGTCACCGGCCCTCATCTACACTTAGGTGTCAGCCTGAATGATGTACGAGTAGAACCTCGACTGTTCTTCCCTGAACGAGAAGCCGTTGCAGGTGATGAAAAAGAGTAAACAAAGGCTTATAAGCTAGCGAATTAATATGAAATCGGTGTTGATTGAGTGTGCGGCCCATTCACTGATTTCACCTTTGACTTTTATTTTCACCATGCCACATAAACATTATTCCAACGTACATAGTTTGATATATATTAAAGGGAAGCGTCACCTTTAATTAAGTACGTGGTGCGATTGTTATTAGGAAAGCACTTTAAGTTTTTGGGTTCGATAAATTAAAGGGAAGCGTCACCTTTAATTAAGTACGTGGTGCGATTGTTATTAGGAAAGCACTTTAAGTTTTTGGGTTCGATAAATTAAAGGGAAGCGTCACCTTTAATTTAGACGTCATTCTTCATTAAATTATCAGTCACCTGTTAATTTTGAAAAGGCGTTTTATACTAGAAACTAGTGTCCAGTTTTTGTGGGGAAGATCAAACCGTCCCCTTTAATTTCCTTTAATTTAGGTGTGAGCAACGCAATACCGGTGCCACCGCATAACACCTTAAGCACTAAACGCAACGCATAGTAAAAATGCCACGCGTTGCGAATCACTCTTAAACAGTTTGTTATGCGCCAAAGTTTTTATGTAATACTTCAAGATCTACGATAGCTCTCAAAGTAGGTTGCTCCCAGCCAAGAGGGTAAATCCAAAAATATAAAATTTTCTCTTCATTGAAGCCTAGGTACAATTCGACTCCTCCACCAATTGCTGGTTTCATCGTGACAATTTCATACTTTTGATGTAAATACTGACTAGAGAACTGACCTAGTGTTAACATCCCGAGCTCATTGTCCATAAAGTCTGAGGCTGAACTACGCTCTGCAAGTTCCTCAGCAAAAATTGAAACACGACCAGCTTTGAGTTCTTGAAAAATTGAAAGCAAAATAGATCGATATGCAACGATTGATGCCGCTTTCGTGTATGTAATAGAATCAGCAACCCAGATACCGTTTTTGTTTGCTTCAAAATAAACAATTGTAAGTGTTTCGATATCGTTCCAGATCGCTACAGAGCGTTCCTGTGACTCAACTCCCCAGTATGTCGGAGAGCCTTTCACTTCTGTTGCCTCTTCGATTGTATAACCTAAACGAATGTTATCTATTTTACCTTTATAGGTTACACCCGATGGCAGTCTCTTTACCGTAACACCACCAACCACGTCTTGAAATTCATAATCTGGGTTTAACTCAATTCCGTGTGAGTAATAGGAATTTCCTATAAAGCTTCGCTCTTGAGGTTCACCTAACTCCATTTCAGCTTCCGAAATTTTCATACCTATATCAATAGGCAAACTACGGTTCTCCTCTGAGTAAGGGTTGACACTGTTTACAAATGTTAGAATCTCAGATGAGTCTTTTCCTAGAGCTACTACACCAGCAACAATAGCCGCAAAAGTAACAACTTTGCCTTTGTGGTCTCTATAAACTTGTTTAATTCTATTCCAAACCACTATTTCTTGTCCTTGTTGAATTGCTTGTTATGTGTTTTTGCTAATCTCGTTTTCCCAACTTTCTTCGACATTTGCAAGTACCTCACAATCACAGTGGCCACCAGAATTAGCTAACCACGGTAAAATTAAATCAGTATTCAAATTTCGCTGAGTTAAAAATAGAGACGTTAATTTAGTTGTATGATCACAACCGAATTCACCTATCTTTTCATCGAGTTCGTCAAATAAAGCACCTAAGTCTTTTAATGAAATAGGCATTTCTTCGATAGCACGTTTTGTTTCCTCATCAACGATTGCTTGCACTAAAGCTGCACGTCGTTTTTTTTCTTCCTTAGATGCCACAACTACTCCCTACGAGAAACACATAACTAGAGTTTAGCGGACATTTTGTCCGCTAATAGTTTATATAGTCTGAAAGGTAACATCGTTGTAAACGTCCTTGTACCAATGTGTTAGATAGAAGCTGGAGTATAGTCAGTATTGATCCAAGGTGTCCACTTTACGTTTTTTTATTATCTATTTTAGGGTGTTACCCTAAATAAAGACGGATGCTAAAAGTGTGCGTAAGCTATTTAATACCAACGGTTAACAGGCAATGGCTAATATTTTGTTAGCGGACACATTTAGGATACAACCTTCTTTAAAAAGGTTTAGGTAGAGGAGGGAAGAAACGTTTTACTTTGAGAGTGGAGGCTCAATTGATTTAACTTAATAGCCATCATCTATAAATGCACGCCAACTTTCTAGTGCAACCAGAAAATCATCTAAGCCACAGAACGCTTCCGATTCGCCATCGTAGAGGGAGGTGGCATCTTCAAGCTCAAACTCTTCATCGCTTTCGAGTGCATTGGCAAAAACTCTGACTTCGTCTCGATCGAGTTCAATGGATAGGGCCTTACCTGCACTACGCCAAGTTGTTAGCTGGTTGAGTTGCAATTTAGTGATGACTTGGCTGAGTTCTTCAGATTTTTCTTGGGACTCGCCTAGTTCTTCGACAAACCAAATGCCTAATGCTGCTTGGTCCATACTAAAGTTGGCAACTAAGTTACCCGTTAAGGTATCGCGCTGAAATTCATAATCCATAATTGTCATGCCTTGAAGCTGAAAGGACGATAGCCTCAACTTGTTAGTGATTATCAATGTCTGCTTTGGGGTTAAGCAGGCATATTAAACATTGTGATATTTTTTTCTAAAGCCTAAAGTCACGGCCTAAATAAACACTAAGCACTTTTTTATCTTTTAGAATTTCTTCTGGTGTACCTTTGGCGATGACTTCACCTTCGTTAAAGATGTAGGCACGTTCGCAGACTTTTAAGGTTTCACGGACATTATGATCGGTGATTAAGATACCGATACCGCGTTCTGCCAACTCTTTGATGATGCCTTGAATATCGAGAACTGAAATGGGATCAACACCGGCAAAGGGTTCATCTAATAAGATGAATCGAGGATCCATCGCCAAAGCGCGAGCAATTTCGACTCGACGGCGTTCACCACCTGATAAAGCCATGCCCATAGATTTACGTATATGCTCGATATGAAAGTCAGCTAAGAGACGTTCTAATAAGTCTTGTTTTGCATCCTCGTTGAGCTCATCACGCATTTCGATGATGGCAAAAATATTATCTTCTACCGATAGCTTGCGAAATACGGATGCTTCTTGAGGTAAATAACCTATACCGAGTTGGGCACGGTGATGAATGGGGTCATGGGTAAGTTCTTGCTGATCTAAAAAGATCGTTCCATGATCAACGGGGATCAAGCCAACGATCATATAGAAGCTGGTGGTTTTACCTGCACCGTTAGGGCCTAATAAACCGACAATTTCACCACTGCTAACTTCCAGTGAAATATCTTTAACTGCTTGGCGATCACCAAAGCGTTTTGATAGCTGCTGGGCAGATAATATGCTCATTACGGCTCGGTTTCCTTAGTTATTTAACTTGATATATTGGCGGCTAACCCAACCAATGACATCTGTACCTTTGATGGTGCCACGCACTTGATACCAGTCTTTTTGACGAGTTAGCACGGTGACTGTGGCGCTTGGTTCAAAAGTATTGAGTTTTTTATAACGTGTACCCGGACCTGAACGTAAGTTTAAGTGGGTCATCGTTGTGCCAGTAGGATATTTTTTGGCACTCGTTTCAGCTGCAACCGGTGCTGGTTTTTCTTCTGCTGCTGGTGCGACTACTTTATCTGGCTGAGCCGCTTTAGGTGTTTCTTTAACTTTGGCTGGTTTTGCTGACTTTTTACTGCCTGGAGGTTGAATAATAAAGTGGACACGCTCTTTAGGCTTTTCTACTTTATCACCGACGGTCACTGCAGAAGAGCTCACGTTAACGACGCCTTTAGTAATGTCGTAGTCGAGGCGGTTACCAGTAATTATATTGCCATCATTCCAAACATAACCTTTGCCTAACAGGTGAATTTTTTGGGTTTTAGCGTGGTATTCCATTTGCAAAGCACGTGCTTTAACAGGATCTTCACCCGGTTTATGCGTTTGTTGGTACTTAGCTAAGTTACCTTCAGCAATTGCCTTGGTGATTTGTTGATCATCATCATAATAAAAGGTGATGATATCGCCGGTGATGCGTAAGGTACCTTGCGTTAAGATCGCATTGCCTTTGTATTGGGTTATGCCGCGTTCATCATCAAGCTGAGCATGATCGGCTTCAATATTAATCGGCTGCTCACGATCACTAGGCAGTGCCATTGCTAATGCCGGCAATAGACTGAGTGTAATAATAAGAAATTTAGTTAGTTGGTGGTGCATCATAGCGTCCCCTCACTTTAGAGTGCAGGTTAATTGTTTTATCTTCCATTGCAGCATGTAAACCAACAGAGTTGGTATTGCCATAGGGTGATTTTATACTTACTTCGAGTTCGGTGTAGGCGGTGTTATAAACCGTATCTAAATTAAGCTGTTCGGTGCGTAATTCGATTTCATTATTTTCTTCACGGCTGATAATGACGTTGCCGGTCAGTAAGATGTTTTCACCTTTGCCGACCGTATGGCCTTTATTAGCTGTGAGCCGCCAAGTATCTTTGCCAGGTTTAATAAGACGGGCAATGGGGTCAATGATCTCAGTGCTGTCATCTTCTGGGTAGTGGGCCATTTCTGTGCCTTTAATAACACGAGAAGGCAGGCCTTGGTCATCCATTACCGTCATAGTGAAATCAGTCATCGCATAATCACTGCTACGATGAATTTCAGGCTGTTGCTCCTCTTCGTCATCACCATTACTGCCAATCAACCACAAGGTGATGATGGCAATAAAAGCTAAGACAAATTTGCTAGCAACGGAAAGGTTAGAAATGGCGTTCAATTTGGTCCTGCAGGGTGCCCTGTCCTTCCATAATTAATTCACAGACTTCACGAGCAGCACCTTTGCCGCCTTTTGATGGTGTCGTCCAATGAGCATGTTTTTTCACTAATGGATCTGCATCTTGTACTGCAATTGCTAGACCGACACGGCTCATAATGGATAAGTCTACCCAATCATCACCGACATAAGCACATTGCTCAGGTTTAAGGTCGAGTTGATCAATCAGTGCTTCAAAAGCTGGTAGTTTAACGCGCTGTCCTTGATAGACATGATTAATGCCTAGGCTGGTCATGCGGTGTTCAACTACTTGAGATGTACGGCCGGTGATGATGCCGATTTCGACTCCAGTATATTGCAAGAGTTTCATGCCGTGACCGTCACGTGAGTGAAAAGCTTTATATTCTTCACCATCGTCACCAATGATAATGCTGCCATCAGTTAAAACACCATCAACATCAAAGATAACTAATTTTATTTGTTTAGCGCGCGCTATTATGTCCTGCATTTATAAATCCTGTTGTTAAACTACGCCAGCACGTAGCAGATCATGCATGTTTAATGCGCCTACTAATTGCTGTTGGTCATTGGTAATAAGTAAGGCATTAATTTTGTGGCGCTGCATGAGTTCAAGCGCTTCTGCTGCCAACATGTCAGCATGGCCTGTTTTACAGTTTGGGGTCATGAATTCAGCGATTTTAGTGGTATGTACATCTACGGTTTGAGCTAATACACGTCGTAGATCACCATCCGTAAATATAGCGGTAACGTTATCATCATCAGTCGTTACAGCCGTCATCCCTAGACCTTTATCAGTCATTTCAATTAAGGCTTCGCTGATGAGTGCTGACTGTTTAACCTTAGGAATGGCATCGCCGGTATGCATAATGTCACTAACATGCAGCAATAATCGACGGCCTAAATTGCCACCTGGATGAGATAAGGCGAAATCTTCAGCTGTGAAACCTCGTGTTTCTAACAAGGCAATGGCTAAGGCATCGCCCATCACTAAGGTTGCAGTGGTACTTGATGTCGGAGCAAGGCCTAATGGGCAAGCTTCTTCAGCAACACTGACATCAATATGTGCATCAGCACTTTTGGCTAGTGTGGAATGAGGTTTACCGGTCATGGTAATTAACGGTACACCGAGACGCTTAATTAATGGCAGTATCGTTAATACTTCAGTCGTTTCACCAGAGTTTGAAAGCGCTAAAACCACGTCTTTTTCTGTGATCATACCAAGGTCACCGTGGCTAGCTTCACCTGGATGAACAAAAAAAGCAGGGCTGCCAGTGCTGGCTAAGGTTGCTGCTAGTTTGCCACCGATATGGCCAGACTTACCCATGCCAATAACAACAATACGACCCTTACAGTCTAATAAGTATTGGCAAGCAGCAACAAAGGCATCATCAATACGGTCTCGTAAAGCTGACACTGACGCTAGCTCAGTATTTATTACTGCTAAAGCAAGTGTCTTTAATTGTTGAGACTCAGAGTGGGTCACGCAGGCATTCCTAAGCTACTTTGGTAAGCAAGCATACCATTATAGGCAACATAAACGACTAATAATGCTGATCCTGCTAGTCGGCCTATTTTGCCTCTGAGTGAGAAAACATAAAGCATCACAAACAGGGCAACCATAACGGTAAAGTCACGATAAAGAACGGCAGACTCAACCGCAGTCGGTTGAATTAACCCCGGCATCGCTAAAACAGCCAGAATATTAAAGATGTTCGAACCTAAAATATTACCGACGGCAATGTCATGTTCATTTTTTAGAGCTGAAATTATTGATGCGGCTAGCTCTGGCAAGCTGGTGCCAATAGCAACAATAGTTAAGCCAATAATAAGTTCACTCACACCTAATAATGTGGCGACACCTACAGCTCCCCAAACTAAGGCCTTGGAGCCGATAAGTAGGGCTGATAAACCAATGATAAAACTGATGATCGACTGCTTTGTCGTCATTTTAGCTTCAGCATATTCTTGCTCAAACTCTTGTTCCATTGGATCATCTTTGCTGCTGCGAATGGCTAATAAGGCCATGCCAAATAAGGTTAAGATAAAGCCAGTGAATAAGATAATGCCGTCAACATAACCTAAATATTGATCCCAAAGTAAATATAAAGCTAAGCCCATTACGAGCGCTAGCATAGGGAACTCACGTTTAAGCGTATCGGAATGAACGACTAACGGAGTGACCAAGATGGTGATACCGAGCACCATACCGGTATTAGCAATATTAGAACCGAGTGCATTACCGATACCTAATGTTGGTGAACCATCAAAGGCGGCTAACGCTGAAACCAACATTTCTGGTGCTGACGTACCAAAACCGACAATGGTTAAACCAACAATAAGAGGGGATACACCAAAGTTAGTCGCTATATTTGCAGCACCATCAACAAAGCGGTCGGCTCCCCAGATTAAAACAGCAAAGCCAGTAACGATAGCAACAATAAAAAGCACAGTAGTCATAAATAGAAAATATCAGTTCAGTTAAATAAAAAAGCCGGACTAATGTCCGGCTGTTTATTATATGTTGCTGGGAGCTAGTTGTCCCATTGAGATGCTCTACTCAGAGAATACATCGAAGTCTTCTTCTGGTGGATTACCATCAAAGACTAAGTTTTGACGCTGTTGCAGGTAAGCATCACGTACATAAGAGTATTCATCCAGTGCTGCTTCATCGAGTACTTTTTCTGCTTTCAGCAAGTTTGCACGTTTATCAACGATGCGAGTTGCATAAAATGCATTTTGAGTTCCGTTGTCATCAATGTAAGTAATTGGATCAGAATAGTAATCACCGACCATACCCACTGTGTCGCGCACTGTTCTCGGACCAAAGAAAGGTAAAACGACATAAGGACCTGTATCTACACCCCAAGCGCCAAGTGTTTGACCAAAGTCTTCATTGTTTTTTTCGTAACCAGCATGACCAGCGACATCAAATAAACCACCGAAGCCTACAGTCGTATTTAAGCCGAATCGACCAAAGTCATCCAGTGCTTGAGCAAACTTAAACTGCAGCAAGTCATTAATGATGACTGTGATTTCATTTAAGTTACTAAAAATGTTGCTGACACCTTGGCTTAGCGGAGCAGGCATCACAGTATCGTATGCTTTTGCGATAGGTTTCAGTACCGTGCGATCAGCAGTATCATTAAAGCTGTACATGGCACGGTTATACCCTTCAAAAGGGTCACTAGCATTTGCTGTATCATTGGTGGTGGCACATCCAGTGGCCAAAAGTACTGAACTTAGTAGTCCGACTTTAAATAAGGATTTGAGTGTAGACATAAACCTATTTGTCCTAAAATTATATTCGAAAGTTATCGGCGATAATCTCATGGACACAAATGGTAAGCAAGTTGTCTGTGGCGAAAATAGTGAACTAATTCCGTTTTAGTCTCTATTTAACAACAATTAACAACTTTGTATGTTATAGACACCAAAATGTTTGATTAGTGATTGCGCGCTGAGACTTTTGTTTCTCGATTTGATTGTCATACATGAAGCTTGAAAATGCCTCAGTGCAGCTTTGCCAGCTGTTTTGTTGTGCGTAGCTGATACAGGCTTGGTTATCCATTGCTAAGGCAGCGGTAACCGCGGCTTGTAGGTCGTCGTTGAGTTGTCCGGTAACACCATTTTGGATGACATCTTTGGGTCCGGTAACCGGATAGGCAGCAACGGGAACACCACATGCCATGGCTTCGAGAATCACTAAACCGAAAGTATCTGTTTTGCTGGGAAAGACAAAAACATCTGCTGCGGCCACCCATGAGGCAAGTTCTTTACCGAACTTGACGCCAGTAAACAGTACATCAGGGTAACGTTGTTTTAACAGTTCTAAATCAGGCCCATCTCCAACGACAACTTTGCTGCCAGGTAAATCTAAGGATAAAAAAGCATCAATATTTTTTTCTACAGCAACGCGGCCCATATTTAATAGTATTGGTTTGGGTAAGTTGAGAGATTGAGGATTGTCAGGGCTGAATATGTCGGTATCTACACCGCGTCCCCAAACACAAACATTCTCGAAGCTATTCTCTTCTAAACGTTGTTTTTGTGATTGAGTCGGCACCAAGGTTCGCTCGGCTTTGCCATGAAAACGGCGAAGCCATGCATAAGTCCATGACAGGGGAATAGGTAAACGTAAGCGGATGTATTCTGGAAATTGAGTGTGATAAGAGGTTGTGAACTTGATATGGTTGTTTAAACACCAGCGTCTCGCAGCCATGCCGATAGGGCCTTCGGTTGCGATATGAATGGCATCTGCTTGAAGTTTATCGAGCTGTTTAGACACTTTCCGTCCTGGAAATAGTGCTAAAGGTATAGAAGGATAACTAGGACAAGGTAAAGTACGATGACCTTCCGGCGTCATCGTTGTCACGTCATGGCCAAGCTTGATTAAATTATCTCTCGTTTGCTTTAAGGTACGCACCACACCGTTAACTTGTGGCTGCCAGGCATCACTGACAATGACTATTTTCATTTAAGCTGCCTGCGCGAGTACGGATGGCGAAACGGTATTGTGTGCTTCATCAGTCCATTTTAGTATTTCCATCTGACCATCAGGGTGCTCAACTAATGCGGTACAGCTTTCCACCCAATCGCCACAGTTATAATATTCAATGTTATTGATGGTGGTCATTTCTGCACGGTGGATATGACCGCAGACGACACCATCCACTTCTAAGTTAGCCGCCTCATGGGCGACGGCTTCTTCAAAATTACTTATATATTGAACGGCATTTTTTACTTTATGTTTTAAAAATGCAGCCAGTGACCAGTAAGAGAATCCCAATTTACGTCTCACTAAATTCACCCAGCGGTTCGTTCGTAATAAGTAATCGTATAAACGACTGCCTACCTTAGCGAGTACCGGTGAAACCTTTACTATGCTGTCAAACTTATCACCGTGCAAAATTAATAGTTTTCGACCATCTGCCGTGGTGTGCATCGCTTCATTTTGTATTTCAACATTGCCAAATACCGCACCATCAAAGTCACGTAATACTTCGTCATGATTGCCGGGCACATAGATGACTTTAGTATCGTGCTTTGCTTTGCCTAGAATGGTACGAATAACGTTGTTATGGGCTTGCGGCCAGAACATGCGTTTTTTCATTTCCCAGACGTCGACAATGTCACCGACTAAGTAAAGATAATCACATTCAACTTGCTGTAGAAAGTTCAGTAAGTACTCTGCACTGCAGCCACGAAAGCCTAAATGAATATCTGAAATCCAGACGCTACGAACTTTTAAGGGCTTATTGAGATTAAGTTCAGTTTGCATACAACACCTATTGCTTAGTATCTTGAGCGCACAGTAACGAATAACTATTGCAAACAAATGAAGTTTTTATTGCAGTAATATGACGATTTAACCTGTCTATGTTCCTTAACGTATAATCTCCTTAACTTTTTAATAGTGTGACGATAATGACCAATCCTTTATTACAAGCCCATACTTTGCCTGCATTTTCAGAAATTAAACCTGAGTATGTAGAGCCAGCTTTAGATAATGTATTAGAGCAGGCGAAAATCTTTGTCGATGACCTATTAATAAAGATTAAACAACCGACCTGGCAGAATTTAGCGGTGCCAATGGAAGAGCTGGACGCGAGTATTGACCAAGTTTGGTCGCCGGTGAGCCACTTAAATTCAGTGATGAACTCGGATGAGTTACGCGTTGCCTACAATGCTTGCTTGCCTAAGCTGAGTGAGTTTGGAACTGAGCTAGGACAAAACGAAGACTTATATAAAGCGTATAAAACCTTAGCCAGCAGCGCAGCTTATGATGAGTTAGATGTTGCTCAGAAAAAGGTCATTGATAATGCCTTACGCGATTTCCGTTTATCAGGCGTGGAGTTGTCACAAGAGGATCGTGATCGCTTTAAAAAGATTTCACAATCGTTAACTGAGCGTACTGCAAAGTTTGAAGAGAACTTATTAGATGCAACGCATGCTTGGAAAAAGCATATTACTGACGAGACTTTATTAGCGGGCTTGCCTGAATCCACTAAGGCGATGGCTGAACAGTTTGCAAAGCGTGATGAATTAGAAGGTTGGTTATTTACCTTAGACTTCCCACTATATATGCCGGTCATGTCTTATGCCGATAATCGTGAATTTCGTGAAGAAATGTATACCGCATTTGCCACGAAAGCGTCAGATCAAGGTCCGAATGCGGGTGAGTGGGACAATACTCAGATCATGGCTGACATATTAAAATTACGTCATGAATTAGCTGAATTGATAGGTTTTGAAAACCATGCCGAACGTTCGTTAGCAACAAAGATGGCGCAATCTCCTGAGCAAGTTCTCGACTTTTTAACTGACTTAGCTGCACGTTCACGACCAATTGCTGAAAAAGAATTCGAAGAGCTAAAAGAATACTCTCAAGAAACAGCAGGAATGACGGAGTTAGAAGCATGGGATGTGACCTATTTTGCTGAAAAACTACGTCAACAACGTTATTCAATCTCACAAGAAGAGCTTAAGCCTTACTTCCCTGAAGATAAGGTTGTTGCCGGCTTGTTTGCAGTCGTAAATCGTTTATATGGTTTAGATATTAAAGAGCGCACTGATATTGATGTTTGGCATAAAGATGTTCGCTTCTTTGATATTTTTGATGCTGAAGGTGAATTACGTGGTCAGTTTTATCTTGATTTATATGCTCGAAACCATAAGCGTGGTGGTGCATGGATGGATGAATGTTTGGTTCGCCGCCAAACTCAATCAGGCATTCAAACACCAGTAGCGTTTTTAACATGTAACTTCTCTGAGCCAGTAGGTGGTAAACCTGCCTTGTTCACCCATGATGAGGTCACCACTTTATTCCATGAGTTTGGTCATGGCTTGCACCACATGTTGACGAAAATTAATTATGCTGGTGTATCAGGTATTAATGGTGTGGCATGGGATGCGGTCGAGTTACCAAGTCAGTTCATGGAAAACTGGGCATGGGAGCGTGAAGCTTTAGACTTGATTTCAGGTCACTATGAAACAGGCGAAGTATTGCCACAAGACTTGTTCGATAAAATGATTGCTGCACGGAACTTCCAATCAGCGATGGTGATGGTACGTCAGCTAGAGTTCTCATTATTTGATTTCCGTCTGCACTTAGAATTTGATCCAACACAAGATAAGCAAGTTGAAAAAATCTTAGCTGAGGTTCGTGATCAAGTCGCCGTTGTTAAGCCGCCAGTATTTAATCGCTTTGCTAATAGCTTTTCACATATCTTTGCTGGTGGTTATGCTGCGGGTTATTACAGCTATAAATGGGCAGAAGTATTATCGGCAGATGCATTTTCCAAGTTTGAAGAAAAAGGCATCTTTGATCGTAATACGGGCTTAGAGTTTTTACAGGCAATTTTAGAGCAGGGCGGTTCACGTGAGCCAATGGATTTATTTATTGAGTTTCGTGGTCGTAAACCTGAAATTGATGCATTGCTTAGACATACTGGTATCGCAGCCTAAGCAAGGACTCACTACGTGAAATATACTGATTTAAGAGACTTCATTGCTCATTTGGAAGAAAAAGGTGAGTTAAAGCGCATTAGTGCGGAAGTTGATCCTGTACTGGAAATGACCGAGATCAGTGATCGCGTATTGCGTGCTGGTGGTCCTGCCTTATTATTCGAAAATGCCAAAGGTTATGACATTCCGGTGTTAGCTAACTTATTTGGCACGCCGGATCGGGTAGCAATGGGCATGGGCGAAGAGTCGGTAGATGCGTTGCGTGATGTGGGGGAGTTGTTGGCTTTTTTGAAAGAGCCTGAGCCACCAAAAGGCATGAAAGACGCGTGGCAGAAAATGCCTATCTTCAAGCAAGTGTTAAATATGGCACCTAAGGTAGTGAAATCAGCTGCCTGTCAGCAACAAGTCATCGAAGGCGATGAGGTCGATTTAAGCCAATATCCAATTCAATTATGCTGGCCTGAAGATGCTGCTCCGTTAATTACTTGGGGTTTAGTGGTCACCAGAGGGCCTCATAAAGAACGCCAAAATATGGGCATCTACCGCCAACAAGTGATTGGTAAAAATCGCGTCATTATGCGTTGGTTATCACATCGTGGTGGTGCGCTAGATTTTAAAGAGTGGCAGAAAGAACATCCGGGAGAACCTTTCCCTGTAACAGTGGTTTTAGGTTGTGATCCGGCAACGATTCTTGCAGCTGTCACGCCTATTCCAGATACCTTATCTGAGTATGCTTTTGCTGGTTTATTACGTGGGTCTAAAACCGAATTAGTGAAATGCAAAGGTAACGACTTACAAGTGCCGGCTAGTGCCGAGATAGTATTAGAAGGCGTGATTTATCCAGATGATATGGCTGATGAAGGTCCGTATGGTGATCACACCGGTTATTACAATGAAATTGATCAGTTTCCGGTGTTTACTGTTGAACGTATTACCCAACGTAAAGATCCGATCTATCACAGTACCTACACCGGTCGACCACCTGATGAGCCAGCCATCTTAGGTGTAGCACTCAATGAAGTTTTTGTACCGATTCTGAAAAAACAGTTTCCAGAAATTGTTGATTTCTATCTGCCGCCTGAAGGTTGTTCATATCGAATGGCTGTAGTCAGCATGAAGAAGCAATATCCAGGTCACGCCAAACGGGTGATGATGGGCGTGTGGTCATTCTTACGTCAGTTCATGTATACCAAATTTGTCATCGTGGTAGATGATGATGTGAATACCCGAGATTGGAATGATGTGATTTGGGCTATTACTACGCGCATGGATCCAGCTCGAGATACGACAATCATTGAAAACACCCCAATTGATTACCTTGATTTTGCATCACCGGTTTCTGGCTTAGGTTCAAAAATGGGTATGGATGCGACCAATAAAATGCCAGGTGAAACTGATCGTGAATGGGGCAGACCAATTGAACGTGATGCTGCTGTTGTAGCAAGGATTGATGAGATCTGGGATACGTTAGGCATTGATGAAGAAAAGGCTTAATCGTTTAATATAACTGGCTATCTTCAATTAGTTTTTGCCAAACTGTTTGCCAACAACAATGGTGAGATTGATTGGCGATAACAATGACTTTAGCGAGCTTTGGCGAATCATATCCAGCGACAAAGTCTTGAATTAAACTGGCTGGAATAATTTGGTCATTTTCTCCAACAAAATGAATTTGTGGGATTGCTTGTAATTGTTGTTGATAATCGACAGGATTTAATGAGCCTATTAGTGGACTTACTCGATGTAATTGAGTCCAAGCCTTATGATCTAAATTACCTGCTAGGGTAATCAAGGCTGTTACATCATCACGTCGAGCTGCTAATAAAGCAGCAACGGCAGCGCCTCCAGAATAACCGACCAATATAATGTGCTTAGCGGCAAACGCTATCTTGATTTGTGTAAGTGCTTGCTCACTTGCCGAAATAACTTCTTCTGCATAACGTTTATTTGTCCAATAGCTTTGCTGGCATAACGGTTCTTTATCTAACGGTTGCTGATACTGACAAGGGCGAGCTAGATAAGCCGCTGCTCCCTTGTGATGTTGTAAGGCTAGCTTTAATGCCAGCGGATTATGCGGTGTAGGATCTGATGAAGGACGTCGCGACGATTGCCAAGCGAAGCCATCTCCTTCGATGTATACCGTTAATGTCTCGCTTGTTTCAAGCCTAACCGGTGAATAACTGATTAACTCAAATGTTGTTGTTTGATACGTTAGTTGTTGCCAATTATGTTCAGCCGCTAGTCGTTCAGCACTATCGAGCCTTATATTAGCAGCAGTATGACTGCAGCCAACTAAAGTCCATAACATTACAAATAGGCAAATTTTTTTCATCAGTATTTTGATCAAATAGGGCTTATAAAATGATTAGTATAAATTGAAAAAATAAGTGACTGACATTTTGCTGACGGTAAAAAAACAACCTTCTCTATAAACTGTTTTTAAACCTAGCAATTACAATGCCTTATGTTGATGTGTTAGTGTATGGCTTAAAGTTTGCTTCGGTGCACCTATTCTTATTTAGTAATAGTCATTACCAAGGTCAATATTTGTTCATGAGATTAAGTTTTTCGTCTGCTCATTATACTTTTTATAAAATAACGCTATTAACATCGAGCATAAGGCACGCTTTGCTCGTTTCTTCTGCAATATTGTTATCCATGGATACCGCTTTTGCCGATATCGTAATAGATGATGATGCTACTGAAGGCGCAACGACGACAATTATTGCACCAAATAATCATATTCAAGCTGTCGATTTTAGCGATAATTCTGGAGCGGCGATTCGCATCAACGATAGCAATGGCGCCAACGGTTTATTAACAATCAATGGTGGCGTTACTGTTTCATCAAGTGATCTTGAAGCTGTGGTTGTAGGCGGCGGTGGCACTGCGAGTGTAAGTATCACCAATGCTGGTACGCTTACATCGGTTTTAAATGGTTTACTAGTACAGGATGGTGCCGAGTTAACAGCTTTCGATAATACCGGTGGAATTATTGAAGCTACTGGCACTGGTGCTGGTTTATATCTGCAAGAAGATCAAGATAATGCCATAACCAATGCAGGTATCATCCGTAACACCGCAAATGGCGACGGCCTAAAGTTAGACTCGGAAGCACAAACTCAAGACTTTACCAACACAGGCACGATATCTTCTAATTCAGGTATAGCAATTAATGCTGATACTGCGATGGCTGGTGCGACCAATGGTTTTGTCAATACTGGCACTATAAGTGGTGGTGGAGCGGCGATTGATGCAGAAGCTGCATTTACCTTAACGAATAGCGGAACAGTCACCGGTAATATTGAGCACGCAACGAGTGGTGCATTAATCATTAGCCAAACAGCCGGAGCAATCACTGGCAATATCACATCTACTGCAGATGCTGCACATAGTCTTAATCTCATAGGTGGTAGCATCACTGGGAACATAACCCTCAATGGCACAACTGCAAATACATTTGTTTTAGATGGGGCCACGATCAATGGCAACGTTGATTTAGGCGACGGTGCTGCTAATTCAGTGACATTAACAACCGGCTCGTTACTAGGCTCGTTGGATATTGGTACTGGTACAACAGCGGTATCGATCAATACGGGAGTTGGTGATGCGATAACGGTCACGACATTTGATACTCTCACTTCTACTGTAAGCATGTCGGGTGCAGGCACATTTAATTCGACGACATTTAGTGTCAATGGCACGCTTAATCAGAGCGCTGGGACTTTAAGTACAGCAGATTTTAATATTGGTGATAATGATACGGTTACCCAAACAGGCACCGGTGTCATAAATTCAACCACGACAAGATTAGGTTCGGGAGCCACTTTGACCTTAAAAAATCAAGGTAGCGGACAGATACAAGGTGGTGCTGATGATCGAGGTAATGTGATTTTTTCTGGTAATTACAATACTGATGCAGCGCTAGGTATCTCAACGAATACTTTAGCTTCTGTAACCGTTAATACTGGTCAAGTTTTAACTTTAGACCAAAATGCAGATGTACTAACTTTTAATAACAATGGCACCGTTAATCAGAGTGCTGGTACAGCAAACATTACCACCTTAAATATTGGCGATAACGATACCTATACACAGACCGGATCGGGAGTGTTAAATACGACCACCACCAATGTGGGCAGTGGGGCAACGTTAACCTTGAATAATCAAGGTACCGGCCTTATTCAAGGCACCGCAGATAATCAAGGTGCTCTAGTCTTTAGTGGTAATTACAATACTGATGCAGCATTAGGTACGGCAGCGAATACCTTAGCTTCTGTTACCGTAAATGCCGGCCAAACCTTAACCTTAGATCAAAATGCTGACGTTACTACATTTAACAACAATGGCACCGTCAATCAGAGTGCTGGTACAGCAAACATTACCACCTTAAATATTGGCGATAACGATACCTATACACAAACCGGATCGGGAGTGTTAAATACGACGACAACCAATGTGGGCAGTGGTGCAACGTTAACTTTGAATAACCAAGGAACAGGAACGATTCAAGGCGCTAATGATGGTGATGGCGCAGTAGCTTTTAGTGGTAACTACAATACTGATATGGCCTTAGGAACAGCTGCAAATACTTTAGCTTCGGTTACCGTCAATGGTGGTAGCACTTTAACGTTAGATCAAAACAGTGATGTTACGACCTTTACTAATAATGGCACTGTAAATCAAACTGCCGGCACATTAGCTGCGACGACTTTAAATATCGGCGCGAGTGATACCTTCACTCAAACAGGAACAGGTGTAATTAACAGCACTACGACGAATATAGGTGCTGGTGGTAGCTTAACTTTATTAAACCAAGGTACCGGCCTTATTCAAGGTACCGCAGATAATCAAGGTGCTTTGGTATTTAGTGGCAACTATAATACGGACGCAGCATTAGGTACGGCGGCGAATACCTTAGCTTCAGTTACCGTAAATACCGGTCAAACTCTAACTTTAGATCAAAATGCTGACGTTACCACATTCAACAACAATGGCACCGTGAATCAAAGTGCTGGCACGGCTAATATCAGTACTTTAAATATTGCTGCGGGCGAAACGATTACCCAAACCGGTACTGGTATATTAAATACAACGACGACGAATATTGGCAACGGTGCAACGTTAACGTTGAATAATCAAGGCACAGGTCTTATTCAAGGCACCGCAGATAATCAAGGTGCTCTAGTCTTTAGTGGTAATTACAATACGGATGCAGCCTTAGGTACGGCGGCGAATACCTTAGCTTCTGTTACCGTAAATGCCGGCCAAACCCTAACCTTAGATCAAAATGCTGACGTTACCACATTTAACAACAATGGCACCGTCAATCAGAGTGCGGGTACAGCCAATATTACCACCTTAAATATTGACGCTGGTGATACCTTTACTCAATCGGGAACAGGTGTCGTAAACGCAACAAATATCAACCTTGGTAATGCTTCGACTTTAATCGTTAATAATCAAGGGTCGGGTGCTATCCAAGGAACTGTAGATGGTGATGGTGACTTAGTATTTAGTGGTAACTACAATACCGATGCTGCTTTAGGTACGTCAGCAAATTCTTTGGCATCTATTACTGTCAATGCTGGCCAAACTTTAACCTTAGATCAAGCAAGTGATGCGATTAGTTTGGCTATTGCTGGTGTGTTAGATAAGTCTACTGCGAGTGCGATGGTTGGCAATACGACGATCAACGATGGTGGTCAGCTCAATATTGCTAATAACTTTACTCATACCGGTAATTTGACGGTAGGTCAGGCTGCAAGTGCTGTCGTTAGTGTGGATGCTGGAGTGATGTCAGCACTAGTTGGTAACTACACACAAACAACTGGCGGTATTTTCCAGCTGGGTGCTGATAGTAATACTAACTTTGGTCAGATGACGGTAACGGGTACAGCAACATTTGCCAGTAACGCGAAGTTTGATGTTGATGTAAATATGGTCAACACCTTAGCAATCGGCGAAACGTTATCATCAGTCGTTTCAGCTACCAGCTTAGTTTCTGATGGCACATTCAAAGTAACTGATAACTCAGCATTATTTAACTTCACCGGTGCGATAAATGGCAATGCGATTGATATTTTTGTCGTCAATGCTGATTCGGTTGTAGATATTGTCGGTCGAACAGGTTCTCCAGCAGCTATTGGTGCTGCAGCTGTCTTTGATGACTGGGTATTAAATGGTGGAGATACACCTGGAGTAGCAGATGTATTAGCTGTATTTGGACCACTTGAAACCGAACAAGAAGTGGCTGATGCCATTGAGTCTTCGTTACCTGGATTATCTGGCGGCATTGCTCAAGCAACCAGTTTTGCTACCACAGCAATGACGAGTTTGATTGGCTCACGTCAAGATGTTGCACGAGGCCTTTCATCTGGTGACGACATCATTTCGGATAAAAATTTCTGGATAGCACCTTATGGAAGTTGGACTGATCAAGATGATCGTCAAGGTGTATCAGGCTATCAAGTCGATAGTTATGGTCTTGCGATTGGCGTAGATGAAGACTTATCGTCGTGGTTTAATTTAGGGCTTGCTTTTGCTTATACACGTAGTGATATAGAGAGTGATTTAGCATTTGGTAGACATAGTGTTGATGTCGATAGTTATCAGGCAAAACTCTATGCAACAGCCATGTTAACTGAAGCTACTGCTTTGAATCTTCAGCTTGGTGCTGGTCGCTCAGACTATGATAGTAAGCGTCGTGTCTTTACGTTAGATGTGGCCGAAGTCGAATATGACAGCTGGCATGCTCAAGTTAATGCAGAGTTAGAACATAGCTTATACGTGGCCAATAACTTTGTTATGACGCCTTATATTTATGCTGATTACAGCTATATTGCTGTTGAAGGCTATGAAGAACAAAATGCCGCCGCATTAAACCTGACTGTTGAAAAAGATAGTAATGAAACGTTAATAGTCGGTGTCGGGGCTAAAGCTGATTATGCTGCTAGCTCAAGCATCTCAATATTGGCCGATGCTGCAGTCGGTTATGACTTTATGGCCAAGCGCTCTAGTCTTACATCTAGTTTTGAAGGTGGTGGCGGTACGTTTTCCACTATTGGTATCAAACCTGATGAACTGGTATATCGAGCAGGCTTAGGCTTTAGATACAGTAGTGATAATGGCAGTGAAATAACAGCCAATTATAATTTTTATGGTCGTGAAGACTATACCGATCAAGCCTTGTCCATTAAGTACAGTATGTATTATTAAGCCATCTATTATTAAATGACAGCTAGGAGTATGCCCAATGAGAATGTTGCACACGATGTTAAGAGTTGGTGATTTGCAGCGATCAATTCACTTTTATACCGATGTTATGGGCATGACCGTGTTACGAGAAGAAGAATATCCTGAAGGTAAATTTTCACTTGCCTTTGTGGGCTATGGAGATGAACGGTCAAACACTGTTATTGAACTCACATATAACTGGGGAACAGATAATTATGATTTAGGCGAAGGCTTTGGTCATATTGCAATTGCTGTCCCAGATGCCTATGCCGCCTGTGACAAAATTAAACAGTTAGGAGGCAAGGTAATTCGCGAAGCTGGACCAATGATGCATGGCACACTAGTTTTAGCTTTTGTGGAAGATCCTGACGGTTACAAAATCGAATTAATTGAAAGCGATTAATTAGCTAATTTGTTAATAGCCTGCTGTATTACATCTAACCACGGTGCTGATACTTCTACGCGAGTAATACAGCTGTAGTTAACGCCTTGCTCATTTTCGCAGCGGTTGCAGTGTATTTTTGTGCAATAATGAGCGCAGCGAGTGCACAAAAAGGAACGGAGACTGCTGCGAAAATGGAGCAATTTGTTAGGTTAATTACCTGAGCACTAAACCGAACTCTATGATCCCTGTATTAAGGTTAGCGCTGCAATTGGCAAGCACTTTACCAACAATATCTTTTTCGTAACCGTTATCTTTATGTTCATAAAGAGAATTTGAATTAAGCCTCTGTACAACCAGTGATGCCTCATTTAAGGTTAATTTAACTTTACCATGATCTGTATACCAAACTCCATGCATCCAGTTTGAATACGAATGCCTCCTATCAGAAACGGTATATTCAGAACCCAACTCAGAATCACAAGCTGATTTAAATGTTTCTGCAATAGGCTCAGGCCACAACTGAACGATCAGAGTAAAAACATACACACCAAAGAACAATATAAATGGCACTGCAATTAACAATCCAATCCAACGAAAAATCTTTTTCATGGCCAACCTAACGCCCCACTCAGCTGCGGCTGGTATGTAGCGGTTTTTGTGTTATTGTTTGAGCGCCAGCGAGTAACGCAAAAAGCGCGTAGTACCAGACGTCAGACTGGAGTGGCTTGTTAGGCCCTTCACTCATTTGAAACGTATTCCTCTGGACTTACATATACTTTGCAAAGCACATTTTGATTTGTGGCCCACTCTAGCAAGGCAGGCTTAAGCTCTTCTATATGTTTGTTTGAGAGATTCAAACTATAGAGCCACATACCTAGTGTTTTTTTGCTTGTAGGTAAATCTTCGCATGGAACACTTACTTGATACTCTCCCTTTTTAACGGATAGTGCATGTGTATACATATGCACATTTCTAGTAAGAGATATCTTCCAGCTCCCAATTGTCTCTACTATTTCATTCTTCATTTAATTTGAGTGCCTAACTAGGGTTTAGCGGACACTTTGTCCGCTAACATCTTATAGGTCATTGAAGGTAACATCGTTGTATACGTCCTTGTATCAATGGATTAGATAGATACTGGAGTATAGTCAGTATTTATCCAAGGTGTCCACTTTGCTGTTTTTATTATCCAAATGTGGGGTGTTACCCTAAATAATCAGTTTTAAAAATCACTGCTCAAAGCCATATATACCAATGATTTTGAAACTACGCTTAAATCTTGTTAGTGGACATTTTTTTCTGGAAAACAGAGGCTATGTGTATATTTTTAATGGCCATCGGTATTTTTTTCTACCCATTGTGCACCGTCTTGGCGAGTTTCTTTTTTCCAGAACGGGGCTTGCGTTTTAAGTGCTTCGATTAACCAGCTAGTGGCATCGAGTGCGGCACGGCGATGAGCTGACCAGCAGGCAATTAATACGATGGGATCGGAGGGATTAAGGTCGCCGACACGATGAATAATTAAACAATCTAATAATGCCGGCCATTGCTGCTTGGCATCAGCTTCAAGCTTATCCAGATAACGTTGGGTCATCGCTGGGTAGTGTTCGAGTGTCATAGCACTAACATCATCACCGTCATTAAAGTCACGCATTGAGCCAACAAAGGTGGCAGTAGCGCCAAATTGTTTGGCTAAATTTGATTCAGCTTGATGTTGTTGAATACGCTGCCAAGGATCAAATGAGCTTTCGATGATGTGACTGGCCATTATTAACCACCAGTAACAGGTGGAAAAAACGCCACTTCATCACCATCAAAGACAGCAGTATTCAGTTGAGCATAGTCAAGGTTAACGGCAACGAGCATATTATCAGGCGCTTCTGCATTATCAGTGGCTATATTCCACGCTTCACCTGCTGTTACAGCAGCATCAATTGACAGTTCTTCCATGCCTACTTTTTCTCGCAAACTAGCAAAGAATTTGACTTGAATACTCATATGGTTAATTGTTTCTTGCATTGAAAACTAAAAGGATAACATTTGATGTCAGATTTAACGCATTTTAATCAAGCTGGCGAAGCGCATATGGTTGATGTCGGAAGTAAGTCAGTAACAAAACGCGTTGCGGTTGCTGAAGGAAAAATTGAGATGTTGGCTCCGACTCTAGACTTGATTAAACAAGGTAACCATAAAAAAGGCGATGTGTTAGGAATTGCCCGAATTGCTGGCATTATGGGCGCAAAGCGAACATCTGATTTAATTCCTCTATGTCACCCTTTAGCATTAACAAAAGTTTCAGTTGAGTTTGATATTTTAGATGACGAAAACGCTGTCGTTTGCCGTGCTCAGGTTGAAACCAGTGGTCAAACGGGGGTTGAAATGGAAGCCTTAACTGCGGTGCAAGTTTGCTTATTAACGATCTATGATATGTGTAAAGCTGTTGATCGCGGTATGACGATGTCTTCAACACGTCTATTAGAAAAAGCAGGTGGTAAATCAGGTCATTGGTTGCGTGATGATTAGCTGAAAACAGAATCAAAAGGGACTAATTGTCCTGACTGGTTTGTATCATAGCCTGTCGAATTCGATAGGCTATGTTGATAAGTATCACTTTGTAACAGCTCAATAATCTTAGTGACTCGACTATCATCAATAATGGCTTTGGGCACGGCCAGACAATAGTGCTCCCAAACAAGTGGTATGAATTCGAGTTTAAACTTTTCAGCCATTGCAGCGATACCTAAGCCCACATCGGCTACATCACTGGCAATCATGGCCGCCACCGCCATATGTGTGAATTCCTCATGTTGGTAGCCGTTAACCTGTTCTGCCGTTATTCGTTCGACAGCTAAAAGTTGATCTAATAATAAGCGAGTACCTGAATCTGCTTGGCGATTGATAAAGCGAATATGTTGTTGAGCAAGATCCTTGAGCGAAGTAATATTTTGGGGATTGCCAGCTTGCATCATCAAACCTTGATTTCGCTTAACTACATAGATCAGTTGGTGATCTTTGGGGTTAATGATCTCTAAATACTTATGCGTTAGTTGTTGAGCTATCGGGCCAGCAGGAATATGAAATCCAGCAATATCACAGCTACCTTTCTCTAGCGCACGTAAGCTTTCTAAGCTGCCATGAAAGTGTAAATCTAAGTTGAATTCATTTTGCTGATTAATCAGGTCGCGAAGTGCGCCAACAGCTAAACCATGACTGGCAAAAATGTTCAGTGATGTTGATTCTTCTTGAGCTAATAATGATTCAAACTCTTGTTTGAACTGAGTTGCGAAATTATCGAGATCGGGTGAAAATCTGGCTTGTAGTTGTAAATGGGAATTTAACAGTTTTTGACCTATTGCAGATAAGCGTGCGCCGCGGCCTCGTTCAAGAATTACCAGTGGTTGTTGCAACAGCTTTTGCCATTTACCTAATAAGCCCCACGCAAACCGATACGAAACATTAACTTTTTCAGTTGCACGTTTTAAAGAACCTTCTTGCTCAACGGATTGTAATAAGGAAAATAAAACAGGATCAATGAGAAGCTCTTCCCCGATATTTACTTGCCAGTTCAAATTTATTTGAATATTCATAATATGAACATTCAAACATATTTGTTATTGATAAAACAAGGCGTAGAATTGCCTTAATGTCCCTTTTAAATATGTTTAATCAAACATATTTAAGGCGGATAATAGCTTACTTAAGGAGTTAGAAATGAAATTTAAAATGACAATGGTAGCGGCAACACTATTATCTTTAAATAGTATGTCAGCCACAGCAGGATCAGAAATTGAAACTCTGATAAATATGCTGCATGAGAATGGCATGGTCAGCGATGAACAATATGGCCGCTTAGTTGCTGAGCTAAAACAAAACCAAACTGTGGCGAATGAAGAAAAAGCAGAAGTTACTAAGCAACTGGCGGAAGCAACAAAACCTTCTGATGTTGACGTGAAATTTAATAAAGGTGCGTTGGCTGTCAACAGTCGAGATGGCAAGTTTAATCTTAATCTTGGTGGCCGAGTGCAAGCGGATGCTGCTGTATATAGTGGTGATCCTGATATGGGTAACGGAACTGAAATTCGCCGTGGTCGTATCTATATATCGGGCACGATGTATCACGATTGGGGTTACAAGTTAGAGTATGAGTTTGCTAATACCGGTGCAAATGGTAAAGGTATTACCGATGCTTATTTAACTTATAACGGTTTTGATGATGTGCAGGTAAAAGTGGGTAACTTCAAAGACCCGTTTAGTCTTGAATATCAAGCCAGTTCGAAGTACATATTATTTACTGAACGTTCATTAGCAGGTGCGTTTATTCCTGGTCGTCATATGGGGGTGATGGCAAGTACTAAGCAAAAACATTGGTCATTAGCTACCGCTGTATTTGGTGACTCTGTATCCACTAAAGGTGGAGCGGAAGATGAGGGCTGGGGTTTCGGTACGCGTGCTACTTTTGCTCCGATCAACGAAAAAACAAAGGTCGTTCATTTTGGCCTAGGTCTAAATTATCGCGATACGGGTGATGCTGAAACCGCTAGGTTTAAATCTCAGCCTGAAACACACATCGCAGGCATTAATATTGTTGATACCAGCACTATTGCAAATGTTGATGATTATTTAAAACTAGGTGTTGAAGCAGCCGCGAGCTTTGGTCCTTTACATGCTCAAGCTGAATACACGACAACATCTGTCAGTCGTAGCAGTGGCAGTGATTTGGACTTTGATGGTTGGTATGTGCAAACAGGTTACTTCATCACTGGCGAGTCTCGTAAATATAAAAAAGGTGCGTTTAGCGGTGTTACTCCAAAGACCATTGTTGGTGAAGGCGGCATTGGTGCTTGGGAGTTAGGTTTACGCTATAGCAGCTTAGACTTATCTGATTCAGACATTGATGGCGGTGAAGTTGATTCGGTCACTCTTGGTTTGAACTGGTATGCAACACCAAGTTTACGATTCTCAGCTAACTACGTGGATGTGTTAGATGTGGATGGCGGAGCTAATGATAATGATGAACCTAGTTTGTTCCAAGTACGTAGTCAGTGGGCGTTTTAACTGTTGATCTAACAGTCAATTTTGAAGGGTAATAAATGAAAAATATGCAATTTGTTTTAACTGCCATATTGATGTTGGCAAGTTTGTCTTCTCAAGCAGTTGAACATTTAAAAATGTCGACAACAACCAGTACTGATAATTCAGGCTTGTTAGCAGTATTACATCCAGTATTTGAAGCTAAATATGATGCAAAAGTGGATGTGATTGCGGTTGGGACTGGCAAGGCATTGAAGATTGGTGGTAACGGCGATGTGGATGTGGTGTTTGTTCATGCACCTGCTGCTGAGTTGAAATATGTTGAGCAAGGTGACTTTATTGATCGCAAAGCGGTGATGCACAATGATTTTGTCGTGGTGGGCAGTAAGGATGATCCAGCAAAATTGGCGGGGGCTGAGTCAGCTGTGCAAGCATTGCAATTAATAGCCAAGCAACAAGTGGAGTTTATTTCACGTGGTGATGATTCTGGAACCCATAAAAAAGAAAAATCATTATGGTCTGCTGCTGATATCCAACCTGAAGGGAAATGGTATGTGCAAGCTGGCCAAGGTATGGGCGCGGTATTGAAAATTGCTGATGAGAAGCAAGCTTATGCATTGACTGACCGCGGAACTCAAATTGCTTATCAAGATAAAATGAGTTTAAAAGTGGTATTTGAAGGCGATGAAGTATTGTTTAATCCCTATCATGTGATGGCGGTTAATCCGAAAAAACACCGTCATGTTAACTATGATCTGGCGAGCAAGTACATTGCATTTGTCACTAGTGAGCAAGGCCAAGCGATTATTAATAATTTTCGTAAAGCAGAGCAACAGTTATTTTATCCAGACGCTGTAAAGTAACGAGAGAAAACAAAAAAGCCGGTAGCATTAAAATGCTACCGGCTTTTTTTATAGCTGAAATGTAATACAGGTTTACTAAGGCATTAAACTGCCGGCAGCCGCCTTTAATTTATCTTGTTCTGCATCCATATCCATAGTTGTAGTTTGGTCAACTACATCAGCAGCTTTATCCATCATGTCGTCATCAGACATTGTTGCATCCAGTTGGCTCGCATCAGGCAAGTCAGTTGTTTGTTCTGAAACCATGTCAGTCGCTGTGGCCTGCATATCATCAGTAGGTAATTCGCCCATTTGTTGGTCAACGATCGCTTTAGCTTTAGCCATTAAATCATCGCTTGCTTGTTCTGTAGCATCCGTTGTTTGCTCAACCATTTCATCAGCGGTTGATGTTAATGCTTGCTCATCGCTGGTCATTTCTGCAACTGGCTCTGCTATTACAGCTTCTGTGCTGGTGGTATCGATATTTAGTTCTGCTGCTTCGTCTGCAACCCTTTCTGTTGCTTGAGGCGTCACTTCCATGGTTTCTTCGATAATAGTATTGCTACTACTACTCATTGTTTCAGGCGTATCAGCAGCTTGATCGCAGGCCGTCAAAGCGAAACTAGCTGTAATTAATGCAGATAACGTAAGTTTGTTCATACTTGAATTCCTTTTTTAATAAGTAGAATGAGCTGGGTTTTAACCTTGGTTGAGCAAACTGCGTAAGTCAATAATGGCAGCATTAGCACGAGCGATATATGACGCCATGACTAGCGAGTGGTTAGCGACTAGACCAAAACCACTGCCATTTAAAATAACGGGACTCCAGATGTTTTCCTGGGTAGCTTCTAACTCGCGAATAATTTGACGCAGGCTGACTAAAGCATTTTTCTTAGTCAAAATATCGGCAAAGTCATGTTCGATAGCTTTCAGTAAATGGATAAGTGCCCAGCTAGTGCCTCGAGACTCATAAAAGACATCATCAATTTGTGTCCATGGAGTTTGGATAACGATCTCTGCTGGTGCAGGCGTTGATTGGTTAGCAGCTGGATCGCCGGCAAGGTCGGTATTAATACGTACCTGACCCACACTGGCACTTAAGCGTTGCGATAAGCTCCCTAAGCGTTTTTCAACGATAGCGAGCCAATCCGCTAAGTTATCCGCACGCGCATAGAATTGCGCACTTGCTTGCTCGGAACTACTGAGTCGCGTTAAGTAAGACTCTAGGGCATTAATTCCTTTTTTATATTCACGTTCAGTCGGTGGGAATAACCAGGATTCAGAATTGAAATTAAACTGTGGTTCAGCAATCGCTAAATCACTGTCTTCTAATGATTGAGACTGTGAACGACTAATGTCATTACGCAGTGCACGAGAGAAATCGCGAACTTGAGTCAATACACCAAATTCCCAATTAGGCATATTGTCGAGCCAGATCGATGGCGGCATCACATCATTACTAAGATAGCCGCCGGATTTATTCAATAAGGTGTCGCTAATAGTAATCAGGGTCGCGGTGGAGGTGTAGCCCGTAACGATAGTGTGTTGACGACTGGTAGCCATGTTGTGAGCATTTTTTGCGGGCTCAAATTGATCGGGCTCACAACTCCACCACAGCATCAATACGATGCAAATTAATAGAATAATGCTTAGACTAATTCCCGCAATAGAGAGCGCTTTATTACGAGAGGATGGATCATTAATGTTATCGAGTAAATTTAAGCTCAATTCGCGGAGTTGAGCAGGTAGTTTTGTGAAGTCCATAGAACTCAATCTTGATAGGGATAATGGCTGATAGATTATGCCCTTAACACCAGAATGACAATAACTATATAAGATAAAAGTAAATCAAACTTGACTTGTGGGGGCTAACCTCCGAATAATGTGCGATTTGCAAAAATGCTGGAAAGCGGAGGACGCTTTTAATTATGACATTGAGAATTGAAATCGAAGATCTGGCCAAACATTTTGGTGCGATTAAAGCCGTTGATGGCGTGTCATTTTCGGTTAAGAAAGGTGAGGTTTTAGGCTTCTTGGGGCCAAATGGTGCGGGTAAATCCACAACCATGAAAATGATCACCGGTTTCTTAACGCCAACACGGGGCACAGTGCGAGTGTGTGGCCATGATGTTTTAACTGACCCAATCGCGGTAAAAGCAAGTTTAGGTTATTTGCCAGAAGGTGCGCCTGCTTATGCAGATATGACGCCATACAGCTTCCTACGTTTTATTGCTGATATACGTGGTTTGTCAGGTAACGAAAAAAAGCGAGCTGTAGACTTTGCCGCAGAACGTGCACAAATTAAGAACGTCATGTTCCAACCGATTGAAACCTTATCTAAAGGTTATAAGCGTCGTGTTGGTTTAGCACAGGCTATTTTGCATAATCCGCCAGTATTAATTTTGGATGAACCAACTGATGGTTTAGATCCAAACCAAAAACATGAAGTACGTAATCTAATTAATGAAATGGCTGATGATAAAGCCATCATTATTTCAACCCATATCTTGGAAGAAGTACATGCATTGTGTACGCGCAATGTGGTGATTGCCAACGGTAAAGTACAGTTTAATGGTACGCCTCATGAGTTAGAAGCAATGTCTCGTTATCATAATGCGGTGTGTGTTTCGGTTGAAAGTGCTGAGCAAGATAAATTTAGTGCCTTTTTGAAATCACTCGACTTTGTTAGCGACATTGAATTGTTATCAGCTGAACGTGGTGTACGTGTTTATCCGAATCAAGGCCAGCAAATCACCGCTGAATTATCACAAGCGATTCGAGCTAATGGTTGGAGCATTGATTCACTTTACGCCGAGCATGGTCGTTTAGATGAAGTATTCCGCACCATTACAATCAACAGTGCTCAAGGTGGCAAATAATGAATATGAGTAACATTTGGTTCATTATGAAACGTGAGTTTAATGGCTATTTTGCAACGCCAGTCGCTTATGTTTTTATTATTATTTTCTTATTATTAACCGGTTTTTCGACCTTTTTTGTCGGCAACTTCTTTGAGCGTGGCGAAGCTGATTTATATCCGTTTTTCTCCTTGCACCCATGGTTATATGTTTTATTAATTCCAGCCATTTCAATGCGTTTATGGTCAGAAGAGCGAAAAAGTGGCTCAATAGAATTATTAATGACGTTACCGATATCGGTATTTGAAGCTGTATTGGGTAAGTTCTTGGCGGCTTGGGCTTTTACCGGCTTAGCGTTAATTTTGAACTTCCCTTTATGGATCACGGTTAATTATCTTGGCTCACCTGATAACGGTGTTATTTTTGCTGGGTTTTTAGGCAGCTTCTTAATGGCAGGTGGTTTTTTAGCCATCGGCTCATGTGTTTCAGCATTGACTAAAAATCAGGTTATAGCCTTTGTATTAAGTTTGATTGCCAGCCTTGTATTTGTATTAAGTGGTTATGGCATCGTTTTAGACTTCTTTAGTGGTTGGGCGCCAGCTGCGTTGGTTGATGCCATCAGCTCATTTAGTTTCTTGACTCACTTTGATGCCATCTCCAAGGGCGTGATTGATATGCGAGATATGTTGTATTTTGCATCGGTCATTATGGTGTGGTTGTTTGCTAATGCCATTGTAATTAATGCCCGTAAGGCCGATTAGGAAATTTTTAACATGAATAAACAACTCTTATCGACCAGCGGATTAGTGCTTGCGATACTGCTATTTTTATCATTTAACATTGTTAGTAATGGCAATTTTAAGTCGTCACGAATAGATCTTACGCAATCTCAGATTTATACCTTATCTGAAGGTTCATTAAATATTATTGAAGCGATAGAGGAGCCGTTGACCTTACGTTTTTACTACTCTGAGCAAGTCGCACAAGAGCTGCCTAGCTTAAAAGCCTATGCACAGCGGGTTCAGGAATTACTTTCTGAATATCAACGTGCTTCAAACGGCATGATTGAATTAGTAGTCATTAATCCTGAACCGTACTCAGATAATGAGCAACGCGCTAAGCAATATGGTTTGCAAGGTGTGCCGATTGAAGGCGAAGCCGATGCGCTTTATTTTGGTTTAGCGGGTAGTAACTTATTAGATGGTCGTGAAAGTATTTCCTTTTTCCAACCTGAAAAAGAAGATGTACTGGAATATGACTTAACTAAATTAGTTTATAAACTGTCCAGTGCAGAAAGAAAATCGGTAGGTGTGATCAGTGCTTTGCCGATTGATGGTGAAGAGTTTGACCCATTAAAAGGTGAGTCACCTTCTGGTGATGGCCCTGAGCCTTGGGCGGTAATGTCTGAGTTACGTCAAATGTTTAATGTGACTGTATTGCCAAAAGATATTCGCCGCATTCCATCTAGCTTAGATGTGTTGTTGGTCGTGCATCCTAAAGACTTTGATAAGAAAACGCTGTACGCGATTGATCAATATGTTTTACGTGGCGGCAAGCTGATTACCTTTGTTGATCCTTACGCTGAAATTGATATTCCAGAGAAAGATCCGGATAACCCAATGGCGGCCATGTTAGCAACCCGCAGTTCAAATATGCCGGAGCTATTTAAACAATGGGGTATTGAGCGTGTTGGTGCCGATATTATTGCTGATCGTAAAACAGCTATAAAAGTTGATTTCGGTGCGCGTTCTAATAACAAAGCGATTGACTATGTCTTATGGCATGCGATACCGGCCGAGCAATTTAATAGTGAACAAGCGATTACCAGTCAATTAAAACGTGTAGAAGTGGCTACAACGGGTCGCTTTAAGGCGCTCGACGATGCAACTACAGTGGTAACACCATTGTTTTCATCAAGTAATGAAGCAATGTTAGTCGATAAGCGGGTCGTACAGTTTCGTAATGACCCAATGGCTTTATTAACTAAATACCAGCCTGGTACGCTTAGCTATGATGTGGCAGTTAGAGTTAATGGCCCCGTTACATCAGCATTCCCTGGTGGCATCGTTGATGATAAAGGTAAAAAAATATCCGGACATGTTGAACAGTCTAAGCAAGATATTGATGTAATTGCTGTGGCCGATGTTGATATGTTGCAAGATCGGTTCTGGGTACAGTTACAAGACTTTTATGGTGAGCAGATTGCTTATAGCACGTCTAATAATATTGATTTCATCATCAATGCTATTGATGATATGTCTGGTAGCAATGGTTTGATTAGTGTCCGGTCTCGTGCTGACTTTTCTCATCCGTTTGATCGTGTATTAGCGATACAGCGCGAAGCTGAAAAACGCTACCGTACCAAAGAGCGTGAATTACAGAAGAAATTAAAAGAAGCGAAACAACGTATTGCCAGAATGCAGGTGGAACGTAGTGGTAGCGGCGAAGAAATTCTCAATCCAGAACAGCAGCAAGAAATTGCCGAGTTCCGTTTAGTGATGAATAAAACGCAGCAGCAGTTACGTGAAGTGCAAGGTGACTTACGTAAAGATATTGATACGTTGGATACCCAACTGAAGTTTTTCAATATTGGCTTAATTCCATTACTTGTTGCAATGATTGCTGTTATTAGTGGCTGGATGCGAGTACGTAAACGTACACAAGGCCGGAATCAACAATAATTAGCATGCTAAAACAGTTGTTTTAGTCGGATCCTCGAAATAGGTTTGAAGAAAGATGATAAAAAAATTAAATAGCCTGACTATTTTATTCATTGTCACTATGGTGATGCTGGTATTGATGTTGGTAACAATTCAACGTCCTGATAATGTGAGCGAAGATTACTCCATTTTATATCCTGAACTGTTTGACCAGTTGAGTGATGTTGATACGATTAAGTTTAAAAGTAGTCAGGATGAGTTCACTTTATATAAACAAGGTGAAGACTGGCTCATTAAAGAGCGCTGGAGTTTCCCTGCTGACTTTAACTTGGTTAAGCGGGCATTAATTGATATTGCTGAAGCTAAAGTTCTAGAGCGGAAAACAGAAAATAGTGAGCATCATCCGTTATTAGGTGTGGAAGGTATCGAAGATGGTGGCCTGTCTATTCAAGTCACCATGTTAAATGGTGAGCAACAAATTGCCGGCTTAATCCTAGGTAATGAGCGTGAAATCGATAAGAATATGGGCCCACGTCAGTTTTATGTGCGCCGTAGCAATGAAGATCGCGTTTGGTTAGCGGAAGGCTATTTGAATCTTAATCCATTGATGTTGAACTGGATTAAGAGTGAAGTGGTTAACGTTGCCCGTGAACGTATTGCTCAAGTGAATATTATCCAACCGAATGGTCAAACTGCAACGATTGTGAATGTTGGTAAAAAGAATAAGTTTGGTGTGCCGAGATTGATGGAGAGCACCGTATTTAAATATGAACAGCTAGGCTATGACATCGCTGGTACATTACATCAATTACGTATGGAAGATGTGCAGCCATTAACTGATTTTTCTCGTGGTGACAGTGAAGTGGTTACTGCTGAATTTATTACCTTTGATGGTTTGAAAGTAACTTCTGAAACATCATTTATTGATGGCTTCTTTTATTCTACTTTCAAAGCGGAATATGATGCCTCAGCTGTGAAAACTGCACCAGAAGATATCCAACAAGCTGATGTTCTAAAATCAGCGGCAGATGTCCAGCAAGAAGCACAAAAGATTACCAAAGACTTGCAACCATGGGTTTATCGCTTTGGTGGCTTTATTGGTACTAACTTAATGCGCGCTGAGGCTGATATTGTGACTGAGACGGGCAAGACAATTCCTATGCCTGCTGACTTAACAGGTTTTGGTCAGTAAACTTGATTTAAAGTGATAAAAAAGGCTCCTACGGGAGCCTTTTTTATGGACTAACTACAGAGCATTGGGATGATCTACCTTCCATTCTTCAAGGAGCTCTTGCACTGCAATAGCTAAATCATCCGGTGAAAATTTAGGAATGAATTTATCTGCGCCTACTTTATCAACCATATTGTTATTAAAGGTACCGCTCATTGAACTGTGCAACAGGATTTTAATATCCTGTAAATTTGGATCTTTACGAATCTCAGTTGTTAAGGTGTAACCATCCATCTCTGGCATTTCTATATCTGAAATAAGCATGGAAATGTGATTTTTTACATCTATTCCTTCATCTACCCATGCTTGTAGTTGTTCTAATGCTTCTTTACCGTCACGGACGATGGTGGTATCAACACCAATTTGTTCCATAGCTCGTTTCACCTGATTTCTAGCGACACTAGAATCATCGGCAACCAGTATATGAGGGCGTTGCTCGGCATTTTTAGCTGCAAAATCATCCACCAGGTCGTCTGATACCATTTCATCAGCACCAATAACCTCTGCCATCACTTTTTCTACATCAATAATCTGTATAAGCTCACCATCTAATTTAGTAATGGCGGTCATGTAGTTGTTACGGCCTGATGCGGTTGGTGGCGGCAAAATATCAGCCCAGCTGGTATTGATAATTCGTACAATATCTCGAACTAGAAAGCCTTGGATAGAGCGATTGTATTCGGTGATGATGACGAAAGATTTGTTTAAATCTTCGACAGGCGGACGACCAATGCCTCTCGCCAGATCAAAAATACTAATGGCATGGCCTCGAATATGTGCTGCACCAGAAACAACAGGGTGTGAATGTGGAAGTTTTGTTAACGGCGGACAGGGAATGGCTTCTTTTACTTTAAAGACATTAATGCCATACAGTTGTTTAGAGTCGAGTCTAAATAATAGTAACTCTAAGCGGTTATGACCAACTAATTGGGTGCGTTGGTCAACACCATCCATCATGCTTGCCATGAGCGTTTCCTTCTAAATATTTTTCTTTTTGAACTGGGCAAAAGTTTTGTTTTCTTAACAGTATAAACGAGTATTTATTATCTATAGATTGAAACCGTCAGAATTTGTTAGGCATAGACTTTGCTTTTATCCTTCATAAACAAGACAAATGTCATAAAAATGACGATGGTCTAAATAGGATAAACAGACGTTATGGTTTTCAATTTTAAACAAATAATAGTGAGTATTGCATGGTTACTATTGCCGGCTACCACAGCTTATAGTGCCTCGTTACAATCAACAGAAAGTGTTGAGCAAGTTGCTTATAGCTATGCCTTATCTACAGTGCAGGCTAGTTTTGATAACGCTCAAATTATGATGACACCTTTAGATAAGCGTTTACGCTTGAAGGCCTGTGAAACAAAATTAGAGGCTTTTGCTAATAACCCGATTTTAGGTTTAGGTAAGCAAACCATCGGCGTTAAATGTAAATCACCTGTGGCGTGGACAGTCTATGTACCGGTGAAAGTTATAGTGCTTCAGCCCGTTGTTGTCGCTGTGCATCCTTTGGCTGTTAATCAGGTGATCAGTGAAGCGGATATTAAGTTACAGTCAAGAGATATAGGTAGTCTACATAATGGCTATATTAAAAAGTCACAACAAATTATTGGTCAACAGTTAAAATACCCGCTGGCCATGGGTACGGTGATTAACCCTAATATGTTGCGACCACTCAAAGTGATTGCTCGTGGCGAACAGATCATGCTGGTAGCTGCTGCTGGTAAAATGGAAGTGAGAATGAGTGGCATGGCATTATCTGATGGCAGTTTAGGTCAAAAAGTACGTGTCAAAAACCTATCTTCTAAGCGAATTGTAGAAGGCGTGGTCGATGGACCGGGTGTCGTTAAGGTCACAATGTAATGCTTAAACAAAAAAATAATCTTTTTATTCAAGTTTTTAGCTTTGGTGCCGCTGTAATAGCTGGGAGCATTAGGAGACATGAATATGTCTGAAATAAATAATATAAAATCGACAGGACAGGCGGAGCTAACAGCCAACCGTAATGTGAATGTGCGTGATGATAGCTCATCACAAGCCGTTACAGGTTCAACTGAGCAGTCTTCTGATACGGTTAGTTTGACCAATACGGCAACTCAGCTGCAGTCATTACAGCAAACATTATCAGATGTACCAGAAGTAGATAGTGGCCGTGTTGAAGCATTAAAAGCGGCGATTGCTGATGGTTCATATACTGTTGATGCAAATGAATTGGCACAGAACTTGATTGGGTTTGAACAACAACTTAATTAGGTGACGATCATGGCGACGACTTCTTCAAAAAAATTACAAAGTATTTTATTAGCTGAACAACATGTCTCAGCACAACTACTTGAATTTATTATGGCTGAACGTAAAGCTCTGATTGAATCAGATGCCGAAGTTATGAACAGTATGACGGAGAAGAAGCAGCCATTAGTGATTCAGTTAGAGCAGTTAGGCCGTCAACGAGATGGCGTATTGCAAGCTGAAGGCTTTACAGCTGATAAAGAAGGCCTAGCGGCCTTTATAGCTAATCAAATACCACAAAATTCAGCAGCTTTAAATCGAGTATTAGATAAGTTGAAAGGCACTGCTCATCAGTGTCGAGATAATAATCAAGTTAATGGCGGTATTGTTAATGTAAACCGCCAACACTTACAGCGGGCAATCAGTATTTTCCGTGGCAGTGATGGTAGTGCAACTTCTTATGGCCCCGGCGGTGAATATAGTAGCCAGGTCGTACGTCAGCCGCTATTAGGTCGCGTTTAAACTAAGAGCTAAGCTCATTGTTGGCACCATGTTGCCAATGTCGAAACCCATTCAGGCTGATCATTGAGACAGGGAATTAAGGTGAGTGATTCGCCACCTGCTTCGAGAAACACTTCTTCACCCCGAATGGCAATCTCTTCTAAAGTTTCTAAACAATCTGTAACAAAAGCCGGACAAATAACGAGCACCTTCTTGACGCCACTGTGTGCGAGTTCTTGTAAGCGTTGTTCTGTATTAGGACCTAACCATTTAGCCCTACCCAGTCGTGACTGAAAGGCGATGGAATACTGCTGTTCTGTTAGTGTCGTTTTTTCAATAAAGTACCGCGTTGTTTGCAATACTTGGTGTAGATAACATCGAACCTGACTGTCCTGCTGTTGGCAGCAATCTACGTGTTCCTGAAAATGTGTATTTGGCTTATCAAATTTAGTAATGTGAGATTCCGGTAAGCCGTGATAACTGAAAACGAGATGATCAAAATCCCCATCTAGATAAGGTTGAGCACTACTCACTAAAGCCTGAATATAGTCAGGTTGTTTATAAAAGGGTGGCATAACAGTGAGTGCTATATCTAACTTATTTTTGTTGATAACCCGTTCGGCTTCTTTAATCGACGTAGTTACTGTGCTCTCTGCAAAATGGGGGTAGAGAGGCATGAATAACACCTCATCAATACCTTGCTGATGAAGTTTTAATAGCTCAAACTCAATGCTAGGACTGCCATAGCGCATTGCCATGGCGACAGGAATATCAACTTGTTGTTGTAATGCCTGCTTTAGTTGTTCGGAAAGAACTATTAAAGGTGAACCTTGCTCCAGCCAAACGCTTTGATAGGCTGCAGCTGATGCTTTGGGCCGAGAAGGTAACACCAATAAACTGACAATTAAACGGCGCAGTAACCAAGGAAGCTGAATAACGTAAGGATCCATTAAAAATTGATCTAGATACGTTCGTACTGAGGCTAAATCAGGTTGATCTGGTGAACCTAAATTAGCTAATAAGACTGCTCTTTTGCTCATGTATTGTTTTTTTTATTAGTTGATAAAGTATCAGCTAAAGCTGAATCTAGCTCAGTATAGTCAAACTGGAAGCCTTGTGCCTGAGCTTTTTCAGGAATGACGCGTTGTCCGCTAACTAATAAACAAGACATTTCACCTAATATCAGTTTAAGGAGCCATGACGGTAGAGGAATTATTGCTGGTCGGCGTAGTTGCTTTGCCAAAGCGTGAGTAAATTGTTTGTTAGTTACTGGATAAGGGCTACAGGCATTAAATACACCATCAGCCGTATTGGTCTCAAGTAAAAAGTGTATAAGCTTGATCATGTCCTGAAGGTGTATCCATGACATATATTGCTGACCACTCCCTAGCCGACCACCGAGGCCAATTTTAAATGGCAGTAGCAAGCGATTGAGAAAGCCACCGTTATGAGCTAATACTAAGCCAGTACGGACGATGCAGGTACGAATGCCTAATTCGTTGGCGCGAAGGGCTTGTTGTTCCCATTGATTACAGAGTTGATGAGTATATTCATCATGACAATGACTAGACTCCGTTAAGAAAGTATCACCACGGTCGCCATACCAGCCGACAGCAGAGCCGCTGACTAATACGCTTGGTTTGCGCTGCCGTGCAGATAGCCATTTAATAATAGATGAAGTTAAAGCTATGCGACTCTGCTCTAGTATTGCTTTTCTTGTAGCCGTCCAAGGTCGATCGGCAATAGCTGCTCCTGCCAAATTAATGACACCGTCAACAGTGGTGTGCGGAGAAATATGGTCAAGTGAACTCACAGCAACTACTTGAGAACCATAGAGTTGAGCGACTGAGTTTGGCCGGCGAGTCCAAATAATAACGTCATGGCCTGCATTTAATAAATAGTTACTTAGCGCTGAACCGATTAAACCTGTGCCACCAGTGATGAGATAGCTAGCCATGTTTGTTTACCTAACTACAGATTAGTTATGATATTTATCATACGCTGTAAACATTAAACTGGTGAGCAAATAACCAGGAGTAATTAACTTTATATTTGAAGGAAAAGAAATGGAAAGACGTCAGTTTCTTGCTTTATCATCGCTTGCAACCTTTGCTCAGTCTGTGATTGCAGCAGACAAAAAGTCGCATACCGGCTTAGTCATAGATGAGCGTTTTATTGAGCATCATATTAGCCCTGCTCATCCTGAGTCGTCGGCACGATATAAAGCCATCAGTGAACTGTTAGTACAGCAAAACCTTTTGTCTAAACTGGTGTTAATCAAGCCGAAAGCTAATGTTGATACATTGTTGAAACTTATCCATTCTGATCAGCATATTGAATCCATCAAGCAAGCTAATTTAGTAGCACATCAACATGCGGTGTTAGCAACAGGAGCTGTAGTCGCTGCGGTTGATGCCGTGTGCCAACAGCAGGTCAGTAATGCTTTTTGTGCTTCCAGACCGCCAGGTCATCATGCTTTAAATACTGGCCAGGAAGAGGGGTTTTGTTATTACAACCATGCTGCGATAGCTGCTCGTTATGCACAACAACAATATCAGCTAGAAAAAATATTGATTGTGGATTGGGATTATCACCATGGAAATGGCACTGAGTGGGCGTTTTATAGCGATCCATCTGTATTATATTTTTCGACACATGATAGATTTTCCTACCCTGGCACGGGCTTTCCTGAGCGAGAGGGAGAAGGTGAGGGCAAAGGTTTGAATATAAACGTTCACCTAGCTTGTGGCGCGACAGATGATGATATTATCACTGTATTTGAACAAAGGCTTAGACCTGCTGTGGCTATGTTTAAACCTGATTTAATTATTATTTCAGCCGGTTTCGACAGTCGTGAAGATGATCTCCTTGGTTGCCACAATATTACCGATCAAGGTTTTGTTGAGTTAACCAAAATAGTTAAAAATTTGGCACAGCAATATTGCGGTGGCCGACTCGTGTCTTTATTAGAGGGGGGCTATAACATTCAAGGAAACGCTAACGCTGTCATAAGTCATCTAGCAGAGTTGACTAAGTAATAGTTGTTAATAAACAATGCTTTATTTTTATTTAAAGCATAAATATTTTAACTAGGCATGCTTCATGCTTTACCTAATCCGCACACATATGTTGATGACAATAAAAAGTCATCGTCGATTTTAGGATATGAGTACGAAAGGGATATTTAGGAGAAGGAAATGAACGCATTAGCACAACTGAAAGAATTTGATGAAGCCTCTTATGGAGATAAGGCGGCACAATATTCACAGTTACACACCTATTACGATGAAAAGTATAAAATTGGTTGGTTCTTGATGGATGGAGCTCCTAGACCTTGCTTTACTCCTACATTATTGAATGAACTATCTGATTATTTAACGACTGTAAAAGCAGAGTTAGATGAGACGAATGATCAAAAATATGATTATCTTGTTGTTGGTTCCAAAGTTGATGGCGTTTTTAATCTTGGCGGTGATTTAGACTTATTTATGTCTTTGATTAAAGATGGCAACCGTGATGAATTATTGAAGTATGCAGTTCATTGTGTTGATATCTTATATGCGAACATGTTCCATTTCGATGCTGATATAACGACGGTTTCTTTGATTCAAGGTGATGCCTTAGGGGGCGGTTTTGAAGCTTCACTTTCAAGCAATTTAATAATTGCTGAGCGAGGTGTGAAAATGGGCTTGCCAGAAGTTATCTTTAACTTATTCCCTGGTATGGGGGCTTACTCAATCTTATCTAGAAAAGTCGGCCCAGCTCAAGCTGAAAAGATGATTATGTCAGGTAAATTGTATACTGCAGAAGAGCTATATGAGATGGGAGCAATAGATATCCTCGCTGAAAAAGGAGAGGGTGAGCTGGCACTTTATAAATATATAAAAAATGCCAAACGCTCACCAAACAGCTTTAAAGCGATGGCTAAAGTAAAAGATATCTGTAATCCGATAAGTTACGAAGAGCTTGTCAGTATTGCTAATGTTTGGGCTGATGCGGCTCTTAACCTTACGCCTAAAGATTTAAAAATGATGACTAGGTTAGTTAGCCGACAAAACTCAAAAACAGCTTAATATTACGTGGGCGGTGACTGTTCTTGTTGTTTTAATAATGTGGCTTGCAGTTCTGATAACGTTTGATTGAAGGCTTTATCGATGTTATGACACAGCGAAATGAGTTGCTGACTGCCTATATCATAAGGTTTAAGCAACTCTGCTTGTAAACAGAGTTCAACTAGGTGTAATGCACCTAATTCAGTGGCTGAACCTTTTAATGCATGTAGGCTCTCACGATATGTAAGGTAGTCATCATTGGCTGAGTTGGTGATTTTACTTACATGTTGATTGCCATCTAATTCAAAGCCATGAATAAGTGTTTGAATAAAGGATTCGCCGCCACCTAATACTGACAATTCATTAATCACCGCATGATCAATCCACTGTGAGCCAAGCTGTGCTGGACGAGCAGGTTGAGATGTGGAGTTATGTGATGTGGCACTTGAAGAGAAAAGAGCGACCTGCTCAAGTAGTGCTTTTGAATTAATAGGTTTGGTCAAAAATGCATTAGCACCAGCAGCCATACATTCTTCTTTTGCTTCTGGCGTCGCATCGGCCGTCAACATAATGATAGGAATATTACTTGTCGTATCTAGATAGCGTAATGCTTGAATAACTTCCAGTCCTGACATCTCAGGCATATTCATGTCTAGTATTAACATGTCGATGTCATCGATACCCTCAGTAAGGATGTCTAAAGCTTTGTCGCCAGAGTTTGCCGTCAAAATATTATGTCCGGCATGTTGTAACACACCTTCCAATACTTGTTGATTGACACGGTTGTCTTCTGCGATGAGTATATTTAAGCCGGAAGTTGATGCTTTTGAAGCGTAATGTTCAGCTAGAGTGACTACTTTTTTATCATTGAATGCTACTGATTGGGATGCATGAATAGCATTAAACAGCAGTCTTTTATCTGCTGGGTCAGCAATCGTTGAGATAAAGTTTTCGCGGATTTGAGAGTCGTATTGGTTACGCTCAGATGTATTAATTAATATGAGGGGCAACTGCTCTAAACTTTGTTCTGACTTGATCATTTGAGCAAATTTGATAGGTTCAATATCCAGCATACAAGCTTGATCAATGATTAACGCTTTATAGTTATCCTCATTTTCAATTGCAGTCATTAACTCTGACAATGCACGAGCTGGCGAGTTAACCAAGCTGAAGTTAGTCTGCCAAGTTCTGAGTGCTGGCTCGATAAGTGAGGCTGTTTCTGGTGTTGCAAGTAGTAATAAATGATTGTCAGATAAGTTCAAATTGTCATAAGGAATCGCGGTGAAAGGTATTTCAAACCAAAAAGTGGTGCCCACTTCTAATTCGCTTTCTACGCCGATTTCTCCTCCCATTAATTCAACGAGTTCTTTAGATATTGTCGTACCTAAGCCTGTACCACCGGGCCTATTCAATCCTGACGATGCTTGGATAAAGTCATCAAAAATTGTAGATAGCGACTCTTTAGCTATTCCTATGCCTGAATCTTGTACTTCAAAGCGGATGGTAGGGTTTTCCATACTCATATCGGCAAGAGAGACATATAGTTTAACCGATCCTTGGTCAGTAAATTTAATTGCGTTGCCAATCAAGTTAATAAGAATTTGTTTTAAGTGTTGTTCGTCACCTTGTAATAAAAAAGGTGTCGCTGCATTAATATTGTAATTAACTGATAACCCCTTTGTTATAGCCGCGGGGCTTTGCATTTGAATAATGGTGTTAATGAGTTGATGTAAATCAAAATTATCATTAGAAATGATAATTTTACCAGCCTCAATTTTAGATATATCAAGGACATTTTCAATTAGGCCTAATAGGGTATTAGCAGAACTACGCATGATGTTTATAAATTCATGTTGTTGTTGATCTAGCTTGGTTTCGCCCATTAAATCAGCAATACCAATGACACCATTTAATGGTGTTCTTAGTTCGTGAGACATATTGGCCAGAAAGCGACTTTTGGCTTCATTCGCAAATTTGGCTGCTGTGATCGCGGCATGGAGTTTATTAATTAAAAAAGCAGAATAAAGCGGAACGACGATTAATAAAAGAATGAGGCTAATAGCAAAGGATTGCTGCTCGTTACCTTGCCAGTAATGTCCCCAAGTAATCGCGATTGAAAAGCCTATAAGGCCAACCACTAGTGATATATATAGGTAATTGACTCCATACCGAAAGCCATTACCTAAAATCACCCAAAGGTAGAGCACAAAGAGAAATACACTTTCGGAACCGGCCAAGAACATGACAATGGAAAGTGATACCAGATCTAATAGTATTCCCATTACTCTTCGGACGGGGGAAGGTTTTGGGTTAACGATTAATGACGCTGCAATGAGAACTGCAACAAGGTAATAGCTTAGGGTAATTAAGCTTGGTTGAGATAAAATGGCGTCGAAAAATGTTTCACCATCAGCCCAAGGAAAGCAAAAGTATAAAATTAAACCAATGCCAAGGCTGAGCCTTATCTTTACTGCTTGCTCCGGTTCAGAGTCCGTTGTTTGAGCCAAGCGTTGTTTGAGTTTGGCTAGAATGGATCTATGACTCTTATCGGAAGCGGACATAAGTACCTATTGGATAGAATAATCAGGATTTATCAGCATAGTCTGACTGAATTTTTTTAATAGTGTCAATTCGAGATAGGAAAGCTTGAACACATTCCGGATCTAACTGCGTTCCAGACTGTTGTTTTATATAGTCAATTGATTCTTCCGTTGACCAAGCATGTTTATAAGGTCTTTCAGATACTAGGGCATCATAAATGTCCGCAATTGTGACCACCCGAGCAATGAGTGGGATTTCTTCGCCTTGTAAGCCATTTGGGTAGCCTTTTCCATCAAAACGTTCATGATGATTTAAGGCGATAACCGCACCAATTTGCATATAAATAGATTGGCTATCCGATAATATTGCATGACCAATGGTGGTATGACCTTGCATTGTTTCCCATTCTTCAGGGGTAAATTTACCAGGTTTTAGTAATACATTATCTGGAATACCGATTTTTCCTATGTCATGCATAGGAGCTGCATACTCGAGGTCGTTGCATTCTTTTTGGGTGAACTTTCCTGTCGCTTCAGCAATCTGACGGGCATATTTTGCCATGCGAATTACATGATTGCCTGTGCCTTCATCACGGTATTCTCCGGCTTTTGCTAACCGAATGATGGTTTCTCTTTCTCTAGCGGAAATTTTCTCGGTGGCAACATCAACTTGTCTAGCCAACCAATCAGCACGATCTTGGATTATTAAATGTTGCTCGTGCATCTGTAGTAAGTTTCTACAACTGGTGCGGCATTCAATTTGATCGATGGGCCGAGTTAAGAAAGCGGTCGCACCAGCATCTAGAGCGTCATATCTGACTTCTTTTTCGCTCACTACGGTGATCATCATTGTCGGCACGTATTGGTGCAACTCTTTTTGACGTACCTGACGAATAAATTCAATGCCATTCATTTCAGGCATTCGATAGTCAGTCACGATTAAGTCGGGAGTATGATCATCAAGCCAGCTTAAGGCTTCAATAGGATCGGCAAATGCTGTTACAACAATATTATCGGAAATTTGTTGAATAACTTTTTCTAATATAGCTCGGCCAGTTGATTGGTCATCTAAAATTAATACTTGTCTATCTTTTTTCATGATGCTGAGTCGTCTTGCACTTTCATAAGGTTGTAGTACCGCATTTTTGTCACTATCGCCAGTCAAGAGACGTTTCTCCATCTAAAAAGGCGTGGTTTTTTTTGCTCCTCCAGCAAATATTCCACGGTTGATAAGAAAGAGTTATATCTCCGTTACTCTAAAGTTTTAATTTTTATCTGAACTGCTTATGTCAAAAGGCATTATGCGTATACAAAATCATTGTGTCTAGCGGGGTGTGGCTTCTAATTTAAGTTTTGTGAACTGTATCAATGTTTAATGTTAATTTGGGTGATAAATCGTTAAGTTAAAGCATGATTACTCTGCTTGTTAAGCATCTATAGGGAAGCAGGTTATAAATTCAGCTGAGTTATCTAAATTGAACAAGGCATTGTTATTTATGTGCAATAGTTAGCAGGTACTTCTTTTAATATAATTTAAAGAGGTTAGCCGTTGTATGGGACATGAAGATAAGAAGGGTATTTGTTGTTGGAAATCGAGTAATAAGTGTGACACTCATCACAAAATAAAATAATTAGTACCAAGGTACAATATATTAAGCTTTAACAATCACTTAATGTAGCCAACTGTAAATCGACCAGCAAAATTTGCGAGCGATATAACTTTTAGGAGTAAACAACAGTGGCTACAGAAATCGGTATTATCAAAACACTTATTGGAACAGCTGTCGCAACCGGAACTAATGGTGCGCAACGCACTTTGCAAGCTGGCGATCGTATTTTTCAGGATGAAGTCATCACTACCGGCCCAGCGGGGGCAGTAGAAGTAGAATTTAGTGACGGCTCTGTTATGACATTAGGTCGTAACTCTCAAGCAGTGCTTGATAATGAAACCTTTAGTCCACAAGACATTGCTCAACCAACTGTTGATGCGGATGTTGAAGCATTGCAACAAGCCTTATTAGAAGGTGGTGATTTAACTCAGATAGCTGATGCTACCGCTGCTAGTGCAGGTACTTCTAGCGAAAGCAATGAAGGTGTTGATATCGTTCAAATTCTTCATGAAGCTCCAGAAGTTACGCCAGATGCTGGTTTTGAAACAACGGGAGTAAACGTTGTTTTTGAAGAAGGCATTGAAGAAGATGCGATTGTTGATGGTAGACCAACAGCGGGTACGACCACTGTTTTATTGGATGAAGATGATCTTGGTGGTAAAAGTAGTTATGAACAGTACCTAGAATATTCAGCATTAGAAGAAGCTTTTAAAGCTGATACAGGATTGTCAGCAAGTCGCGCTTATACGCAAGGTGTTGGTGATGAAGCTGAGGGTGATGACTTGCCACCTGGATCATCAACTATTTTATCTGGTAATTTAGCTACTGACTTTGGTAATGACGGTGCTGGAGATATCACTTTTAATGCAGCTACGACTCAACCCTCTGGATTATTTTCAGGTGGTGATGAAGTTGAATACTGGATTTCTGAAGATGGTCATTCACTAGTTGCTTATGTACTTCATGACGGTGGAAGCCAAAGCAACTTTAAATATGATGGCCCACAACAAGAATCAAGTTATGCAGAAGTTATTTTTACTGCAGAAATAACAGATATAGATAGTGGTGCATTTAGTGTCGCTTTTTATGGCCCTGTCGATCATGCGGCACCAACATCTGAACAAGGTAGCTTTGAAGATAATTTGTTCGTTAACTTAGGGTTTACGGTATCAGATTTTGATGGTGATACTGTTGAAGGTATATTACGTTTAGATATTGATGATGATGTGCCGGTGGTTGTTGCTGGACAGGCAACAGATGTCGCTTATGAATTTACAGTAACAAACCATGATGAGGTTAGTTCGGCTGGCTACCACAGTAGCTATGGCTACTATATTAAAGATGCTGTGACTGGTGAGCCAACTACAGGTTTAATCATTTGGGATGATGTTCATGATACTGATACCGTACCGGTAACAATAACGGGGTATACACCTGAGCAAATTGGTTTTTTCATTATTCCTAATGGCGATAATCATAACAGTGGCTTGACAGATAATACAGAAGTTACATTTTCTAAAGTTAATGGTCTTTGGCAAGCATTTGATGGAGCAACAGCAATAAACGGGAGCGGTTCTCCTGTTATTTTTGATAGCGCTAGTTTTAATAAAGATAGCCAAGATCACGTAGAAGATAATAACTTAACAGGCAATCAAAACTGGGAAGATTTACAAATACCTCATGGTGATGGCGATTATAATGATGTAAATATTAATGTTGACTGGACTGAAGTAACTATTACAGGTGATGTTGTTGATACAGTTTCATTTGGCGCTGATGGCCCTGGAAGTATTGATTTTAGTATAGAGACTGACAATATTATTATTAACGGTCCTCTAACTTCAAATGGCAGCGAGATTAGCTTTGAAGCGAGGGACTCTGATAATGATGGTCACAATGATTTGATCGTTGGCTCTACTGATGATGGTGACGTGTTGACTATCGAAGGTATACTTGATGGTGATTATGACTTAAGTATCTTCGGCCCAATTGACGATAATTCTAGTGATGCGACGGTTGATATTCAAACGGACGTGACTGTAACAGATGGTGATGGTGACTTGGTTAGTTCAGTATTAAATATTTCATTAAATATTGATGCGAACAATGTATTAAATACTCAACCAATTTATGAGCCATAACTTTTAATATTTAATCATCTAAAAAAAGGCACCTTCGGGTGCCTTATTTGTTTTGGAAGTAACTAATTTTTAAAACTAACTAGACTGACTTTCTAAAACTTGTGCTGAAGCTGAAAAGCAATAACCCACGGCATGCACTGTTTGTAGAGGAAGTTGTATGTTTATATTAGACAGCACTTTTTTACGTAATCGTCTAACGAGTGAGTCGATGGAGCGGTTGCCGTAGTCATCTGTGGTGTAGCCTAGAGTTAACTTTACTGCGTGTCGGTCGACATTTTCCCCAAACTGACTCATTAATAATTCGAGAAACTTTAATTCCTTCGCAGTAAGTTTAATTTCATGGTTATCTGGGGTAATCAAGCACCAAGATGACTTGTCTAATTGCCAGTTATAACTCCCCAATGGCACATTAGGTACTATTGGAGTTAATCGCACAAATAAATTACGAATAGCCGCCACTATTTCTTTGTGCTCAATGGGGCTAGAGAAAAAGTGATCGGCACCACTTTCATAGCTCAATATTCGATGCTCAGTTGAAGGTGCAGCTGTCAGAACAATAACGCCTAAGGCGGACTTTTTTCTTAACTGGGTGACAATGTTGAGATCGTGGGGTTGTGTCTGATCGATAGTAATAATGGCTACGTTATATTGAATAGTAGCTAAAGCTTCATATAATTCCTTTTCTGAGTTCACTCGATCAATGTAGATATCAGTGGACTTAGCAATTTCCGTCAACTCAGCCTGAAAGGCTTTGTTCTCATCTAACAATATGACATTTATATAACTCATATTATGTGAATATATTTACTCTCTTAATATGGAATGGAATCCGTTGTTACAGTTGATTATCGTCAGCATTTTATAAATAGGCAAGGAATATCACACTTAGTTAGTTTATGTCAGAATTAGTCACATTTCGTGCAGTGTAAGAGCGGTGGAACTGAGGTTAAATATAACTAACAATTTTAGTTACAGTTGGATAGTTGTTTAATCATGGAAAACAGTAAAAATAAAATTTTAATTGTTGATGATATTGATAGTAGTCGTTCGCTATTAGCTCAAATGTTGTTACGAGAAGGTTATGAGGTTGAAACAGCTTGTTCGGGAGATGAAGCATTACGACTATGCAGTCACAAGGAAATCGATCTGTGCATTCTTGATATTGATATGCCACAAATGAATGGGTTTGAGTTGGCACAGCAGTTACGAAATAATTGGGCGACCGAACACATTTATTTTATTTTTGTAACAGGAAGTTATAACAACCGTGAGCACTTGTTAAAAGCATACAAAATAGGTGCGGTAGATTACATTGCAAAACCATTAGATCGTGAAATATTGGTGAGTAAAGTTGAGATGTACTTTTTCAGCATTAATAAAGAAAAGCAATTAAGAAATCAAAATAAACATTTATTACTTGAGCTTGAACTACAAAAAGACCAAACAGTAAAAGTGAACGAGTTAGAAATTGATACCAGCTTAATTGAACAAGACTGCCTGTTACCGTTTAACTTGAATGTAAATATTAACTGCAATACGGATAAGTGTTCTTACTCAGAACAAAAGCCTATTAAGTTTGTTAAGCAACAAGACAAGTCATCGTTACTTTCTTTAATGAATCACGAGTTGCGAACGCCTTTGCACTCCGTCATTGGTTTCTCACAATTATTACTACTAGATCAAACTCCCCAGTCTTTGTTGAATACCGAGCAAGAAGTCAGTGTGAGACAAATTTTTGATAGCGGCCATCGACTATTAGGGCTAGTAGATGAGTTATTAGACCTTTCACAAATTGAATCAGGTGATATGGTCATACCAACAGAAACGGTTAACCCAGATAATGTTTTAGATGAATTGTTACCAGCGATGAAGAGTCATACTGCGATAATTATTAAGCAGCATGTGACCACCTTTGTTTTTGCTAACTACCAACGATTAAAGCAGGTATTTATACACCTAATAAATAACGTCATCGAGCAGTGTAAAGAGCCGGCAATTGTTTTTGTTGATTTTTATAAAACAACCGATAATTTTTTGAGAGTTATTATTTCTGAAACGGTTAACGGATACAATTTTCAACAGATGAAACCTATGACAATTTCTTCCTGTCCAGGCTTTCACAATATAGCTCACAAAGGAGTGGGAACAAGCCTAAATATTGTGCAGTGTCTAGTCTTGAAAATGTCAGGACGCTTAGGTGTTGCTAATCAAGAAGAAGGCATGAATACATTTTGGGTTGATTTACCCATCGATGGTGTAGCTTAATTACCAATATTTCTAATATTGGTTTTTGAAGGTTAATCATCAATGGTTTTAGCTGCTGTTATAGTTCGATTAGATAATGCCCTTTCATCTTTATGAACTGCGTAAGTTCATGAACTAACTATTAAAAATATTAGTTTCAACAAAATAAATATGGTAGTCTCAGATATTCTAACTAACTGCCAAACTTGTGTGTAAACCAAGGACGGAAAGTTACAGGTCTTAATTACTTGAGATGGCTGGGCTGCAAACACAGGAAGATATTATGAAGCTACCCTATATTCTCACTATCGTTTTTGGTTTGTTGTTGGTAAGCAATGTTCATGCGGCCCCAGTAACTTATTCTGGGGTTACATTCAATGCTGGTGATGTCAGCTTTGCTGATAAAGTGATTTCTTATTCTCAAGGACTTAATGTTGGCCCAAATTTTGATGATCCGAGTCAAGCGTTGGGGGCTCCTGACTACGTCAATCCTATTGGTTCCGTCGCCTTAGGAGATGGAGGCTCTCTTGTTGTTCAGTTTACGGATAACTCACTAACTACTTCGGGCAATAGCGACAAAGATTTGTGGATTTTTGAAATTGGTCAAGTAGAAGCATTTGATGTGTATATTTCGAAGAATAACTTTGACTGGATCTCTATAGGTACAGTTTCTGGTCAACCTACAGGAATAGATATCGATGCTATCGCGGGGGTAGTAGCCGGTGATTTATTTAGTTTTGTAATGCTGACTGATAATAGCGCTGCTTCTCAAACAGGATTTCCTTTTAGCGAAGCAGATATTGATGCGATAGGTGCAATATCATCAGGAGCTGCAGTTAATGCAGTCCCAATCCCTGCCGCAGCCTTCATGTTTGCACCAGCAATACTTGGTTTTATGGGATTACGTCGTAGAGCTAAATCAGCGTAGCTTGGAGTGGTTACAAAATAGTTAATAAAGAAGCTGTAATGCTCTCTCATTACAGCTTCTTTGTTTTGCCCGGTTGTTAAGTTAGCCGTTTCATTGGTAAATTAAAAGTCTTAAGTGGTCAGTCAGTGCTGGAGAGCCACTTGCATCAGTTTGATACTTTCAACGACATAGGGCGCCAGCTAGGCTTGCTACGAAACTGTCTAATGTATGCCTTTAACAGTGCTTCGAGCTTGCATCTCCTTAATGCTTTTTAAAGCTTCTTCCATTGCATCTTCCCTTTCTTCAAACATTTGAGAATCATGTAGGTGTTTGTCTGCTTCTAGAGCAGAAAGTACCTCTGTTACTTTTTGATTCATACCACACATGTATAATTTTTTTTGTGCGTGCTTTGCATCATCGGTGATTGTTTCAACTGCTAATGCCGCCGAAACATCAAGAAAGGGTACTTTGCTGAAATCAAGGATAATGGCTAATGCGCCTTCATTTAGTTGAGAGCGAGCATGGTGACCAAGGTCAGCAGCGGCCCCAAAACTTAATGGACCACTGAAATCAAAGATAGTTAAAGCACCTTGCACTTCATTAATTATCTCTTGTTCTCTCGGTGTTGAACTATGAACAACTCTGTTACTTTCAGTCAGGCTTTCCATTTGTAGTTGAGCAACTTGTTTCACAAAAGCAATAGAAGCGAGAATTACGCCAACTGCCACTGCTGTCATCAGGTCGACAAAGATCGTTAAGCTAACGACAATGACCATCAAAACCAAATCCCATTTAGGGCCGCGGTGTGAGTTTTTAATATAACTCCAGTCGATAATATCTAAACCAACTTTGACGAGTAGTCCGGCAAGCACTGCATGAGGAATATAAGAAACGAGAGGGCCCAAACCTAATACAATTGCGAGTAGGAAAAGTGCATGCACCATGCCCGAAAGTCTAGTTTTACCGCCGGTTCGAATATTCACAACCGTACGCATGGTTGCACCTGCACCTGGAGCACCGCCAAATAGACCGGCTATAGTATTACCAATACCTTGACCAATTAACTCTTTATTTGGATTGTGCTGCGTACGTGTCATGTTATCAGCAACCAATGAGGTTAATAGGCTATCAATGGAACCGAGTATGGCTAAAATTAATGCTGCTTCGAAAATGATTAATAGGGATTCAGGTGAAAAAACTGGGATATGAAGTTCAGGTAAACCTGTTGGTATATCTCCTAGTATCGAGGCGCCACCTACAAAAAAGCTGATTAAGGTACCGGCAAGCAATGCTGCAAGAGGAGCGGGTATGTATTTGCTAAATTTTGCAGGCCACTTTATTACGATGGCAAGCGTTAACAGTCCCAAAAATAGGGAGAAGTAATTGATATTTCCTATTGCTTCAGGAATATTCTTCAGCGCATCAAGTGTACCTGCAGCGGTTACATGTCCGAGTAATGGACTGAATTGAAGAATAATAATGATGCCACCAATACCACTCATAAATCCACTGATAACAGGATAAGGAACCAACCTGATGTAATCACCAAGTTTAAAGGTACCAAACACAATCTGGAGTATCCCCGCGAGAATGATGGTGGTGAAAATCAGTTCGATATTGCCAGCAAGGTCAGGATGAATAGCAATACTTGCTACCACTCCTGCCACCACGACTGTCATAGGTCCAGTTGGGCCTGAAACTTGAGTCTCAGTACCTCCAAATAGTGCAGCAAAGAAGCCGACAAATATCGCGCCATATAACCCTGCCATTGGGCCCAAACCTGATGCAACACCCATTGCCAATGCTAAAGGTAACGCAACGACACCAGCGGTAATACCACCAAATAAGTCACCGCGAAGGTGGCGGGTTGTAAGATTAAATAAATTCATATTTTCCTGAGATTAAGTCGAAATTAATTATTGTTAGAGTGCGTGTCTGCATAGCACTCATCAATAGGAATAAATGTTTGTTTCTGGTCATGGAAACAGCTAACTCCACCACTAGCAATGTCGTAAATCCAACCATGCAGTTCAATGTCATTTGTTGCCAGTTTGGCCGCAACACTCGGGTGTGTTTCTAGGTGTTTGAGTTGTAACAATATATTTTCTTGAGTTACTTCTAATAGGTGTTCTTCATCAAGATTGCCATGGCGAGCTTTAATTTTTGCTTGTGCCGCATCACAGAATGATAACCAGTTAGTAACATGAGGAAGTGGTTTGACTGCTTCTGGGGCAAGAACGCCTTTCATAGCGCCACAATTAGTATGACCACAAATAACGATATGCTTTATATCTAAAACAGATACAGCATATTCAATTGAGGCCGTCATGCCTTCACTATTATTTGAATGAGGAGGAACGATATTTCCTGCGTTTCGACAGATGAATAAGTCACCGGGTAATGTTTGGGTGATTAAACTTGGATCAATACGTGAGTCTGCACAGGTAATAAATAGGACTTCTGGAGATTGAGATGTAGAAAGAGACTCAAATAACTCCTTGTTTTCTAGTAGAACATTTTTTTGAAATTGTGCTACACCAGAGATTAGCTTTTCCACGTTGTACTCCGCAAATAGAAAGATTGTATAAACGAGGTGAGCATCTTAGTGGAAAGTAAAGATTGAATTTGTGTTTATTGTGATAGGAAAAAGCTTTCATATTTAATGTGGGAAAGGTTATTATTAACGCATGAAAGATTTGAATATATCTCTGAAACAATTGCGTTATTACTTGACTGCGGCTAAACATAAAAGCTTAAGGCAGGCAGCAAAAGAGCTACAAATATCTCAACCATCGCTTAGTGCACAATTGAAATTACTGGAAGAGGCTTTGGGGGTAGCTCTGTTTGAAAGGACAAGAGGAGGGATCATGCTAACCCCTCTGGGTAAAGATCTTATTCCTGAATCAAAAGCAGCTGTTGATGCAGCACAAGCCATCGTTGAAGCTGCAAACTACTCTACTAGTGGTCCTTCTGGTACGTTCAAGTTAGGTGTTAGTCCATCGTTAGGGCCGTATTCCTTACCTTGGATTCTTCCTGCGTTAAGGCATGAATTCACGAATGTAAAATTTTTTGTAAAAGAGGAAGCGCCACTGTCATTGGTGGAAGGTCTAACAGGTGGAAGTTATGATTTGATTTTTACACCGCTACCGGTGGATGATCCGACACTTACGGTTGTTCCTTTATTTCGTGAACCTTTGTTTTTAGTGGTTAACGCTAATCATCCACTGGCAAAGTATGAGAGCATTGACCCTAGCCAGTTATCAGGGCTAGATATATTGACTATCGAAGAACATCACCATTTTTTCAAGCAAGTAGAAAGTCTAAGTCAGCGTTTTAATGCTCACCTGTTACTTGATTATGAAGGCAGCAGTCTCGATGCCATTAGGCAGATGGTATACATGGAAATGGGGGCAACGTTCTTGCCTGCTTTGTATATTCGTTCTGAAATTCGTGACCGAGATGAGTTGCATGTACTCACGATTAAGGGGGAGTCTATTTATCGAAGCCATGCACTAGTTTGGCGTAATAGCTCGCCATTAAGAGGCTTTTATCGAGATCTTGCCGACTTTTTCCACCTTTGCATTAAAGAGGAGTTTGATGAAACGGTTATTATGATGTGACTTTGTTTCTACCCTAGCTCAGTCTAAGATGTGTAGCTAGAGTAATTCAACATCAAACTAATAGTACTTTGGGGCTGACTCAGTAATGCTCAAGCTAATTCAATTAGCCGTATACTTGATAACTGCTATACTTCGCCGACAATAATGCCTCCGTAGCTCAGCTGGATAGAGCGTCCCCCTCCTAAGGGGAAGGTCGTGCGTTCGAATCGCGCCGGGGGCACCACTAAATTTTAGATGTAGAGCGTTGTGTCTGCTTCACTTGAAAACTCTAAAAAGGTGGCTGCTCCACCGGAGCTAATTCCTTCAATAAAATCTTCGTTTTTAAAATCAAATAGATCAACAGTCATTTGGCAGGCAATGAGCTCTACGCCAGATTCAACACAGATGTCACGTAATTCTTCGACACTGGCTACACCCTTGGTTTTTAGTTTACGTTTCATCATCCAAGTGGCGAACCATTCAAGCCCTGGAATAACTTGCACTATGCTGGGAATTGGCACCGGCATTGGCATGGCAGGGTTACCAAGAGGTGAGACTTTTAATGACAGCTCTTTTTTTAATAGCTGCAAGCCATAGAATGTAAAAAATATCTTTACTTCAAAGCCCAATGCAGCAGCAGTAGAGGCGAGTATAAAAGGAGGGTAGGCACCGTCTAGTGTGCCTTTACTTGCAATGATGGCGAGTTTTTTAGCCATGAGTTTTAGCCTTTTTCTAGGAAAAAGTGAATTTTTCCATCTAGTTCATTTGTATCTAGCAGTGAGTTGCCGGTCATTTTACAAAATGCAGGAATGTCTTTATTGGCTCCTGGATCTGTTACGATCAAGTGCAAACGTTGACCTGTAGTCATTGTAGATAGTGCTTTACGGGCTTTTAATACCGGTAACGGGCAATTCATGCCTGAGGTATCGAGTTCTATATCAAATTCTGACATTATGGGGTCCATATCGTATGGCTGTATAGATTGTGTGATCATAAACTAAATGAACAAAACATGCCTTGTTGGAAACCTATGCCAGAGTTGAGTGTCTACGCACTATTATGAAAAAAGTCATTGTCTTATTATTTCTTAGCTTATTTATTATTTCTACCAAATTAGCTGCTGCAGTAGATATTGCTTTACCTGATATTGGTGACAGTGCTGGAGCGTTAGTTTCACCTCAAGAAGAATATCGAATTGGCCAAGCGTTTTATTGGCGATTGCAACAATCGACAGATTTAATAGAAGATCCAGAAGTTAACAGCTATATACAGTCATTAGGTTATCGCTTAGTGGCAAATAGTGCTGCGCCAAACCTGCCGTTTACCTTTTTTATGGTGCCAGACTCTTCTGTGAATGCCTTTGCAGCTCCGGGCGGATTTATTGGTACGCACAGTGGTTTGCTCTTAACCAGTCAGTCAGAAGATGAGCTGGCCTCGGTATTAGCACATGAGATTGCTCATATCACGCAACGACATTTACTACGTAGTTTTGAAAAACAGAAAGGAATGAGTTTACCTATGACAGCTGCGATGATTGCCGCAGCATTATTGGGGGCGGCCGATCCGGCTGCTGGCTCGGCAGCGATTATGGCGGTGCAAGCTGCCGGCGTGCAAATGCAGCTCGACTTTACTCGAGCTCATGAAAAAGAAGCCGATAACTTAGGTATGGTTAACTTGGTTCAATCCGGTTTTGATGCCCATGCCATGCCTCGCTTTTTTGAGCGTCTGCAAAGTGAAAGTAGGTTTTACACTGGCAATGCTGTTCCTGAGTTTTTGAGAACGCATCCGGTGACAACATCTCGTATTGCAGATGCTAGAGGTCGAGCAGCAAGCTACCCGCTGCAACGTCAGTTGAGTGATGATCTACAGTTTTATTTAATACGTGAAAAGTTAAGAGTGATGACGACGACTAATTTGAGTGAGTTAGTCGAACATTATGCTCGTGCAATAAAAATAGGTAATAGTTCAAATACAATCGCGACGAGGTATGGTTATAGCTTGGCTTTATCGAAGTCTGGCGAATATACCAAAGCAAGACAAGTACTTCAGCCCTTGATTGATGCCGATGATGATCGTTTAAGTTATCAACTAGCATTAGCCGAGATTGAGATACAGGTTGGCCGGTTACCAGCGGCTTTGGCTATCTACCAAGAAAATCAACGTTTATACCCGGACGATCAAGCGCTTTCTTTAGTGCAGGTTTCAGCGTTGTTGTTAGCCCATTTACCGGGTGAAGCGACGGATATTTTGCTGCGACAATTAGAATTGGGCAATCCTTCACAGCGATTATATCGGCTACTTGCTCAAGCCCAAGGTGAGTTGGGCAAGAAAAGTCAGTCTCATAGTTGGTTAGCAGAGTATTATTACGCTTCTGGTCGTTTGCATGCGGCAGCTGATCAATTACGTTTAGCGGCTGAATTTGCTAATCGGGATGAGTACTTACTCTCAAAAATAACAGCAAGATTACGTGAAGTTGAGCAAACTTTAGTACGGATGGATGAAAGGCAATGAACACAACAAACCAACACCGTCGAACATTATTAAAAGGTGCTATATCAGCATCGACAATGGCATTAGTGGCTACTAGCGGCTTATTGTTACCACAACGTGTGTTGGCTCATTGGTCGACGAGTGCATTTAATGCTGAAACAGTGGAAGATGCGTTATTAGCATTGTTAGGTCAGGCTGAAGAGGCATCAACAACAGGTTTGAATTTCAAAGTAGGCTCGCCTCCGAGCTATGCGGTGAATGGTGCATCAGTACCGATTGAAATTCAAAGTGATTTAAAAAATATTGAACGAATAGCGGTATTGGTGGATAAAAATCCATTGCCATTAGCATTAAGCATTGTGCCTTCCGCTGCGGTTAAATTACCTTTCAAAAGTATGATTAAAATTGCCGAGGACTCAGAGGTAACTGCAATTATTCGTGCCGATGGACAGCTATATAAAACCACCCGTTTTGTTGAAGTGGATATTGGAGGTTGCGCCTAATGGGCTTGGTCAGAAAAGATAGAATTCGGGCAAAATTAAAGTCTGGTGATACGACTGTTCGTATTTTACTTGCCCATCCGATGCATACCGGGCGAGGTCAGAATGATGCTGGAGATTTAATTGCTGCCGAGTTTATCCAAGATTTTCGTTGCTGGCGAAATAAGGAGGAAGTGCTGAGTATAGAATGCGGTACTGCTACAGCTGCAAACCCCTATTTTTCATTTCAACTCATTGGTGGTGAGCGTGGCGATAAAATCGCTATTCGTTGGGTGGATAATTTGGGTGCAAAAGGCACGGCGGAAACAACAGTCAAATGAGTCTTAAATTAAAAGTACATTTGTTTTTTGCCATGTTATTACTAGCTTCGTTATTGGCCAGTACTGGCGTGTTGATTTCAAATGCTCGTCAATCCGTACAAGCTGAAGTCGAAACAACGATGAAAGCCTCAGCACGACTAATCACGGTGACATTATCTGGAAATTCATTGAGTCGTGATTTTGGGGTTAGTGAACAGATCCATGAAATGGTGAAGGCATTAAGTGAAATACGTAGTTTGCATATCTTAATGTTTGACTCTCAAGGCTTGTTATTTGAAGGTGAGCCAGAAACTGATTTGGATGCCATGCCCCCCGAGTGGTTTGTTAAGGTGTTATTTCCCAAAATACAGCCCCTAACCAAACGCTTTGGTAATGGCCATATGGTGATTTATGCTGCGCCTTTGCAGGAAATTAGTGAGCGCTGGTTAGATATAAGAGGCATCTTAACTTTAGGTATTAGTATTTTTATTTTTGTTGGCTTATTTCTATATTGGGGTGTTGATCATTTAATGCGTCCTTTACAGCGCGTTGTTGATGCCTTATCTGGTTTCGAACGAGGTGACTTGCACCTACGACTACCACGCTTCTCATTAGCCGAAATGGATCATATTAGCCAAGTATTTAATCGTATGGGCCAAGCTTTAGAGTTAAGTACTGAAGAGAATCGACGATTGGCAGTGTTAGTTAAACAATCGGGTGATGCCATTTTATCGTTAGACCATGCCGGTAATATTACTTTTTGTAATCCGGCGGCAGAAAGATTATTTGCTCATCAAACCACCGTTTTAATGGGCGAAGCTTTAGCTAACTTAGGCTTCACCCAACAGCGGAGCAGGATAGCGAAAATTTTAGAAAATTGTGATGCCGAAGAAAATTTAGAAACGGGCGTATTACATGATGATGGTAAGGAAATATCACTATTATTTTCAACCGTGCCGCTATTTGATTCTGAACAGAAAGTGATTGGTAATATTTGTACATTACGAGATATTACTGAGCATAAACAAGCTGAAGCAGCCGAAAATCAGTTACGAGAATCTCGACTACTCACGCAGCATATGGCTGATGTACAAGAGTCAGAACGCCGTCACCTCGCACGTGAATTGCATGATGAGTTGGGACAGTGTTTAACGGCAATAAAAACAGACGCGGTACTTATTCGTAATCGAACAGAAACGACCGAGCCGAAAGTTTTTACCAGCGCACAAGCGATTATTGATGTGGCCAGTCATATCTATGATGTCGTGCATAATATGATTACCCGGTTACGACCGAGTCCCTTAGATGATTTAGGTTTGTTACCGACATTAGAAGAATCTATTTCTGCTTGGCAGCAGCGGCAAGAGGATATTAAATTTAGCTTGTTCGTAGAAGGAAAATTGGATCACTTGAATGAAGCCATGAATATGACCGTATTCAGAGTGATTCAAGAAGCGATAACGAATGCCGTTCGCCATGCGGCTGCAGCCTCAATTGCTGTCCGAGTTATAAATGAACGTAATGATCTGGAGCAAGAACAAGTTACCATTGAGGTTCAAGATGACGGCAAGGGTATGGATATCTTAGATTTTCATTCAGACGTAGATTTTGGCTTATTAGGAATGCGTGAACGTGCCCAAAGTTTAGGTGGAGAATTTAATTTGGAAAGTACTTTGGGGCAGGGCGTAAAAATCCAAGTTAAGATTCCTCTCGGAGCGGATAAAACAATATGAGTGAAAATAAAACGACGGTATTATTAGTAGATGACCATGAGCTTGTTCGCGCTGGTTTTCGCCGATTATTAGAGGATGGTGAGCAATTCATCGTGATTGCTGAAGCGGGTAGTGGTGAGCAAGCAGTGCAGGAATATGTAAAGCTGCAGCCGCAAGTTGTAGTGATGGATATTTCGATGCCTGGCATTGGTGGTATAGGTGCGATAGAGCGCATTATCGCTCGCGATTCTTCAGCTAAAATTTTAGTATTAAGTGTACATGAAGATAGTGTGTTTACTACTCGAGCCATGCAGGCGGGCGCTTTAGGTTTTATCCCTAAACGTAGTGCCCCTGAAGAAATGATTAAAGCGGTTGAGCAAGTGGCTCAAGGTAAAACCTGCATAGATCCGGCTATTGCTCAACAAATTGCCATGCAAAAATTAACGGGTTCAGAAAGTATATTAGATGTATTAAGTCAGCGTGAGTTTGAGGTATTTCGACTGTTAGCGGAAGGTAAAACCGTTAATGATATTGCTGAGATTTTAAGCCTTAGCCCTAAAACTGTTGGCACTCACCATACTAATGTCAAACAGAAATTAGATGTCTCCAATTCTGCAGAGCTAGCGCGCTTAGCGATTAGAAGCGGCTTAATTGATGCTTAAACAATAACTAAGGAAAATCCTGAGTGACATCAAGATTTTTCCTCTAACAGCAAGTTGTTAATAGGCGTAAATTGTGAAGCGTGGGTACCGAGAACTAAATCGGTTATTACTAAATTTATTTAAAAGGTGATTACTATGTGGACTAAGCCAGAATATTCAGACATGCGTTTCGGTTTCGAAGTAACAATGTACATCTGCAACCGTTAAGCATTAGTTAACAGTTTCAAGAAAACCCGCTACGGCAACGTAGCGGGTTTTTTTATGCCCAAAAGATACAAGTGAGTGGCACGCTCATGTGACTTAAATGCAAACCTTAACGAGTCAAGAAAAGAAATTATCAGCTGAGAGTTTAAGCTAAATTAGTTATTGTCGAGTCGAAAACTTAATCAAGCTCCTGCATGCTCCCGGTGTGAACCATGATAAATACAACTTCAGTACCCGCTGGGAGAAAGTCCCGAAAATTAAAGGAGCTTATCCCTGTAGTTTAGTCTCTCGTAGCAAGATAAAGTCTCACCTCACATCAAAGCCTTAATCTTTAGGTTGAGATGATGATAATTAAATAAATTATTTAGAGGGATTTTTTATGAAGCTGAAAACTTTATCATTAGCAATGATGTCATTAGCGGTTAGTGGCGTCGTTGTCGCTGACGAAATTGCATTGATGCAAGAAAATGAAAATAACTGGGTATCTGCTGCTGGTCACTATAATAACCAACGTTATAGCAAACTAGCTCAAATCAACAAAGACAATGTTGCTGATTTGAACATGCAATGGTCTTTCTCAACAGGTGTTTTACGTGGTCACGAAGGTAATGCTTTAATTATCGACGGTACTATGTATGTGCACACTGCTTTCCCTAACATCGTTTTTGCTCTAGATTTGAACAACGACGGCGCTATCAAGTGGAAGTACGAGCCTAAACAAAACTACGACGAAACTGTTCCAGTGATGTGTTGTGACACGGTTAACCGTGGTTTAGCTTACGGCGACGGCAAAATATTCTTGAACCAGGCAGATACAGTTTTAGTTGCTTTAGATATGAATACGGGTAAAGCCGTATGGTCTCATAAGCGTGATGATGCACGACGTGGTGCGACAAGCACCAATGCTGCACATGTATTTAAAGATAAAGTACTGGTTGGTATTTCTGGTGGTGAGTTCGGTGTACGTGGTTACATTAAAGCTTACGCGTTAGATGGTAAAGAAGCGTGGACTGCTTACAGCACAGGTCCTGATGCTGAAATGCTTGTAGACCCTAAGAAAACAACTTCAATGTTGAAACCAATTGGCAAAGACTCTTCTTTGAAAACTTGGCAGGGCGACCAGTGGAAAATCGGTGGTGGTACAACATGGGGTTGGTATTCTTACGATCCTGATGTAGACATGTTCTACTACGGTAACGGTAACCCATCTACTTGGAATCCAGTACAACGTCCTGGTGACAATAAATGGACAATGTCTTTATTTGGTCGTGATTTAGATTCAGGTATGGCTAAATGGATCTACCAAATGACTCCACATGATGAGTGGGATTATGATGGCGTTAATGAAGTAATCTTACAAGATCATAAAATCAACGGAAAAATGCGTAAAACGGTTGTTCATTTCGATCGTAACGGTTTTGGTTACACATTAGATCGTATTTCAGGTGAGTTATTAGTTGCCGAAAAATTTGATCCAGCGGTTAACTGGTCTAACGGCGTAAGCTTAAAAACTGGTTTACACGATCGTGTAGCTAAGTACTCAACTGCTAAAAATGGTGCAGACGTTAACACAACAGGTATTTGTCCTGCTGCGTTAGGTTCTAAAGATCAGCAACCTGCTGCATACTCTCCACGTACTGGTTTACACTATGTTCCAACCAACCACGTATGTATGGATTATGAACCGTTTGAAGTTGAATATTCATCAGGTCAACCGTATGTTGGTGCGACATTAAATATGTATCCAGCACCAGGTGGCACACACTTAGGTAACTTCATTGCTTGGGATGCACGTGTTGGTGAAATCGTTTGGTCTAATCCAGAACGTTTCTCAGCTTGGGGTGGTGCTTTAGCAACGGCTACTGACTTAGTGTTCTACGGAACATTAGAAGGTTACATCAAAGCGGTTGACGCTCAAACGGGTCGTGAATTATGGAGATTCAAAACAGCGTCAGGCATCATCGGCAACGTTAACACTTATAAGCATGATGGTACGCAGTACATCTCTATCCTGTCTGGTGTAGGTGGTTGGGCTGGTATCGGTATGGCTATTCCTAGCTTAGAAAATGATGCTGATGGTCTTGGTGCGGTAGGGGCTTACAAAGCGCTATCTAGCTGGACTAACTTGGGTGGTATCTTAAGCGTATTTAGCCTATAAGACCAAAATGGTTTAGTATTTTTTAATACATTACCAAAATAAAGAAGCCCGCCACTTAGTGTCGGGCTTTTTTATTGCTTACTTATTAATGGATATATCTTGATTTAGAGCGGAGGGAGATAGTGTGCTTGCTCTAGAACAAGGAAAATCCTTAGTCTGATGGCGGGTATTTCTGACGTAAGGTAGAGATACGAGGTGTAATATTGCTTTCGCTGCTTTGAAATGATTCAAAGTAGTTATTTTAATAATTAGAGAGAGGAATTTATTATGTGGACTAAGCCAGAATATTCAGACATGCGTTTCGGTTTTGAAGTAACGATGTACATCTGCAACCGTTAATATCGGTTTGATGTGTGCTCGGAGCCCTGTTTAGGGCTTCGAGTATCTTCATTATTAAATCAGATAATTTTGGTAACAGATTTATCTGATTTAGTTGTGACTCAACGGTAAAAGAAATTATGTTTGTACATGTATTAGGCTCGGGCGCTGGTGGTGGTTTTCCTCAGTGGAATTGTAATTGTGAAAATTGTAGCGGTGTAAGAGCTGGTACTATCAAAGCAACAAAACGTACTCAATCATCAATAGCAATTAGTGCTAATGGCACTGATTGGATTTTATTTAACGCTTCTCCAGATATTAAAAAGCAGTTAGATGATTTCCCAGCAATTCAACCTGCACGTCATGTACGTGATACTGCTATTTCAGCAATTGTGATTACTGATGCTCAGATTGATCATGTAACCGGTATGTTGACTTTGCGTGAGCATAATAAACCTTGGGAGGTTTATACCACTGAAGCAGTGCATGGAGATTTAACAACAGGATTCCCTGTGTTCAATATTTTGGGGCATTTCCGTGGCATTAATCACCATGAAATTGCTACCGATGAATCTGCTTTTACTATTCCGTCAGCAGAAGGTTTAGAGTTCACTGCCGTGCCATTATTGAGTGAGGCTCCTCCTTATTCACCTCATCGAGGTAATACTGTGCCGGGTGATAATATCGGTATGAATATTAAAGATACTCGTACAGGTAAGAGCTTATTTTATGCGCCAGGTCTAGGTGTGGCCGAGCCTCATGTTCTCGAATATATGCGTAATGCAGACTGCATTTTGGTTGACGGAACAGTGTGGACTGATGATGAAATGTCTAATGAAGGCATCAGTGACAAACGTGCCAGTGAAATGGGCCATTTAGATCAATCAAGTGATGGTGGCATTATGAGCATTCTTAATGCAATGGAAAAGCCGCGCAAGATATTGATCCATATCAATAATACCAATCCTATTTTGAATGAAGATTCACCGCAACGTGCTACATTAAATAAAGCAGATATTGAGCTTGCATTTGATGGCATGGACATTGAACTGTAAGTCTAATATTAGTACGTAAAAGTAATATACGAAGGGTATTAAAATGTCAGAAAATACACCATGGACACGTGAAGAATTTGAGCAACAATTACGTGCCAAAGAAGAGTTTTATCATATTCGTCATCCTTTGCATGTAAAAATGCACTCAGGAGAGATGTCGAAAGAACAGATTCAAGGTTGGGTAGCAAACCGTTTTTACTATCAAACAGCTATTCCGGTAAAAGATGCAGCTATCATGGCTAATTGTCCTGAACGCGATGTTCGTAAACATTGGATACAACGTATTTTAGATCACGATGGTCATGAAGGTGATGTGGGTGGCATCGAAGCATGGTTGGCTTTAGGGGAATCAGTAGGCTTAACACGTGAAGAACTTTGGTCGGAAGAGCATGTCTTACCTGGAGTACGCTTTGCTGTTGATGCTTATATTAATTTTGCACGTAATGCACCATGGCAAGAGGCGGCTAGCTCATCGTTAACAGAAATGTTTGCGCCTAAGATCCATCAGTCTCGTTTAGATAACTGGCCGACAATGTACCCATGGATTGATGAAAAAGGTTATTCATATTTCCGTAAGCGTTTAACAGAAGCCCGCCGAGATGTTCAGCATGGTTTAGATATTACGCTAGATTACTACACAACACGTGCTGAACAAGAACGTGCACTTAGCATCTTACAGTTTAAAATAGATATACTTTGGACTCTGTGTGATGCCATGTGGATGGCTTATATTGAAAAACGTCCTCCATTTACGTTTGAGGTTGAATTATGAGTGAGCCAGTATTCACTGCCGAGAGTACTCCAATGTTAGCTTTGGGTTATCGGTTTCAGTGGGAGCCAGCCCAGAACTGTAATGTACTGTTATACCCGGAAGGCATGGTGAAGTTGAATGGTGCTGCCGGTGAAATATTGAAACGTATCAGTGAAAAGAAACAATCAGTAGCCGAGCTTATCTCTGAATTAAAAGAAGCCTTTGATGGGGCTGACTTAGATGATGACGTATATCAATTCCTAGAGGAGGCTTACAATAATGACTGGATCAGAGCAGAATAAACAAGCACCAGGCAGTATAGGTAGCTCGATCGGTAATGTTCGTGATCAAATACGCCAACCTTTATGGTTATTGGCTGAGTTAACTTATGCTTGTCCATTACAGTGTCCCTATTGCTCAAACCCAATGGATTTTGCAAAGGTTAAGAGCGAATTAAGCACCGAAGAATGGTTAGATGTTTTTCGCCAAGCACGTGCTATGGGCGCAACGCAATTGGGCCTTTCCGGTGGTGAACCACTGACTCGTCCAGACTTAGTTGAACTTATTTCTGAAGCAAGAAAAATGGGCTTTTATACTAACCTGATTACCTCAGGCATTGGTATGAATGCTGATAAGGTTGCTGAGTTTAAAGAAGCAGGACTTGATCATATTCAAGTCAGCTTTCAAGCGAGTACCGAAGATCTTAATAACTTGATAGCGGGTACTGACGCATTCCAACATAAAATTGAGATGGCTAGAGCTGTAAAAGCAAATGGTTATCCGATGGTATTGTGTTTCGTTACTCATCGCCAAAATATTGAGCAGATGGAGGATATTCTTGATCTAGCCGTTTCTTTAGAAGCTGATTATGTTGAGTTAGCCACTACTCAATATTATGGTTGGGCTATGCATAACCGTGATCAATTATTACCATTAAAAGAGCAGTTAGTTAAAGCGGAAGCTGTAGCGCACCGTTATCAGGAAGAGCAAAAAGGCAACATGAAAGTTTACTATGTTGTGCCTGACTATTACGAGGAACGTCCAAAAGCTTGTATGAATGGTTGGGGTAACGTATTCCTGACCGTTACACCTGATGGAACAGCATTGCCATGTCATGCTGCTCGTGAATTACCGGGTATGACCTTACCTAATGTCAGAGACTTATCGGTTAATGAAATCTGGAATGGTTCGGATGACTTTAATAAGTTCCGTGGCTTTGATTGGATGACAGAGCCTTGTCGCTCATGTGATGAAAAAGAAAAAGACTTTGGTGGCTGTCGTTGCCAAGCCTTTATGTTAACGGGCGATCCTGCAAATACAGATCCAGTATGTTCAAAGTCACCTCAGCGTCACTTAATTGATGAGGCACTGGAGCGCGGTCGTGCTGAATCAGAGAAGTCGGTGATTGACCAAAAACCGTTAGTATTCCGAAATCCTAAAAATTCAAAACTAATCAGTGGCCTCTAATTTAGCGATAAAAACCCAAGGCTTGACTAAGCAATATGGTCAGGCCTTGGCGGTGAATGGGCTCGACTTAGAGATTGCTGCAGGCCAGTTTTATGGCTTACTGGGTCCAAATGGAGCCGGAAAAAGTACAACGATTCATATGTTAACAACCATGACATCGGCTACTTCGGGTGATGCTTGGATTGATGGTCAAGCGATAGCGAATGATCCTGTGGCAATTAGAGCTGCAGTGGGCTTGGTATTTCAGGACTCAGCACTTGATCGCACTATGTCGATTGATGAGAACTTACAGTTTGCCGCGGCAATGTATAACTTAAATCCACAACAAGCAGATCAACGTATTGAAGAGTTATTGTCTGTGTTTGGTTTGCAGAAGCAGCGTCATAAAAAATTGTTAGCCTTATCTGGTGGGCAACGCCGTGCAGTTGATATTGCACGTGGCGTATTGCACAAACCTAAAGTTTTATTCTTAGATGAGCCAACTATCGGCTTAGATTTACCAAATCGCCGTGCTATTTGGCGGTTTGTTGAGCAACTACGCCGTGAAGAAGGCATGACTGTTTTTCTAACAACACACTATTTAGAAGAAGCAGCCGCCTGTGATCAGGTCGATTTTATTCAACAAGGTCAGTTACAACAGGGTGGCTCACCAAAAGAATTAACCGAGCAATTAGGTGCCTATATATTAGAAGTGGATACTGTAGAACCAGAAGTAATTAAAGAAAAATTATCTACAAAATTCGGTATGCCAATCCAAGAAGATCAACAATTAAGCTTCAAAATTGAAGCAAGTGATGTGGATTTTCAGCAATTACAGCAGTCATTAGGCGATGCGATAACAGCGATGCAGTGGCGTAAACCTAATCTTAATGATGTTTATTTATGGACGTTTTGCGCTCCACAACAAGGAGATGCATCATGAGTTGGCGCCCAGTTAAAGCGGTTGTTGGCCGTGAAATGAGTAAGCTGTTTAGACAGCGGGCACGATTGATTAGCTCAATGGTACGACCAATGATTTGGTTATTAGTCATTGGCTCTGGTGTCGGCAGTATGTTGCCAGGTCAACAACAGGAAGGTTACCTGACGTTTCTTGTGCCAGGTATTTTGGCAATGACTCTATTATTTGCTTCTTTATTGTCAGCATTAACCTTGGTTTATGACAAAGAGTTTGGTGTGATGCGAATGATGATGATTGCACCGATAGCTCATTATTGGATTGTTTTATCTAAACTTATCGCCGCGACATTGACGGCAATGGTGCAAGCTATCCTGTTATTAGTGCTGTTGCTTGTGTTGGGATTAGTGAGTGTGAAGATAGCTGCGAGCTTATTATTGCCAGCAGTATTAACGGCGATTTGTTGTGCTGCAATTGGCGGCTTGATAGCGGTATGGTCGAAAAGTATCGATAACTTCGCCGTCATTATGAACTTTTTTATCTTTCCAGTATTTTTCCTAAGCGGTGCTTTATATCCGGTAAGTCAATTACCTGAAATGTTTCGATATATTGTTTTGGTTAACCCATTTAGCTATGGTGTCGACTTGTTAAAGCATGCGGTGCCAAATGTAAGCACTGATTTTTCAATATTGACTGATATTGCTGTTTTAGTCAGCTTTTCTACGGTAGCTATTTTAATTGCCTGTTGGCGTTTTTCGCGTGAATCAGTACATGAGCCCTTATTTCATCGAGCGACAGGTAAACGTTAAGCAATCAGTGGCAACTGCCCAAACCTTTTTTTTCTAAATAACACTGATGATATTCTTCGGCAGGATAGAAAGTACTAACTGCAGTTATTTCCGTGACAATGGGGCTTCTGAATACCTGGCGGTTATCGAGTTGTTGTTTGGTTGCTTCAGCCAATTGTCGCTGTTGTTCATCATGATAAAAAACAGCTGAACGATACTGAGTACCAATATCTGGACCTTGTTGGTTTAAGGTTGTTGGATCATGCATCTGCCAGAAGTTGCTCAGCAAGTCTTCAACGCTGATGATACTTGGATTGAAGTGCAGTTCAATGGCCTCAGCATGACCAGAAGTTCCAGTGCAGACTTGCTTATAGTCTGGATTGCTTGTTTTTCCGCCAATATAGCCGACGCGCGTAGACTCAATTCCTGCTAAATTTTGGAAGTGTGCTTCAACGCCCCAAAAACAGCCAGCTGCTAAGGTGATGCTTGTCATTTTATTTATCCTTATATCTAATGAAGTTGCACCTATATAGGAAAACTTTTACCCTTACTAGTTCAGTAGCATCCCAAACCTAGGTTGAAGGACATTGAAATGACTGTAAATTTGCAACAAGCTCATTCTAATATGATTGAGCAACAAGTGCGACCAAGTGATGTGTTAAACCCACAAGTATTAACTGCTCTTAATAGTGTTAAACGAGAAGAGTTTGTTGATGGTGCATTGGCTGGATTAGCTTATGCTGATACGCAACTGCCGATTGGATTTGGTCAAGTTATGTTGTCACCAGTGCAAGAAGGACGTTTGTTGCAAGCACTCAATGTGCAGTCTAATGAAACAGTTTTGGAGTTAGGTACGGGGTCGGGTTATTTCACTGCCTTATTAGCCACGCTTGCCGATCATGTTTTTAGTGTGGAGTTAATTCCTGAATTATCAGCATCAGCCCAACAAGCGTTAACTAAAGCTGCAATTTCCAATGTGACTTTAAGTCTTGGTGATACAAGTCAGGCAATGGATATGACGGAACGTTTTGATGTCATTGTTGCTACAGCTGCTTTTGTAACGATACCTGATGATTATTTGCAAGCCTTACAAATCGGTGGCCGAATGTTGGCAGTAGTAGGCGAAGAGCCTGTAATGTCGGTACAAATAATCCATCGCATTAGTGAAAGAGAGTGGCAAACAGAAACCGTGTCCGAAACTGTTATACCAGCTATGATTAATGCTGAACCGAAAGCCGAATTTAATTTTTAATTAAGAGAATAATTGCATGAAACAAATGACCGCAGCCCAATTGCGTGATTATTTAGCAACAAATGAAGTGCCGACACTAATTGATGTTCGTGAAGCGCATGAGTTAGTTCATGGTATGTTGGAAGGCGCTATTCATATCCCAATGCAGACAGTGCCAGCTAAAATAGCTGACTTTGATCAACATAAGTCAAAAACGGTAGTATTGATTTGTCGTTCAGGCAAGCGTAGTGATCAAGTGGGCCAATATTTAGAGCAACTAGGTTTCAGTGATGTGATAAATTTGGTTGGCGGTATGAATGCTTGGGCCAGTGATATTGATACCAGCATGACGGTTTATTAAGGAATAAGTAATGAAACTCACACGGATTACTGCCGCCATAATGGTTTGGGCATGTTCAACTCCGGCTATGGCTGAAGACTTAATGCAAGTCTATGCCATGTCATTGAAAAGCGATCCACAACTTTTAGCTGAAGCAGCGTCACAACGTGCTATTTCTGAATTAGAAGTACAAGCGAAAGCACGTTTTCTACCTCAAGTAGACTTATCAGCAAATAATGGCTTAACGAATCAAGATACTTCATCCAGATCGTTTTCTGGTGACACTGACTACAACAGTCATGGCTATAATTTAAGTATCACTCAGCCGGTTTACCATAAAGAAAACTTTGTTCAACAAAGCCAAGCTGATATCGCTATTGAAAGTGCGAAAGCAAGCTACCAAGTTAAAGAGCAAGATTTAATTATTCGAGTGGCCGAAGATTATTTTGATTTACTTGGTCAACAAGCTGACTTATCTTTTGCTATTGCTGAGCGAGAAGCGATTGCCTTGCAGTTAGAGCAAACAAATCAACGCTTTGATGTAGGCATGGTGACGATTACAGATGTTGCTGAGTCACAAGCGGCTTATGATTTGGCTATTGCCTCGGTTATTGATGCTGAAAATGAAGTAGCAAACAGTAAAGAACGTTTACGTGAAACATCGGGTGCTTACGTTGGTACGCTTGCCGAGTTAAATGCAGAAAGCCCATTAGTCAGCCCTGAGCCACAAAATATTGATCAATGGACTGAGTTGGCTTTAGCTCAAAACCCAAACCTAGTTGTAGCTCGTAGTAATATTGAGAATGCACGCCAAGAAATTGCCTTGCAAAAAAGTGGTCATTATCCGAGTTTGGACTTAGTTGGCCAGAAAAACTATAACTCGCAAAGTGATACAACGACAGGCGGTGGCAGTAAAGTTCATCAAGATAGCATCAGCTTACAATTTAGCTTGCCGATCTACTCTGGCGGTAGTGTAACTTCTCGTTCACGTGCTGCTGGTCATCGTTTAGATCAAGCAATGCAAAATGAAGAGCAACAACTACGTTCAGTAAGCCGACAAACACGAGAAGCTTATAACGGTGTTATGTCAGGTATCAGTCGTGTAAAAGCGTTGAAACAAGCGGTTATTTCAAATGAAAAAGCATTGGAATCTACCGAAGCGGGATATGAAGTAGGCACTCGTACTACAGTTGATGTATTGATTGCACGCCAAGAACTGTTCAGTGCTCGTCGCGATTACTCTAACTCTCGTTATGATTACACTGTTAATGTATTACGACTTAAGCAAGCAGCAGGTACAGTGACCGAAGAGGACCTTGCACAGATCAATCAATGGCTAGGAGGCCAATCGTAAAATGTCAGAGAACCTTTTTATTACGCAGGCCGAGCAAAGCGCATTGATTATTGTTGATGTACAAGAACGTTTAGCTGCTGCAATGCCTGAGGGGGTGCGTGATAGAGTGGTGACACAGCTACAAGTTTTGTTGGTGGCTGCAAAAACATTATCGGTACCTGTTATTGTTACTGAGCAGTACCCAAAAGGTTTAGGTCATACTGATAAGAGACTAATACCTTATCTAGCCGAGACGACACCTGTGATTGTCAAAACTAGCTTTTCGAGTGCGAAAGCTGATGGTTTTTTAAGTTCACTCGAAACCCTACAACGTAAATCCATCATCTTAACGGGTATGGAAACGCATATTTGTATTTTACAGACAGCACTAGAATTGCAACAGCAAGGCTATCAAGTGTTTGTTGTCGAAGATGCTGTGAGCTCACGATCAAAATCAAACCAATATAATGCTTTGCAACGCTTGCGTCAGGCTGGAGTGATTATTACTACAGTTGAATCCGTTATTTTTGAGTGGTTAGCTGATGCTAGCCATCCAGAGTTTAAAAATTTAGCCAAGCTGATTGCTTAGGCCTTTTATTGGTGTGAACGCTGCCGTTTATTGGCAATACCAATCTTACTAACCTTGTTACTGGCTGTCGCTTGTTCATAGCTAGGTAAGCCTTTGAGTTTGGCTCGAGCATAATCTACTGCTAATAATGGTTTTAACTGATGGGCTTCGATATTAAAGTCATTGGTTAAAACAGTGTACAAAAGTTCAAACAAACGTTTTAGAGCTATTTTCCATGTGCTGCCAGTAAGTTGATATAAAGCATCAGATAGCTTCAAAAACCGTTCGAAAGGTTGCTCTGCCATTATCAATGGCAAAGTCTCAGCAAAGCGACCAGAGTTAGCAATCATATCCCAGAAGCGAGCAAAACGATTGATACGCTGCATTGAGGAGAATTCAATATCCTTGGTACTCAATATATTATATGGCGCTTCAGGGTTGAACCTGAGATCATAATTTTCATTATGGCGGTTCAGTGGCGCACCACGTAAACGTTTTAATATGCCCATTTGAATTTCTTGTGGCTTTAAAGCGACTAATTGATCGAAACTATGACCAAAATTTTCTAAGGTATCACCGGGTAAGCCAAAAATAAGATCGGTATGTAAATGTGCACCGGTATTTTCACGTAACCAACGGATATTGGCTTTAGATTTATCATTATTTTGTCTACGACTGATCCGGGTTTGAATTTCAGGATCAAAAGTTTGCACACCAATCTCAAATTGTAAGCTGTGCTCAGGGAAGCGTTGCAATACTTCCTTCAGTTTTTCAGGCAGGTTATCAGGCACTAACTCAAAATGTAGATAGAGATCATCGGTCATTCGAGCTAAAAAGAATTCTAAGATACTGACGGTGGTACTAATTTTGAGATTAAATGTTCGATCAATAAACTTAAAGTTCCGCACACCACGTTGCAGCAGCTTATCCATTTCAGTAAGAAAGTCATCAAGCGGGAATGCAGTAGATGTTTTATCTAATGCAGATAAACAAAACTCGCATTTAAATGGACAACCGCGAGATGCCTCAACGTAGATCAAACGGTTTTTAATATCGTCATCACTATAATATTGATAAGGAAGGATAACTTGATCTAACGGTAAGCTCTCACCTTCAATAAATTTCTGATTGGGTTTCTCGCCAGCTAACAGTTGCTGACATAACGTCGTAACGCTAACTTCACCCGGACCAGAAATAATATAATCAGCGATCTCAGTTAGAGCAGGACTATCAGGATTGTGACTGACCTCTGGCCCACCAAGAATAATTATAACTTCTGGTGCAATTTGTTTAAGCAGCGCTACTGTCTTACTAAGTTCAAGCACATTCCATATATAAACACTAAAGCCAATGATTTTAGGTTGCTGCAATAGAAGTTGTTCAACTATATTAATAGGCGATTCTTGAATCGTGAACTCGACAATGTTTGTAGAGGCTTGTAGAGCCCCCATATTTGCATAGATATACCTAAGTCCAAAGGCTGTATGCATATAACGGGCATTAAGAGTGCTGAGAATAATTGTTGTATCGGAAGTCATAGCGTCTATTTTAACAGTGGCACGATAAATTAATTGAACTAGATGACCTAAATATAATTTTTACACTGTTATGTAAGTCAGTTTAGTGATGCCGTTTGGTACTCACTAAGTTATAATAGCTGGACGCTGAAGTCGTAAATAGACAATTACAGCTTGAAAGAGCTCTGTCTATCGACGGTAGCAAAGCTATTTCTCAATATACTGATGTTTCCGTTATTCATAAAGTACCGTTAAAGTGCCTTTATATAACTGATTGAGATGTAGTGGTGACAATAAATTAGCTTTACGACCTAATAGTCGTTGACAGTCATGAAAAGGACTGTATAATTCTCGCTTCTTTGTTAGCAGGCTTGCTTGTTAATGATGTTATTTTCATCGAAAAAGCAGTTAATTGTTCGGTTGAAAATAAATAGAATTAAAGTTTGACAGTTTGGTGAGGAGCTGTATAATTCTCGCTTCTTTGTTGCAATGAACACGCAGCAAGCGCTCTTTAAAAATATGGTATCAAGTAATTTGTGTGGGTACTTACGTTGTTGGACTTTGCAAAAGATCAGACGTTAGTATTCACTGTAGTAATGCAGTAATGCATAGCGTCAACAAGAGTTCGTATCTTCTTTAATAGATACAAGAGTAATTAAACTGAAGAGTTTGATCATGGCTCAGATTGAACG
>Ga0209495_1000014_pt1 | contig 144279 bp, 142 predicted proteins | sample EN1Hudsemesocosm_FD_184629 | JGI IMG/M metagenome (GOLD analysis project Ga0209495, IMG submission 184629) | Methane-oxidizing microbial communities from mesocosms in the Hudson Canyon - EN1E Hudson Canyon (SPAdes) (version 2) | ecosystem: Environmental > Aquatic > Marine > Cold seeps | place...
ATGCAAGAAAATGAAAATAACTGGGTATCTGCAGCCGGTAACTATAACAACCAACGTTATAGCAAACTAGCTCAAATCAACAAAGATAATGTTGCTGATTTGAACATGCAATGGTCTTTCTCAACAGGTGTTTTACGTGGTCACGAAGGTAACTCTTTAGTTATCGACGGTACTATGTATGTGCACACTGCTTTCCCTAACATCGTTTTTGCTCTAGATTTGAACAACGACGGCGCTATCAAGTGGAAATACGAGCCTAAACAAAACTACGACGAAACTGTTCCAGTTATGTGTTGTGACACGGTTAACCGTGGTTTAGCTTACGGCGACGGCAAAATCTTTTTAGCTCAAGCTGATACAGTTTTAGTTGCTTTAGATATGGATACTGGTAAAGCAGTATGGTCTCACAAACGTGATGACGCTAAGCGTGGTGCTACAAGCACTGGTGCTGCACATGTATTTAAAGATAAAGTACTAGTTGGTATCTCTGGTGGTGAGTTCGGCGTACGTGGTTACGTTAAAGCTTACGCTTTAGATGGTAAAGAAGCGTGGACTGCTTACAGCACAGGTCCTGATGCTGAAATGCTTGTAGACCCTAAGAAAACAACTTCAATGTTGAAACCAGTTGGAAAAGATTCTTCTTTGAAAACTTGGCAGGGCGACCAGTGGAAAATCGGTGGTGGTACAACATGGGGTTGGTATTCTTACGATCCTGATGTAAACATGTTCTACTACGGTAACGGTAACCCATCTACTTGGAATCCAGTACAACGTCCTGGTGACAACAAATGGTCTATGTCTTTATTTGGTCGTGATTTAGATTCAGGTATGGCTAAATGGATCTACCAAATGACTCCATTCGATGAGTGGGATTACGATGGTATCAATGAAGTAATCTTACAAGATCAAAAAGTTAACGGCAAAATGCGTAAAACTGTCGTTCATTTCGATCGTAACGGTTTTGGTTACACATTAGATCGTATTTCAGGTGAGTTATTAGTTGCTGAAAAATATGATCCAGCGGTTAACTGGTCTAACGGCGTAAGCTTAAAAACTGGTTTACACGATCGTGTAGCTAAGTACTCAACTGCTAAAAACGGTGCAGACGTTAACACAACAGGTATTTGTCCTGCTGCGTTAGGTTCTAAAGATCAGCAACCTGCTGCATACTCTCCACGTACTGGTTTACATTATGTTCCAACAAACCACGTATGTATGGATTATGAACCGTTTGAAGTTGAATACACTTCAGGTCAACCATATGTTGGTGCAACATTGAACATGTTCCCAGCTCCAGGTGGTACACACTTAGGTAACTTCATCGCTTGGGATGCACGTGTTGGTAAGATCGTTTGGTCTAATCCAGAACGTTTCTCAGCTTGGGGTGGTGCTTTAGCAACTGCTTCTGACTTAGTGTTCTACGGAACATTAGAAGGTTACATCAAAGCGGTTGACGCTCAAACTGGTCGTGAATTATGGAGATTTAAAACAGCTTCAGGTATCATCGGCAACGTTAACACATACAAGCATGCAGGTAAGCAGTACATCTCTATCCTGTCTGGTGTAGGTGGTTGGGCTGGTATCGGTATGGCTATTCCTAGCTTAGAAAATGACTCAGATGGTCTTGGTGCGGTAGGTGCTTACAAAGCGCTATCTAGCTGGACTAACTTGGGTGGTATCTTAAGCGTATTTAGCCTATAAGACCAAAATGTATTAGTATTTTTTAATACATTACCAAAATAAAGAAGCCCGGCACTTAGTGTCGGGCTTTTTTTTTGTATGTATGGGGAACGTTTTTAAGTTAAAGTTGTTTATTAATTATTTGAATAGGATGAAGATCTAAATGATGACGCTATCACGAGTTTTCGCACCGTTAGTATTAAGCTGCTTACTGGGTACAGGAAGTGCCCAAGCAACAGAAATCAAACCGCTTCCAGGCCAAACAGCAGTAAGAGTTTGTGCAGATGGCTTTAACTTGCCATATTCAAACAAAAATCTTGAAGGCTTTGATAATAGAATCGCAGCGATTATTGGTGAAGAGTTGGGCTTACCTGTTGAATACACATGGTTTCCACAGCGAATAGGCTTTTCTCGTAATACCATTAAAAAAGTAGATCCGAAAACAGGCCGATTTTTATGTGATGTAGCGATGAGTGTACCAAATGAAAGAGGAATGTTATCTCCAACAACGTCTTATTTCAGCTCAATTGAAGCAATGGTCTATCGTTCGAATGATGGTTTCGAATTAAATCAAATAAGTGATGTTGCTAAAGTGAGTCAGGATCATAAAAAATTAGTCATTGGTCTGTTTGATCGCGGTGTTGCTACTGAAGGCTTATTAAATAATGGTTTAGCTGAGCAGATTAAATACTACCAATTCATGTCTGGTGATGCACAGGTTAATGCTGGTCGTTTGGTAGCAAGTGAACTTGCTGCAGGTACGATTGATGTGGCCTTCTTATGGGGACCCATTGCAGGCTATTATGCGAGCGTATCTGATGTTGATATGACAGTTGTACCATTAAATGAATTAAGTAAAGACTTTGTATTCAGCTTTGGTATGGGCGTAAGGCATCAAGATAAGAAATGGAAAGAAGTATTAAACCTTATTTTAGAAAAACGTAAGGATGATATTACTGCAATTCTAGCTGAGTACAACTTTCCGTCATTAGACGATGTGAAGCCTTCAAATAAGAAAAATAACGGGAATAAATAGTCTGTTAATTGAATCTTATACAGAGCAAACATTATTAACTAGATATTATTCAATGGTCGATTCAATAATAGAGGTTAGGTTAGTATTAATTTTTGATGCAAATTTGTTTTGACGAGGGAAGGGCGTATTTGTTTGCATTAGTTTGGTGCTGACAATTACGCCATTACTCTCTTCACGAACTGCTATATTGCAAGGCATATCATTAATTAGGTCAGGGTTTATGTCCATCATTTCTCTGGCATAGGTAATATTGCAAAAACTAGTTATCGTTGATAGTGGAAAGCCTGTTTCGCCTCGGTCGCGAACAGCTTGACCAATATGACTGCGATGGATGATTCTATAATTATGTTCAGCAATAGCAATGTCTAAGTTGAGTAAGGTATCTTCAAAGCTATACTCGCTTTGTTTTTGGTAGAGGCGATTTTCAACTAAATCACCGCAAGCAGTTACTTGTAGTGACAGTAAAATAGTTATGGTGAAGGTAGTGAATAACTGTTTGATACTCATAATTAGACTATACTTAACTGTGAAAAAAGTTAAGAGTAACATTAAATTTTAAAGAGGTATTTGCTCGTGTGGAAAATAGGTATAAAGCTGGTTTCAGCATGGTTGTTATTGGCTGTTTCAAGTAATGCTAGTGCAGTATCTGGCTTTTCAGAAATAAATAACGAGCTGTTCGATAAAGCTCACCTTAAAAATGTGTCTCAACCTGGCATTTTGCATTATCAATATAAGAAAGACAGTTTTATTGATGGTACACGTGAAGACACTATCGATATGGTTGTGACTAATCTTCGTAATACTGGACGAAAAGACACCAGCTTTGAGTTTTTTACCGGACCATATAAACGACCATATGAAGCTCGTAATAACCAGCAAGGCAACGGTGTATTTGTTTTATACCTAGAGTTTGATATTCATGAGTTAGACCGGCTGACAGGCGGTGAATGGGCGTATTTTCAACGAAAAATTCGTTGGGCATTAGCTAAAGGTGCTGATAAAAAAGAAATTGAGATTGATTATCAAGGACAAAAAGTAAAAGCATTACAGTATGTCATCCAACCATTCATAAATGATCCTAGAAAAGATCGTTATAACTTGTATGCAAACAAATATTATATTTTCACCATGTCGGAACAAATCCCGGGTGAGTTTTATCAATTAAGGACAATAGTTCCAGACGGTAAAACTTGGCAGGAAGGTGATGAAGTATTAACAGAAGAGGTTCTTACATTTGTTGGCTTTGAACCTAAGTAAACTGTAAGTATGATTTTTAAATAAAAAAAACGGGCTTTTAATGCCCGTTTTTTTGAGATTATTTAACGATACTCAAGCTTGGTTTGGACTTAGTTGAGCTATCAGGAGTGTCATCAGGAGTTGATTGTGGTGGTGGGGTATCTTCATCAGGGAAGAACATGCCTTCATTATTTTCTTTGCTGTAGATCGCTTGTACGGCAACGATAGGGATAAAAAGCTCCATGGATTTACCAGAGAACCGAGCTGAAAAGCTGATCCATTCGTTGTCAGTTAAAAAGTTTTTAACTGCATCAGGAGCTATATTCAAGACAATTTTACCGTCATGAATATATTCATTTGGAACTTGTACGCCATCAAAGCTAGCATCAACTAGTAAGTAGGGCGTTAGCTCGTTATCAATTAACCATTCGTAAATTGCACGAATTAAATAGGGCTTTTGCGATGTCATTTAACGCATGCCTCGCTCTAAATCACTCAAGCTGGCTTGGAAACCTTCTCTTGCAAAGATACGTTGAGCATAATCCTCAACAGCTTTAGCACTAGCGGGTAATTTTATATTTAACATAGGAAGCCGCCATAAGAGTGGAGCTAGACTACAATCTAATAGTGAAAATTCATCGCCCATGAAAAATTCTGACTGTTCAAACATCGGTGCTAATACAGTTAAATCTTCTTGAATGGTCTTTCTTGCTTTAGCTGGTTTTCCAGCTAGGAGTGATTGCCACAGAGAATACCAATCTTTATCTATGCGGTGCAGCATCAATCTCATTTTAGCTCGTTCAACTAGGTCAACGGGCAATAAAGAAGGGTGTGGAAAACGCTCATTAAAGTAGTTGATAATAATATTAGAATCAAATAAAACTAAGTCTCGCTCCATTAAGGTCGGGCTGGTTCCATAAGGATTAGATGCAGCAACATCTTCAGGCCATTGGCCATCAGTAACATCAACGATATTGGCATTGATATTTTTTTCATGGATGACGATTCTGGTACGGTGACTAAACGGACAGCTTGGATCTGAATATATTGTCAACATAGCACGTCGGCTATTACTACTCATATTGTGTAACTCCTGAGAGTACTAGGCATCACGGAATGATGAACTCACGGTTATTGTTGTGGCTAAAATAAATAAAGGGAGTCGCCTCCCTTTATTTATAAAATAATGCTTTTATTATAAAGTATTATTAATGAATATCTCTCCAAAATGCTTTTTTCATTGGGTAAGCAACTAGGAAAAATAGTACTAGATAAAGCAAAACCCACTTAGCAAGTGCGAGCCGTTGAATTTTTGATGGCTCACCTACATAGGCTAAGAAGTTAACTAAATCTTTGATCATCAGATTATATTCATGTGTCGATAGCTCGCCCTCAGTCGTTTTCGTCAAGCCATGCTCACTGTGATCATTGGTTAAGTAACCTTGTTGCTGCCATAAAACATGAGGCATACCAACATCTTTAAATACACTATTATTTGTGCCCATTGCTTTTGCTGAGTCTAAATAAAATGTACGCAGGTAGGTGTAGAGCCAATCAGTGCCTTTTGCACGTGCGATAACAGATAAATCTGGTGGTGTTACGCCAAACCATCTTTTTGCATCTTCAGCTCGCATAGCAACGGTCATGGTATCGCCGACTTTATCTGAGGCAAACATTAAACTGTCTACCACTTGTTTATCTGTTAAACCGAGATCTTTTGCCATACGGTTGTAACGCATATAAGCAGCGCCATGGCAGCTTAGGCAATAGTTTACAAAGGTTTTTGCGCCACGTTGGAGTGATGCTTTATCAGATAAGTCTACTTCTACCTTATCAAGGTGAACGCCACCCGATGCCGCAATGGCTTGTCCTGTGACGGTAACGATAAGACTCAAGAGTAATGTAAAAATTAACTTTTTCATTTGAATGTCACCCTTTCTGGCACTGGTTTATCTTTATCAGCCTTGGTGTAGAACGGCATAAAAATAAAGAAAGCAAAGTAAATCACCGAGAAAACTTGAGAAAGAAGGGTATACAGTTCAGTCACTCCTTGAGTTCCTAAATAACCCAAGGCAATGAAACTGATAATGAATAACACCAAGGCGAAGCGGAAATAAGGTCCGCGGTAGCGAATGGATTTGACGGGACTACGATCTAGCCATGGCAGCAAGAATAACAGAACAATCGAAAGTCCCATTGCTGCAACACCAGGGAAGGCCGAACCAGCAATGCTTGGTACTGCACGTAAAATTGCATAGAAAGGCGTGAAGTACCAAACTGGCGCTATATGTTCTGGAGTTTTAAATGGGTCAGCAGGAATAAAGTTCGCATACTCTATAAACCAGCCACCAAATTCAGGTGCATAGAATAAAATTAACGAAAAAATGAATAAAAACACTGTCACCCCGACAATATCTTTAACCGAGTAATAAGGGTGGAATGGAATACCATCTAGCGGAATACCGTTTTTATCCTTATGTTTCTTGATTTCGACACCATCTGGGTTATTAGAACCAACTTCATGTAAGGCAATAATATGGGCTACAACTAGGCCTAATAACACCAGTGGTACGGCGATAACATGGAAGGCAAAGAAGCGGTTTAAGGTGGCATCTGCGATAACAAAGTCACCACGAATCCACAGCGCAAGCTCAGAACCAATAAAGGGCACTTGGGCGAATAGTGAAATAATAACCTGTGCTCCCCAGTACGACATTTGGCCCCAAGGAAGTAAATAGCCCATAAATGCTTCGGCCATAAGAGCTAAATAAATCAACATGCCAAATATCCAGACTAATTCTCGTGGCTGCTTATAGGAGCCATAAATTAAGCCTCGGAACATGTGAAGATAGACAACCACAAAGAACGCTGACGCTCCAGTTGAGTGTAAATACCGAATTAACCAGCCCCATTCGACATCGCGCATGATGTACTCAACAGATGCAAAGGCAAGAGCTGTGTCAGGTTTATAATGCATCGTCAGGAATATGCCGGTGACGATTTGAAGCACAAGGACCAGTAAGGCCAGAGAGCCAAAGAAATACCAGAAGTTAAAGTTTTTTGGGGCGTAATATTCTGAAAGATGTTCTTTCCACATTTTAGTTGCTGGAAATCGATCATCAACCCAATTCATTAAGCTTGAAAACATTATGCGGCTCCTTTTGCATCTTCACCTATAAGGAGGCGGTTATCACCAAGGAAGAAGTGAGGAGGAACTTCAAGATTGATAGGTGCGGGAACATTTTTATGCACTCTACCAGCCAAATCAAATTTGGAACCATGGCACGGACATGAAAACCCACCTTTCCAATCTGCGCCAAGATCTTCTGGTGCAAGTTCAGGTCTGTATGTTGGCGAGCAACCTAGGTGAGTGCAAATACCAACCAAGACCATGATTTCTGCTTTGATCGAGCGGGTTTGGTTGACTGTATAGTCTGGCTGTTGACTGCTAGCAGAGCTTTCAGGGTCAAGTAAAATATCATCTTGTGTGGCGAGGTTGGCAATCGTTTCTGGAGAGCGTTTGATAATCCAAACAGGTTTTCCACGCCATTCAACCGTTATTTGCTGACCCGATTCAAGTTTACTAATATCTACTTCAACAGGTGCACCGGCAGCATAAGCTTTAGCACTTGGAAACATAGACGAAACGAAGGGTATCGCGACAGCAACGGTGCCTGCGCCCCCAACAACGACACTGGCAGCGGTAGTTAGAAACCGCCGTTTGTCATTATCAACATTGTTACTCATTTGATGGCAACTCCACAGCTTTCAATTGTAATAATATATCTCTCTCGACTCTCAGTGTATTTTTATAATTTTGTTTGAGAGCAACATCAAATACTAACATAGCTTGTATATTTATTGATCAAAAAAAGCCCGTATAACCATAAAGGTCATACGGGCTTTTTAGAGCGTTAAATAATTTAGTATTAAATTACTTAAGTGCTTTTTTTGTTTTTTTCATTAAACGCTTAGCTGCGCCTTTAGGTTTTGAAGCTACAATTGCTTCGAAGTTTGTAGGTTCACCTACGATGATAACGCCGCCCATGCCTGCACCCCAATGTGGTGTACATTTGTAGAAGTAAACACCTTCAACAGTTAATGCTGGAGTTGTGTAGTTCTCTCCCATTTTTGACATCCACTTTTCAGCGCCTTCTGGAATCATACCGTCGATAGTTTCGGTGATATGTCCATTCATATTTTCCCAAGAAACAGTGTCACCTATAGCAACTTTAACTACCATTGGTTTAAATGCAGTAACTTGTGCTGATACTACGTGATCGGCAGCCATAACTGCAGTAGTGAAAAATGCTGATGCTGCTAAAATTGCACCGATAAGTGATTTGCCTAGTTTCATGTGTATTTCCTCTCGTTTTTAAGTTATATGTCCAAGTTCGGAACTAGGTTTACATAATGAACCTGAACCAAACCTGAACAGCTTGCAGCGCCTCTTCCTGTGCACTTATGAAGAATGGCAGAAGCCGATTCAGCGCGACATAATAAGCCCTGACCTTGGTGAAAGTCCAAAGTTATTACGATTTATCGCTGTATTATTGGGTAATAACGCTTTGTAGTGCAGAACTTGCACCTTTTAGAGTAAAGCTAGTTTCGCCAGCGCTATCATCGGCAAGCGTAAACTTGAAGTGAATTTGTTGACCGTTACTGAGCTCATCGATCGTTCCTAAATGAGGTCGATTGCCTCCTTGCCAAATAGGGCATATGACACGTTCTGGTAAACGCTCGGCAATAATATGGTTGACGCTAAAGTCTCTGGCAGTAGAAATACTTTCATCGTTATCGACAATAATAGCCTCAATACCTTCATCTGCAGGTACGATGGTTGCGGTAAATCCACGTAATAATTGCACAGGTTTGTGCTGATCAATTTGAAATTCTGGTAATTGATTTTGCGATAGCTCATCGAAACTATAATCAGATAAGCTAAAATCCATCCATACCGTACCTTCGGATGTTTGAAAGATTGCAAGTTCAAAGCCATCACTATTTCTTACGGTTGCTGATTTGCTTAAGGTATTGGTTGCAGAGTGTTCAAAGGTTTCGATCTGCCAGTCTGCAAATGCACTAGTTGAAAATATGCTTATTAATAGATATGAGAAATATTTAAACATCGACTACGTTGCCTTGGTTTGTTGCAATGCCCACATGGTTGAATAGTGACCTTGCTGTTGCAGGAGTTGCTCATGGGAACCACGTTCGATTATTTGGCCGTGATCAAGTACCAGAATTGTATCGGCATTAACTATGGTTGATAAGCGGTGAGCGATAACCAAGGTCGTTTTATTAGTGCTAATAGATTGCAGTTCTTGGTTGATCGCCTTTTCAGCATGACTATCTAAAGCGGAGGTGGCTTCATCAAATATTAAAATTTGCGGATTTTTTAATAAGGTTCGAGCGATGGCTACCCGTTGTTTTTCACCGCCTGATAATTTTAAGCCCCGTTCACCGACTAAGGTATCGTAGCCATTAGGTAGTTTAGATATAAAGTCATGAATATGTGCTTGCTTAGCTGCAGCAATGACTGCTTGCCTATCTGCTGCTGGACTGCCATACAAAATATTGTGATAAATACTCTCATTGAATAGCACCGTATCTTGAGGAACTACGCCTATAGCTTGTCTTAAACTCTGTTGTTGAACATCTTTAATATCAACGCCATCAATTGTAATGTTGCCTGCTTGCGGATCGTAAAAGCGAAATAATAGCCTTACAAGCGATGACTTTCCTGATCCACTCGCACCTACAAAGGCGACTTTGCTACCGGCAGGGATAGAAAAGTTGATATCCTGTAAAATTTGTCGGTTTGAATCATAGTGAAAATTAACGTGATTAAATTGAATTTCACCTTGTTGAACCTGAAGTAGTGGCGCATTTGTCTTATCAAGGGTTTCTATCGGCTGATTTAATATGCTGAACATCCGCTCCATATCGGCTAAAGAATGACGGATTTCTCGGTAGACAAAACCTAAGAAGCCGAGCGGTAGGTAAAGTTGTAATAAAAAGGCATTAATGAGAACTAAGTCACCCAAGCTGAGACTACCGTCCATTACACCTTGTCCTGCAAGTAGCATTAAAATAGCGATGCCTATTGAGATGATGGCACCCTGCCCTACATTTAACACTGATAATGAGGTTTGATTTTGAATCGCTGACTGTTCCCAGCTGGCTAGCTTTTCATCATAGCGTTGCAATTCATAGTGTTCATTATTGAAATATTTAACGGTTTCGTAATTGAGTAAACTATCAATAGCTTGGTTATTTGCTTTTGATTCCGTCTCATTCATTACCCGCCGGAAGCGCATCCGCCACTCAGTAATGACTAAGGTATAAATGATGTAGAGCAAAATAGTACTGGTTGTGACAATGGCAAAGATATTGTCATATTGGGTCAGTAAGATGACGGTGACTAAAGCTATTTCAACTAGGGTGGGGACGATGTTGAAGATCATAAAGTTTAGTAAAAAACTAATGCCACGAGTACCGCGTTCAATATCACGAGATATGCCTCCCGTTTGACGCTGCAGGTGAAAACGCAATGAGAGTTTGTGTAAATGGGTAAAGATATTGCCGGCGATGCGACGTACTGAATTATGAATAACCTTAGCGAAGAGCGCATCTCGAAGTTCACTAAAAAGGCTGCTAGCAAAGCGTAATAAACCGTATGCCAGTAAGAATACGATGGGCAGATAGATTATTTCTTGTTGTTGTGGGTCGAGGGCATCGACTGCTGACTTTAAGGTCAGTGGAATACCGACGTTAGCAATTTTAGCCAAGGTTAGCAGTAGTAATGCTAGAGCAACGCGGCCTTTGAAATCCTGTAGATAAGGCAACAGACTTCGAATAGCTGTCCAGTCTTGATGATTATTCATAGACTGCAGTTTAGCTTAATAATTAATAGTGGGTAAAAGTGAGGTCGTCGCAGTAGAGATTTTTTAGGTATAATTGTTTGATTTATTAGTTGAATAATAGACTTTCGGTTATAGCAACAACTGCATAACTGTTATGTGAGGTAAGAAGTTAATGCCGTTATATGAATACCGCTGTGATGCTTGTGAACATGAGTTTGATGCATTGCAAAAAATGAGTGATGAGCCATTAAAGGACTGTCCAGAGTGTGAAAAGCCACAATTACGAAAGTTAGTGTCAGCGGCAGGCTTTCGATTGAAAGGCGATGGCTGGTATGAGACTGATTTTAAAAGTGGCAAAAAACGCAATATAGCTGAGAGTTCTTCAGATAAAAAGCCTAAACCGTCAGCCGCCACTACTTAGCTAAATAGGGACGACATGCGTAAATATCTAATTGCAGGATTGCTGGTATGGATGCCTTTAGGTATTACTTTTCTTGTTGTGCGTGCAATTGTTGGTTTTTTAGACAAGATTTTATTATGGCTACCGGCACATTATCAGCCTGAAAATGTTTTAGGCTTTAATATTCCAGGCCTTGGCGTGGTTCTAGCGGTTATCTTAGTTTTAGCAACGGGCATGATTGTGGCTAATTTGCTCGGTCGACGCATTGTTGCTGCATGGGAATCATTACTGTCACGCATTCCGCTGGTTCGCAGTTTATATGCGGGCATTAAGCAAATTATGGAGGCGGTGTTAGCTACCGATGCTAAGTCTTTCCGTAAAGTATTGCTTATTGAATACCCTAGAAAAGGGGTGTGGAGTTTAGCTTTTATGACCTCTGATGATTTAGGGGAAGTGCAAGCCAAAACAACAACGGATGTGATCAGTGTTTTTATACCGACGACACCTAACCCAACGTCAGGTTTTGTATTAATGGTGCCAGAAAGTGAAGTAGTCCACCTCTCTATGAGTGTGGAAGAAGGTTTAAAAATGATTATCTCGATGGGGGTAGTTGTGCCGAATTGGCAAAAAGAAAATTTACTCGGTCAGGGTAACGAACAATCATAATGAACCATCACTCGTTATATAATGAGTGATTTTATTTAAACATACATAAAAATATTGGAAAGAATTATGCGTAGCCATTATTGCGGCGATGTAAATGAAACATTAGCAGGTCAAACAGTAACAGTCTCAGGTTGGATGCATCGTCGTCGTGACCATGGTGGTGTGATTTTCATTGATTTACGTGATCGTGAAGGTCTCGTACAAGTTGTTTGTAATCCTGAAGATGCAGAAAGCTTTGCGGTTGCAGAACGTGTTCGTAGTGAATATGTATTGCAAATCGAAGGTGAAGTAAATTTACGTCCAGACGGTAGTGATAATTCAGACCTTAAAAGCGGTAAGATTGAAATCATCGCTAAGCGCCTTGAAATCCTAAATAGTTCTGAGACTCCACCATTCCCACTGACTGAACAAGCTGAAGTGAGTGAAGATGTGCGATTACGTCATCGTTATATCGATTTACGTCGTCCAGAAATGTTACAAAAACTACGTTTTCGTTCAAAGATTACACGTCAAATACGTAATTTCTTAGATGATAATGACTTTTTAGATATTGAAACACCTATCTTAACGAAAGCGACCCCAGAAGGTGCCCGAGACTACTTAGTTCCGAGCCGAACTCATGCTGGTGATTTCTTTGCTTTGCCGCAATCACCACAATTGTTTAAGCAATTATTGATGGTTGCGGGTATGGATCGTTATTACCAAGTTGTACGTTGTTTCCGTGATGAAGATTTACGTGCTGATCGCCAACCTGAGTTTACCCAAATAGACATTGAAACTTCTTTTGTGGAAGAAGAAGATTTGATGAATATGATGGAATCAATGATTCGTGATTTGTTTGCCAATGTATTGGAAGAATCATTGCCTAACCCATTCCCTCGCATGACTTATGCTGAAGCAATGGCACGTTACGGTAGTGATAAACCTGATTTACGCATTGCATTAGAGTTAGTTGAAGTCAGTGACTTGATGAAAGAAGTTGATTTCAAAGTGTTCTCTGCACCAGCCAATGACGAAAAAGGTCGTGTAGCCGCCTTACGAGTGCCTAATGGTGCAAGTTTAAGTCGTAAAGATATCGATGGATATACCAAGTTTGTGAGCATCTATGGTGCAAGAGGCTTAGCGTATATTAAAGTCAATGATATTGATGCTGGCCGTGAAGGTTTGCAGTCTCCTATCTTGAAGTTCCTACCTGATGACGTCGTTGCTGCGATTATGGAGCGTACCGAAGCTCAAACTGGCGATCTTGTTTTCTTTGGTGCCGATACAGCGAATATCGTTAATGAAGCATTAGGTGCGTTACGAGTGAAAGTGGGCCATGACTTAGGTTTGGTCGAACATGGCTGGCGCCCATTATGGGTTGTTGCGTTCCCAATGTTTGAGTGGGATGAAAAAGGTAACCGTTGGAATGCACTTCATCACCCATTCACTGCGCCACGTGAATCAGATATTGGTTTATTAGATACGGATCCTGGCAAATGCTTGTCACGTGCTTACGATATGGTATTAAACGGTACTGAGTTGGGCGGCGGTTCAATGCGTATCCATAAAGCAGATATACAATCAAAAGCATTTGAAATCTTAGGAATCAGTGAAGAAGAAGCAAATGATAAATTTGGTTTCTTATTAGAAGCATTGCAATATGGTTGCCCGCCACATGGCGGTTTAGCATTCGGTTTAGATCGCTTAGCGATGTTGATGACAGGATCTGCATCTATTCGTGATGTGATGGCATTCCCTAAAACTCAATCTGCGAGTTGTTTATTAACTGATGCGCCAAGTAATGTTAGCGAAGCCCAGTTGAAAGAGCTGAACATCCGCTTGCGTAAGATTCCAACAGTTGATGAGCCAACAAAAGCGACAGCCGAGGAAAAGTAAATGAGCGAACCATTAGTTCAGGCATCATGTAGTGAGCAGCGTTATCAAGTGACTTTAAATGATCTGCCCTTAAGTTGTCCTATGCCAGGAACTAGTGGTTGGGATGCTCATCCTCGAGTATTTTTAGATGTTGCAGCCAAAGGTGAAGTTGCGTGCCCCTATTGCGGTGCGGTGTATTTTCTTAGCGAAAATAACTAAATCAATGGTACATGTAGCCGTCGCAGTCATGGTCAATAATGACAGGGAAGTGTTATTGGCTTTGCGACAGCAGCATCAGCATCAAGGTGGTCTGTGGGAATTTCCTGGCGGTAAAGTAGAGCATGAGGAATCTGTTTTTGATGCCTTATGTAGAGAAATACGAGAAGAAGTTAATGTATCTATTTCTCAAGCAAGTCCGCTCACGACTGTTGCCCATGACTATGGTGATAAATCAGTATTATTAGATGTGTGGCTAGTAGAAAAATTTGATGGAACACCTATCGGACAGGAAGGCCAAGCAATTCGTTGGTGTCCAATTGATAATTTGCAGTTTGAAGTATTTCCAGCAGCAAATTTACCTATTATTTCAGCAATACAAGCAAACTATGCAGTTTAGCTGTTAGCTACAGTAAAAAAGGTTGATATTTTAATGAGTCTTGCAGAGTTAATTCCGCAGCAGTTACAAGCCAATATCGATAAGATTATTGAAGATGTAGAACCAAATCCGTGGTTAACCGATGCCGAAAAAGACAGTTATAGCGAAAAAATAAAAGCGCTATTAAAAGAGAAAAATGCGGTATTAATTGCTCATTATTATGTCGATGATGAGTTACAGGCTTTGGCTGAAAATACCGGTGGTTACGTTTCTGATTCGCTTGATATGGCTAATTTCGGCGCACGTAACGATGCTGAGACCTTAGTGGTTTGCGGTGTGCGCTTTATGGGCGAAACTGCGAAGATCCTCAGCCCTGAAAAGACCGTTATTATGCCGACGTTAGAGGCTGAGTGTTCCTTAGACCTAGGCTGTCCAATTGATGAGTTTAGCCAATTCTGTGATCAATATCCTGATCGTGAAGTGGTAGTTTATGCCAATACCAGTGTTGAGGTTAAAGCTCGAGCTGACTGGATTGTAACGTCAAGTAATGCCATTCAAATTATTGATAGCTTAATGGCACAAGGCAAGAAAATTGTTTGGGGGCCTGATCGTCACTTAGGCCAATACATTAAGAATAAAACCAACGCCGATATGATTTTGTGGCAGGGTAACTGTGTTGTTCATGATGAGTTCAAACTGTTTGAGTTAGAACAGTTGATGGATAAGTACCCACAAGCTGCTGTATTGGTACATCCAGAGTCACCTGAAGCGGTAATAGCCAAAGCAGACTTTGTAGGTTCTACTAAGCAGATTATAGCTGCTGGTAAAGCTTCAGAGGCTGATACTTTAATTATTGCAACGGATCATGGCTTGTTTTATAAAATGAGTCAGGAAGTACCTAATAAGCGGCTTATTCCTGCACCGACAGGTGGTAAAAGTGCAACTTGTAAGAGTTGTGCACACTGTCCGTGGATGGCTATGAATACGTTGGTTAATTTGTATGAAACACTACGAGATATGACCAATACTATTGAAGTTGATGAAAGTTTACGTCAACGGGCATTGCTGCCATTAAATAGAATGTTGGATTTTTCATACCAGCAAGGAATTTTAACTGCTGGTGATGCCTAATTAATTAGTGATACTCGGTAAAGTCGTGGTTGTCAGTAGCTGGCAAGTCTTCACCCTTGATAGAATGGTTTTCACTAGCCCAATCACCCAAATCAATTAGTTTGCAGCGTTCACTGCAAAATGGTTTCCATTGTTGATCTTGTTGCCAAGCAACAGCTTTGCCACATTGTGGGCAGTCTACAGTTGTAACCATGATCTGTTGCCTACATTACACAGCAGCTGAGATGAAAGTCGACATCATCACTAATTTGCTGCGGTCGTTGGGTGATATCAAACTGCATAAAGCGAACGGTAAAACGATGTTTGCCACCGCTTATTTCAGGATAATAGTTAGCTTGTTTAGGAAGTTTAACTCGGATGAGTTGCGTCGGTTGGCTGCTATCAAGGCTATGTTGATAAAAGCCGGTGTTGGCAGAAAAGTCTGTAAAGCCAGTGCTGCCGCGAATTAATTGCATGGTAAGTTTGATAGCTGATTTCACTGCTGAAAACTGCTCAGTCCATTCTAAAATTTGTTGGCGTCGGTCTGAATCGGACGTTTGCTGTAACCAATGATGGTAGGCAGGTAGGTCAAAGTCACAGGTACCGCCGGCAATGCTGGAGCGTTGGCGAATAGCGTACAGAAATTCATTGTCACGTAAGCTTTGGCCAATAGCTGATTTGATTAGATGTAGGGCGTCTAAGGTTTGATCTAATTCGCCAAGCAATTGATCTAATGCTGACTTATTAACACCAGGGGAGTTTTCCAGTGCAGATAAGTTAGTAATGAGTCGCTCTAATTCTTTAATTATTTCAGCTTTAAGATCACTACGTTCAAACACAGATAAGATGCTGAGTAGACCATCAATAGCATTACGATTATTGATTTCATCATTAGATGCTAAGGCATTTTCTACACGCGAAAATAAAAACTCGAGTCTGAGGAAAGTACGTATACGCTCATTGAGCGGTTGTTCGTAAATAATGTTGTCAGCCACAGCGCGTATAATTATATTAAATAGCTATTGTCAATAAAGTAGCTATTCTCCATGACTCTGACCTAGCTGGCAACCTATATGATAGCTTTAGCCATTTTAAGGTATTTTTTATGTAGTTCACTGACTAACTCTGCCAGTGGTTCAGTCACTTGATCATTGATAATAATGTCATCGGCGACTTGTTTTCTTTGTGTTGGTGAGCACTGACTATTAATGATCGCTTTGGCTTGTTCAGCAGTCACACCATCACGTGTGCAAACACGTTGCACCTGATTTTCGGTGGTAGTTTCGATAACTAATACGCGCTCAACGAGTGTTGTCATATTGGATTCAATTAATAATGGTACCGATAAAATACAATAGGTTGAGTCTATGTTGTTGCTCTGCTCCAAGAGTTGTTGGCGAATAGCGGGATGCAGAATGTGTTCTAACTGTTGCTTAGCCTGATCATTGGTAAAAATAAGCTCTCTTAGCTGGCCGCGATCCAGTTGGCCGTTGGCATGTAAAATTTTCGGCCCAAAGAGAGCTACTATTTGTTCTAAGCAAGTTTGACCTGGTTCAACGAGTTGACGAGCGATAATATCGGCATCAATTATAGTGATACCAAGCTCTGTAAAAAGTTGGCAAACCGTTGATTTTCCACTGGCAATACCCCCCGTAAGTCCAACTTTGAACATGTTATTAGCTAAGTCCAGACCAAGATAAATAGGCCTGATTAATTACATCACCCCAGATGAAAGCTATCCAGCCAGCGGCGGCGAGATAGGGGCCAAATGGAATTGGAATATCGCGATGTTGTTTACGCAAGACAATTAATGATATGCCAACAATCGCGCCAACAAGTGAGGACAGTAAAACAATAGTTGGTAGATAGCTCCATCCTATCCACGCTCCCAATGCTGCTAACAATTTAAAGTCGCCATAACCCATGCCTTCTTTGCCGGTGGCAAGTTTGAATGCATGAAAAACGAGCCATAAAGACAAATAACCTGCGATAGCACCAATAACACTAGACTGTAAGTCGGTATAAACTGCAAAAAGGTTAAAGAATATGCCGAGCCATAATAGCGGCAAGGTGATACTGTCAGGCAATAACTGATGGTCAACATCAATAAAGGTTAAAGCTATTAAAGCCCAGGTAAGTAGAAGTACACCAAAACAAGCCCAGCCGAAGCCAAAATAAATAGCTACTGTAGCTGACAAAATACCTGACAGTAACTCGATCAGTGGATAACGTTTAGATATAGGGGCTTTACACTGTTTGCACTTGCCGCCGAGAGCCAAATAACTAACAACGGGAATATTTTCGAGAGCACTGATTGCATGGCTACAGTTGGGGCAACGTGAGCGAGGTGCGCTTAAGGTAAATGGTTCTTGAACTTCGGGCTCTTTACCTGCAAGTTCATCACATTGGCACTGCCATTCTCGTTCCATCATTAAAGGTAGACGGTGAATGACTACATTTAGAAAACTGCCAACCAGTAAACCAAGTATTGTTACTAAAGTAATAAAAGCGGGGGATGACGATTGTAAAAACTCAATAAGAACCATATTTAGTTAGCCAAGGAAAAGTTAAGGTGAGCACGTGTGGGAGTGACAGTTGAAAATTGTATTCTGAGTTGATTCTGCTTCGTTGTACTACTAATTTTTAGTAGTACAACGAATAGGGATAGACTTGAAAAAGCAAAAGCTATACGACCGCACCAAGTTTGAAGATAGGCAGGTACATAGCAATTACTAAGGTACCGATTAAGCCACCTAATACCACCATGATCATGGGCTCCATTAATGCGGTCATATTATCAACAGCATCATCGACTTCGGCTTCATAAAAGTCAGCGACTTTAGCTAACATGGCATCTAATGAACCGGACTCTTCACCAATCGCAACCATTTGTACTACCATATTAGGGAATAAATCGGTATCGGCCATCGCTTTGTTTAGCTGCGTACCAGTAGATACATCATCACGCATCACCATCGTTGCTTCAGAAAATACAATGTTACCGGTTGCACCAGCCACTGAAACCATCGCTTCAACTAAAGGTACACCCGCTTTAAACATGGTAGAGAAGGTTCTGGAAAAACGAGCGATTGCACCTTTATATTGGACATCACCAATCACAGGAATTTTAAGCAATAAGCGATCAAAGAAATGCTGCACTTTGCGTGAGCGCTTTTTGGCTTGCATAATACCCATAACCACACCGATGATAGAACCAAAGATTAACCACCAATAATTCTGGAACACTTCAGAAATACGAATAACGGTTAATGTTAGGCCTGGTAGGTCAGCACCAAAGCCTTTAAATAAATCTTCAAATTGTGGAATTACAAAAATCATTAAAATAGCGGTCACCACAAACGCGACAACTAAAATCGAAATAGGATAAACCAACGCCTTTTTAATTTTTGCTTTTAATGCTTCTGTTTTTTCTTTGTAGGTAGCAATTTCATGCAATAAGGTTTCTAAGGTACCGGATTGCTCGCCAGCATTAACTAAGTTGACGAATAAATCATCAAAATGTAAAGGGAACTTGCCTAATGATTCAGCCAAGCTAGTACCTGATTCAACATCGGCTTTAATCGCTAAAATCATTTCCTGCATACTGGCATTTTCATGGCCCTCACCAATGATTTGCATCGACTGCATCAATGGCACACCGGCAGACATCATGGTTGCAAGCATACGACTGAAGACAGCGATATCAGCGGGAGTGATCGGCGGCTTTCTAGGAGCAAATAAATCTTTGGGTTTTTTCTTTACTTTTATTGGCGTAATACCTTGGCGACGTAAGTGAGCTTTGACTAAATTGACGCTTTCACCTGTTTGTTCACCTTTTACTTTTCGGCCATTTTTATTGGTGCCTTGCCAGATAAAGGTTGGTAGAACTTTTACTTTTTTAGCTTTGTTCGCTTGTGCCACGGATTACTCCTTGATAACACGGTTAACTTCTTCTAGGCTGGTAAGGCCTGCGGCTACTTTTTTAAGGCCAGAAGTGAGTAGATCAGCGATACCTTCTGAGGCCGCTTGGTCAGCTAGTTGGATAGCATTACCGCCATCCATAATAATACGGCCCATCGCGTCGGAAATAGGCATCACCTGGTAGATACCAACACGACCTTTATAACCTTCAGTACAGCTGTCACAGCCTACGGGTTTATAAACTGAAACGCCGTCATCAATTTGCTCTTGATTAAAGCCTTCATCAAGCAAGACATCTGCCGGTAAATCTTCTTCAATTTTGCAGTTATTACATAAACGTCGTGCTAAACGCTGGGCAATGATTAAACTTACTGCGGAGGCAATATTAAATGCTGGCACGCCCATGTTTGCTAAGCGGGTTAGGGTTTGAGGTGCATCATTGGTATGTAATGTAGAAAAAACCATATGACCTGTTTGCGCTGCTTTTATTGAAATTTCAGCTGTTTCTAAGTCTCGAATCTCACCGACCATGATGACATCAGGATCTTGACGAAGGAATGCCCGTAATGCTGATGAAAAGCTAAGTCCTACACCTGGGTTTACATTGACTTGGTTAATACCTGCTAAGCTGATTTCTGCAGGATCTTCGGCAGTGGATATATTGCGATCATCGGTATTAAGAATATTGAGAGCGGTGTATAAAGAAACTGTCTTACCACTACCGGTTGGTCCGGTGACCAATACCATGCCATAGGGCTTGTGCATTGTCTCCATAAATATTTTCTTTTGGTCTTCTTCGTAGCCCAGCGCATCGATGCCTAATTGAGCACTGGACGGGTCTAGAATACGTAATACAATTTTTTCGCCAAATAAAGTTGGGCAAGTATTGACACGAAAATCTATGGCTTTAGTTTTGGATAACTTCATCCGCATCCGACCATCTTGAGGGACACGGCGTTCAGCTATATTTAACCGAGATAAAACTTTTAACCGAGCTGAAATTCTGCCGGCTAAGGCAACAGGTGCTGTTTTACTTTCATGTAAAATACCGTCAATACGAGTACGAACACGGTATTTTTTCTCATAAGGTTCAAAGTGAATATCCGATGCACCGGCTTTGATCGCGCTGGTTAATATCCCGTTTATAAAACGAACAACGGGCGTGTCATCAATATTGGCATCACCACTATCATCTTTTTGCTCAGTTTCATCAGGGCCAAGATCAATATCATCTAATTCAGCATCGCCAAAATCATCTAATTGCTCATTGCTTTTATCTAATGCTTTTTCTATCGCGGTGGTGAGATGTAGCTCATCAACTAATAAAGGATATGTATTTAACCCCGTATTAAATTGAAATTCATCTAGCGCTTGCAGGTTTGTTGGATCTGAAACTGCAACGTAAAGACGTTTGCCGCGCTTATATAATGGCAAGGCATTATGTTGGCGAATTAACTTTTCTTGTATGAGGTCAGTTGCGGCTAACTCCATATCCATAGCATTGATATCAAATAGCGGTACACCGAACTCTTGAGCAGCAACGGCAGCAAGGTCGCCACTGGCTAAAATTTTATTATTAACTAAGTAGCTGACAAAGGCTTGTTTGGACTCTTTTGCGGCAGATTGGGCTGTTTGCGCATTCTCTTCATTTAACAACCCATCGCTAACGAGGCGCCGAGCAAGACCACTGAGTCTTATAGATGTTGCCGTATTTGCCATGATGAGTATGAGATTCCTTATCTACTAATTTACCTTTATAAAGACTAATCTTATGTAAGTTGAGGAATAAATTCTAGTTCTGTCGATGAGACGGGTACTATTATTACCGTATATACTGCTCACCAATAATTATATGGGGACATTTAGAGTGAAAAAAATGACACGATATAAACGATTAATTTTAGTGTTGTGCGCAATGACGGTATTGACTGCTTGTGGACAAAAAGGCGACTTATATTTGCCAGAAGGCAAAGCACTTATAGCTTGGATGGGTTAGACACAGAGTATGAATTTTTTTGAATACAAAGCAGAACAACTTTTTGCTGAAAATGTTGCAGTGACTGATATTGCGACTCAATATGGAACACCGACCTATATTTATTCGCGCGCCGCTTTAGAGCAACATTGGCAAGCGTTTGACACTGCTTTTTCAGGCCAGCAACATTTAGTTTGTTATGCGGTAAAAGCCAACTCGAACCTAGCGGTGTTAAATGTTTTAGCAAAATTAGGATCTGGCTTTGATATCGTTTCAGCTGGCGAATTGGCCCGAGTTATTGCCGCTGGCGGCCGAGCAGATCGCACCGTTTTTTCGGGTGTAGGTAAAACAGTTGCGGAAATTCGCTATGCCTTGGAGCAGAAAATCCGTTGTTTTAATGTTGAGTCTATTCCTGAACTAAGTCGTATTAATGACGTTGCAGCCGACATGGGTGTGGTTGCCCCTATTTCTATTAGAGTAAACCCTGATGTTGATGCGCAAACTCATCCGTATATTTCAACGGGACTAAAAGAAAATAAGTTTGGTATTACGATTGATGATGCTGAAACGGTTTATGCGCAAGCTCAGGCGATGACAAATTTAGATGTGGTGGGTATTGATTGCCACATTGGTTCGCAATTAACGACCGTAACGCCATTTGTAGATGCGTTGAAACGAGTATTGGTGCTTATCGACAAACTTACTGAGCAAGGCATTAAATTGTCGCATTTGGATATCGGCGGTGGTTTAGGCATTACTTATCAAGATGAAACACCGCCTACTCCGGCAGAATATGCTACTGCATTAAGAGAGTTACTCGTTGGTCGTGATTTAGAAATTCTATTAGAGCCTGGCCGGGCAATTGCTGGTAATGCTGGTATTTTGGTCACCAAAGTAGAGTTTATTAAACCGACTGAAGATAGAAATTTTGCCATTGTTGATGCGGCAATGAATGACTTATTGCGTCCCGCGTTATATCAATCTTGGCAAGAGATTCAGCCGGTGATTAATAATGAATCTAGTGCATCTGCAAGTTATGACATTGTTGGTCCTATTTGTGAAACAGGTGATTTCTTGGGTAAAGATCGTGATTTGGCGATAGAGCAAGGTGATTTATTAGCCATTCGTTCTGCTGGCGCTTATGGCTTTACCATGAGTTCAAACTATAATTCGCGACCTCGTGTTGCTGAAATTATGGTTGATGATAAACAAGTTCATTTAGTTCGTGAGCGAGAAACAGTGGAATCTTTGTTCGCTGGCGAACACGTATTACCGGCATAATTATCTGATGTTGAAATTTACAAAAATGCATGGCCTTGGCAATGACTTCATTGTTATTGATGCCATCAATCAACAAGTGGACCTAAGCGTCGAACAGATCCAGTTTTTAGCCGACCGTCAGTTTGGTATTGGCTGTGATCAGCTCTTATTAGTTGAAGCGAGCGCCGCTGCTGACGTGGATTTTCGTTACCGCATCTTTAATGCAGATGGCAGTGAAGTCGAACAATGTGGCAATGGTGCACGTTGTTTTGCTCGGTTTGTACGTGATAAAGGCATGACCGATAAAGATACGATTGCGGTGGAAACGGCATCGGGTGTTATTTATCCAAGCTTACAAGCTGATAATAATGTCAAAGTAGATATGGGCTTACCTCGCTTTGTACCGAGTGATATTCCATTTACGAGTCAGCAGCAGGCGATAAGCTATCCATTAGCTGTGTCGGACGATGAGGTTGTTGAAATTGGTGCCGTTTCTATGGGTAATCCACATGCCGTGCTGTTAGTTGAGAATGCTGAACAAGCTGACGTGGAACGACTTGGCCCAATCATAGAAAGCCATCCGCAGTTTCCTGAAAGGGTCAATGCCGGTTTTATGCAGGTTATCAGCCCTGAGCAGATTGCTTTGCGGGTATATGAGCGTGGCTCAGGTGAAACAAAAGCTTGCGGTACTGGAGCTTGTGCGGCTGTAGTTAGTGGTATTCAGCGAGGTCTTTTAGCCAGAACGGTTAAAGTTAAACTTGCTGGTGGTGAATTAGTTATAAAATGGTCTGATAATGAGTCATCGGTATTGATGACCGGACCAGCAACACATGTATTTGATGGAGAGATTTCGTGGGCGACGATACGCAGTCATTAACAGTTGAGCAAGTTACGCATTATTTGAATGAGAATAGCGACTTTTTTGAGAGTAATCCTGAAGTATTAGAAGGACTTCACTTACACCCATCACCAGAAGGTACTATTTCGTTGGCTCAACGCCAAACACAACGTTTGCATGCAAAAACGAAGAAGCTGAATGATCAGCTACACGCTTTAATTGATAATGCGCAGGCTAATTCTGAGTTACAAGAACGAATTCATAACTTATGTTTACGTTTGATGGACGCAACAGATGTGGCTAGTTTGCTGACCTTACTGGTGACTGAATTAAAGCAGGAATTTGAAGCAGATGAAGTTTCATTACGTTTATTCCAGTCTGGCGACAAGGCAACTAAATTACCTGAATTTGACGGTAACATTAGCCAGTTACATGTCGACGATAAAAGCTTGAAAGTATTTGACTCAATTATCTCTAAACAAGAGCCAGTCTGTGGTCGCTTAACTAAAGCACAAAAAAAACTGTTATTTGCTGAGCAAGCCACAACAGTTGAATCTATTGCCTGTGTGCCTCTAGGCCATGAACCGTGTGCTGGAGTGTTAGCTATCGGCAGTTATGATGCTAACCGCTTTCATTCAGATATGGGCACCGTGTATTTGTCCTTCTTAGGCGATGTATTAATGCGACTATTACGTCAGTACTGTCATCCTGCTGATGGCAAATGAGTTACAGCAAGAAATAGATTTATTCCTGCAATATTTAATGCAGGAAAAACGCTTGTCGACTCATACGGTGAGTAGTTACCGCCGTGACTTAACTCAGCTAGAACTGTTTTGTCAGCAGCAAAACCTTATTGATTGGCCATCAATAAAAGCAAAACATATTCGCCAGTTTATATCGCAATTACATCGGCAAGGCTTAGCGGGCCGTTCTATTCAACGTTGTTTATCAGCAATCCGTAGTTTGTACCGATTTTTGATTCGTGAAGGGCTAACGGATATTAACCCGGCGCAAGCAGTCCAAGCGCCGAAAACAGAAAAACGTCTGCCTGCAACCTTAGATGTTGATCAAATGAATAGCCTGCTTGAGCAGACTCAACAAGACACCATGATTGCCTGCCGTGATCGGGCGATGATGGAGTTGTTTTACTCGTCTGGTTTACGTTTAGCTGAATTGGCTGGTTTAGACTTGCGTGATATTGATTTTGGTGACCAGTTAGTCTACGTTACCGGTAAGGGCAACAAGTCGCGGGTAGTACCGGTAGGCCAAAAAGCCATTCAAGCGTTGCAAGTTTGGTTAAAAAAACGCGATGAACTTGGTTTTTTTGAACAAATGGCAGTCTTCATTACCCAGCAAGGGCGTCGCCTTGGTGTTCGTTCCATTCAAAAACGGTTAAGTCACTGGGGTAAGCAGCAGGGGATTTCAGAGCAAGTACATCCGCATCGTTTACGTCATGCTTTTGCTTCTCATATGTTAGAAGCCAGTGGTGATTTAAGAGCCGTTCAGGAACTTTTAGGTCATGCAGATATCTCAACTACACAAATTTATACTCACGTTGATTTTCAGCATTTAGCGTCGGTATATGACAGTGCCCATCCTCGAGCACGGAAAAAGTAATGCGAATATTTCTTTTCTGTAAAAATACTGTCATTCTATAACTAATATTATTAGGACATAGTGTCTATGAAAGTATTGTTAGCCGAAGACTCACGCTCTAATCAGATGTTGATTAGCGCCTACATCGAGGATTTCGGTCACCAAGTCAACATCGTTGAGGATGGTCAAGCTGCTGTTGATGCTTTTAAGCAAGACAGGCCTGACCTGATCTTAATGGATGTTTCCATGCCTGTTCTAGATGGCATAGAGGCGGCAAGAAAAATTCGGGTCTTGTGTGAAGATAACCATGATTGGATTCCGATCATCTTTTTAAGTGGCTTAACTGATTCAGAAGATATCGCTCGTGGTATAGATGCGGGCGGTGATGATTATTTATCGAAGCCAATTGATGCGATAGTGTTAAATGCAAAACTAAAGGCTATGGCACGAATTTCTGATATGCGTCATGAGTTAGATGAAGCCAATCGAAAATTAACTTTAATGTCGTTAAAAGATGGTCTAACAGGCTTATACAACCGTCGTCACTTTGATGAGGTGATGGAAAAAGAACTAAAAATCGCCCGACGTATTAAGACGCCTGTGGGCTTGATTATGTGCGATATTGATTATTTCAAACTTTATAATGATCATTATGGCCATCAAGGTGGTGATGATTGTTTAAAAGCCATAGCTGAGGTATTAAAAAATACGGTTAAACGACCGGGGGATTTAGTCGCTCGTTATGGTGGTGAAGAGTTTGTTATCGTATTGCCAGAAACCGATTTAGAAGGCGTCGCAAAAGTTGCTGAACTGGTTCGTACTGCAGTAGAAAATTTAAAACTACCCCATGAAAAGTCCGTGGTATCTGATTTTGTTACTTTAAGTCTAGGCATCGCTACGATGGCTGAGGGGGGAGCAGACTTGGGTGAAGAGATTCATTATTTGATTGAATCAGCCGACCAAGGACTTTACCAAGCGAAAGAGCAAGGCCGTAACCAAGTCTGTGCCGTGTGCGTTACTAAGTAACCAGCGCAACGACCCTATAAAAATAAGGCCGCTTTAGCTAAAGGGTCGTTAATGCGCCTGTTCCCAGTTAATACCGGTATCAATACCTACTTCTAATGGCACATCAAGCGCTGCCGCATTGACCATTAGTCGTTCGATCATTGCTGTTGCCGATTCTAGTTGTGAACTAGGCACTTCAAATACCAATTCATCATGCACCTGCATAATCATACGAATATCAGAGTTAGTCGCGGTTAACTCTGCAGCAATATCAATCATTGCCCGTTTGATAATATCAGCGGCAGTACCTTGCATCGGCGCATTGATAGCAGTACGTTCAGCATATTGACGACGCATACCATTGCTCGCGTTAATTTCAGGAAGGTAGAGGCGACGGCCAAATAAGGTTTCAACATAACCATCTAACTTAGCTTGATCTCGAGTGCTATCCATATAGTTTTTAACACCGGGGTAGCGTTCAAAGTAGGTCGCCATATAATCAGCTGCTTGGTGACGCTCGATACCTAACTGTTTTGATAAGCCATGAGCTGACATGCCATAAATCAAACCAAAGTTAATCGCTTTCGCACTACGACGTTGCTCGGTGCTGACATCTTCTAATGCGACATCAAAGATTTCAGCAGCAGTATGACGATGGATATCTTCACCTGCTGCAAACGCACGTAATAAGCCTGGATCTTGAGATAAATGAGCCATGATGCGTAACTCGATTTGTGAGTAATCGGCTGCCAGTAAGATAGTGTCATCTGGTGCAACAAAGGCTTCACGAATACGGCGACCTTCGGCACTACGAATAGGAATATTTTGCAGGTTTGGATCGGATGATGACAATCTACCGGTTGCAGTGACAGCTTGATGGTAGGAAGTGTGAACTCTGCCAGTAGAACGATTCACCTGTTCAGGTAAGCGATCAGTATAAGTAGATTTAAGCTTACTCAAACTACGGTAGTTCATGATGATTTGTGGCAATTCATAGCCATCATCAGCGAGTTCTTGTAAAACGCCTTCTGCGGTTGAAGGTTGGCCTTTTGGTGTTTTCTTTAATATAGGCAATTCAAGCTTATCGTATAAAACGACTTGTAATTGTTTAGGGGAGCCTAAGTTAAACTCCTCGCCAGCAACCGACCAAGCTTGCTGCTCTAACTGATCAATTTGCATTCCTAGTTGATCGCTTTGTTGCTGCAACATCCAAATATCAATATTAACGCCATTACGTTCTAGTTTATTAATAACAGGCAATAGCGGCATTTCCAATTGCTCATATACTTCTACTAGAGCTGGAATAGCTTGAAGTTGCGGCCATAAGGTTTGATGCAGTTGCAAGGTAATATCTGCATCTTCAGCGGCATAAGGACCGGCTTGTTCTAGGCCGATCTGGTTGAAAGTAAGCTGTTTCTTACCTTTGCCTGCAATATCTTCAAAGTGAATGGTACTGCGATCTAAATACTTGTCAGCCAATGAGTCCATATCATGACGTGTCGCGGTACTGTCTAATACATAAGACTGCAACATCGTATCGTGTTGAATGCCTTGCAAGTCGATATCATGATTGAGCAAAATATGACGATCATATTTTAAGTTTTGACCGACTTTATATTGTCTTGGATCTTCGAGTAGTGGTTTAAACAAAGCCAAAACCGTATCAATATTTAGCTGCTCAGGCGCACCAGCGTAATCATGTGTCAAAGGCAGGTAGGCTGCTTCACCGGCTTTAACAGCAAAAGACAAACCGACAATACGGGCATCTAAATAATTCAGGCTAGTGGTTTCAGTATCAAAGGCAAATAGCTCTGCTTGCTGTAATTGCTGTAACCAGTGTTGTAAGCGATCTTCAGTCAAAATCGTTTCATAGTTAGCTTCAACCTTGTCAGGTATTGCCACGGCATCAGATGTAATAGCAGTTGTGTCTTGTGGAGCTGAAGAAAGTTCAGCTATCCAACCGCGAAACTCCATTCGTTTAAATAGCTCAGCCAGCTCTTCGTTATTTTGTGGATTGTTCACCAGATCAGTTATGCCGACATCTAATTCAACATCACATTTGATTGTGGCGAGCAGGTAACTCAACTCAGCTAACTCTTTATTGTCAGCGAGTTTTTCAGGCATTTTCTTGGCGCCACGAAAATCTAAAGTGCGAACCGCTTCTAAATCACTATAGATCGATTCAATACTGCCCAGATTTTGTAATAAGGCTAAAGCTGTTTTCTCACCCACGCCCGGTACGCCCGGAATGTTATCCACTTTGTCGCCCATCAAGGCTAAAAAGTCGATGATAAGTTCAGGAGGCAAGCCAAACTTCTCTTTAACCCCTTCAATATCCATTACGGTTTCAGTCATGGTATTAACCAGCGTGACATGCTGATTAACCAGTTGAGCCATATCTTTGTCACCGGTACTAACAACAATGTCCATGCCTGCTTCGGTTGCTTGTCGTGCAAAGGTGCCGATTACGTCATCGGCTTCAACGCCTTCAATAGCTAATAACGGAAAACCCATTGCTCGAACAATGTCGTGAACAGGTTGAATTTGTGCGCGTAAGTCATCCGGCATCGGTGGCCGCTGCGCTTTATATTCAGGATAAATATCATCACGAAAGGTTTTGCCCTTAGCATCAAAAATAACGGCAATATTACTGTTGGGATAATCTTTTTTGAGGCGACGTAACATCGCTGTAACGCCTCGTACTGCGCCAGTCGGCTCACCAGCAGCATTATGCAGGTCAGCTTTAAACATGGCGTGAAAGGCGCGATAAAGATAAGAAGAACCGTCAACGAGTATTAAAGGGGCAGATTGAGTCATAGTTAATCGATATTTATGTGAGATTGAGTAATAGATTTGCTTTTATCATCGCAGCGGAAATGCTATCTTTATCCGAACTTAAATGGAGCAAAAATTATGTTTAATAAGTCCGCTATTGTATGCGTAGTTGCGTTATTAGTGTCAGTTAATGTTTGGGCTGCTGATACAACCTTGGAAAAACCACCTATCATTCCTGCACCTTTAGCGGACGGTGAAAGCATTGAGCCTGAAATCAATATCATTCAAAAAGACGATCGTACTATCGAAGAATATCGTGTTAATGGTCAGCTTTACATGATTAAAGTGACGCCAAAAATCGGTCATCCTTACTACTTTATGGATACGGATGGTAATGGTTCTTTGGAATCAACCCAACACGATTTAGATGGCATGATAGTGCCGAATTGGATCTTGCTAGAGTGGTAATCACTTACTAATTTTGAGTTTTTAAATGTCGGTATATACAGAAGTCGAGCGCGACCAATTGGTGGCGTTTTTGGATGACTATGCAATGGGTGAATTGGTGTCGTATGAAGGCATCAGTGATGGTATTGAAAATACCAATTATTTTGTCACTACAGATCAAGGTCAATTTGTTCTCACCTTGTTTGAGCAGCATGAATTTGGCGAGTTAGCTTATTTTCTTGATGTGATGACCTTTTTTTATAAGCAAGGTATTCCTTCGGCTCACCCTGCGGCAGATAAAAATGGTCACTACCTGAAAAAACTCTGCGGTAAACCTGCTGCTTTAGTTTTAAGACTGTCAGGTCGTGGCATTAATACGGTTACCTCACTAGAACAATGTACCGCTATCGGTGATATTTTAGGCAAGATGCATGTTGCTGGCCAACAGTTTCAATCTCGCCGACCAACTGCCCGCGGCCCCGAATGGCGCTTGCAGATTGCAGAAACGGTTCTGCCGTTATTAGATGCTGAATCAGCCACTGTATTAAAAAGCGAACTCGCCTTTCAAGCGGGTTACAAAGCTTTGGCGTTGCCTGAAGGTGTTACCCATTCAGATTTATTCCGTGACAATGCCTTGTTTGATGGTGATGAGCTAAAAGGCATCATTGATTTCTACTATGCCTGTGATGAATATCTGCTGTATGACTTAGCGGTGATGGTTAATGATTGGTGTGTGAACGAGCAAGGTTTAATCGATCAAACACGTTATCAAACCTTATTGGCTGCTTATCAACAACAACGGCCGTTGATTGAGGTGGAACTAGCAAGCTGGAATCTAGTCTTACGTGCTGCAGCCTTACGTTTCTGGCTGTCACGCCTGCAAGATAAATTGTTCCCACGTGAAGGCGAGCTCACCCAAATCAAAGATCCAGATGCTTTCTTGAAAATATTATTACAGCACCGAGATAGTCCCTTAAGTTAATTTATGCAAGGTTGGAATGCTGCAGACGTGGACAAAGAATACTAGTCATGAAAGTACTCATTATTAAACTAACCTCAATGGGCGACTTAATGCATGCTTTGCCGGCATTAACAGATGCCGCTAGTATCTATCCTGATATCGAGTTTGACTGGGTGGTTGATCAAACGTTTGCAGAAGTTCCGTTATGGCACCCCAATGTTAAACGTGTGATTAAAACGGCTCATCGTCAATGGCGCAAACAACCGATTACAGCCTATCGTGATGGTCGACTCAAACAGTTTTATCGTGATCTCAATGCTCAGCAATATGATGTGGTCATTGATATGCAAAGCAATATCAAAAGTGCGGTGGTGTCTTGGTTACATAAAGGCGATGTACATGGTTTGGATAAACATTGCTGCCGAGAAAAGCCGGCTCATTGGGCATACAAATATCAGCATCACGTCGAACTAAAACAACATTCGATCGAAAAGCTGCGTCAATTAATGGCGGAAGCGCTGCAATATAAAAAGCCAACCTCACCCGCTAATTACGGTGTTGATTTGGCTCAATATGAATTGCCAGCTTTAGATATCGACTTATCGGATAAATACCTATTATTTGTTCATAATGCCAGCAAAGACAATAAACAATGGCCGATAGGACAATGGCGAGAGTTGGTGGCCATCGCAGTAGAAGCGGGCTATTCAGTATTGCTGCCATGTGGAAGTGATGATGAGTATCAGCGTGCTCAACGAATTGCAAAAGTGAGCGAGCAAGCATTCGCATTGCCGCGAGTCTCCTTAAATGCCATGGCAGCACTCACACATCATGCTCAAGGCGCAGTCAGTAACGATACAGGCCTAGCTCATCTGGTGGCTGTTGCCGACAAGCCGGGCATCACCTTATATGGGCCAACTGACCCTAAACTGATTGGTACTTATGGTGATAAGCAAGAGCATATTGTCAGTGAATATGATGGTCAGCCGTGTTACCGAGGCAACTGTCTTCACCACGATGATAAACAACAAACTGACTCAGTCTGCATGGAAAACATTAATGCACAATATGTCTGGAATAGACTCGAACATAATTTAGCAGCACAATAACGCTATCACTACTTTGAACAGTAGTCACAAAACAAAAAGAAGGCTTATGAAACACGAATTCCCACAATTTCATGGTGCACAAGTATTAGTGATTGGCGATTTAATGCTGGATAGCTTTTATCACGGCAAAGCTAGTCGTATTTCTCCTGAAGCTCCCGTTCCAGTGGTTAATGTGGAACGCATGGAAGATGTACCGGGCGGCGCAGCTAATGTGGCGATGAACATTGCGTCTTTAGGTGCAACCTGTCGAATTGGTGGTATCACTGGCCAAGATCGTGCAGCAAATACCTTAAAAACACGTTTAAACTCGGTCGGTGTTGATTGTGCTTTTCATCAAACGCCCGACAATGACACCATCGTAAAACAACGGGTGATCAGTAATAACCAACAATTATTACGTATGGATTTTGAACAACGTTTTGCTGACAACGAATGGCAAAATATGACTACTTTGATTGAACCCATGATGGCTGAAACATCAGTCATGGTGTTATCCGACTACAACAAAGGCACCTTGGTTGATCCGCAACACTGGATCGAACTAGCCAAACAACACAAAGTACCGGTATTGGTTGATCCAAAAGGTTCAGACTTTAGAAAATATAATGGTGCTGATTTAATCACGCCAAATATGTCTGAGTTTGAAGCTATCGTCGGCAAAGTCGAATCAGAAGCGGATTTAATTCAAAAAGCGCAACACTTGATTGAGTTATTAGACATCAAAGCCTTGTTAATCACGCGTAGCGAACACGGCATGTCACTAATTCGTAAAGATCAGCCAGAATTCCATCTACCTGCCATCGCCAAAGAAGTATCTGATGTGACAGGCGCAGGTGACACGGTGATATCAACCATTGCGTCAGTCTTAGCAGCTGGTGGCTGCTTAGAAAAAGCCGTTACCTTAGCGAATGTAGCAGCAAGTATTGTAGTCAGTAAACTCGGCACAGCAACGGTCAGTGGTCCAGAGCTACAAGTGGAATACCAGCGCCATCAAGGTGAAAATAATACTGATCACAGCATTGCTGGTGCAGTGACGTTAGAGCAATTAAAACTAGCGGTAGACCAGGCTAAACAACGCGGTGAAAAAGTGGTGTTCACCAACGGCTGTTTCGATATTTTGCATGCCGGCCATGTTAGTTATTTGCAACAAGCTAGAGCCATGGGTGATCGCTTAGTGGTTGCTATAAATACCGATGAATCGGTAAGCAAACTTAAAGGTGCGGGTCGTCCAATTAATGCTGCTGACAGACGTTTAATTGTGTTGGCTGGTTTAGGTGCTGTCGATTGGGTCACCTGTTTTGAAGGCGATACCCCAGAAGACTTATTACGCGAAGTGCAGCCAGATATCTTAGTGAAAGGTGGTGACTACGATAAGAAAGGCGTCGTTGGCTGGGAAATAGTTGAAGGCTACGGTGGGGAAGTCCAAGTAATGGGCATGACGCCTAACTGTTCAACTACGGCGATAGTGGAGAAAATTCAAGGAGAGTAGCGTTATTAGAAAATGCTACTTTGGTGCTAATTGGGATAAAAGGACAGGGACATAACATGAAGTTAAACCAAGTTTTGAGCATTGTAAATCAAGTAGAAAAATCTAAATTTATAACGAGTCTTGATAAGCTCTGTAGTAATGCTGCCAAGAGCAATAAAAAATTATCAACAACAATTGATAACATTGATGGCCAGATAAAAAATGCATCTGGAAGTGAAATTACACAGCTCTTTTTTGCCGTGAGAGATTTTTACAAAGATTCGATTAAAGAGCAGATATCAATGAACTCTGCCCAGATTAATCTTCTTTTAAATATTCTAAGTAGAGATGGGAATTGCGTAGCACGAATAAGTTGGATTGAATCGTTATACACTCAAGAGTGGAAGCAGATATCTATTTTTTCTAATGAGCTTAAAGAGCTAATTAATAGCTCTAGCACCTGCTCTTTTAATGACCGTTCAAAACGTTTATCAATTTATCATGCATGTATGCACGAAGCATATTTCAACGATCAAAAGAATAATCGAGACGCAAGAGTATCAGATGATGAACGAAGCATTTTAAATGTTCTTTCATCACAATTAAATCTAACAACAGATGAATGCACAGCGCTAGAACATCTTGTAGATGTAATTCCTAAAACGGACGTACTTGAAGCACTAAACTCTTTAAGAGATATGGGAATAGTGTTTATCAGTAAAAAGCGGCAGGAAGTCTTTGTTCCAGATGAAATTGTTGAGCTTCTTAACGATATTCATGGAAAGGACTTAGCCGATAAGTATGTATTACGGTTATTGAGAACATTCTCTGACGGCGAACTTTCTAATGTGTTGAAAGCTCACGGACGAAAGATTCGAGGAGTGAATCGAGCAGCGAAAATAAATACTGTTATTCATTCAGGAATAAATGCGAAGTCATTACTATCTGTTGATATGTTTTCACCTGAAGATAATCAAAATCAGCGTAAAGAACGTTTGAAGCAACTGATTATCGATCTCGATATAGACACGGGTAAGCTTGGTACAACCTTAGATGAACGTATTCAATTGATTACACATTCCCTATCTACAGCATCTGAAAAAGAGTTCAATGTACTTAGCGCCAGTGGTTTCACTGAGTTATTGAAGGCGCTAGAGAAACATTTTCCATTAATTGTTAACGCCATTAAAGTAGAATTTGAGTTGGAGGATAATGATGTTGTCGATACTGAAAAACTTAGAGCTCTCAGTATAACGCCGCATGATATTTTATATTTAATGTCTAATGATGAAGTTAAAAAGGTTAGAGATCTAATGGGGTTATCTAAACGAGGAAACCCTAGGTTTGCGATCCTTGAGAGCTTTGCAAATGCGACAGATAAGTTGATTGAGAATTTTGACGCTCTAGCTCGACGGGATCTTAATTCTCTTCGTGAAGCCGGAGCTGAAGTAGCTGAAGCAGATATTGGTGTGAAGTTTGAAGAAGTTACAAAAGCTATTTTTGAAACTCTAGAGTTGAATGTAGATGAAGAAATCCGAAAAGAAATAAATACTGCCAAAGATAAAGCTGACATCGTTATAGCTCTTAATGATAATGACATTATTATTGGTGAAGCTAAAACTTGTAAAAGTGGTGATTTCGCTAAGTATTCGACAACATCAAGACAAGTAAAAGCCTACGTTAACCGAGCTGAAAATAATGGTAAGCGAGTTGCTCAAGTACTTATTATTGCACCAAGTTTTTCAGATGACTTCATTGAGTCAGCTGAAATGGATACTGAAGTGAATATATCGCTCTTGGAAGCTAAAGGGTTAAAACTGATATTAGATGCATATAAATCAAAAAGAAACCCTAATTTTTCTCCTAAACTTTTGACTAAGGGCGGGTTATTGAAAGCAGAGTTAATTGCAAAGAATATTTAATTAACACAAAGCTTTGAACAATATAACGAGCGGTGAACAGTGATTTTTATTTGTCTATTCAGGCAGTGTTATGCGAAAGACTACCAAATAGAGCGATCGAAGTTAACTATGGGGCAGCAAAGGGATTGGTTACAAGAGGCTTTTCGATAGCTGATGCTAAACAGAGAAGTTAGCAAAATGTCTATTATATACAAAATCTTAAGTTAATGTTTTCGGCTACCTACCGACCTTGCTTTTTTGATTTTTGCTTGTTTTAATGGTGGTGAGTAAAGTTATTGCAATCCTTAGGAATTATTATGATTTCGGTGGGAAAATGGGCAGTAAATACATTTACCGAGTGGCTAACTCACGAAGCTGAGCTTGCTCCTGATGCGCCATCACAGACTAATTTTGAGCGTTTATGTGATGAACTCAGGCCAGGGGATATTATTCTGGTGGAGGGGCGAAGTCGAGTTAGCGACATCATCAAACAAATCACCCAAAGTGCTTGGAGTCATTCTGTACTCTATATTGGCAATTATTATCAGTTGGATGTGGCAGGCATTGCTCCAGCTGAAATGTCACACTTTTCTACTACGCCACATACACCGTTAATTATTGAGACTTTGCTGGGCTACGGCACGATAGTCACGCCGTTGAGTAAATATCGACAAGAGCATCTACGTATTTGCCGACCACGTAACCTGACGCGTGCTGACCGCAATAATGTCATCAAAAATACGCTGGGTAAGTTAGGTTATTCATATGACTTTAGGCAGTTATTCGACCTTGCTCGCTTCTTGCTGCCATATAATCTGATTCCTGGTCGGTGGCGTTCAAGTTTATTTGAATATCGTGCCGGTGAATCGACCAAAACTATTTGTTCAACGATGTTGGCAGAAGCCTTTATGGCCGTGCGCTTTCCGGTGTTACCCATTGTTGAAAAAGCCGATGATGGCAGTTTACGTTTCTACAAACGCAACCTTAAATTATTCACCCCCAAAGATTTCGACTATTCGCCGTATTTCGACATTATTAAGTACCCGATCATTGGTTTAGATGAGATGGCTACCTATCGGTTCTTGCCGTGGGATGAGGGCGGATATGAGTGTAATGAACAAGGAGACTGTGTCATTCCGATGGCAGAGCCAAGGAGTAATTCACCCAACAAGTAAGAAGGTTGATATGAAAAGAGTTTGGACCTTTATATTATTCGCCTCACTGATTTTAATATTGCACCGTTTCCCTGTTGCCCTATTATTGATCTTGCTTGTTTGCGGCGTTGTAATTTTCCACACCGGTTTACGTCGCCAAATCATCACCACACCGTTGTTCAAGCTGTTTAAACGAGCAATGCCACCCATTTCTGCTACAGAGCGAGAAGCCTTAGAGTCGGGCACGGTTTGGTGGGATGGTCAGTTATTTAGTGGCAAGCCCGATTGGGATGTTTTACTTAACAGTGCTCAACATCAGCTAACCGCAGAAGAGCAAGACTTTCTTGATGGGCCAACCGAGCGTTTATGTGAACAACTCAATGATTGGCAGATCACCCATAAAGATCATGATTTACCGCCTCATATTTGGGACTATATTAAACAGCAGCAATTTTTCGGGCTGATCATTCCTAAAAAATATGGTGGTTTAGGCTTTTCACCGTTGGCTCATTCGCACATGGTAATGAAGGTGGCCAGTCGTTGTCTTACCGCAGCAGTGACCGTGATGGTGCCAAACTCACTTGGCCCAGCAGAGTTGTTATTACATTACGGTACCGAGAAACAAAAAGACTATTACTTGCCACGCTTAGCCAGTGGTGAAGAGATTCCATGTTTTGCATTAACAGGCCCAGAAGCAGGCAGTGATGCCAGCAACTTGCCGGATAGCGGTATTGTTTGTCAGCGTGAGTTTGAGGGAGAAATAACCACTGGCATCTTAGTGAATTGGGAAAAACGTTATATCACCTTAGGTCCAGTGGCAACATTACTCGGCTTAGCATTTCACCTTTATGACCCTGAGCATTTATTAGGTGATAAAGAAGATATCGGTATTACCTTGGCGTTAATCCCGACCAACACCAAAGGCATTACCATTGGCCGTCGTCATTGGCCGATGGGCATGGCTTTTCAAAATGGCCCGAACTGGGGCAAAGATGTATTTATTCCACTCGATTGGGTGATAGGTGGCACCGACTACGCAGGCAAAGGTTGGTCGATGTTGATGGAGTCATTAGCTGCTGGTAGGTCTATCTCTTTGCCTGCCTTGAGTGCTGGAGCCAGTAAGTTATCGATGCAAACTACCAGTGCTTATGCCCGGATACGTGAACAGTTTCATTTACCCATCGGTCGGTTTGAAGGGGTGGCTGATGTCTTGGGTCGAATGGCCGGTTTAACGTATATGGTGGATGCGGTGCGAGTAACAACGGCACAAGCAGTAACTGATGGGGAACGACCTGCGGTGTTATCAGCCATTGCTAAATATCATTTAACGGAAACCATGCGGCAGGTAGTCAATGACGCTATGGATATCCATGGTGGCAAAGGCATTTGTTTTGGCCCTCACAATGTTTTAGCGCATGCGTATGAAGCGATACCGATCAGCATTACGGTGGAAGGTGCCAATATCCTCACCCGTAACCTCATCATTTTTGGCCAAGGTTCAATTCGGGCCCATCCTTATGTATTAAAAGAAATGGCTATCTTGTCGGTTGCTGATCAAAGTAAGGCTGTGAACGAGTTTGATAAGGCCTTAGCAATACATGGCAAATATACCGCTAGCAATATGGCGCGTAGCGTTGTCTTTGGCATTAGCAAAGGCCGGTTTAGTGAAGTGCCTGATTCACCGTTAAGACACTATTATCAACAGTTGAATCATTTAAGTGCTGCGTTAACGGTGGCAACAGATGTCAGTCTAGCGATGTTTGGTGGCAGCTTAAAACGTCGTGAATCGTTATCAGCACGGCTGGGTGATGTATTGAGTCATCTTTATTTAGCTTCCAGCACCTTACGCTTTTATCACCAGCAAGATCAGCATGACGATGTGCTGTTGGCAAAATGGGCCTGTAGCAACTCCATTTATCAGGCTCAGCAAGCCTTATTGAGTTTGATTGCTAATCTGCCAAACCGTGTTGTTGCAAGCTTATTAAAAGTTATTATTTTCCCTATTGGCCCTAGATATCATTCTCCTTCTGATGATTTAACGCATGAGCTAGCAGCACAGATGATGAGCCCAAATGGCAGTAGAAAACGGTTAATTAACGGTATCTATCAACCCTGCGATGTGCAGCAAACATTAGGTCAGTTGGAGCATGCGTTTCAATTGTGTGTGGATGCAGCACCGCTGGAGAAAAAAATCCGCCAATCAGCATATAAATCCCTGCAATCAGCTTTAAATAATCGGGTGATTACCGAACAAGAATTTCAGAAAGTAATCGAAGCAAGAGAAGCGCGCCGCCAAGTGATAGAGGTTGATCATTTTACTGCACAACTTGAGGACGAAGCCTGATGAAAGACAAGAGTCATCCTGCTTATTCAGATAGAAAGGTCTATATCGTTGATGGCAGCCGTACGCCATTTATTAAGTCTATGGGCAAACCAGGCCCATTCAGTTGCAGTGATCTTGCTGTAGCAGCGGCAAGGCCATTATTAAATCGCCACGCTTTTGCAGCCGAAGACTTAGATGAAGTTATTCTAGGCTGTGTGATGCCGAGTCCTGATGAGGTCAATATCGCTCGCATTGCTGCCTTACGTTTAGGTTGTGGTCATGATGTGCCAGCATGGACAGTACAACGTAATTGCGCCTCAGGTATGCAGGCATTAGACAGTGCAGCAGGCAATATCAGTTCTGGTCGGAGTGATTTAGTGCTTGCGGGTGGTTGTGAAGCGATGAGCCGAGCACCGTTATTATTAAAGCCTGACATGGTGACATGGCTGGCAGATTGGCAAAAGGCGCGTAGTGTTAAAGCCAAACTACAGGTCTTTGCCAAGCTACGGCCAGCCTTATTAGTGCCGGTAATTGGTTTATTAAGAGGTCTTCGCGACCCGACTGTGGGTTTATCGATGGGCCAAACAGCTGAATTATTAGCACATCGTTTTAATATTAATCGTGAGCAAATGGATGAGTTTGCATTGGCAAGTCATCAAAAATTGGCCGCAGCAGTGGAGGCGAAAGCTTTAACTGAAATTGAAGCCATTATTGCCAATGATGGCAGTGTTTATGATGGTGATAATGGCCTTAGAGCCGATAGTAGCTTGCAGAAGTTGGCCAAGTTGCGAGCAGTATTTGATCGACAAGGTTTAGTTACTGCCGGTAACAGTGCTCAAGTCAGTGATGGAGCGGCTTGGTTGCTATTAGCATCACAAGATGCGGTTGATGAATATCAGTTACCGGTTTTAGGTGAAGTTGTGGATTGCCACTGGGCCGGTTTAAACCCTGCACAAATGGGCTTGGGGCCTGCACATGCAGTACCGCCTTTATTACAACGTCAAAACATGAAGCTAGCAGACATTGATTATTGGGAAATAAATGAAGCCTTTGCAGCACAAGTGCTTGCTTGTTTAGCTGCTTGGCAGGATGAGGACTATTGCCGAAATGAACTGCAACTCGAGTCTGCCTTGGGAGCCATTAATCCAGAACGATTGAATGTGGATGGCGGGGCAGTTGCATTAGGTCATCCTGTCGGAGCTTCGGGAGCCAGAATCGTATTGCATTTGTTGAATGTATTGCAACGTAATGATGCCAACACCGGCATTGCGAGCTTGTGCATTGGTGGTGGTCAAGGTGGCGCGATGCTTATTTCTAGACAAGGAACAACATCATGACTCGTAGACAGCAATCAGCATGGCATAAAGAGTTGGATAGTGATGGCATTGTGTGGCTGACACTGGATGTGCCAAATAGTCAGACCAATACGTTAACTGCAGCGGTCATCGAGGCGTTGGCAGCAGAAGTTGAACTATTGCTGGCGGAAGAGCCAAAAGGACTGGTGCTTCGCTCAGCTAAAGCCAATGGCTTTCTTGCCGGTGCGGATATTAACTCGTTTGCTGAACAAGAGTCTGTTGACGAGACCTATGCTGCGATTAAGCAAGTACAAGAGTTATTTACTCGCTTAGAGTCGTTAACCTGCCCGAGTGTGGCGATGATTCATGGTTTTTGCTTAGGTGGCGGATTAGAGCTGGCTTTGGCTTGTGATTACCGAGTGGCAGAGGATGCAACATCAACACGCATCGGTCTGCCGGAAGTGAAGTTAGGCATTCATCCCGGTTATGGCGGCAGTGTCCGTTTGGTTGAACTGATTGGTGTATTGCCGGCGATGGGCATCATGTTAACGGGTAGAAACTTATCGGCTCGTGCGGCTAAAAAAATAGCAGTAGTAGATCGCATTGCGCCAACTAGGCAGATAGAACGGGCGGTGCGAGATCTGATTCTAACTGCACCAGCAAAACAGCAACCAGCCTTGCTGCAACGCTTACTTGAAAAGTCGTTAATAAGACCGTTAGTGGCGTTGGTGTTGCGGTACAAAACTAAACAACAAGCGAAACAACATCATTACCCCGCGCCGTTTGCATTGATTGATTTATGGCAACAGCAAGCAAGTGATCGCCAACAACATTTTGCTGCTGAAGCCTTATCTGTTGCGAAGCTAATTCAAACCGAGACGGCACAGAACTTAGTACGATTATTTTTGTTGCAAGACAGGCTTAAGGCTTTTGGTAAACAAGCTAAGTTTGAGGCTCAACGTGTTCACGTGATTGGTGCAGGCATTATGGGCGGTGATATTGCGGCTTGGTGTGCTTTGCAAGGCATGCAAGTGAGTTTACAAGACCAATCAGCCGCACAGATAGCTCCGGCGATTAAACGGGCGCACAGCCTCTTTAAACGCCGTCTCAAGTTACCGCATCTGGTTCAGGCTGCCATGGATAGATTAAGCCCTGATATTGCAGGTAGCGGTGTTGCTAGTGCGGATGTGGTGATTGAAGCTATTTATGAAAACCTAGAAGCCAAGCAAGCTTTATTTAAAAGCATTGAGCCACAGTTACGAGCTGATGCTGTGTTGGCGAGCAATACTTCAAGTATTCCATTGGAATTGCTGGCGGAATGTTTAAAACAGCCAAAACGACTCGTTGGCCTGCACTTTTTTAACCCTGTTGCTCGGATGCAGTTAGTGGAAATTGTCTATGGCAAAACCACGCTTAAAAAATGGCAAAAACAAGCCGCGGCCTTTGTTCGTCAAATAGGTCGATTGCCACTACCAGTCAAAAGCTCACCGGGTTTTTTAGTGAATCGAATTTTAATGCCTTATGTCTTGGAAGCCGTGAAAATGGAGCAAGAGGGCATTCCTATTTTGGCGATTGATAAAGCAGCCACTGACTTTGGTATGCCGATGGGGCCCATTGAATTGGCTGATGCAGTGGGTTTGGATATTTGTTTATCGGTGGCAAATATCTTGGCGCCAAGTTTAAACCTTGAGGTGCCTGATAGTTTGCAGCGATTAATTTCACAAGGTCATCTCGGACGTAAAACTGGCCAAGGTTTTTATCAATATGACAAAAAAAATAAGCGGATCAGTAAGCAGTTGGCGACGGAATATGACAATAGAGACTTGCTAAGCCAACGACTCACTTTACGATTAATTAATGAGTGTATTGCTTGTTTAGATGAAGCGGTGGTGGAAGATAAGGAGTTACTCGATGCAGGCATGGTGTTTGGTACTGGTTTTGCGCCATTTCGTGGTGGGCCAATGCACTATACCCAACAGCAAGGAGCGCAGACATTAAAGCAACAGTTAGAGGATTTAGCGACGGTTTTTGGTTCTCAATTTAAGCCTAATTCAGGCTGGGAGGGATTATTATGACTATACAATCTGACCTCATCTCCATCGAGAGTGCTCGCCACCTTCCAGGTTTGTTTGCTGAGCGAGTAAAACGTAGTCCCTCCGCTATTGCTTGTCGGCAATTCGATGCTGCCTCACAGCAATGGTATCAATTAACTTGGCAGGAATTAGAAAATGCAGTTAGTCGCTGGCGGAAAGGTTTGGCCAGTGAAAACCTACAAGCCGGAGATCGGGTTGGCATCATGCTACGCAACTGCATGGAATGGGCGATGTTTGATTTGGCTGCAATGAGTTTGGGCTTGGTGACCGTGCCACTTTATCCCAATGACCGCGCTGATAGTGCCGACTATATCTTAAAAAATTCTAATACCAAGTTATTGCTATTAGATGACTTGGCCGAGCATCAAGAGCTGATTGATCATGGCGTATTAAATGGTTTAAAGCGAGTGCTTACTTTAGCCAAAAGAGCACCTGATCTTGCACCTTCAAACTGGCGGTCAGTTGAGGAGTGGTTAAATAGAAATGAACAACTGGGAGTGAATTTTCCTGACATCGACCCTGAATCATTGGCAACCATTGTTTATACCTCAGGCACAACGGGTCATCCCAAAGGAGTGATGCTCAGTCACCATAATATTTTATGGAATGCATGGAGTGGCTTACAAAGTGTGCCGGTTTACCCTGATGATACGTTTCTATCGTTCTTACCGTTATCGCACACCTTAGAGCGCAGCATTGGCTATTTCTTACCGATCATGGCTGGCGCGACTATCATCTACGCTCGTTCAATTCCTCAGCTAGCAGAAGATTTATTAGAGCAAAAGCCAACAGTATTGATTAGCGTGCCTAGAATTTATGAACGGATCTATAACAAAGTGCAAGACAAGCTACAAAAGCAGTCAGTGATTGCTAGAAAACTATTTGAATATGCTATCTGTACTGGTTGGCTGCACTTTGAATATCAGCAACAGCGTCGTGGCTGGCACCCTGCTTTATTGTTCTATCCTTTATTAGATAGGCTGGTAGGTAAAAAAATACGCGATCGGGTCGGCGGCCAATTACGAGTCGCCATTTGTGGTGGTGCACCGTTAGCAGAGCATGTTGCCAAAACCTTTATCGCCTTGGGATTACCGATATTGCAAGGTTATGGCTTAACTGAAACCAGCCCAGTGATTGGTGTTAATAAACAGAATAAAAATCTACCTCGCAGCATAGGTTTAGCCTTGCAAGATGTACAAGTTAAATTTAGTGATGCCGGTGAGCTAAAAGTAAAAAGTCCAGGTGTGATGTTGGGCTATTGGGATAACCCTCAAGCCACAGATGAGATTATTGACCGGGATGGTTGGCTGCATACTGGTGATTTAGGCATGCAAGATGTCGATGGTTATATTCATATCACCGGCCGTTTAAAAGACATTATCGTATTGGCGAATGGCGAGAAAATTCCACCGGCCGATATGGAAATGGCTATTTCGGCTGATCCATTAATAGAACATGCTTTAGTGATAGGTGAAGGACGACCATTTTTAACGGCGCTGGTGGTGTTAACCGATGAGGCATGGCCATTGTTAGCTGCTGAAATGAGTTTGACAACGAATGCTCCTGAGATACTTAAAAATCATCCGGCAATCGAAAAGCTATTGCTAGCGAGAATTCAACAACAGCTACATGATTTCCCGAGCTATGCTCAGGTAATACGCTTAGTTATTTCTCTGCATCCGTGGACAGTAGAAAGTGGCTTGTCGACACCGACATTGAAAGCGAAACGACAACACATTTTGTCTCATTATGTCGGTCCGATAAATACGCTATATGAGGCACATTAAGATGCAACAACTGCCAGAGGAACATGCCATTCTGAGAATTATGGCACGGCCGAGTGATGTGAATGCTCAAGGTGATATTTTTGGCGGCTGGCTGATGTCACAAGTTGATATCGCTGGCAGCATCGTGGCGACGCGTCATATCAAAGCACGTGTTGTCACCGTGGCAGCCAATAACTTTTACTTTATTCGTCCAGTATTTGTCAGCGATGTCGTTAGTATCTATGGTCAGATACAAAAAGTAGGCACGTCTTCAATTACCATTGATATAGCGGTTTATATTGAACGTAAAGTTGAGGATGACATAGTGGTGGAAAAAGTGGCAGAAGCTGAGTTTGTTTATGTGAATATTGATGAGTCTGGCCAACCAAAGCCAATTCAATAAAAATAATATAAGGTTGTATTTTTAGAACGGAAAATCTGGAAAACATTTGATAAATAAGTTCATAATAAAATATGGGCTCACTTTTAAGGCAACTTAAAGGCACCGTATGTGGTTATTAATTAGCTATGTGTTTATAGCATTGGGCTTCTCTTTTCTCTGCTCTATTGCCGAGGCAGTATTACTGAGCGTTAGCAACGCGCATATTGAATTGCTAGAGCAGCAAAAGAAAAAAACGGGCTATTTACTTAAGCAATTAAAGTCAGACATTAACAAACCCCTCGCTGCCATTCTGACCTTAAATACGATTGCTCATACCTTTGGTGCCGCAGGTGCCGGTGCCCAAGCTGCAGTGGTGTTTGGCAGTGCTTATGTTGGCATCGCTTCAGCAGTATTAACCTTACTGATATTGATCTTTTCTGAAATCATTCCCAAAACTTTAGGCGCCCATTACTGGCGTCAACTCGCTCCTGCCACTGCACATGTGCTGAGCTACCTGGTGAAAATTCTCTATCCCTTTGTTAAGTTATCAGAGTCATTGACCGGCAAACTCACTCAAGGGCCAACCTTGTCAGGATTTAGTCGCCAAGAAATTGCAGCCATGGCTGATTTGAGTAGTAAAGAAGGCCATATTGCCGAGCAAGAATCTCGAATCTTGAAAAACAGCTTATTGTTGAAAAATACCGATGTAACCGTAGCGATGACACCACGCACCGTGGTGTTTTCCTTATCAGAAAGTATGACTGTCGAAGAGTTTTTTCATAAACACGACCACATCCCTTTCTCGCGAATCCCTATCTATGATGGCGAACGGGAAAACATTACCGGCTTTGTCTTTCGTAGCGACTTGCTGCTAGCTAAAGCGAGAGACAATGGCGAAAAATTATTGGCTGACTATCGTCGAGACTTAACGGTCATTACGGATAAAACAACAATCTCTGTCGCATTTAATGAGCTGCTTGAGTTGCGAGTTCACATGTTACTTATCGTCGATGAATACGGCGGCATGGAAGGGATCATCACCCTCGAAGATATCCTAGAAACCTTACTGGGTTTAGAAATCGTTGATGAAAAAGATGTTACCGTCGATATGCAAAAAGAAGCACGAAAACTATGGAAACAACGCGCTCAACAGATAGGGATTGAGTTGGATAATTAACGCTTCAATTCACTAGCTAATTTATGCCTGTTTTTATGAGCGTTTCATATCAATATAATGAGAAACGATATACTAGTTACATACTAATGAATCGACAAATTGAACAATAAGGGAAGAACATGAATAAAACAGAAACGAATACATCTCGTAGGCAGTTATTAAAAGGCGTTAGTGCGCTTACTGCTATGTTAGGAACAGGCTTCTCTTTCAGTGCCCATGCTGCTGAAGTTGATCACAGTATGATGAATCATGATTTGCCGATTGATCCTAAGTTAGAAGAGTTAATGGATTATGTACTTGAGTGCATAAAAATGGCTGAAATTTGCCAGCAACATACCATGCATATGTTTCAAATGGGTGATACCAAGTTAGCGGATTGTGCGATTGTGACTCAAGAGATGATCGTGGTGAGTAAAGCGTTATTAACTCTAGTTGCGAATAACTCGAAGAGTTTAAAAGACTATCTAAAAGTGACGATTAAGATGACTGAAAGCTGTGCTGAAGAATGTGAAAAATTCGCAGAAGATCATATTCAATGCAAAGATAGTGCAGAAGCTTGTTATGACGCGGTTGAGTTTTATAAGGAATTTATAGGGACGTGTAGGAAGAAAGCATAACGGCCATATTAAGCGGGTAAAAAATTGTTGGCTAAAATAGCGACGCAGGAGCAATAGTCAACTTTTTTGTCCCTGCTGAATTGCTTGTTATGTGCTACTACGCTACCCTGTACAATTTAACGTACATGATCATTTTGGAGAGTCACATGGATGCAATTAGTTATACCTCCGCTAGAGCTAACTTAGCAAGTACAATGGCAGATGTTTGTAACGACCACGCACCAATAATTATTACCCGTAAAAGTGAAGATCCTGTTGTGATGATGTCTTTGGAAGATTACAACGCAATGCAGGAAACGACATACTTACTCAGATCACCAGCAAATGCGAGAGATCTTTTAGAGTCTATTGCTGAACTGGAAGCTGGAAACGGAACTGCAAGAGAGCTTCTTGAGTGAAGCTAACATTCTCGACTAAAGCTTGGGAGCAGTACCTTTATTGGCAAACTACAGACAAAAAAATACTGAAGCGCATTAATTTGCTCATTAAAGATATTCAAAGAACTCCTACTGAAGGTGTTGGAAAGCCAGAGCCTTTAAAGCATGGATTGTCAGGCTATTGGTCTCGACGTATAAATGATGAGCATAGAATTGTTTATAAACAGCAAGGCGATACGATTCTAATTGCACAGCTGCGCTACCATTACGGGACATAACGCCTCAATAACCGGCGCAGCTTTGCTGCGTCCGGCGCCGTAGGCGCGAAGTTAATTGACTTGTTATGTGCTTTACCAAAATTTCCACCAAGGATTAGCTTCTGCGGGTTTTGTTGAATCACTTGGGAACAGTATTTCTCCGTCGTCAGCACTGACATCGAAAAACCCTACAGAGTGCTTTATCGCTAGTTCCCGCATCTTGGGATAAGCTTCTTCAGCTACAGACCATACAAATGCAGAATAGATAACATACTTCCCTATGCAATGATCAGTTACCTTGGGATCATCAACATCCTCGGAAGCAAGCGGACCATTCAGTGGGGGGAAATGTTCAACCATTTCCTTGAACCATGCTTGCAATCCTTCGGTTGTAACTTCGTGATCTTGATATGAATGATCTTCTGCCCATTCTGTTTGTTGAGCATACCACTGCATAAAATCTTTTCTTTCTTTTGGTGCTGCTTTTGGTTCAAACACCATTAAGTCATAACTCATGCTTCAGCTCCTTGAGCACATAACAGTGTGTTTTATGAGGCCATCGGCCTCATAATAAGTATTAAGTAGGTGGCCTTCTAATTCTGATTTCATTTTAAATTGATGGTTTTATGGTGTTGAAATATAACAAGATTATATTTATGATGACTTTTCATATTAGAATTATAAGGCCTGAATTCTTGTCAGTGAGTGACAAATAGGGCCTGGAAGCTTTTCTGTAATTTTTCAGTATCAAGGATGAGGCTGTAATCATGAGTAAATCTCCCTTTCTGCAATCTGTTGAGTCCTTTATGCGTACTCGACGCTATAGCCGTCGAACTATTTCTACGTATATGCACTGGATGAAATATTTCATACTCTTTAATAATAAGCAACACCCAAGCGAGTTGGGTGATATGGATATTGAGCGTTTTCTAACCTTTTTGGCCGTTGAGCGCAATGTTTCTGCATCTACACAGAAAATTGCACTTAATGCGATCGTATTTTTAAAAACTAAGTTTCTTAAGCAGAAGGTTGGGCATTTGGGGGCTTTTGCTAAGTCACGTCGCCAAAGAAAATTACCTGTTGTATTAACAAAAACTGAAATGACGAGTTTGTTGGCGCAAACATCTGGCACTGCAAAGCTTATGATGTCACTTTTATACGGCTCCGGTTTACGGCGTATGGAGCTACTTAGGTTACGTGTTAAAGACGTTGATTTCGATTTTTGCCAAGTTCAGGTTTGGAATGGTAAAGGGCAAAAACATAGACTTACTACCATGGCTGAAGAGTTGAAGGAACCTCTTCGTTGGCAAATAGAACGAGTGAAAAATATTTTGGAGGATGATAAGAAAAATGTAGATTACTCTGGTGTATGGCTGCCGGATGCATTAGCTAGAAAATATCAAAAAGCACGCTTTCAATTAGGGTGGCACTATTTATTTCCGGCATCTAAAACATCTATAGATCCTGAGTCAAATAAATTGCGTCGCCATCATTATGATGAAAGTGCATTAAATAAGCAGATTAAACAGGCCGCGGCTTTAGCTGGGATTGAAAAACAGGTAAGTAGTCATACTTTGCGGCACTCTTTCGCCACTCATTTATTACAATCAGGTGCTGACATTCGTACCGTGCAACAGCAATTAGGTCATGCTGATGTAAAAACAACTGAGATTTATACTCACGTACTTAAACAGGGAGCACAGGGTGTACGTAGTCCATTGAGCAATTTGTAGTTTTGAAGGCGCCATAAAAAAGCCAACCATTTAGTGCTGGTTGGCTTTTTTGTTTAAATATTTGCAATGGGCGGAGGCTGGGTTATGAACGAGTCAGAGCGCGTTTTTCTAAAGCTTCGATTCTAGCTTCAATAGGCGGGTGCGATGAGAATAAGGCCATAATGCCGCCTTTATCATTGATGCCGAAAGCAGCCATTTGTTCTGGTAATGCTGCTGGCTCTACTTGGCCGAGACGCTTAAGTGCATTGATCATGTTTTGATGTCCTGCCAAGTCTGCACCACCTGTGTCAGCAATGAATTCGCGTCTTCTTGAGAAGTACATGACGATGGTTGAAGCAAGGATCGACAAAATAACTTGTGAGACCATTACCGTAACAAAGTAACCAATGCCATGACCTTGGTTATTTTTTAAGATGACGCGGTCAACAATATGGCCAACAACACGAGATAAAAAGACGACGAAGGTATTAACCACGCCTTGAATCAACGCTAAGGTCACCATGTCGCCATTGGCAATATGACTCATTTCATGACCGACTACGGCTTCAACTTCGCCTTGTGACATGTTGTCTAATAAACCTTGAGATACAGCCATTAGCGCATTGTTTTTGCTGGCACCTGTAGCAAAAGCATTCATTTCTGATGCTGGAAAAATAGCCACTTCTGGCATTTTTATACCGACAATTTTTGCTTGTTTTTCAACGGTGCTCACTAGCCATTGTTCAATGTTGCTTGTTGGGTTGGTAATGACGACGGCACCGGTCATTTGTTTTGCCATCCATTTTGACATTAGCAATGAAATGAATGAACCACCAAAGCCAATAACACCAGACATAATGACTAAGGCTTGAATATTAAGGTCTGAGCCATTTGCAGCTAAAATGCTGTCAACGCCAAGTAGTCTTAATGTGATACTCAACACCACCATAATGGCGATATTGGTCAAAATAAATAACATTATTCGTTTCATTGTCTTTCCTATTAAATGTTCAATAAATATATTGGGTAGACGTCATTGACCTCTGTAGTGAGGTCGTCATTTTCATCGCTATGATACAACACAGCGTGGAATCTCTCGACTACACTCTATGACACTATATGGTGTTAAAAAGTGCCAATTTCAAGTGTTGGTAGTGTGGGTAAGTTTATCGGTATTTGTTCAGTGCTTTAACGGCTTTGTTCACATTGTCATTCAAGTGGGAAGGCGTAATGGTGCCGATGATGATGCTGGAGACAGCGGCTTGTTGATAGATAAAGTCAAAGCTGGCTTGCACTGAGTCGGTGGTTTTATCGTGGGTTAGGTGGCCGCTAGCAAAGGCTTTTTTGATGAAGATGCCTTTGTTATCTGTTGCCGCTTGTTCGATGACTGTTTGCTCGTCTTGATAATCAAGGTTATGCATGACCATGGCTAAATCAGACTGTTGCAAAGCTAACAAGCCACCACCAACGGTTTTGGTCGACATGCCCGTAGCGCGAATGAGACCTTGTTGTTTTAAATCGGCAAGGACGTCTAATGCACCTTGCTGAATGATTTCACTATCATTGCCATCAGAGTGGATTAATACAATATCCAATACGTCACGTTGTAACTTTTGTAGGCTTTGCTTGATGCTGTTGATGATAAATTCTGGCGTGAAGTTATAGTTGGATTCGCCGGTTTCATTATCAAAGGTTTCACCGACTTTGGTGGCGATAACCCAGTCTTTATTAAGCTTCGGTAAAAGTTCGCCTAACCGTTGTTCACTGCTGCCATAAGCGGGTGCGGTATCAATCAAGTTAATTCCGAGATCCCATGCTTGAGCGAGTAAATCTAATGCCTGTTTATCATCTGGAATTTTAAATTCATTGGGATATTTAACACCTTTGTCTCGACCGAGTTTAACGGTGCCTAAGCCGAGTGGTGAAACGGCTACGCCAGTGTTGGCAATGAGATTACGTTGTTCTAAATAGACTGTCATTTAAAAGCTCGATCCCACAGTGGTTCGCTGATGTTTATAGCTGGCAAGTCAGTTATGGATTCATGACTACCAGGTGTGATGTGAGTTTGCAGTTTTTCAATGACTTTATCAGCTAAGTCAGGTGCTAATGCCAGTTTGGTCGGCCAGGCAATATGCATATTGTTTTTAGTTTCAACAAAAGCGGTGTCAGGTCGAGTTAATGCTGATTGTTTCGGTTCGGCACGATTGATGGAGTGAGTAGCCCATGAAAGCTCAGGTAGCTCAAACCACGGCATAATGTCTTTTAATAAATTGGTTGCTTCTGTTGTGATTTGTTCAAAGCTTTTGCCTACACCTTGTTCGGCAATATTACCGCCGATATACCAAACTACATTACCTGCTTTATCAAAATGGCTAGTAATGGTGGCAATCGGTTTTGAACCAGAACCGAGGCTATGAGCATAAATAGCCGGTAATGCTTGTGCTTTATCTTTAGCTTTGCACATGACCATTTGCAAGGGCCGACGCTGCATAGCTGGTTTTTTGATATTTAACGACTTGAGTAAGGCTTCATTACCTTCTCCAGCCGTTAAAACAAATTGTTGGGCGTCGATTTGAATATCTTCGCCTATTTGTAGCGATTGAACATTGCCATTGTCTTGTTGCCATTGGATGTCGGTATCGCTAGAAAATTGAATAATACGATCTTGCCATGGTTCAACCAAACATTGGATGACGCTGGCAATGTCTAACACCGGCTCATCAAGTTGATATAAAGCACCTTTAAAACCGGCATGTTGGAATAAAGGTGGCCTAGCTACTTTATCGACAGTTTGCATGCGGCTGCTGAGTGCTTTGCTGGCAAAAAAAGACACCATCTTGGAAGACAGTTGCTGTTTTGACCACATCAGTTGGTGTTGAGCAAAGACTTTAGCGTGGCTGAGGTCGATATCGCCGTTACCGTCTAGGCATGCTTGCCAACGCGCTGGCATCTCACCAATCGCTTGGGTGGCTTTGGATAAAATACCGTTCAACGCATATTTAGCGCCGCCATGAATGATGCCTTGCGAGCTTAATGTTTGGGCATTACCGATGGCCTTGTTTTCTAATAATAAGGCGTGAATGCCCATATCATTGAGTCGGTTATGTAGCCAAAGTCCTGCTATGCCGGCACCGACGATGACAACATCGCTTGTATAACGTGTTGTAATCATTCCGTTTCAGGAAGTTGTTCGTCTAAGGCTTCACATAACCAATGGCCAATGATGATATGACCTTCTTGTACACGTGCGGTTTCCTCGGCAGGAATACGGACACAGTCATCAGCGATATTAAGTAATTCACCACCGACAGCACCGGTGAAGGCACAAGTCCAACAGCCGACTTGTTTGGCTGTTTTAATGCCGTTGATCACATTGTCGCTATTGCCTGAGGTGGATAAACCAATCGCAATATCACCGGGTTTGGCTAAGGCTTGAATTTGACGATCAAAGATGGTGGCAAAACTATAATCATTACCGTGAGCGGTGATAATCGATGTATCGGTAGTTAGCGCAATGGCGGCTAATGGCGCACGTTGTTTGTAATAACGAACGACAAACTCAGCGGCAAGGTGTTGGGCATCTGAAGCGCTGCCACCATTACCAAAAAACAAGACTTTGTTGCCTTGTTGTAAGCAGTCGGCAATGCGTGTGAGTAATGCATTCACTTGTGGTTCGAGAGCAAACAGGTGTTCGATCATTGCTTGGTGACGAGAAAGTGTTGAATTAAATGACACTGCTTACCTCTTCTGTATGGATAGGTGATAATATTTCGGCTTATTTGGTAATAGTGTATCAAACACCGAGTTCAATCTATGACAAAGATGATGGCGGTTAGTTTTTTATTACACATTACTATTTTTGACCATCGTTAAGACAAAGTAAATTAATGGCATCGACGCAGATTTTTTTAAGGCAAGAGCTTGCGAATAGCTGGCAGGGACAAGATGTTTTTTCTAATGTTCGGCAGCTAGAAGGTGATGTTTATCGAGATAAAGAAGGCCGTAAGACATTACGCTTTGATTTGAATGATAAGCCTTACTTTGCCAAAGTACATCAGGGCGTTGGTTGGTCTGAAATCATTAAGAATATTGTCCAGCTTCGTGCGCCAGTGATCAGTGCTAAAAACGAATGGACGGCGATTAAGTTTTTAGAAAAACACGACATTGATACGATGACTATCGCTGCTTATGGTGAACGAGGTCATAATCCGGCGAAGGTTGAGTCTTTTATCATCACTGATGAACTTACCAATACGATGAGCCTGGAACTCTTGGGTCAACAATGGCAGCAAACCCCACCCACGTTTAACACTAAAAACTGCTTAATCAATAAATTAGCCAACATCAGCAAAACGATGCACGAACAAGGCATGAATCATCGCGATTATTACTTGTGTCACTTTTTGTTAGATGAAAACTTTGCAACTCATAATGTGATTGATGACTCCACTCAGTTATTTTTAATCGACCTTCATCGCGCACAAATTCGTAATAAAACACCGCTGCGTTGGATTATTAAAGATATAGGCAGTCTGTATTATTCTGCTGCACAAGTACCGTTGACCCAACGAGATCTATTCCGTTTTATGAAAACTTATTCGGGGATGAGTTTGCGTGAAACTTTAGATAAACAACACGATTTTTGGCTTAATGTCGCCAAACGTGCTGATAAGTTGATTAATCAGTAGTGTTCGAATGAGTCAGAATTATTCATCATCTGTTGTTAATGATTTTCTACATGGTAGTAAATCATTGAACCTGCCTTGTGAGTTAACGATAGAGCAAACGCACTTTTCTTGTACAAAAGTACTTAGGTTATTACCTCGCAAGCGTTTGGTATTGCAGGCAGAAGCTGAGCAACAACAAGCCGTGTTGAAGTTGTTTGCTAAAGCTAACAAAGGTGAGCGTGAGTACAACCGAGAGTTACGAGGCCATCAATTAGCATTAGCCAGTGGTGTTAATGTGCCGAAATTATTGGCAAGCACGCAAAATGTCGACGCTTGCTTTGCAATTGCTTATCAGTTTTTAGACGATGCTGAATCATTTTCAGCCGAAGGTGTTAGAAATAAGCCTGAAAATATTAAGAAAGTACTTAATATGATGGCTAAAATGCACGAATACGGTATTTATCAAGATGATATTCACTTAGATAATTTGATGCTACAAAGCTCAGATGTTTATTTGATTGATCTGGGTTCGGTGAAGTGTGAACAAGCAAATAAAGCACTCAGTAAGCAAACGAGTTTGCACAATATTGCTAGATTAGTCGCCCAGTTTTTCCCTCTGGAGCAAGCTGAAATTCTTGCTTTGTTGCCGCTGTACTATCAGTTACGACAATGGCAGTGGAGCGATGATGAGCATTATCAATTTGTTAAGACGTTAAAATCAGTCTGGACTAAACGAAAGTTTGATTACTTGTCGAAGTGCTTTAGAAACTGCACGATGACGACTTATAGTCATACTTTTTCACGAGAATATGCTTTTCGAGCAAAATTTTTGCCTGAAAACCCAACTGAGTTGATTGAAAATATTAATCAGTTGATGACCACTGGCAAGATGTTGAAAGCAGGTAATTCGGCAACGGTTGTCTTGGTTGAAATGGCCGGCAAGCAAGTCGTTATTAAACGCTATAACATTAAAAGTATGTGGCATTTATTACGTCGTACCTTGCGGATGAGTCGAGCGGCAATGTCATGGCGAAATGCAAACTTGCTAGAGTTTATTAACTTACCAACGTTGAAACCATTAGGTTTTATCGAACAAAGAATGGGATGGTTTCGTCATACTGCTTATTTTATTAGTGAATATCATGAATCGGCCGAGCTATTGGATGAATATCAACGTCGTCAGCCAACGGATGATGAGTTAGAGCAGATCAATAATATCTTTATGTTGATGCAAAATAGTCAAATCAGTCATGGTGATCTGAAAGCACAGAACTTACTCATTGATGATCAAGGTAAGGTTATTTTGATCGATCTTGATGCCATGCAAGAGCACCGCTCTGAGCGCCAGTTTTATAAAGCGTTTAATAATGATAAAAAACGTTTTCTTCGTAACTGGCAAGATTTGAAAGTCAAAGAAATATTTACATCATTATTGTTTTAAAACAGTCGCGCTAGTCGTTAGTTAATACTCATCAGGGTAAAAGTGTTTAAAGTCTGATTCATAACGTTGTTGGATGAGCTGTTTATTACGTTGACTGATTTCTATTGCTGTATTCGGCGTTGAGTTGCGATGAGGCATCGCGGGTAGGTTGAAGCGTTGGCTGAGATAAGCCCAGTCCTCATTGATGTTTTCTAGTTTGCCTACATAATCAGTAAGTAATTCATTGTCAGACATTAAGAACCAGCTTTGTGAACGAAAGTGGCGATCGGCTTCGTTATCTGGAATCTCGCAAATTTTTTCTATAAATGTATCAAAACTGTCATCAAGGTTAATACCGTGGCAAGCAAAGATGTTTTTGTCACTGTCAGGCATGGCAACTTTGTTTTTATAACAGGATACGATTCGATCGTAAGGGTTGCGAACGAATGAAAAAATAAAGGCATCAGGGTGTTGCTGACGAATCAGACTTTGTTTGACATGCTCTGAGTGAATTTCTGAATATTCTTTAAGCTTTTTTTTATCAAAACTAGCAGAGTCTAAGCCACTGAAGTGATCAATTAATGCTACTCGAAGCGAGCGTGAAGCCACTTTAGGGATTTGAATATAACCCAGGTTATCTTTCGGTAAAAACCAAAACTCAGGTTTGCTTCGGCGAAGTTTTCTAAAACGTTTAAAGTATTTAAGCTTGTTAAGCATTATTAATGGCTCGGTCTACAATTAAAAATCCATTAACTTAATTAGAATAAGATTAGTTCCATTAATCTATCTGTAATTATAATCATCATTTTACTTAACTTTTTTAACGCTAAGCTAGGTTTTAATACATTTTTACAAAATTTAAAGTCAGGAGAGGTTGATAAATCAAAGAGTGCAAATAGGCTTGAACAGGTACAATAGCCATTCGATTTGAGAGATAACAATGAAGCTTGCAGTTTGTTTATATAAATATTTTCCATTTGGCGGTTTAGCCAGAGACTTCTTAAACATTATGTCGATATGTCGTGACCGTGGCTATCAGGTAGATGTTTATGTGATGGAGTGGCAGGGAGATATTCCTAACGGTTTTAATGTTCATGTTATTCCTGCTAAAGCCTGGACAAATCACGGCAAAGTGAAGCAGTTCATCAATACGGTTACTCCACAGCTGAAATCGGGCAACTATGACCTTATCGTTGGTTTTAACAAGATTCCCGGTTTAGATGTCTATTACGCAGCGGATCCGTGTTACTTAGACCGAGTGAAAAACCAGAAAAACTCATTTTTATATCGCTTAGGTGCTCGCTTTCGTTTTTATGCACATTGTGAGCAAGCCGTGTTTGGTGCTGACAGTAAAACGGTTTCATTGATGATTTCTGATGTGCAACGTGATTTATTTAAACTGAACTACGGCACTTCTGATGAACGGCTGTTGATGTTGCCGCCGGGTATATCTGTGGATAGAAAGCGTCCTCAAAACTGGCAGACGATAAGGGCGGATGTAAGAGCTCGCTTAGCGATTAAAGATAATGAGTTTATCTTAATGATGGTCGGAACTGCTTTTAAAACAAAAGGTGTTGATCGTTCAATTGCTGCATTGGCTTCATTGCCACCAACACTTAGAGACATCGCAAGACTAGTTATTGTCGGTGATGGCGATTCAAAGTCTTACCTAGAGCAAGCAAATAAGTTGGATGTGAAAGACAACGTTGAGTTCTTAGGTGGTCGTAAAGATATCCCACAGCTACTATTGGCTGCAGATTTATTATTACATCCGGCTAGAAAAGAAAATACTGGTACTGTCATTTTAGAGGCGATGGTGGCCGGTTTGCCGATGATTGTCAGTCAAGCTTGTGGCTATGCCAAGCATGTTACAAAATCTAGTGCTGGAGCGGTGGTTGATGAGCCATTTAATCAATTAGACTTTAATCGAAAGTTGGTGGCAACAATGCAAGACGGTAGCTTACCAACATGGTCTGATAATGGACTGGCCTATGCCGAAACTGAAGACTTATATAGTATGCCTATTAAAGCGGCGGATATTATTGAGCTGCAACTGCAACAACGCAAAACAACGTGATAATTGTGAAACCTAAATAGGGAATAGGATGAAAAAGACAATTTTAGTAACAGGTGGTGCCGGTTATATTGGTAGTCATATCTGTGTTGAGCTATTACAAGCTGGTTTTGAAGTGATTGTAGTCGACAACCTTTCTAATAGTAGCCATGTTGCTTTGGAGCGAATTACTCAGATTACAGATAAAACTCCGCACTTTTATCAAATTGACGTCTGTGACCGTGATGCGTTAGCTGATGTGTTTAGTAAACATGCTATTGATATGGCGATTCATTTGGCGGGCTTAAAAGCGGTGGGCGAATCTTGTGAGCAGCCGTTACGTTATTTTCAAAATAACTTAGTATCGAGCATGGTGCTGGTTGAGGTGATGCAACAGTTTGATGTCAATAATTTGGTGTTTAGCTCATCTGCTACGGTGTATGGTGATCCTGCTTCTGTACCGATTGACGAGTCTTTTCCTTTATCGGCGACCAACCCTTATGGTCGAACTAAGTTAATGATCGAAGAGATGCTGACAGACATTACGAAGTCGTCAGCAAACAAGTTAAAAGTTGTGTTACTTCGTTACTTTAATCCAGCAGGTGCGCATCATAGTGGTCTGATCGGTGAAGATCCTAATGATATTCCTAATAACTTATTACCTTATGTATCACAGGTTGCGGTGGGTAAATTGAAACAGGTTGCTGTGTTTGGTGATGACTATGCAACGGTTGATGGCACGGGAGTGAGGGATTACATTCATGTGGTTGATTTAGCCAAAGGTCATATTCAAGCGCTGACATTTTTAGAACAATCCTCTCCTGAACAAGTGTGCACGGTGTTTAATTTAGGTACAGGTCGTGGCTACAGTGTATTAGAAGTGATTGAAGCGTTTAAAACGGTATCTGGTCAAGAAATCCCTCACCAAATTGCACCGAGACGAGCTGGCGATATTGCTGAGTGTTATGCCGATCCTAAGCTGGCAAATGAGCAGTTAAATTGGCATGCAGAAAAGACGTTAACCGATATGTTGGAAGATGCTTGGCGTTGGCAGTCTATGAATCCTGATGGTTATGCTGAGCTTACTGACTAGGAATAAATTAGGCTGTGTTATTACGTTTTAAATCTTGGCGGGTGTTTGCACCGTGGAATAAATCCACTGTCCCTAGTGAGTTAACATCCTTTGAAGCCGCTTACCAATTAACCGGTAAGATAATTTCCAAAAGCAGTCAAAGTGAAATCTTTGCTTATCAACATGCAGACAAAACCTTTTTTGTTAAACGTTATTTTCGAACTAAAGGTTTAGCAAGTTGGTTTGGTTGGTCACGATTTGATTTGGAAAGTAAAAACCAGCAATGGTTTAACCAAATAGGCGTGTCTGCCGCCCGAGTGGTGGCTATCGGTAAGCAAGGCGTGTTTTTTAAGACTCATAAAGGTGTGTTAGTTACTGAAGGCATAGCGAATAGCCAAGAGTTGGTTGAGATTGCTAAAAAAACGCCGGATGTATTTCGTAATAAGGATTGGGCTGATAGCGTTATTTTTCAGTTAGCAGATATTATTGCAACCATTCATAAAGCTCGCTTTTGCCATAATGATTTGCATTGGCGGAATATCTTAATTCAGCAATCAGCGGAGCAAAAAGAGCCTAAAATTTTCTTAATTGATTGCCCGTCAGGTAAGAAGTTGGTTTGGCCTTTATTGGACTATCGAAAACTAAAGGATTTAGCGAGCTTAGACAAGCTCGCTCCCAACTATTTAACACGCAGCCAGCGGTTACGATTTTTTATGCATTACCGAGGCATTAGCGAGTTAACGTTTAATGATAAGCAGATAATTCGAGCTGTAATTGAACATAAACGTAATCGAGTTAAGCGAAAAGCAAAGAAAACTTAGTTTGTCTTAGTTATAACTCTAATTTGGCGATGAATCTGTCCCAGCGCCGAACGATTTTTTGATCGGCAAAAAAGTGAACATAATTACAAATGGGAATGAAATCTGAGTTACCAATATTATCGATAATAAACAGTTTGCCGGCACCTGTTTCTGATAGTTGATACAGCATGTTCTTAGGCTTCATTGCCATCGACATAATGTGGTACTTCAACAAATACTCTCTAAGTTCAACAAGTGCGGTTTGTAGCTGTTGTTGGTTATTGGCAATAAATTCTTTATCGGCGAGATAATACTCTAAGGTTTTGCATATTTTGCCGTTAGGATCGCGAAGAATATCAAAAACAGCACCGGGACCTAAGCTGGTTTCAATATTGCCATGGAACTTTGGTAATAAATCCCATGCAATATTTCGTTTCTGCAGCTGTTTGTAATAGCCTTGTTCGCGTTTGGTTTCTTGTTGGTTACCATTGGTTACCACTTTGATGCATAAGTCGGCATTATCTGGGTGAACAAATACTTCGCGGTGCAGGCCTTTGCCAAATTTTTCAGTGCGATCTAATGTAATCATGATTTGGTAATTAAGATGTCTTCCATTACCAAGTATTCAAGATCTGAGCCATAGAACATATTTAATGCATCGGTTGGACTACAGACCATCGGTTCACCACGACGGTTTAATGAGGTATTGAGTAATACACCATTACCATTCAGTTTTTCGACCTCTTCAAGCAGTTCGTAATAACGAGGGTTAGTTGCCTTGGTGACGATCTGTGCGCGAGCAGTACCATCTTCATGCACCACTTCTGGAATACGTGCCTTCCAGCTTTCAGCCACATCGAAGGTAAAGGTCATGTAAGGGCTAGGATGTTCTGTTTGCAATATTTCAGGTGCAATCGTATCTAACATGCTTGGGCAAAATGGGCGCCAGCGTTCACGGTATTTGATTTGAGCGTTAATACGATCTGCAACACCTTTGTGATTCGGGCTACCGATAATACTGCGGTTACCTAGTGCACGAGGGCCAAACTCCATGCGACCTTGGAACCAAGATACAGGATTGCCAGCATTGAGAATTTCAGCGGTTTGTTTAGTGGTATTTTCTAAAGCTTGCCATTGAACGTCTTGTGGGTAATCTTCGCACGCTTTAATACATTGCTCTGTTGTGTAAGAAGGGCCTAAGTAGACATGCTCCATCTTTTCAACGGGTACGCCTGCATTTTGTGAAGCATAACTTGCAGCACCGATTGCGGTACCGGCATCACTGGCTGCAGGTTGAACAAACAGCTCTTTAACATTGGGCATGGCAATAATGCGTTGGTTGAGTTTCACATTTAAAGCAACACCGCCGGCAAAACAGACCTTGCCTGTTTCTTTAATAATGTCGCCAAGGTAAAAATCAATTAAGTGTAGTGCCGTTTTTTCTAATAAATCTTGAATGCTAGCTGCGTAGTCAATGTACGGATCATCAATTTCATCACCATCACGAATTGGACCTAACCAATCGATTAGCTGTTTACTGAAGAAATAACCTTTGCCATCTTTTTTGAAGCGACGTAAGCCTACTGTATTGACTAGCTTGGTATTGATTTTAAAATCACCATCTTTACAGTCAATCAAGCGTGAGAAGTCAAAGCGTTTAGGGTTGCCATAAGGTGCCATTCCCATCACTTTGAATTCGCCGTCCAACATTTCAAAGCCGAGTAACTCAGTTAAAGCGCCGTACATGCCGCCTAATGAATCTGGATCATAGAATTCTTTGATTTTATGAATCTTGCCATTCTCACCATAACCAAAAAAGGTGGTGGCATATTCGCCTTTGCCATCAATGCCGATAATAGCGGTTTTTTCTTTAAAGCCAGACAGGTGATAGGCACTGCTTGCATGAGCAAGGTGATGTTCTACTGCTTCAAATTTAACGCGTGTTGAATCAATGCCTAGATCATCGAGTAACTTCATAACACTGCGATGGTTTCGCCAGTAACGACGGTTACCGGTGAAAAGGGCGGTAAAAGCACGATCAGGTGCATACCAATGACGCTTTGCATAATGCCAGCGAGCTGGTGATGTTAGGCCAATTTCAGCATAGGGAAAAGCGACAATATCGACTTGTTCTGGTTTTATTCCTGCTTGCTCTAGACAAAACTTAGTCGCTTCATAGGCCATCTTACCTTTGGCGTGTTTATCGCGAAGAAAACGTTCTTCTTCGGCTGCTGCAACAAGTTTACCGTCAATATATAACGCAGCGGATGCATCATGATTTACTGCACCAGAAAGGCCTAATACGATCATAGTGAAATTCTTCTATCTTTTAGCTAGCGGGAAATGGCTGTAAGTATACAAGTTGCAAAGGAAAGGGACTACCTGCGTTTGTCCAAGATCCTTTTTTCAATGGCATGCCAAAGCTTTTTTGATTTAGCAGACAATTGTTTTTCTTGTTGATAGGCTTGAAATAAACGCACATGATCGTTGCGTGACCAGCCTTTAGCATGACGATATAAAGTATAGAGGTCTCTAAATACAGCGTGCTGCTTAAAAAGACGCCATTTTAACTTCTCTAAATCGATAAGTTTGATATCCCAACCATCACCATCAGGTCTGACAAAGATATGTTTGAGATAGAGACAATTATGCTGAAAATGGTGGTGATGAACTTGGCGTAAGGTATCCGCTACCGCAACCAGTAACTTTTCTTTGTGCTGAGCATTGTTGATTAAGTCGCCAGAAGCTAAAAAACGTTCGGACTCAAGAGAAATGTAATCATCTAATGCTTTGGTAATTAAAATGGCTTGTAAGTTACCGTTGTTTACACGTTTAGCAAAAAAAGCCAGTTCCATGATGGGTAAACCATGTTTACTCATCCGTAGGATATTTTGGTATTCACGTTGGAAGGTGGGCATACCACGAACAGGATGTAATAGTGTTCGGGTAATGTGGTTTTCCTGACGTTTGATAAATACACTGACCTTGCCTTCAGCTGTATTTAAATCTAACTTAATCACGCCACTCCAACCGCCACGGCGCTTATTAGGCTCTTCAAACCATTCTGTTGTTAAATCCCAAATAGCATCAAAGTCAGCCAAGTTATTGTTTGCGAATATTTGTTGCCAATCTTTGTTCCAGTGTTGTTTCATCGTCGTGGTCTTTCCGTCAGTTTGTATCTTTCGATGCTGATATTACTTGGTAAACACTCGCTTTGTCACCCCGAGCATTTTGTTGGCTAAAAATAGGCTCAAGCTGCATATTTTCCTTCATTATAGGCAAGGCTTTATTTTTACGCTTTTCGACTAAAATTAAATAATCAAACTGCTGGTAACTGGATGTTATTTTCTCAAACTCATAACGATGATAAGCATTATTGTATGAGCCAATATCTAGTCGAGTTAACTGATGCTCTGGTTGACGAGTTCGGTAGTAATAATTGATGTATTCATCATCGGTAAGTATTTTACTTTCAGCTGGAAGGTTTTGGCTGGCCCAAATAGCAGTGTTTTTCACATAACGTTTAGAGTTCGATTTAGTGATGCCAGCAACAAAGTTGATGGTTAATACTAGAGCAATAATAGTTACCCACGGCCATTTTTTTTGTTGCCATATTTGTTGAATGAGCTGGCACAGTCGTGGCAATAGCAATAACAGTAAAGCTAAGATGGCAATGATGGCATAACGTTTAGAAGTAAAGAAATGATTGAACATAAATATCGCTAGGATGCCGATATTTATCAAGAAAAAATAAATAAATAAATTACGGTAAGCGGATGGTGGGCTGAGTTTATATTTAAAATGACTGGCAATATATAGAGCTAAATAACCAACAGTGAGTGCTTTAATCAATTTATAAAATAACATCACCAGTAAACCCGAACTTAAAATTAGGCCGCTATAGTCAGCGGAATATTTATTAAGCACTTGATGTTCTACAATCGAAGACCTAGCGGTGAAGTTGGCTAAAAACTTATCGGGCTCAATATAATTTACGACAGTAGCCAATTTGCCAAAAGACTCTGCGAATCCCGTTAAGCTCATGGATACGATTGAGCCAATTACTAAACTAAAAATGACCACGTAGTTAAGCTTAAGCCATTGTTTTAAACCGATAGTTAATGGTGTCGTAAATAAAGCATACAACGGTAAGCAGACTAATAAAATGGCACCTTCGATACGAAATAAGGTGGCGGTGATGATTGCTAGTTGCCAGAAAGTCGCATTTTTGAAACTAGGCAGCTCAATAAATTTTATAAATCGATATAAGCCGAGTAGGCAAAATGCCCAATAACCAATATCTCTAATCACAAAGCTTCGATAGTCATTGAGGGTGATAAAGCAAAGCATGATCAATGCAGCAATGAATAGTTGTTGCTGGTTGGCGAGTGTTTTTTTACTGAGTAAAACCAGGCTGTCGGTAAGTAATACAAACAGTAAGATATTGATTAAATAAGCACTTAGCTCAAGTGGTAGTTGAGTGAGTTGATGAATAAAAGCAATGCAAATAGAGAAAAAAGGCCAGTTGTAAAGCTTGACCGTTTCAGCTAAACCACCCTGCAGAAATGCTTCGGCAGTTTCAATATACAAAATGCCATCACTATTAATTAAGTCGTCACTATATACTGCAAACAGTGAGAGTAGCAGGCTGACGATAGCCGTAAAAAATCGTATTTTTGTGCTGTTGTCTGGTGTGTTATCCATTAGTTTTTCTCGTCCTGGCTAGCTAAGTTAATCGTTGTCACGAGGGTGATTATTTGCTGGCTGTTAATATCTTGCATACAACGATGGTGTTGTTGCCCACAGGTTCGTTGAAAGCAGGGGCCACAATCGACATTAATTTGTACGACATGAGCATTTTCAGCTAGTGGTGGTGTAAAACTAGGTGAGGTTGGCCCATAAATAGCAATAAGAGGCGAGTGCAATGCGGCTGCAATGTGCATTAAGCCGGAGTCATTGGCAATGACCGTATCAGCGGTAGCTAATAAATCAATCGCTTGCTGCAACTCAGTTTTGCCACATAAGTTATAAAGTGCGTTTGTTTCTGAAATATTAGCTTCGATTTCACCGGCGATAGCTTGATCTGCTTTAGACCCTAATATAACCACTTGCCAATTTTGCATTAAAAAATGATTAGCGACGTCTGCGTAATATGAACTGGGCCATTGCTTGGCTGGACCAAACTCTGCACCGGGACAGAGTATGAGTCGTTTCATACCGGTTTTTTTTTCGGCAACCAGACTTTGTTCAGTAGGCTTCGCTATCATTAAGGGAGCTTGGTAACTCGGCGCGGCATGTGCATGTGATGCCGGATAAGCCAAAGATACATAACGTTGTACCATCATTGGCAAAGCTTGTTGGTCTAAAGTGCGAATATCATTGAGTAGACCGTAGCGCATTTCACCACGCCAGCCGGTACGCAATGGAATATTGGCAAACCATGGAATAAGCGCTGATTTCCATGAGTTAGCTAAGACGATAGCTTGGTCATACTTTTGTTGGCGAAGTTGCTGGCCTATTTTTTGTCGCAGTCCCCAACCAAAAGTACCATGGCTGACAGGCATGGTAATGGCTTGGTTCACTTCAGGCATTCTATCTAATAATGGCTTGGTCCAAGCCAAGGCCAGCACGTCAATAATGACTTGTGGGTTATCTTTTTTTAATGCAATAAATAAGGCCTGAGCCATCACCATATCGCCAATCCAGGATGGACCAACAATGAGGATTTTTTTTATTGAACTACGAACCTCGGTCATTATTTAATGCAGGGTACTATGAGCAACAAAAATAAAGATGGTACCTGCAGCAATCAATACAATTTGCTGTATTGTTTCCGACAGTTTGACGCGGTTGTGTAGACCAGGAATTAAGTCCGCTACTGCGACATAGATAAAGCTTGAGGCTGCAATCACTAAAATATAAGGCAATAAATGCTGCATTTCAGATAAAGTGAAGTAGGCTAAAACAGCACCAACAACCGTTCCTAAACTAGATAGGATATTGTAGTATAAGGCTTTGCTACGCTTAAATCCACTGTGTAATAAAATTACAAAATCACCTAGTTCTTGAGGAATTTCATGGGCAGCGATGGCTAATGCGGTCACGATACCTAGATGTAGGTCGGTCATAAATGCTGCGGTAATTAAGATACCGTCAACAAAGTTATGGATGGTATCGCCCACTAAAATTAAGGTGCCGGTAGCTTTATTTTTAGCGTCTTGGTTCGGGTGGTGCTGGTCTTGATGTTCTAGAGCTGGTAAGTGGCCATCACAGTGATCGTGGTGACAATGACGCCACAACACCATTTTTTCTAATACAAAAAACAGTAATAGGCCTAGCAATAAGGTTAAGCCAATATCATGGGCATCAACAGCAAACTCATGTTCCAATGCATGCGGAATCAATCCTAAGAATGAGGCGCCAAGTAAGGCACCAACAGCAAAGCTAACAAGGTGTGGAACAGCTTTATTCCTAGCACTATCTGACAGTAGTAAAAAAGACGAAGCAATGACAACGCTTAATAAGCCACCTAGTAAGCTAAAGCCAATGATCCAAAGAAACAGTTCCATACTTACCCAATAAAACGAAAAATAATCAGCTGATCATACCTTATTTGTCCGTCAACCAGATCATTGTTGCCATTCTGCCGGTTACACCCTCACGTCGATAAGAGAAAAACTGTTGCGAGTCGGAGACGGTACAAAGTTGGCCGCCGTAGATAGCGGATATTCCATTGCTATTAAGGCGCTGCTTAGCCAGTAGGTAAATATTAGCTAAATAATGTTGTTCATCAGTTGGCTGGAAGGCAGATGAGGCTTGTGGATCAGAACAAACAAATTGCTGATAAACCTCTTCGCCTACTTCAAATTGGCTGGGGCCAATGGCGGGGCCAAACCAAGCCATAATTTCAGCTGCTGGACATGAAAAATGCTTAATAGTATTTTCAATAATTCCTGCTTGTAAACCACGCCAGCCGGCATGAATTGCGGCAACCATGGTGCCTTGTTGGTTGCATAATAAAATGGGTAAGCAATCGGCAGTCATGATGGTGCAAACATGATCACTATGTTGACTTGCCATGGCGTCAGCGACACTATCTGTTTGCCAGTTTTGACTGGTTAATACATCGGTACTATGTGTTTGCTCTAACCAGCGTGGTGCTTCAGGTAGCTGTGCTGAGTCAGTGATTAATTGCCGATTTTTTAATACTAAGTCAACATCGTCACCAACATGCAACCCCAAATTGAGTTGATCGTAGGGGGCTAAACTGTAACCGCCGTTGCGTGTAGTACTGATGGCTTTAATGTTTTTCGGTGCAGGCCAGTCAGGTACGATCCAGTTATTGCTCGACATTATTAAGGTAGTGCAGCCATTTATTAAATAAGTTTTGATCTACTGCAGCGATGGTTGAGCGGGATGATAAGGTTTTGTTATAAACAGGCTCATTTTCTATGGTACGTGCCACGCCTCCTGCTTCTAATAAGATGAGCTGAGCGGCGGCATAATCCCAAAGTTGTTGTTTGCCATGAAGGTAAATATGAGCCCGGCCTGCGGCAATCCAGCATAATTCAAGTGCTATTGAGCCTAGACTGCGTTGTGAGCCGAATGGGATATCAGTGACTAATTGTGTCGCCATCGCTTTTGGCAGACGTTTGAAGTCTATTAGGGCTATGGTTTGTTTTAAGTTAAAACCAGTGTCTTTTAAGTTCAATTTTTCGTTGTTTAACCAAGCGCCTTGTCCTTTTACAGCTGAAAAGCATTCGTCATGGATTGGGTCGTAGACTAAACCAAATACAATTTCACCTTGATCTATTAATGCCAGTGATACCGCAAAATAAGGTACGCCGGCAGCAAAGTTGCTGGTGCCATCCACCGGATCTAAACACCATAGTGCTTGTCCTGAATCAAACAAGGCTTGTTGTTGTTCGGTTGTCATTTCTTCACCCAGCAATACCGTGTCAGGACAAAGTTCTTTAAAGGCCTGTTGCAATTTTAATTGCACGATATGATCAGCTTCGGTGACGATGCTACCATCCGTTTTATATTGACGCTCAACCTGATTAAACCGAGGTAATATTTCGGTTTTAGCAACGGAGATAACAAGTTGTTCGATCTTCTGTCTATCTAGGTTCATAGTGGCGTCGATGTGGTTATAAATGAGGATTGTATTCAATCCATCCGCAAGAGAAGGTAAACTATAGTTGATTACCATTTTAAGCATAATTTATATAATAAAATAGACACTGATGCGTATTTCTAGATTTTTTTGTCCCGAACTTAATGTAAATAATAAAACCTTCCCATTACCTGAGGCTGCTCACCGTCATGCTGTGCAAGTTTTACGGCTAAAAAAAGGTGCAAAATTACAGGTGTTTGATGGTCGTGGTGTTGAATTTGAGGCGACTCTTGACAGTGTTGCTAAGCGACAGTCAACGATCACTCTAGGCGAGCAGATAAATAATGAGCTGGAATCACCGTTAACAATCACTTTATTACAAGGCATTTCTCGTGGCGAACGAATGGACTATGCCTTACAAAAAGCAGTGGAGTTGGGTGTAAATAAAGTGGTGCCTGTTCTGACCGAGCGGTGCAATGTGCAACTGTCGAATGGCCGTGCTGACAAGCGTTTACATCATTGGCGAGGTGTTATGGTCAGTGCTTGTGAGCAAAGTGGTCGCAGTGTCTTGCCTGAACTGAGCGATATCATGTCATTAGATGATGCCTTGCTAAACAATAAAGATGTGACTTGTCTGGTGTTAGATCCGCTTGCAGAGCAAGGTTTTAGTTCTATCGACAAAACCTCATCTGTAAGCTTACTGATTGGTCCCGAAGGCGGTTTAACTGAGCAAGAAGTACAGTTGGCAAGCGCGAATGAGTACCAAGTGGTTAATTTTGGACCTAGAATTTTGAGAACAGAAACTGCTGCGGTTGCTGCGCTGGCTGTGATGCAGTCATTATGGGGGGATTTGGCTTGATAGATAATGGTTTGACCATTTTATTATTATTAGGACTAGCTTGGTTTTGGTGGGATAGTCGCGGCGTGCATGAGAAAGCGATTGCAGCGGCCAGACATAATTGTGACCGTGCTGGTGTGACATTTTTAAATGATACTGTGGCATGGAGTAAAATCCGTCTGAAAAGGAATCGTCAAGGCAGAGTACAATTACAACGTAGTTATATTTTTGAATTTGCCAGTGATATGCAGCAAAGCTATCAAGGTGAAATTATTATGTTAGGCCATCAGGTCAATAAAATAAGCCTAGATGCATATCGAGTTGGCTAAACAGTTTTAAAGCCAGGAAGGAGACTGAAATGCAAAATAAAATTGCACTGGTCGTAGATGACTCTAGGGTTGCAAGGATGACCCTGAGTAAATTATTAGTAGCGCAGGACTTTGATGTTGTTGAAAAGGCGAGCGGCGAAGATGCCTTAACTTACCTTTTGTCTGATGAAGCTTGTCCGGCGATTATTTTTATGGACGTGATGATGGGAGGCATGGATGGGTTAGCAGCAACAACAAAAATAAAAGCTACTCCAGAACTACAAGATATTCCTGTTGTTATTTGTACCGGTAATGATAGTGATGCTGATCGTGATAAGGCGCTGGCTGTTGGAGCTAAAGCCGTTTTATCTAAGCCGCCAGTGGCTGAGCAACTAGAAGCAATATTAGCATCAATTACGATAGCGCAACCTGAAGCCATTGCTGAGCCTGCACAGCAAGAAGTTGCTATTAATGAAGCTGAGTTGGTTGCTAGTGTGATGTCGAAAATTGAACTGGATTTATTAGCTCAAGCTAAATTACATGCCCGTGAAATAGCTGAAGATATCAGTCGTCAAATAGCGGCAGATACCGCTGAAAAAGTGGCAAAAGAACACACTAAAATAGAAACGCAAGCCATAGTACCGGAGTTGACTGCAACGGTAAGCCAAGCAGCTAATGCGGTAGCTGAGGAAACGGCAAATCGAGTGTGCAAAGTTGTCGCTAATGAATCGATTGCTAAAAATGCAGAACTTGCGGTACAGCGTGCGGTAAATAGCTTGGGATTAGCTGAAAAAATGATGGCCATGCTGGCTAATGAAGGTGAAACTTGGTTAAAACGACAGCAGCAGCAACTGCAAGCGACGTTAGATAAGCAATTAACAGAGTCTATATCGCCTAGAGTAGAAGCGTATTTACAAGAGCATTTATCGGTGAAAATAGGGCCGATAGTTCATGCCGCCGTGCAAGAAGCGCTGCCAAAAACGGATGATACAGAACAAGAAGATGCCTTGGCTTTATTAACTCAGCGAGTGAATAACTTAAAGAGTATGGTTATGGGCCTCGGTGTTGCAATGGTTGTTTTATTAGTACTTACCTTTGTTTTGTAGTTGTTTGCTTAAGGTAACGAAGATGCAAATCACTGAATAGAGATAGAAACGTTGTTTATGAATATTGCAGATGCATTGCGTTATGGTTGCCAAGAATTACAATCATCTGATAGTCCAGATGTTGATACACAAGTATTGTTATGTCATGTTTTAGATTGCCAAATGGTTTATCTGCATACCTGGTCGGATCGGGAGTTAAACATGGCACAGCAGCAGCAATTTGAAGGGTATTTACAGGTACGCAAAGAAGGCCGCCCTGTCGCCCATATTATTGGTCAGCGTGGTTTTTGGAGTTTAGACTTAAAAGTTACAAATGCGACGTTGATCCCGCGTCCAGACACCGAGTTATTAGTGGAGTTAGCTTTAACTAAAATTCAGCCAACAATGACTGTTGTTGATTTAGGTACTGGCACTGGTGCTATCGCCTTGTCATTAGCTGTCGAGCATACTGACACGACAGTTTTTGCTAGCGATTATTCAGGTGGAGCGTTAGCTGTCGCTCAACATAATGCACGAGCGAATCAATTAACCAATGTTCATTTTTTGCAGGCCAGCTGGCTGACAGCTTGTCAGGATGAATGTTTTGACATGGTTGTCAGTAACCCTCCTTATATTGAAGATGATGATCCGCATTTATTGGCAGGTGATGTACGCTTTGAGCCGTTGTCTGCATTAGCATCTGGTTCGGATGGTTTGGATGATATTCGCCTCATTGCTGAACAAGCTAAACGCTGTCTTAGAGATGAAGGCTGGCTATTGATTGAGCATGGCTATCATCAGGCTAAGCAAGTTCGAGACTTATTTACAGATGCAGGTTTTAACCATGTCAGCTCCCATCAAGACTTTGGCGGCAATGATCGAGTGGTTATGGGCCAACTGACGTTATAATGTTGGCCTGAATTTTAGAAAGTCAGCAATTTTATGAATGATGATCAACTGTTACGTTACAGTCGCCAAATTTTACTGCCTCAGATTGATATTGAAGGCCAGCAAAAACTATTAGATAGCCATGTATTAATTATTGGACTAGGAGGCTTAGGCTCACCGGTTGCAATGTACTTAGTGGCTGCAGGTGTCGGCCGTTTGACTTTAGTCGATGATGATCTTGTAGAGCTGTCTAATTTACAACGGCAAATAATTCATGGACAGCAAGATATTGGTCGCACTAAAGTCGAGTCAGCAAGTGATAGTTTGACGGCGATCAACAGTGAGGTTGAGCTGCAACTAATAGCTGAACGTCTTGATGAGCAGCGTTTAGAGCAAGCAGTAACAGCTGCGGATGTAGTAGTGGATTGCAGTGATAATTTTGCGACACGTTTTTTATTAAATAAAGTAACGCAACGCTGCCAAACACCACTAGTATCTGGCGCGGCAATTCGCATGGAAGGCCAAGTCACGGTATATGATTCTCGCCAACAGGAGAGTGCCTGCTATCGCTGTTTATATGAAGATAAAGGTGAAATACAGGAAAGTTGCTCAGAACGCGGTGTTTTATCGCCATTATTAGGTATTATCGGTGGTGTTCAGGCCGTCGAAACCGTCAAAGTCATTACGGGTGTGGGTGATAATTTATCAGGCCGTTTACTTATTTTAGATGCATTGAGTATGAACTGGCGTGAGATTAAATTGCGACGAGATCCTAGCTGTCCAGTCTGTAACAAATAACAACCATGGTTGAAAGGTAACTAAATTTTTATGAAAGCACGTATGGATAATGCCCCTCTTGAGCAAGCCGCGGAAATCGCCTTGCAGCAAGCAAAACAGTTTGGCGCTACTGCGGCTGAAGTCGGTGTAAGTCATAGCACAGGCTTGTCTGTTACTGTTCGTCAAGGCGAAACCGAAACGCTAGAACATAATAATGATACTGGCTTGGCGTTAACCGTTTACTTAGGTAAGAGTAAAGCGTCGGCCAGTACCTCTGATCTTCGACCAGAAGCGATTGCCGATACCGTGAAGGCGGCATGTGATATAGCTAAATATACCCAGGCTGATGACTATGCGGGCTTGGCTGATCAAGCGTTAATGGCTACAGAGTTTCCAGATTTATCGTTATATCATCCATGGGAGATTGATGCGGAACAAGCCATCGCTTTAGCCACTGATTGTGAGCAAGCCGGACGTGATGTTGATGCTCAAATTTCTAATTCAGAAGGCGCAACCTTATCAACGCATGAAGGTGGCCGTGTTTATGCAAATAGTCATGGTTTTGTAGGTAGCACTAAGAGTAGCCGTCACAGCTTGTCATGTACCTTAATCGCTGATGATGAGTCTGGTATGCAACGTGACTATTGGTATGACATTGCTCGTGATGGTGCCGACTTAGCATCTGCACAAGCTATTGGTCAGCGAGCAGCAAAAAATACCTTAGCTAGATTAAATGCTAGAACAGTGAAAACCGGTACCTACCCTGTAATCTTTGCTGCCGATATTGCTCCATCATTAATTGGCCAATTTATAGGTGCGATTCGTGGTGGTGCTTTATACCGTAAGTCATCATTTTTGTTAGATCACTTAGGCAAGCAGATTTTTCCTGACTTTATGCATATTCACGAGCAGCCATACCTATTAAAAGGGCTGGGTAGTTGTGCGTTTGATGGCGAAGGTGTGATTACACATGACCGGGATATCGTTAAAGGTGGTGTATTAGAAAGCTATGTTTTAGATAGTTATTCTGCTCGAAAATTGAATATGACAACCACAGCAAATTCGGGTGGCGTTCATAATTTAACCGTTGAAAGTGGCGAGCATGACTTTGCTAGTCTATTAAAACAACTTGATACCGGCATTATTGTCACTGAAACCATGGGTATGGGCATCAATATTGTGACAGGGGATTACTCGCAAGGTGCAGCAGGGTTTTGGGTAGAAAATGGTGAGATTCAGTACCCAATTGATGAGTTCACCATTGCCCATAATTTGCGAGATATGTTCATGGGTATTCAAGCTGTAGGCAATGATGTTGAGCTACGTGGTAATACACGTACCGGCTCTATATTACTGGAGAGCATGACCGTCGCTAGTTAGCGATAAACAGCAGTGAGCAGCGCGGTAATATCGGTTAATTCACCGACAGCAAACAGTTTAGTTAATACTTCTCGAATCTGTTTAACTTTATGTTGGCTATGGTTTCGTAATTGAGCTAGTTGCTGAACCAAATCGACCTCTTCAGCCATTGCGTTTAAGCTCAATGCTGATATTGAACAATGGAAAAAATGGTGTTGTTGATGCAATAAAGCCTGATTAATAAATAAGCTTTTTTGAACTGCACTGTTAAAGTTGTGTTCGCTGCTAATTTGCCAGCGACCGTTATTACCTTGATAAGCATACAGGCCAAAACTAATATAAGACTCGCTGTTTTCGGCTAATGGTTTGATTAGTTCGGCGATAGCTGTAATCGACCCTTGCAAGCTCAACCATAAATCCTGTTTATTAATAGCAAGGTTACCATCTGTGGTTGCCACCGCTTGTAAAATGCGTTTACTTTCTTTATCCATACCGAAATAAAGAGGTATAGCGGTCAGTTGTTCACTTAATAATGAGGCAAAAACCTGACTCTGTTGGCTGATTGCAATATGAGTATTATTCTCGACTAACTGTTCTTTATTAAGCTCAATGGCGGTGCCAAAGAATTTGTTAAGGCTACGAGCACAGGCACGGCTATCACGTTGTAGGCCTAGATGAGTTTCACCATCCCAAAAGTGGGTATTTCGTACAATATAGGGAACATTGTGCAGCTTTACTTCTTTGGTCAAGGTTTGCCAGCGTACAAATTCGATAAAGAGGCGATCACCTTGTTGAATATCAATATTACCCGTTAAGCTTAGAGCTAAACCTGATTCTGATACATCATTGGTAGTGATTGTGAACTGTTGGTTATTAAAGCTGACGGTTACCTCGGTTTTTATAAAGAAACGTTGGTTTTCACGGTCAGTATTATGTTGAAGTTTAGTAGGTTTAACGACATTCGTTACGGGGCTGAACTCAGTTTTTTCGGGTTGCTCAGCTTTGATGGGTTGCTGTAAATGCTGACAACTACTCGTGATATTGTTGACGGTAACTAATGTGGTAATGTTGGTTAAGCACTGTTGGAATGCTTGTGCGTCATCACTGTTTTGTTCGGCAATTGCTGCAATTTCATTAGCAAAGGATTGTGTATCTGCTTGTAGTTCAGTTGCCTGTAATAACAGTACTTGGCTAGCTCGTTGCTGAGAATGCCAGCTTAGTAATGCTGCAACTGCTTGTGCATCATTACAGCTAGCAGCAGTGCTCGTTAATTGGTCGGCTTGGGGAGTGATTAAAACAAGTTGATCGGACTGTTGTTTTAAAACCTGCTGCAAAGGCAATAGCGATAAATCAAAGGCACCGTCATCTTGTCGTAAAACCTGTAATGCTTTGTTAGCCATTGCCGTCATATGACAGGCCTGTACAGTATTCGTATTATCGTTAGAATTTAACCAAAAGAACGAGCTGGTGAAAGCCTGACAATATAGCCGTAAATAAAACACGCTGGCCAGGTTAAATAATTCATTATCTAAATCTAAATGTTCTGGCGTATTGTGTTGTTGGCTCCAATGATCAAACCAGTCGGTAACCTTGTGATCATCCTGACGGTTACGAGCCAAAATAAGATAGCTATGTAAGTCATCGTGAGTGATTTTGATTATTTTATAGGGGACTTTACTAAGCGTATCCGATAGCTCTGGCAAGCTCAGCGCGACCATATCACCTTGCTCTAAGGTATACGCTCGTTTGAGTGACAGCCTAATTGAGCTGGTTGTGATGTCTACCGTGGCAGCATGATAAAGCACATCAGCAATATGGATATCGACTGGGGTCGAAAAGCTAATTCTGGGTTCTTTACGTTGCAATTGAGAGTCAAATGCAATCAGCTGCACATGCTCTTTATCACTAGTTAAAATAGGTTTGGTTGCAGTTTTACTTGTTACTTGGGCTGCAGCGGACAGCTTTTTGAGTGCTTTTAGTAACGCTTCATAGACACCCACAGTGTAACGGCCATTAAAGCGGTCTAATAATTGTTTGGCAATTAAATAGCCTCGGTCATCAAGATAGTGTGTTTTTCCGCCAAAAGAATAAGCCTGACATTCTCCTGCCACTTTGCCGCGTAAGTCGATAACTCGGTTACAAAGCTTATTTAACCGTTGCTGATCCATTTGTTTCAGGAAGGCTTGGTTTTTTGGCGCTTTGCTAGTGGAGTTATCAACCATAATTAACTCATCTTAATTGGCACTGTATTCATTAGGTGTTTTAGCATTAATACTTAATGCGTGGATCGCTGCTTTCATTAAGTCCCCCACAGTGTCATAGACGAGGCGGTGACGCTTTATGAGCGTTAAGCCATCAAAGGCTTCACTAACTATAACAATGTTGTAGTGACCGCCACCCGTATTGCCAGCATGGCCGGCATGCAAATGACTCTCATCTTGAATGTCTAACACGGTTGGCTTTAATGCCGATAGTGAAGACTGCAGTGCTTGTGCGGTATCGGTCATGGTAAAACTTTTTTGAAGGGCTTCACGGTAACTTGAGCATAAACGCCTGCTTCAATATAAGGATCAGCATCAGCCCATTGTTGAGCTGCAGCGAGGTCTGTAAATTCAGCCACTACTAAGCTACCACTAAAACCTTGCTGGCCAGGATCTTCACTATCAATGGCTGGATGAGGGCCGGCTAAGATCAATCGCCCTTGTTGTTTTAGTTCTTGTAGGCGTTCAAGGTGAGCAGGTCTAGCTGCCATTCGTAACGCTAGGCTATCTTCAATATCTTCACTAATAATGGCATAAAGCATGATTAACTGTCCTTATTTGCTTGTGGTAGTTCAGTGGCATGTTTGGCTAGGTAAACTGATTGCGCAATGATAAATACAATCGTCATTCCCAATAGGCCAAAGAGCTTGAAGTTAACCCAAGTTGCTTCATCAAAGTTAAAGGCAACATAAAGATTGGCGACACCTGAGAAGATGAAAAACAAGATCCAAGCAATATTCAATCGAGTCCAGATTGCGGCTGGTAATTGAATATGTTCAGCCATCATTCGTTCTAGTAGTGATCTATCTGTAAATAATTGTGCACCAGCAAATGCGGCGGCAAATAACCAATTTACCGCAGTTGGCTTCCATTTAATGAAGTTAGGATCTTGCAGCCATAAAGTTGCACCACCTAATAACAGGACAAGCGCTAGGGTAATTTGGTGAGACTTTTCAACTTTACGGTGGCGAAGCCATGAGAAGCTGACTTGTAGTAATGATGCAACGATCATGACCGCTGTAGCGACATAAATGCCTGCAACATCATATTCCTGACCATTCCAGTGGTAGATGCCTCCACCAAACTTATAAGCAATAAAAAAAAGGGCAATCGGTAAAAAATCAAAAAGTAGTTTCATTATTAAATTCTAGTTTTAACAGTAACAACCGGCATTCTAACGTAAAATGGTGGCTATGACTTGTTATGACTTACATTGCCACTCAACGGCATCAGATGGCTCACTCAGCCCTGCAGCTCTTGTTGCTCGTGCATTAGATAATGATGTTGATGTTTTGGCATTGACTGATCACGATGGTACTGAAGGTATTGTTGCTGCTCAGCAAGCGGTGCAAGGTACTGGAATGACCTTACTTCCCGGCGTGGAAATATCAGTGACATGGAACGGAGCCACTATTCATATTATTGGCCTGAATGTTGATATTGAAAATCAGAACCTACAGCAAGGTCTTGCCACATTACGTTCCTACAGGTCTACGCGGGCAGTAGAAATTGCAAAACGCTTAGAAAAGTCAGGCATTACTGGTGCTTATGAAGGGGCTAGAAAATATGCTTCCGAGGTGATGTTAGGCCGTGTTCATTTTGCAAAATTCTTAGTTGAACAAGGTCACGCAAAAAGTATCAATGATGTCTTTAAGCGTTATTTGGTGAGAAATAAGCCAGGTTATGTTCCGGGTGACTGGGCAACATTAGCTGATGCGGTGACTTGGATCACAGAAGCTGGTGGCCAAGCAGTTATTGCTCACCCTGCTAGATATAAACTAACGGCAACAAAATTAGGCCGCTTAATCACTGATTTTAAAAATGCGGGTGGCGTTGGCATGGAAGTCGTGTCAGGCCGCCAACATCCAGAAGAAATTAAAACGTTAGCTCGATTAGCCAATAAATTTGAATTAATGGCATCATGTGGTTCAGACTTTCATACGCCCGATAATAATTGGATTGAATTAGGCCGCTTACAACCGATGCCTGAAATCTGCACCCCTATTTGGCAAAGTTGGACGCAGTAGATTTGTGTTCAGACAAAATAAACAAACTGTTACATATTTAGGATAGCTATGAGCCAACTGTTTCACATTCATCCAGATAACCCTCAAAAACGTCTTATACATCAAGCTTGTGAAATTATTCGCAAAGGTGGCTTAGTTGTTTACCCTACTGATTCTGGTTATGCCTTAGGTTGTCATATTGGTGACAAGGGCGCGATGGATAAAATACGTCGTATTCGTCAGTTAGATGATGATCATAACTTCACCTTAGTATGTCGTGACTTGTCGGAGTTATCGACTTATTCACAAGTTAATAATGCGGTGTTTCGTATGATTAAAGCGCATACGCCAGGGCCTTACACCTTTGTTTTGCCAGCAACAAAAGAAGTACCTCGTCGTCTGCAGCATGCCAAGCGTAGAAGTATCGGTTTACGTATTCCAGAAAATAACATTGCCTTAGCGTTGTTAGAAGAGCTCGACGAGCCATTGATGAGCTCAACGTTGATCATGCCTGATGAAGATCAGCCGATGACTGATGCTGAAGATATTGTTGACCGCTTAGCGAAACAAGTTGATCTAGTTATTGATGGTGGTTTTTGTGGTTCAGAGCCAACGACAGTCATTGAGTTTATAGATGATATGCCAGAAGTCGTTCGTGTTGGCATGGGCGCCCCGGCACCGTTTGAAGCATAACCATGTGCTGGTTATTGGGCGGTATTGGCCTATTGTTACTGCTCATGATAGCTGGCCATCGAGCTTCAAAAGTAGCATGGGCGCACCCAATAGTTAATTGGGTGGACGGTTTGGTCCGCTTGTTATGTAAATATATCCATCGTCTGCCAGCTACATATATTCCGCTGCCGGAAGATGGCTCGGCAATTGTTGTTGCCAACCATGTTTCAGGCTTAGACCCCTTATTATTAATTGCTGCGAGTCGACGACCATTACGGTTTTTAATTGCTCGAGAAGAATATGAGCGGCCAGTATTACATTGGTTGTTTAAAGCCGCCGGTTGTATTCCTGTAGATAGAAAAGGTCGGCCAGAGTTGGCTCTCCGCCAAGCATTACGAGCATTACAAAATGGGGACGTTGTTGCTTTATTTCCGCATGGGAAAATTCATTTAGATAGCTATCCTCCTCGAAAAATAAAAGGTGGAGTAAGTCGATTAGCCGCGTGGTCTTCGGCACCTATTTATCCGGTTCGAATTGATGGGGTTGGCGCAGAAGGCCATGTTGCTATAGCGCCTTTTTATCCTAGTAAGGTAAGGCTAACAATTAACGAGGTAGTTAGCTGCCATCCACAGCAACTAGCTGAATGCCTAGCAAAGATAACATTAGCGATAGAAACACCTGAGCCAGTTTAGCCTTCGTGACGTTTTAACCTTGAATTACGGTTGGTTTGCCCCATTTGTTAATTAACATACAAATTTTATGGGGATTCATAGATGCAAATTGATAAATTCACCAGCAAGTTTCAACAGGCTTTAGATAGCGCGCAGAGTATGGCGATTGGCCGTGACCATCAGTTCATCGAGCCGAGTCATTTGATGCTAGCGTTATTGCAACAGCAATCAGGCACGGTAAAACCGTTATTAGCTCAAAGCGGTGTAACGATAGGCGCTTATGAGCAAGCATTAGAGCAAGAACTATCACGAATGGCTCATGTTGAAGGTGATAGTGGCACTGTTCACGTCTCACAAGACTTAGTTCGTCTACTTAATAGCAGCGATAAGCTGTCACAAAAGCGTCAAGACCAATATATCTCAAGTGAACTATTTGTACTTGCAGTGGTGGTTGATAAGAAAAAGTCTGGTGAATTATTACGCAAGAATGGTGCTAGTAAAGCAAGCTTACTAGCAGCCATAGAAAAAGTTCGTGGAGGAGAAAAAGTGACGGATCCAAATGCTGAAGAGCAACGCCAAGCATTAGCAAAATATACGATCGATTTAACTGAGCGAGCAGAAAATAATAAGTTAGATCCGGTGATTGGTCGAGATGATGAAATTCGTCGTACGATTCAAGTATTGCAACGCCGCACTAAAAATAATCCAGTACTTATTGGTGAACCGGGCGTAGGTAAAACTGCGATTGCAGAAGGCCTAGCGCAGCGAATTATTAATGGCGAAGTGCCTGAAGGGATGAAGAATAAACGTCTTTTGTCTTTGGATATGGGCGCTTTAATTGCTGGAGCTAAGTTTCGGGGTGAGTTTGAAGAGCGCTTGAAAGCGGTCTTGAAAGACCTATCTAAGCAAGAAGGCCAGATCATCCTATTTATTGATGAAATTCATACCATGGTGGGTGCAGGTAAAGCGGAAGGCGCTATGGATGCCGGCAATATGCTGAAACCAGCATTAGCACGAGGTGAATTACATTGTATTGGTGCGACGACTCTAGATGAATATCGTCAGTATGTTGAAAAAGATGCAGCATTAGAGCGACGTTTTCAAAAGGTACAGGTAGGCGAGCCATCTGTGGAAGATACTATAGGTATTTTGCGTGGCTTAAGTGAACGTTATGAAGTGCATCACGGGGTTGATATTACCGATCCAGCGATTGTTGCTGCTGCGACGTTGTCATACCGCTATATATCTGATCGGATGTTACCCGATAAAGCCATCGATTTAATTGATGAAGCCGCTAGCCGTATTCGAATGGAGATTGACTCTAAACCTGAGTCTTTAGATCGCATGGAACGCCGTTTAATTCAGTTAAAAATTGAACGTGTTGCCTTACAAAAAGAATCAGATGATGCTTCAAAAAAACGGTTAGATACTTTAGAAGCTGAGATGAAAAAGTTGGCACGTGAATACACTGACCTAGAAGAAATATGGAAAGGTGAAAAAGCCGCCTTGCATGGCAGCCAAAGTATTAAAGAGAATCTAGAAAAAGCCCGTATGGAACTGGAGATGGCGACTCGAAATAGTGATGTCGCTAAAATGTCTGAATTGCAATACGGCAAGATTCCGGCACTAGAAAAGCAATTAGATATGGCTGCGCAAGCTGAAATGCAGGACTTTAGCTTGTTACGAAATAAAGTCGGTGAAGAAGAAATTGCAGAAGTGGTCTCGAAGTGGACCGGTATTCCTGTATCTAAAATGTTGGAAGGTGAACGCGACAAACTATTGAAAATGGATGACGTGTTACATGAGCGCGTTATTGGTCAAGATGAAGCGGTGACATCTGTTGCCAATGCGATTCGTCGCTCACGTGCCGGTTTATCTGATCCTAATCGACCAAATGGTTCATTTTTATTTCTAGGGCCAACAGGGGTAGGTAAAACAGAGTTGTGTAAGTCTTTAGCAACGTTCCTGTTTGATACTGAGGACGCTTTAGTTCGTATAGATATGTCTGAGTTTATGGAAAAACACTCCGTGGCTAGATTGGTTGGTGCTCCCCCTGGTTATGTCGGTTATGAAGAAGGCGGTTATTTGACTGAGGCGGTTCGTCGTAAACCTTATTCTGTAATTTTGCTGGACGAAGTCGAAAAAGCCCACCCAGATGTATTTAATATTTTGTTGCAAGTATTAGATGACGGTCGCTTAACTGATGGCCAAGGTCGCACCGTTGATTTCCGCAATACGGTGATTGTGATGACCTCAAACCTGGGGTCAAGCATCATTCAAGAACAAACTGGCGAAGCACAATATGATCAAATGAAAGCAACGGTTATGGAAGCCGTAGCGCAACATTTCAGGCCAGAGTTTATCAACCGTGTTGATGATGTTGTTGTTTTTCACCCATTAAAACGAGCACAAATTCATGCTATTGCTAAGATTCAATTACTGCATTTACATCAGCGATTAGCAGATAGAAGTATCGGCTTAGAGGTAAGTGACGCGGCATTAGACCTGATTTCTGAAGCTGGGTTTGATCCTGTATATGGAGCTAGACCTTTAAAAAGAGTGATACAAAATCAATTGGAAAATAGCTTGGCGCAAGATCTATTGTCAGGCCATTTTGTTAGTGGTGATTGCATTAATGTTGATGTGAATGACGGGCAATTAACTTTTTCTAAATGATAAAATAGCTCATCGACATAGTGAGGGGTATTTATAGTTGAATCTGCGATGGGTGAAATTGTTATAATTCCAGAAATCTCAAAACTATAAAGAATCCTCTTATGTCTCTAAATGGTCAGTTTGCTGATGCATTCACTCCTGCTCAAGTTGCTCAAAAGGTCAAAACGCTTGGCGTAAGTAAGGCTCAAACGCCATTCTTGCCGCTAATTGTATTGTCATTAATGGCCGGTGCTTTTATTTCTTTTGGTGCAATGTATTACACCATGGTAATGACACATCCATCTGAAGCTTATGGCGCGTCGAAAATGTTGGGTGGTATAGCTTTCTCCCTAGGCTTTATCTTGGTAGTGATTGCGGGTGCAGAGTTATTTACCGGTAATAACTTGATTGTGATGGCCTGGGCTAGAAAGCGTGTCACCACTCTGCAAATTGCACGCAACTGGATCTTGGTTTATGTGGCCAATGGGATTGGTGCTTTAATTACGGTGTACTTAGTTTTTGCGTCGGGATTTTTGGATAATGGCCATCACGCTGTAGGGGTTACGGCGTTAAAAATCGGTTTGGCAAAAGCAAGCCTTGCGCCGACAGAAGCATTTGTACGAGGTATTTTTTGTAATGCCTTAGTCTGTTTAGCAAGTTGGATGGTTTATGCATCACGTAGTGTGACGGATAAAGTATTTGCGGTTATTTTCCCAATATCTGCTTTTGTTGCGATGGGCTTTGAACACTGTATTGCCAATATGTTTATGATTCCTTTAGCAATGGTTGCATCACTTGACCCAGAGATTGTGGCTTTAAGTGGTTTAAGTGCTGAAGCGTTAGCACCGTTAAGTATTAGTGGCTTATTGCACAATGTTGTTCCTGTTACTTTGGGTAATATCCTTGGTGGAACAGTGATGGTCGGTATGGCGTATTACATGGTCTACTTGTACGATCGAGACTAGTCATACGGTTATTTGGCTGCAGCTTCAGTTTTCGGTGGGGAACTATGTTGTTCTAGTAGTTCTGCATGAGGCCTACCAACATAATAACCTTGAGCATAATCGACACCATAGTGATGAAGTAAGTTAAGTACCTCTTCGGTTTCGACAAACTCAGCAATAACTTTTTTACCGAGTCCTTTAGCGACATCTACCAATGCTTTGACGAACAATTGATCATCGGCATTTTTATCTAAATCTTTGATAAAAATGCCGTCGATTTTAATGATGTCTACAGGCAGCTCACGCATATAATTAAACGATGCAAAGCCAACACCAAAGTCATCTAATGAGAAGCGACAGCCTAATTCCTTGATGGCTATCATCATGGCTTTTGCTTGTTGTAGATTGGAAACGGCAGAAGTTTCAGTCACTTCAAAAATCAGGCCGGTTGGATCCACGTTATAGCGCTTGATCAGTTGTTTTAATAGTGGAATCAGCACCGGGTCATCGACTACTGCACCTGATAAGTTAATGGCTAAACTAGCAGGGATGCTTTGTTGTTGCATCGCAGCTAACTTCATCATGCCATGGCGCATTACATAATGATCAATGTTATGAATCAGCCCCGATTGTTCAGCAATTTCAATAAACTTACCAGGCATGCGAATCTCGCCTGAGTGACTGTCTCGTAATCGAATTAGCACTTCATAATGCTTAACTAGTTTAGATTCAATTTCCAGGATAGGCTGAAAATGGAGAATGAAATTATTGTTTTCTAAGGCTTCTTCAATTTGGTGTTTCCAGAATACCCGAGTTTCTAATTGTTCCTGAGTTTGATCATCAGCAGAAAATGTGTGGAAATGGCCTTTACCACTTGCTTTAGCCTTATACATAGCAAGATCAGCAAAACCTAATAACTCATGAATAGATGCATCATGGATAGGGAAATGTACAATACCTATACTGGTGGATACCTTATGTTTAACATCGCCGTAATTGAGTTGAATTTGAGACAGTTCAAAAATAATTTTTTTGGCTAGAGTTTGAACGCCTTCTTCATCGCTTTCTGGAATTAATACTGCAAATTCATCACCGCCTAAGCGAGCAATAAGATCGGTGAAACGAGTGACTTGACCTAATGTTTTGGCGACCGCTTTTAATAAGTCATCACCTGCTTTATGGCCGCTGGTATCGTTAATATCTTTAAATTGGTCTAAATCTAGAAACAACAAGCTATTGTTATGTTGATAACGAATGGCAGTTTGTAATGATTTTTCAAATTCATGGGTGAATTTACGGCGGTTACAAAGATCGGTGAGAGGATCGTGCTCAGCCATCCATACGATACGTTTTTCGGCCTCTCTCTTTTCAGTCATATCTAAACCTACAGAGAGAATGACCGAATTATTTTTTACTCCATCGATACGAGAGTGCAGCCAGGAAATCTCTTTAATATGATCTTCATGATCAATAAGTTCTGCATCTTGTTGGGCGATAGCTAAATTATTAGCGAGAATTTCTTTGAAATAAGACTGTGCTTCCGTCCAGTTTCCGGCTGGAAACATTCGCGATACCGATGTATCAAGCATATCTTGTTCTTTAAAGCCGGTGACATGTTCAGCAAAGTCATTAAAAAGCGTGATATTGAACTTTTCATCAATAGTGAAAATAATGAGCTGTGCTGTATCAAGCAGGCTTTTTACAAAGTCACGTTCATGTTCAAGATCTGCATTTTGAGCTCGAATCACTTCAGAGCGTTGGCTAACATTGGCATCAAGCTGTTCTAGCACGCCGGTTAATTGCAAGGTGGCAAAGTGTAATTGACTCACTTCTTTGTGTTTGGATTCACTTTCTAAATGGGTAAAGGTTTCTTTGGCTTGCTGATATTTTTTTGACGACAGTAAAGGTAAGGCATCAGTGATTTGTTCTAAGTGTTCTAGTGGTCGTGATAATTCAAGGTAGCTACGTACCGAAAAAATGAGCGCTAACAACAATAAGATAACAATGGCGATAGCGATATAAATATAGATATCGACTTCGTTGATAGCGAAGTTATTACTAAAGCTATATGTAGCATAGCCTGCTCCGAGAATGGAGATTAAACCGGCAATAAAAATGCTGGTAAAGGTATTAACGGCTGATTGCCACTGCAAACTATCGCGTGAAATTGAGGCCATATCTAACACTTATCCATAACGTCAGTTAAACCGATTATGGCATAACATACTGTAAAAGTGAGGATTTAGCGTTATTTGTGCTCGTCGTTAGATACTTTTAGTAAAACCCAGTCTAGCCAGCGGTGCGGTAAGAGTCGTTTTAATACTGCAAATAAATAGGTGGGAAAGGTGACGTAATAACGCACTTTAGGCCGCTTACTTTCTATAGCATGAAGTAACTTTTTAACCACCGCTTCTGGAGGTAAAGTAAATGGAGCGGCAGGTCCTTGCTTGGTTAACCGTTGTTCCATAGAGAGGTAGGTTTGCTTATGGAAGCTGGTGTCTTTATCAATATGCTGTTGATACTTAGCAAAGGCGTTGGCTCTGAATTGACTCAAAATAGGGCCCGGTTCAATTAAACTTATGTGGATACCGCTACCGTTAAGCTCTTGTCGTAAGGTGTCTGCCAATCCTTCTATGGCATATTTACTGGCATTATATGCGCCGCGATAAGCCATAGAAATAAAACCTAGCACCGAACTATTGTAGATAATTCTGCCAAAACCTTGTTGACGCATTTGCTTGATTATTAAATTAGTGAGCTCCTGTGTACCAAATACATTAGTTTCAAATTGTTGGCGTAATACATCTCGACTTAAATCTTCAACGGCACCAGGCTGACCATAAGCACCATTATTAAATAAGGCATCTATTTGATTGTTAAAATGATTTAAGCTGAATGTTACTGCTTGTTGAATAGAGTCACTATTAGCGAGATCGAGTATGATGGTGGTAATACCGAGTTGTTGTAATGGCACTATGTCTTCATTTTTTCTCACCGTTGCAATGACGTTATAACCTTGTTGATGCAATTGGCGTGCAGCGCAAGCTCCAATACCACTTGAACAGCCGGTGATTAAGACATTTGTCATTTTGTTAATTCCTGATGAATAAGTTATTGTCACTGTATAGCATAGAGGTTATTAGTAATTGAATAAATATTCCAAAGCATAGGCCGCTAAATGCTATAGTCGCCGCTGAGATATAAAGTATCTATCAACTATGCCAGAAAATATTAGCCAACTTGACTATGAACACTTTAAAACCTTTCTTGAGGATGCTTGTGGCATCCTACTAGGTGAAGGCAAGCAATATTTAATTGTGAGTCGGTTAACAAAGTTGTTACGGCAGGAAAATATTGCTTCAGTGACCGAGTTATTGGTGACCCTAAAAAAAGGCTATCCCCGCCATTTGCAGTCAGCTGTCATTGATGCAATGACCACCAATGAGACATCATGGTTTCGAGATAGAACACCATTTGATGCGTTGACCAAGGCGGTGTTTCCCGAGATAGATAAAGATCGTTTTCGCCAAATAAGAATTTGGTCTTCGGCCTGCTCGTCTGGCCAGGAGCCTTATACCATTAGTATCAGTATTAGCGAGTATCTTGCACAAGCTCCACTGAGTGGCGTAAAAAACAGTCAGATAGAGGCAACAGATATTTCAGCCAGTATGCTTGAAGAGGCGAAGCTGGCCGAGTATGACAACTCTATTTTAGGACGAGGCTTATCTGATGACCGTAAAGGTCGATTTTTTAAAGCGAAAGGTGAACGTTGGCAAGTGGCTGATGATATCAAGCGCCGAGTTCGCTTCTCCGAACAAAATTTATTAGCCAGTTATGCTCGACTAGGCAAGTTCGATATCATTTTTTGTCGAAATGTTTTGATCTATTTTTCTGCTGAACGTAAGAGCGATATTTTAGACCGGATGGCTAAAGCCTTAAATCCCGGTGGTTACTTATTTCTGGGAGCATCGGAGACCATCACTGGTTATTCCGATGCCTTCGAAATGATTCGCAGTCCATACGGCGTGTATTACCGCTTAAAAGCTTAAGTTTTAGTTTTAGTTTGCTCGACTGTTGAGCTGGCTTCGACGGAATTGGTGGAATCCTCTATGGGAGGCAGTGCTTCACATAGCCCTAACCAGCTACCTATACGGTAGAAAATACGTTTGATTAAGCGCCATAATCTTGGCAGCAACCAAATCATCACTAGAATAAAGACAACCAGTCCTATAACAAATAACACTGGATGGTGTAAGGCTGCCCATAGGCCGCCGATGACTAATAGATCTTCACTTATTGAAGCAGTCCAATTGGTCACTGGCTCTGGTGAGGTGTTGATTAATAAACGGCTACCGGCTTTGGTGGTATGGGTACCTGTCGCTAATACACCACCTAAGATAGCGGAGGTTAATTCCACGGCAGGTGTGACATCACCTACGGCACTGGAAGCGAGCATCGCACCAGCAGGAATACGGATAAAGGTATGAATGGTATCCCAGCCTGAGTCGACACCAGGAATTTTATCGGCAAAGAATTCGACGCAGTACATAAAGCCGGCTGCCGTCATCACCATCGGGTTGCTTAATACATCCATTTCAGCAGGCAAATTAATATTGCCAGTGGTACCCATGTACCCCAACATAAACAGTGTGGCGTATAAATTAATACCGCTCGCCCACGCTGCGCCCATACTCAGTGCAATTACGCTGACAGCATCCATCTTCATTGTCTCCAGTTTGTTATAGTGTCGGTTTTAATTGTGATAGGGATCGACACGATGATACCCCGAACAGAACTTCTATCCTATCTTGAGACTTTACTCGAGCCTAATCGGTTCCATGATTATTGTCCCAATGGTTTGCAAGTAGAAGGCCAGCAACACGTTAATACCGTAGTGACTGGTGTGACAGCTAGCCAAGATTTAATTGATGCGGCATTAGATTTAAAGGCCGATACCATCGTTGTTCATCATGGTTATTTCTGGAAAGGCGAAGATCCACGGGTCGTGGGAATTAAATATAAGCGTTTAAGGCAGTTATTAGTTAATGACGTTAATTTAATTGCTTATCATTTGCCATTGGATGCACACCCGACTCTAGGCAATAATGCACAATTATCAGAATTACTAGGTTTTGAAGTGGATGGACGAATATCTGGTACTGGTGAACCTGCATTAGCGATGTGTGGTTGTTTAGCGGAACCTAAATCAGTACCAGAGTTTGCTGACCATCTAAGACAAAAATTAGAGCGTGAACCTTTAATTATTCAAGCTCATAACCGGCCTATTACAACTATTGGTTGGTGTACGGGCGCGGCACAAGGTTATATTCAGCAGGCGGCAGAACTAGGTCTGGATGCATTTTTAAGTGGTGAAATTTCAGAGCAAACCGTGCATTTAGCTAGAGAACTGGGTATAAATTATTTTGCAGCTGGTCACCATGCAACCGAACGTTATGGTGTAAAAGCTTTAGGTGAGCATTTGGCACAACAGTTTGCTATTGACCATCACTATATTGAAATTGATAATCCGGTTTAAAACTGGATATACATAGTAAAAATTTAAACAGGACTATTAATGATGGATCTGGTCAACAACATAAAGACCTTTTTTCAAGTAACACTTTGGCAGGATGTATCTGCTCAATCAAACGCAGTATGGCGCTGGTTTATTAATACTTTACGTGTTGGTTTTATCATGGTACGTGAATTGGCAAAGGGCGAATTAAATCTACGTGCGATGAGTTTAGTATTTACGACGCTTTTGTCGTTAGTGCCGTTAATTGCCGTGGCTTTTTCAGTGTTAAAAGCTTTCGGTGTGCATAATCAAATTGAGCCATTCTTACTCAGTGTATTAGAACCTTTGGGGACGAAAGGTGCAGAAATTACTGCTAACATCATTGGTTTTGTACAAAATGTGAAAGTGGGAGTATTAGGTTCGGTCGGTGTAGCCATGTTGTTCTATACCATTATTGCTTTGGTACAAAAAATTGAGAATGCATTTAACTTTGTATGGCGAGTGAAGCGACCTCGTACTTTGGCGCGTCGATTTACTGATTATTTAAGCGTGGTTATGATCGGTCCGGTATTAGTTTTTACCGGTTTGGGCTTGGCTGCCACCGTACTTAATCACGATGTAGTGCATCAATTACAAGCGATTGAACCGTTTGGAACTTTAATAGTATCGGTGACAAAATTGATTCCTTATTTCATGATCATTTTTGCTTTTACCTTCCTATATAAGTTTATCCCGAATACACAAGTTAAGTTAGCACCTGCTTTAATTGGCGCTTCAGTAGCGGGTGTGATGTGGGTGACAGTAGGTACTATTTTTGCCTCATTTGTGGCGTCATCATCTAATTACACCGCGATTTACTCGAGTTTTGCCATATTGTTTTTCTTTATGATTTGGTTGTATTTGGCTTGGTTTATATTGCTTACAGGCTCACAAGTCGCTTTTTATCTACAGCACCCTGGGCTAGTACGCCATGGCGGTGAAAGTTTTATCTTAAGTCCGCGGTTACGTGAAAAGGAAGGCTTATGGTTGATGGCGGTGATTGCCGAGCGCTTTATCCAAAAACAACCCGCATTAACAGTGTCTGAATTAGAGCAACAAACCGCATTAACAACCGATACCTTACAAGAACTGTTGCTGACATTAGAGCAAGGCGACTTGTTAGCTGAATTGGTGGGCGACGAGCAGCGTTATGTACCGGCACAAGATATTGATAGTATTTTAGTGGGCTCAATTTTACAGTGTCTACGTACCGCAGAAGAATCAGATGTGATGATTGTTAAAAGTCTGGCTGCGCCGTCAGTGGAAACATTATTACAGCAACTTGGTGAGGCTCAGTCATCGGTATTAGCCACGTTGACTTTGCGAGATTTAGCCACAGGCAATTTAAAACATGACTGAGTCTTTAGTGTCACCGCTTGCGGGTAAACACATTGTATTAGGTGTCACGGGTAGTATTGCTGCCTATAAGTCTGCCGATTTAGTTCGGCGGTTACGTGATGCAGGTGCAGAGCTACGAGTGGTGATGACCAAGTCAGCCTGTGAGTTTATAACGCCACTGACTTTGCAAACCTTAAGTGGCCACCCAGTGGCGATTGATTTATTAGATGCCGATCAAGAATCTGCCATGGGTCATATTACTTTGGCACGTTGGGCTGACTGGATCTTAGTGGCTCCTGCTAGTGCTGATGTCATCGCTCGACTAGCGCAAGGACGAACAGATGATTTATTATCTGCACTGTGTCTTGCTAGTGAGTCCCCACTTGCGCTAGCACCAGCAATGAACAATAAGATGTGGTCAAATCCTGCGACACAAGATAACCTGACGGTATTGCGATCTAGAGGTGTGCAAATCATTGGGCCTGCCAGTGGCGATCAAGCTTGTGGTGAGCAAGGTGAAGGTCGCTTAGTTGAGCCTTTAAATATTGTTGCGGCAATGGAACGCTATGTTGTTCCGAAGCGTTTATTAGGTAAAAAAGTATTAATTACAGCTGGGCCGACTTATGAAGCGATTGATCCAGTACGATTTATAGGTAATAGAAGTTCGGGAAAAATGGGCTTTGCTATTGCTCAAGCAGCTGTTGAAGCAGGAGCAGAGGTAACGTTGATAGCTGGCCCGGTGCATTTAACAACACCAACAGGGGTTAAACGGGTTGATGTTGAAACGGCACAGGCTATGTTTGAGCAAGTAAGCGATGAGCTTGCTGATAGTGATATTTTTATCAGTTGTGCTGCGGTGGCTGATTATCGTCCTTGCCAGATCGAAGCAGAGAAGATTAAAAAGACGGCGAATAGTGAGCTAGAATTAAAGTTAGAGCCCACAATCGATATTGTCGCTGCAGTGGCTAAACAGCAAGTAAAACCTTTTATTGTCGGTTTTGCAGCTGAAACACAAGATGTCGCAGTATATGCGCAAGAGAAGTTGCAGCGTAAAAAATTGGATATGATCGCAGCTAACCAAGTTGGTAACGGTTTGGGCTTTGCGGTAGATAGCAATGCACTGTCAGTATTCTGGCACAATGGCAACCAAGAGTTACCCATTGCAGCTAAGACGCAATTAGCTAGAGATTTAATGATGTTAATAATTGAGCAATATAATGCAAAAAATTCAATTAAAACTGCTTGACCCTCGACTAGGTAAATCTATAGATTTACCAGATTATGCGACGTCAGGATCAGCTGGTTTAGATTTACGTGCTTGCTTAGATGACAATGTCACTCTCGCTCCAGGCGAAACATTGTTGATTCCTACTGGTTTGGCAATTCATATCGACGATCCTAGTTTGGCGGCAGTATTATTGCCTCGATCTGGCTTGGGTCATAAGCACGGCATTGTTTTAGGCAATCTTGTTGGTTTAATAGATAGTGATTATCAAGGTCAGGTTTTTGTATCTTGTTGGAACCGAAGCCAAACTGAGTTTGAAGTTGTAGTGGGCGAACGTATTGCTCAGATGGTTTTTGTTCCTGTTGCTCAGGTAGGCTTTGAACAGGTTGAAGAATTTACGAGTTCGGAGCGTGGCACTGGTGGCTTTGGACATACTGGCCGACATTAATACTAGAATGGCAGTAACAAAGGGTAAAGGATGAAGGGATTAACTAAGTTTGCGGTAAAAGTCGGTGGTAAGCCGATAGCTTTATTAGCGTTGATATTAAGTTGCATCACAATCATTATAGGTCTTTATATACAAACGCAGCAGTCTGAAGACTACTATCAGAAAACAACTTCCGAAGCACAACAACACACAGCAAAAATAATGGCCGCAGCCGTGTCCTCACATGTGCAGGCGATGATGTTGCAAGTAACTGATACAGCAAAATTACCACAAGTGGTGTCAGCATTATCTATTCAAAGTGAATCGTTAATAGAGCAGCAACAAACACAATTGAGTGCTTTTTTTCCACATGCGAGCAAAGTCTGCTTGATCTTAGCCGAGGTCGATAAAGTCGATCAAAATGCTTGCCTGCCTATTACCTTTGCCACATTAAATAGCCTGCGAATAGCAAAGGAAAAAGGCAGTGCACCGATAGGTATATTAGGTGTGGCTAGTGATGAGTCATACATATTGTTAGCTCATCGAGTGGAAGGTGATAATCAGCAGGTATTGGGTGTATTGCTGGTGTCCTTGAAAACTGAGGTTGCCGAGCAGTTATTATTAGAAGAGTTTGGCTTACATGGCTATGTTGAGCTACAGCAAGGTACTAAATTAGCTGCCAAAGTTATGAGCAAAGGCGATGTGCAATGGAAAAAAGGCGCTGCCAGTTATAGTGCGGCTATTCCAAATAGTTTTTGGCGAGTAGCCTATTGGCCTGAAGTTAAAGCATCGTCGAACTTGTCTATTGTATTGCTTGCCAGCCTGCTAATCGCAGTTGCATTATTTTGGAGTGTGCGAGAATTTTGGCTTAGATTAATGTTGCAACAGGATACGGAAACTTTAAGGCAGCAGTTAGTTGATTTGCAAAAAGGGATGCTCAAGCCTAAATACACAATGGCATTTTCCTTATTAAATGATGTGATTGATGATGTGCAAACCATGGGCCGCGAACATACACAATCAAAATTAAAGAAAAAGGCTGGAGCAAAGGCGCGTGTTGGTAAACAATCAGTTGAGTCTACTGAGTCTACTGAGTCAACGATGCCTGTTGAACAGGAGCCAGAAGAACTAAGTCTTGATGCTAGTATCTTTAGGGGCTACGACATTCGCGGCATTGTCGGTGACAATATTGATGAAGAAGTCTTTCGGGTTATTGGCCAAGCGATAGGTAGTGAAGCCAAAGAACAGAAAAAACTACGCTTGGTTGTGGGGCGAGATGGTCGCTTGTCGAGTGCTAATCTTACCAAAGCGCTGATCGATGGCATCGTTGCTAGTGGCTGTAGTGTGATTGATATTGGCCAAGTGCCGACACCATTATTGTATTTCGCTTGCGAAGAGTTAGGAACACAATCAGGGATAATGGTGACTGGCAGTCATAACCCCGCTAACTATAATGGTTTGAAAATAGTCCTGGCTGGTAAAACGTTAACCAACTCTGATATTAATGGCTTGTATCAACGTATTGAACAAGGTAATTTCAGTAGTGGCCAAGGCAGTGTTAGCCAAGCTGATGTGGTTGATGACTATATAAAACGTATCGTCGATGATGTTAAAACCACGCGGCCCGTTAAAGTCGTCATCGATTGCGGTAACGGAATTGCCGGTGCTGTGGCACCTAAATTGTTACGCGAATTTGGTTGCGAAGTGATTGAGTTGTATTGCGATGTAGATGGTACCTTCCCAAATCATCACCCTAATCCGAGCCAAGTTGAAAACCTAGAAGATTTAGCGGCGGCAGTTCAATTACATGAGGCGGAATTAGGTTTAGCCTTTGATGGTGATGGCGATCGAATAGGTGTTATTGATGCTAATGGTCAGCCGATCTGGCCTGATCGGTTAATGGTGATGTTTGCTCAAGATGTATTATCTAGGGAAGCAGAGGCCACTGTTATTTTTGATGTGAAATGTACCAATTTATTAGCGGATGCTATTTCTCGTGCTGGTGGTGAAGGGATAATGAGTCCTTCTGGTTATTCAATCATTAAAAATAAAGTTCAAGAAACCGGAGCCAAACTTGCTGGTGAAATGAGCGGTCATATCTTTTTCAATGATCGGTGGTTTGGTTTTGATGATGGCTTATATGCCGCTTGTCGTTTGTTAGAGTTTGTAAGTAACGACCCATTAGAACGAACACCTACGGAAGTATTTGCAGCGTTACCTTATCGTGAAAGTACCCCTGAGATATTTATCGACATGGAGCAGTCAGATAGTAAGTTATTTGTTGCGCAACTCGTTGCAGAATCAGATTTCCCTGGTGCAGAAAAAATCACCATAGATGGTGTGCGGGCTGATTATCCTAATGGTTGGGGATTGGTACGAGCTTCTAATACCATGCCTGGCCTGACCTTACGCTTTGAAGGTAACTCGCCGGATGAGCTAGAACAAATTAAGCAACAATTTAAGCAACAGATGTTGCAGATTAAACCTTCAATGACATTATCATTTTAAAAAGATTAAACATGAGCCTAAATTCTGAACATGCCTCACATATTGCCCAAGTATTAATTGAGGCATTACCTTATATACAACGTTTTAAAGACAAGACCTTAGTCATCAAATATGGTGGTAACGCGATGGTCGATGAGGGCTTAAAAAATAGCTTTGCCCGAGATGTGGTTTTACTTAAAGCTGTCGGTATTAACCCGGTTATTGTTCATGGTGGTGGCCCACAAATTGGTGATTTATTAGAGCGAATTGGCAAGCAAAGTGAGTTTATTGGTGGTATGCGGGTCACCGATAGTGAAACGATGGATGTCGTTGAAATGGTGCTTGGCGGTCAAGTTAATAAGAGTATTGTAAATTTGATTAATAGCCACGGCGGTCGCGCTGTTGGTCTGACGGGCAAAGATGGCAGTTTAATTTGTGCTGAAAAATTACATGTCTCTCGAAATAATGACGATCCTGCGAACAACGTATCTGAACTGATTGATTTAGGCCATGTGGGTAAAGTAAAGAGCATTGATACCTCAGTAATTGATATGTTAACTCATAGTGATTTTATTCCTGTTATCGCCCCGATTGGTGTTGGTGAAGATGGTCAGTCATATAATATCAATGCTGATTTAGTTGCAGGCAAATTGGCTGAAGTACTACAGGCTGAAAAATTAATATTGCTTACCAATACTGCCGGCTTACTTGATAAGGAGGGCCAGTTGCTGACTGGACTCAATGTTAAACAGGTCGATGAGCTAATCGAGCAAGGGGTGATTTATGGTGGCATGTTGCCTAAAATCGGTTGTGCATTAGATGCTGTTCAAGCAGGTGTGACAACGGCACATATTATTGATGGCCGAGTACAACATGCGGTGTTATTAGAGATGTTTACCGATGAAGGTGTTGGTACATTGATTCGTGGAGGCGGACGATGAGTGAACAAGAAAAACAAACACGAGCCGAGAAGAAGAGCTCACGTCGTCAAGCAATATTAGAAGCTTTAGCTTATGAATTGGAGCAAAATCCGGGTGAACGGATTACAACTGCGCAATTAGCGAAAGGTTTGGGCGTTTCAGAGGCCGCTTTGTATCGACATTTTCCTAGCAAAGCACGCATGTTTGAAGGCTTAATAGAATTTGCCGAAGATACTATCTTTGGTTTAGTTGGTAAAATTATTGAAGATGATCATAATACGATCAGCCGTTGTGAAAAAATCAGTACTTTATTGTTAGGATTTAGTGCTAAAAATCCAGGAATTAGCAGTATTTTGGTTGGTACGGCATTAACCGGTGAAACAGATCGTTTGCATCAACGAGTGAATCAGTTTTTTGAACGATTAGAAACACAGTTTAGACAAATTTTACGAGAACGTGAATTAACGTTAACTGAAGCTGGTGGGCGACCCGTTAATGAAACGGCAAACTTATTGCTTACGGTTATCGAAGGTCATATGCAGCAATTTGTTCGCAGTGGTTTTCGACAATCACCCTTGGCTGGATGGGAAAAACAGTGGCAGCTTATTGCCACCATAATGAAGGTATATGCATGATAAATGTAGTGATCATTGGTAGTGATATAGATGCTGAACAGCAGTTACTTGCCCAGCATAAGGATATGACCGTAAGTAGTATAGAGCCATCAACAATTGAAGCTACAGTCCTACAGGCAGCATTATTTCAGCCTGATATCTTTATTTTGAAAAAAGATGAAGAGCATATTAATGTTGATATGTTGTGTCATTTTCTGGATAAAAGCTTCCCTGATGCTCAGACTTTATTTTTAACATCGCAGGCTCCTAGCTTTGAAATGTTGCAAAATACAGGCTTTAAAGCGCGAGGCTATATTACTGAAGATCAACGTGATAAATTAGCAAAAGCGGTCAGGGTCGTGCACGACGGTGAAGCTTGGCTGCCGAGAGGTTTAGTAGCAGAAATGATGGATCGTTTTTCAGCGGTGGTTTATCGCAGTGATGCCGCATAAAGCTTAAGTGAGAATATTTGTTAAAATTAAAGCCCTAGCCTGACTAGGGCTTTTTTGTATCTGGTGGTTAATTGCGCGATATAGTTGTTTTAGATTAGTGAGAATTGCTTTTTTAATTTCAATGACTTATCGTTTGTCGATGCGCAAGAGTATTATTTTTCGGTCTAGGTAGGTTATTTAAGGAGTGTGTCATAGTGGCAACTGAAATAGGAATTATCAAAACACTAATTGGAACTGCGGTTGCGGTAGTAGCTGATGGCTCCCAACGTATTTTGCAAGCCGGTGACCGAGTGTATCAGAACGAAGTCATCTCGACTGGCCCAGCAGGGGCTGTTGAAGTTGAGTTTAGTGGTGGTTCAATTATGGCCTTAGGCCGTAACTCTCAAACCCTGCTCGACGCTGAAATAGTTGATTCACAAGCCATCTCGATACCTAGTGATGAAGTGAATGTTGACGCAGTACAGCAAGCCTTATTAGATGGGGCGGATCCCAGTCAGGTTACAGCTGTAACAGCTGCCGGTGCAGGAGCAGCTGGAGCAGGCAATGAAGGTGTAGATATTGTTAAGATTAATCATGAAGCACCAGTTGTGACACCTGATTCAGGTTTTGAAACAACAGGAATCAATGTTGTTTTTGATGAACGTGAAGAGGAAGATGAAATATCTCAAGGATTAAATCCTCCTATAGATTTTGATGCTGATGTGATTGCTGACTATCAAGAAAGCGTTGTCTTTGGCTATATTAATAATCAAGAAGTTATCGATGATAACGTTGCGATACTAGGCGAAGATTTAGATTTAGGTCCTGGTTATATTTATGAATTTCAAGTCGGTGAAGCGGAAGGTATTGCAGATAATATTCACGGTACCGATATTGAAGATGGTGTAACCAGCAGTTTCACTATTAGTAGCTTGCCAACCGACTCTGATGGTAATCAAGTAGGGCTATTACTTATCGACCGTAATGATGATGGTTCACTAGATGAAATCTATGGTGAAAGTTATGGTGAAAGTTATGGTAGCTTGCCAGTAGGTGGGCTAGCTGTATCAAGTGGTGATTCGATATTTTACTTCCAATCGTCAGGTGCTAATTATGATGGTGAAAGCTTGCAATATTATGAGCAAGGAGCCATGTCTAGTGTACCTGTCTCTGTTTCGTTTAATTATTCCACAATAGATAGTGACGAGCTAGAAAGTGACGGTGCAGTTATTAATATAGGCTTTGCTGAATCAGATGATAATCCAGAAGTATTTGAACAGTCATTAATCGCTGTAGATGAAGATGGCCTTGTACTTGGTACTCCTGGTGGAGAAGATGATGTATCAGGCGAAGTTGTATCGGTTGACGGCACACTGAATTATGGTTTTGGTGATGATGGTGCGGGTGATGTTGATTTTTCTTCTTTAGATGGTCAAGTTGTGCATGCCACCGGTGATGGAGGCTTGCAGAGCCTGACTTCACAAGGGAACGCAGTTACTTATGTATGGAATGCTGCAACACACACACTTACCGGTGTTGCTAATACAGCTGAGGAAGGTGCCTATGATGTTTTTTCTTTGGAAGTCACAAATATAGATACTGGTGCTTATACATTTACTTTACTTGCGCCAGTCGATCACCCAGCAGCAGATACCGAAGATGATTTAGTTCTTGATTTTCCGTTTACGGTATCAGACTTTGATGGAGATACAGCAGCGGGAAGCCTGCAAGTGACTATTGATGATGATAGTCCTGTTGTTACACCTGGCGAGCCAACAGAATTTGTTTATGAATTAACTATTACGAACCATGATGAAGTCAGTTCTGCTGGCTATCATTCGAGTTATGGTTACTATGTTAAAGGCGAGGGCGGTATCCCGACGACAGGGCTAGTTATTTGGGATGATGTGCATGATGCGGATGCGTTGGAAACAGTAGTAGTAGTTGGCTATTCGCCGGAACAAATTGGCTTCTTTATTATTCCTAATGGCGATAGTTTGAATTCAGCATTAAGTGATAATACCGAGATTGAATTTGTTCAGTTGCCAACTGGTGATTGGCAAGCAGTCATTCCGGGCTCTCCTAGTGTTCCGTTGTTAGGAGCTGGAACCAATGTCATGTTTGATGATGATGCTCTAAATCCTATCGATAACAGCGATCATGTTCAAGATAATGAGTTAATTGGAAACCAAAACTGGGAAGATCTGGCTATTTTAACTGGGGACGGTGACTATAATGATGTAAACGTCAATGTCGAGTGGACATTGATATCTGAAATTAGCGGTGAACCTAATATCGATTTTGGTGCTGATGGCCCTCGTTTCTCTGGAGAGATTTCAGTTACAAGTGATGATGGGGCTATTACCTCATCCGGGCAAGATATTATCTTTACATTAGAAGATATCAATCATGATGGCAAGCTTGACCTTGTTGGTTCTACTGGTGGAAGTTCTGATGCTTTAGTTTTAACGGTAGATGATATTTTGTCAGGTGATGAACCGTTGGTTGAGTTATTTGGACCAATCGATTCACCAAATGGAAATGTTACTGTAAGTGTGGAAGGTGCGCTCACTGATGGAGATGGAGATTCTGCAGTACAGTTCAATGTAAATGTAGAACTTTTATTGGCTCAACAAGAAGCAAGTGATGCGGCTTAACGATATCACTTTAAATTAATCGGTCTCCCTTAAAACGCCCGGCTACTTAATTAGTTGCCGGGCGTTTTTTATGTCCATAACTTCCCAAAAATGTTGCAATTGACAGTATTTTGTTTCTTAAATTAGATGGCAATTCATTGCCGCTATTTTTTTGACACTATTGCCGTTAATTGTGTAAGCTATTGAATAGTATCTAAAATAATTTTGTGGCATGCTTGCTGCTTTGGTCTATGTTAAATAAAGATTAAAGTTGGAGTTAAACATGTCGATAAACTTTGATTCCGCCCTAGGAATTCACACCGAAGCACTACAGATCCGTTCTCAACGGGCTGAATTGCTGGCGTCTAATCTGGCTAATGCTGACACTCCTAACTACAAAGCTCGCGATATTGATTTTCAGACTGCTCTGAAAATGGCATCAACGGGCCAATCTGAACCGATTAAGGCTACGCATAAAAACCATTTTTCTACATCTGGTGGTGAGTCGTTTTCACCTGCTCTGCAATACCGTCAATCTATGCAAGATTCATTGGACGGTAATACCGTCGATGAACAGATTGAACAATCTCAGTTTATGCAAAATGCAGTCCAATATCAGGCTAGTCTTGAGTTTCTAGGTGGCAAGTTCCGTAGTATACGGTCAGCCATTAAAGGGGAGTAATACCTTATGTCTCTATTTAATATCTTTGATATCGCCGGTAGTGGTATGAGTGCACAGTCATTACGACTGAATACGACTGCAAGTAACTTAGCTAACTCTGACAGCGTCAGTAGTAGCGTTGATCAAACCTATAAAGCACGTCACCCAGTTTTTGCCACAGTATTAGATGATGCTCAGCAAGGTTATAAGCAAGGTGGAGTACAAGTTAGGGGAGTGGTTGAAAGCCAAGATCCTGTACGGCAAGAATATAACCCCAGTCACCCGATGGCGAACGATGAAGGTTACGTTTTTCATTCGAATGTCGATCCGATTGCTGAGATGGCCAATATGATGTCGGCCTCTCGTTCATATCAAAATAATGTTGAAATCGCTAATACCTCAAAGCAATTGTTACTACAAACATTGCAGATGGGTAAATAACAAGGCGTAAGGAGAATATAAATGGCTACAAGTATAGACAGTAGTTACGCGACCTTGGGGTTGTCGTTAACTGATACAACAACCGAAAGTGAATCATCAACAGGATTAGGTTTAGATGATTTTCTGTCTTTAATGACAACCGAGTTACAAAATCAAGATCCTCTTGATCCGATGGACAATGGCGAAATGTTAAGCCAAATGGCTTCATTTGCTACGGTCAGTGGTATTGAAGATTTGCAAACATCCTTTGGTAGCTTTGCTAGCTCAATGCAATCTGCTCAAGCTCTGCAAGGTTCATCATTAATTGGTAAATCAGTTTTTGTTGAATCTTCAGTCGGTAACATGACTGCAGAAGATGGCTTGTCTGGTCAGGTTTATGTTCCTGAATCAGTTACGGACCTAAATGTAAAAATTTATACCGAAGAAGGTGAATTGGTTCAAACCATGGAAATGGGGGCTGCATCAGGTTATACCGAATTCACTTGGGATGGCTTGGATGAAAACGGGGAAGCGATGGCTCCGGGAAGTTATCAGTTTTTAGCTTCTGGAACCGTTGATGGCGAAAATACCGCCTTTGCTACCGCGACAGTTGGTGAAGTAGAGAGTGTCATTTTAGGCAGTGATGATGGTTTGATTTTGAATTTAAGCGGAATTGGTTCGGTGTTATTCAGCGAAGCGTTAGAAATTATTTAAGGGGAAGCATTATGTCTTTTAATACAGCATTAACAGGTTTGAATGCAGCGTCAGCTGATTTAAATGTAAAGTCGAACAACATTGCAAACGTCAATACCACTGGTTTTAAAGGCTCTCGCGCAGAGTTTGCGGATGTCTATGCCGTATCGGCATTTGGTAGTAGTAATACCGCCATTGGTAGCGGTACCGTACTAAACAATGTTGCCCAGCAATTTACCCAAGGTAACTTAGAGTTTACTGATAACTCTTTAGATCTAGGTATCAGTGGTGAAGGTTTCTTCGCGTTAGCACCAACCCAGACCAGCGGTGAAATTGTGTATTCACGCGCCGGTGCTTTTGGTGTCAATGATGATGGTTACGTGGTGAATAGTTCGGGTCAATACTTACGAGTATTTCCAGTCAATGATGATGGTACGGTATCATCAACCAGCATCTCGAGCAGTATGCCGTTATTGTTGCCTAATAATGCGGGTACACCGCAAGCGACAAGCACTGTTGGACTATCTACGAACTTACCTTCAACGGCGGTAACAGTCACCGGCCCGATTGATCCAACTGATGCAACCAGCTATAACAATTCAACGTCAACGACCGTATATGATTCGTTGGGTAATGAACATATCATGACCACTTATTATCGTAAAACTGCCACTGCAAATGAGTGGGATGTTGATGTCTATCTTGATGAGCCCGCAGGTTCACAAACTAGAATATCGCCAGCGACACCAACAACATTAGTCTTTGACCCATCTTCAGGTGGTGCACTTGATGCTTCAAGTCCAACCTCAATTACTTTGAGTATTACTGCCTTAGCGAGTGGTGCTACCGTACCACAAGGCATTACCATGTCACTTGTAGGCACCACTCAGAACTCAGGGGGCTTTTCTGTTATCGCAGGTACACAAGATGGTTTTGCCACTGGTCGACTTTCTGGTCTAGATATCAGTGACGATGGCTTAGTAAGAGCGACTTACACCAATGGTCAATCGACACCGCTAGGTAAAATTGCCTTAGCCAACTTTGCTAACCCACAAGGCTTGAAGCAAATTGGTAATACTGCTTGGGAAGAAACATTGGACTCAGGTGGCGTGTTAGCGGGTGAAGCAGGCACCGGTAGTTTTGGTTTAATTCAATCGGGGGCGTTAGAGTCATCTAATATTGATTTGACGGCTGAACTGGTTGGCTTGATTACTGCACAGCGTAACTTCCAAGCTAACTCAAAAGCGATTGAAACGAATAACGCGATCACGCAAACAATCATTAACTTACGTTAGATTTATTAAACCTAAAGACTTTTCATAACTGAAAAGCTGATTTAGGAGGACTAGATTATGGATAAAATGCTTTATATTTCAATGAATGCTGCTCAGCAAACAATGCGAGCTCAGGCTGCGAATAGTAATAATCTAGCCAATGTAAATACCACTGGTTTTCGTGCCGATTTTGAGCAGTTTCGTAGCATGCCCGTGTTTGGTGAAGGTTTGCCATCACGCGTTTATGCAATGTCGGAACGGCCAGCAACGGATTACCAGCAAGGCTCAGTGCAAACGACTGGCCGAGAATTGGATATATCCATTCAAGGTGATGGTTTTATTGCCGTGCAAGGTAAAGATGGCCGTGAAGGTTATACCCGAGCAGGCGATTTACATGTTACTGAAACAGGTCAGTTGGTCACTGGAACCGGCTTAGCGGTTATGGGTGAAGGTGGCCCAATAGCTATTCCGCCATCAGAAAAAATTGAAATCGGTGCCGATGGGACAATTTCAGTTAGAGCGATAGGTGCCACTGCTAGTGCTTTAACTGAGTTGGATCGTATTAAATTAGTTAAACCTGAGTTAAGTCAATTACAAAAAGACAGTGATGGTTTGATGCGTTTAGCTGATGGAAGCGATGCACCGTTAGATGCCGATGTAAAAGTGGCTTCAGGTACTATCGAAGGCAGTAATGTTAATGCTGTCAATGCCTTAGTTAATATGATCGAACTACAACGCCAGTATGAAATGCAAATTAAGATGATGAAGTCGGCTGATGAAAACAGTGCTGCCTCGGCACGCTTGTTGCAGCTGGGTAGTTAATACGCAATTATGCGTCAAAAAAATGTAGGAGGTGCGCCATGAACCAAGCGTTATGGATTGCCAAAACAGGGCTTGATGCTCAGCAAACAAGAATGGCCGTTATTTCAAATAACTTGGCGAACGTTAATACCACGGGCTTTAAACAAGATCGTGCGGTATTTGAAGATTTGCTCTATCAAACTATTCGTCAACCGGGCGCACAGTCGTCAGCAAGTACCCAACTGCCTTCAGGCTTAATGTTAGGTACCGGTGTTCGCACGGTTGCAACTGAGAAATTACATACACAAGGTAATATCGTGCAAACCGATAGTGGCTTGGATATGGCGGTTCAAGGTCGTGGTTTTTTTCAAGTTTTAATGCCGGATGGTGATATTTCATATACCCGTGATGGTACGTTTCAACTTGATTCAGATGGCCAGATCGTTATGTCTAATGGTTACCCATTAGAGCCATCAATTACAGTGCCTACTGATGCACAAAGTGTTACGGTCGGCTCTGACGGTACGGTTAGTGCGTTACAGTCAGGTCAGGCTGCCCCCACTATTATCGGTAATATTCAACTTGCTGATTTTGTAAATCCAACCGGCTTACAGCCTATGGGTGAAAACCTATATAAAGAAACTGCTGCTAGTGGTACTGCGACTACTGGTACACCAGGTTTAACTGGTTTAGGTACAACTATTGGTGGTGCGCTTGAAACTTCAAACGTGAACGTGGTGACAGAGTTAATCAATATGATTGAAACTCAGCGGGCTTATGAAATGAACTCAAAAGCAATCTCAACAGCCGATCAAATGTTGCAATACGCTAGTCAAAACCTATAAGTATTAGTTAGGCGCTCTAGCTTCTCTAGAGTGCCTAATGTCATTTATTACCTCTCCCACTTTCCAAGTTTTAAAGCTGGCATGAAGCCTGCAACATCTTATTTATAAAATAAATAAATTCAATACTTGGAGATCTATGATGAAAGATCTGATCCGTTTTTTGACAGTATGCAGTGTACTTATGATTACTGCTTGTACCACAAATACTGTTAAGCGAGACCCCGAATACGCTGCGGTTAGGCCGGTTGCAGTTGAAAAACAACAACGCAATGATGGCGCTATTTTTGATGTCAGCAGTAATGTTTCTTACTTTGAAGATTACCGTGCTCGTCGAGTCGGCGATATTTTGACGGTTACCTTAGAAGAAAAAACTGAAGCTGAGAAAGAGAGTGAAACAACCATTAGTAAAAGTAACAGTAATGGCATAACTAACCCAACTGTTTTTGGGACAACTCCCGAGTTTGATTTACCTAGTTTCTTACCTTTAGCGAGTAATAAAGATAATAACCTAGCGTTTAGTTTAGGTTCTACCCATAACTTTAGTGGTGCTGGTGATAGTGACCAGAGTAATAAATTAACCGGTGATATCAGTGTATCGGTGGTAGAGGTCTTGCCAAATGGCAATTTAATTATACGAGGCGAAAAAGTCATTACCATTAATCAAGGTAATGAATATATTCGTATTTCAGGCATTATTAGCCCGCGAGACTTAGACTCTGATAATTCAATTTCATCCAAACGTATAGCTGATGCACAAATTTCCTATGTCGGTGATGGGGCGACTAATGATGCCAATGTTATAGGTTGGTTGAGCCGCTTCTTCATCAGTGCATTGATGCCATTTTAACAAGGAGAAGATGATGAATATAAGCTTAAAAATAATCGGACTGTGTCTCCTTGTTATCGCACCACTTGTTCAGGCCGAAAGAATAAAAGATCTGGCTTCGATTGCAGGAGTACGAAATAACCAACTAGTCGGTTATGGCTTAGTGGTCGGCTTAAATGGCACCGGTGATAAAACGAAATTCACCGGTCAGAGCTTACGTAGTATGTTGCGAGAATTAGGGGTGACTTTAGCACCTGGTGTTGATCCTAAAAGTAAGAATGTCGCGGCAGTGTCTGTGCATGCTGATTTGCCTCCATTTTCAAAACCAGGTCAAACGATAGATGTAACCGTCTCTTCACTGGGTGATGCCAAGAGCCTTCGGGGGGGGAGTTTAATCATGACACCGTTGAAAGGTGCGGATGGCCAGATCTATGCGATGGCACAAGGTAACCTTGTTGTGGGTGGCTTTGGTGCTGATGCTGGTGATGGTTCCCGGGTAACGGTTAACATTCCAAGTGCAGGTCGAGTCCCCAATGGTGCGACAGTCGAACGGACAGTTAAAAATGCCTTTAATGTAGGCGACCATTTAATCTTAAATTTACATCAGGCAGACTTTACCACTGCTAGTCGATTAACTGATTCAATTAATCATACCTTAGGTAAAGGCACTGCCAGATCGATGGATGCATCATCAATCAAGATCAATGCACCTCGAGACCCTAATCAACGTGTGCCTTTTTTATCATTAATAGAAAATTTAGAACTGAGTCCAGGTGAAGCTTCAGCGAAAATTGTGGTTAATTCCCGTTCCGGTACGATCGTGATTGGCCAACATGTACGTGTTTCGCCAGCAGCCGTGACTCACGGTAATCTTTCGGTGACCATTTCAGCGGATGCAGAAGTAAGCCAACCGAATGCTTTTTCTGATGGTGAAACCGTTATTACTCCGAACTTTGATATTGAAGTTACTGAAGAAGACAGTCGGATGTTTGTTTTTAATCCGGGCGTTTCGTTGAATGAAATTGTACGAGCAGTAAATCAAGTTGGAGCTGCACCGGGGGATTTGGTGGCTATTCTCGAGGCATTAAAACAAGCAGGCGCCTTACGTGCCGAACTCATTGTGATCTAATGCGATGACTGTTAATACGCACATTACACAAACCAGTGTTGATTTTCAGGGCTTAGCTGAACTAAGACGCTCTGCCTCAGTTGATGAGGGCGATCAAGATACTTTACGGCAAGTTGCCGGTCAATTTGAGTCACTGTTTGTCAATATGATGTTGAAGAGCATGCGTGATGCTAAGTTAGCCGATGGCATGTTTGATAGTAGTCAAAGTGAGTTATACCAAGATATGGCTGATCAGCAATTAGCCATGGACCTATCAGCAAAAGGCGGCTTGGGTTTACAAGAAGTCATTATGCGTCAGCTAGGTGGCCAGCCATTAGAGCCTGTTACTTCCAGTAATAGTGGCCAAGGCAAGTCGATAGAAAATGTGAAAGTAGTTCCTGCTATGCAAGCGATCAACACAGCAACGAGTGCTGTTGAAAAAGTACCTTCAGAGCATGCAAGCATTGATTCAACAGATAGTGCACAAGCTGAAATGAGTTTTGATTCGCCTGAAAGTTTTGTACAACAACTGTTGCCGATGGCACAGCAAGCAGCCCAGAAAATAGGCGTGAGTGCTGAAGCTATTTTATCGCAAGCGGCGTTAGAAACGGGCTGGGGTAAGCATATTATTAGTCAGCAAAATGGCCAGTCCAGTCATAACTTATTTAATATAAAAGCAGATAAACGTTGGGACGGCGAGCATGCAGTTGTTGGTACCGTCGAATACCGTGATGGTGTGGCTGTCAAAGAACAGGCGCAATTTAGATCTTATGACTCTTATCAACAAAGTTTTGACGACTATGTGAATTTTTTACAAAGCCAACCTCGTTATCAGCAAGCACTACAACATGTTGATAATCCGGAACGATTTGTTGAAGAGTTACATAAAGCGGGCTATGCCACTGATCCTGCTTATGCCGATAAAGTGAAAAAAATAATGCATGGCGACACGTTGGCACAAATATCGCAACAGCTAGAGTATTCATGATGCGTGTCGATAAAGGTGTAAAGGGGTTTAAAAATGAGTTTGCTTAATATTGGCGTATCAGCGTTAACAACTACGCAAGCCTCCTTGGCCACAACCAGTCACAATATTAGTAATGTTAATACTGAGGGATATAGTCGCCAGCGAACCGAGCATGCGACTCAGTTGGCTAATTTTACTGGCGCAGGCTATATCGGCTCCGGTGTTACAGTTGGTAGTATTGAACGTATTTTTGATAAGTTTTTATCGGAACAAGTCAGAACATATACTTCACAGTCTTCTCAAGAAGAAACATTTTTAATTTTTTCACAGCAAGTGGATGACTTGCTTGGTTCCTCGGAATTAGGCTTGAATTCAGGCATTGAAGAGTTATTTAATGCAGTGCATGAGGTGTCAAATGATCCGACATCAACGGCTGCCAGACAAGTTATGCTTACTCAAGCTGATTTGTTGGCGAATCGTTTTAATACGATTGATCAGCAGCTGACTGAATTCGATCAGCAAATTGATCAGACCTTGTCGGTTGCAATTAAAGATATTAATAATATTTCTAACGGCATAGCCGCTTTAAATGAAGCGATTGTGGCGTCAACTAGTTCGAGTTCAACTGCTCCAGCACCTAATGATTTACTGGATCAGCGTGATCAGCTGGTTAATGAACTGGCCACATTGGTATCTGTCGATACCGTTATTGAAGACAATGGATCGATGAGTGTCTTCATCGGTAATGGTCAGGCACTTGTCGTAGGTGGTACGCAAATTGATTTAACTCAACTTGCTGATTTATCAACCACCCCACCTCGTGTCGCTATTGGTTATGGCCCTAGCTCTATTAATGTCACCGCTCAACTTTCTGGCGGTTTGATTGGGGGAGCGGTTCAAGTTAGAGCTGATATTATTGATAGTACGCGGACGGATCTTGATACATTAGCCAGTGCCATTGTGACTTCGTTTAATACAGTGCAAACAGCTGGTATTGATTTAGATGGCAATACGGGGACTAATTTATTTGATCCAACGGGTACTACTGCTGCGACGATGAACCTGATCTTAACTGATCCTCGAGATATTGCAGCATCGTCTGTTGCTAACTCGGGTGAGGGTAATAATGTTAATGCACTGGCTATGGCTGATTTACAAACTACCAATACCATGGCGGCAGGTACACAGACCTTTGCTGATAACTACGGTGTACTGGTTGCCAATGTGGCAACACGGACCCATCAGGCTGATGTGAGTCAACAGACCCAGCAAGGCTTATTAGATCAAGTGAAGCTACGCTATGACAGTGTATCTGGGGTTAACTTAGATGAAGAAGCGGCCAATTTGATTAAATTTCAACAAGCCTATCAAGCTGCATCACAAATTATTACCGTATCCAATACCATCTTTAATGCAATCATTAACGCGATATAACGGAGGCCCAAGATGAGAATTTCAACGAGTTATATCCGAGAACAAAATGTTACTGCGATGCTGAAGCAGCAAGCGGAATTAAGTGAAACGCAATTACAAATTACCACCGGTAAAAATTCTCTAAGACCTTCTGATGATCCGATTGCTGCAATCAAAGTATTAGGCCTAGAGCGCCAAATAAACCTATCTGAACAGTATTTAGCGAATGCCGATACTGTGGAAAATAAACTATCGGCTTCTGAAGATGTGATGGATAGTTCTTTAGATATAATGCAAAGAGTACGAGAGCTTGCTGTGCAAGGCTTGAGTGACACTAATGATGCCGCAGCAAGGCAAGCGATTGCTGAAGAAATGTATCAACTGAATGAAACACTGGTTGGCCTAGCGAATACCCGCGATTCCAATGGTGAATCCTTATTTTCAGGTTATCAAACAGATTTAGATGCCTTCAATACGACCACTTATGCTTATAACGGCGACAGTGGTCAACGCAGTGTTCGTGTGGGGGACGGTTACTTAGTTGAGGTTAATGAGCCTGGCGATGATGTATTTGTCGCAACGACTGTGGCCGGGCCTTCTCAAGCTGTATTTCAAACAATAGAAGATTTTGCTGATGCTTTAGCTGCAAATACGGTGGGAACAACACCAAATGATGGTGACTTTTTGACCAATATGGACTCTGCTATCGATGCGGTATCGAGTGCTCAGACACGTATTGGTGCTCGAATGAATGCGGTTGATCAGCAAAGAGAGATTAATGAAGGCGTTAAGTTTAATATGGAAACGACTTTATCTCAGGTGCAAGACTTAGATTATACCGAAGCTATATCACGGCTAAATTTGCAATCGATAGGGCTGCAAGCGGCTCAACAATCTTATGTGCAAGTGCAAGGCTTATCATTATTTAATTATTTATAAAATTTGATAAATCAGCAACATAAACATTTAACACTCTAGTAATACATAGAATGTTGTTGTATCAAGGCTTCAGATTGCTTTATGCTAATTCAATTTTGAACTAAGCTTGTCGTTAACTAGAGTGTAGTGGCAGCAAATATTATTTATACAGCTTAGTTTTAGACTATCGATGAATCGTAGTCTTTTATATTGTCAAAGGTCTAGCATATGAAAGCGGTTATCTTAGCGGGTGGTTTAGGCACACGAATCAGCGAAGAAACAATGTTAAAGCCAAAACCAATGATTGAAATTGGTGGTAAACCGATTCTTTGGCATATCTTAAAGCTCTATTCTAGCCATGGTGTAAATGAGTTTATTATTTGTTGTGGTTATAAGGGCTACCTGATAAAAGAGTATTTCTCTAATTACTTTCTCCATATGTCAGACGTCACCTTTGATATGAAAAACAATAAGATGCACGTTCATGAAAACCATGCTGAACCATGGAAGGTCACTTTGGTTAACACTGGCGATGACAGCATGACCGGTGGCCGCTTAAAACGTGTAGCAGAGTATGTTAAAGATGAGGAGTTCTTTTGCTTAACCTATGGTGATGGTGTGGGTAACATTGATATCACCGCCAGTATTCAATTTCACCAACAACAAAAAACATTAGCGACAGTCACTGCCGCCCATCCACAAGCTAAATTTGGTGCGTTGGATATTGCCGGTGATAAAGTTGTTAATTTTCAAGAAAAACCCAGTGGTGAAGGTGGCTTGGTCAGTGGCGGTTTCTTCGTATTATCACCTAAAGTCCTTGATTATATAGAGAGTGATAATACTTCCTGGGAAAACAAGCCATTAGAACGTTTAGCTTCTGAAGGTCAACTATCCGTATTTAAGCACGAAGGTTTTTGGCAACCTATGGATACCTTGCGTGATCGCCACTATTTAGAACAGTTGTGGGCATCTGGAGATGCACCGTGGAAGTCATGGCAATGACCCCACATTTTTGGCAAGATAAAAAAGTCCTGATTACTGGTCATACCGGTTTTAAAGGAAGCTGGTTATCAATTTGGTTACAACAATTAGGTGCAGATGTACTGGGTATTGCTTTAGAACCAGCAACAAATCCAAGCTTGTTTGATGTTGCTAATGTTGCAGAAGGCATGCAATCACATATTATTGATATCAATGATTTAGTTGCTGTAAAGCAGGTTTTTCATGCTTTTCAGCCAGACATTGTTTTTCACATGGCTGCACAAGCCTTAGTGAGAGAATCTTATGACAACCCGGTAGAGACTTACCAAACCAATGTGATGGGCTCACTTAATATTTTGGAAGCTATCCGTAGTTGCGAATCAGTAAAGTCAGCGATTATGGTGACCACCGATAAGTGTTATGACAATAAAGAGTGGCGTTGGCCTTACCGTGAAAGTGATGAGCTAGGAGGCCATGATCCTTATAGCAGTAGTAAAGCTTGTGCTGAATTATTAATTGATTCTTATCGACGCTCATTTTTTGCTAAACCAGACTCAACGGCCATTGCTTCTGTACGAGCTGGAAATGTTATTGGTGGCGGTGATTGGTCTAATGACCGATTAATTCCTGATATTGTTCGTGCAAAAAAGAACCAAACACCGTTAGTTCTACGTTATCCTGAAGCGATAAGGCCATGGCAACATGTTTTAGAGCCGGTGAATGGCTATTTATTATTAGCAGAAAACTTATTTAACCATGGCAATAAGTTCGCTCAAGCCTGGAATTTCGGGCCGACTGAACAGGGATTAAAATCAGTAGAGTCGATAGTTGATTATTTTTCTCAAAAGTGGCCAGCATTTGATTGGCAACTTGAAGCACAATCACAACCTCATGAAGCTTTGACTTTGAAGCTGGACTGCACTAAAGCACATGAATTATTAGGCTGGCAGGCCAAATGGTCATTAACAGACAGTTTAGATAATATCGAAAGTTGGTATCAACGTTTTGATGATGGCGAAGATATGAAGCAAGTCTGTATTGAGCAGATCCAAAGTTATATGAAATGCTTAACACAGCATGTTGAAAGTTGAATAAATATGAACGATAAAATTATGACAACAAGCCTTGATACTGGCGAAATTTGCATTATTACTTCATCAGATGATGGAAGTTCTAAGTTAGCTTTAACCTTATCCGAGCCAAATAGTGCTGGTCTGAGTGAATTTGTCTGGCTGAAGGATTGCAAAGAAGTCAGCGATGAATCATTACTGACGATTAATGCAGAAGACGTACTCGATGGTAAGTTATCTGGAGGTATGGCTATTGACCTCACCCAATCATTTTGGGTGCAACAAAACCAGATCGTTAAGAGACTCGCTTGCTTAAAGCCGAATGCCATCGAGCGTATTTTAAGACAAGATGTTTTACAGCGTGTTGAGCGTTATAGTCAGTTTAAATTTAAAGACAAGCCGTTTGTCGCAGGTTCAAGTTCGGTGCCCGTTTCCGGGAAAGTGTTAGGTGCAAATGACATTAACCATTTAGTCGAAGCGTCATTAGATGGTTGGTTGACAACAGGTCGGTTTAATCAACAGTTTGAACAGGTTTTAGCAACGTTCTTAGATGTAAAGCATGTATTAACAGTGAACTCAGGTTCTTCTGCCAACTTGGTAGCATTAACAGCACTGACATCACCGAAGCTAGGCGAGCGAGCTCTGCAAAAGGGCGATGAAGTTATTACTGTTGCAGCAGGGTTTCCGACGACCGTGAACCCGATATTGCAAAATGGTTTAGTGCCTGTTTTTGTCGATATCGCTATCCCTAGCTACAACATTGATGTCACTAAAATAAAAGCTGCGATCACTGACAAAACAAAAGCGATTATGATTGCTCATACTTTGGGTAATGCATTTAATCTTGATGAGGTCATCAGCCTTGCTCGACAACATAATCTTTGGATTGTTGAAGATTGTTGTGATGCCTTAGGTACCACTTATACACCGACAAAAGCATTAACCGATCATCGTGGCCGAGACATACCTGTTGGAGTGCCAAGACATGTGGGTACCTTTGGTGATGTTGCTACCTTGAGTTTTTATCCTGCTCATCACATCACCATGGGGGAAGGCGGTGCTGTCTTTACCAATGATGGCAAGTTAAAAATATTATTAGAGTCCTTCCGTGATTGGGGCCGAGACTGCTTTTGTGAGCCAGGCAAGGACAATAGCTGTAAAAAACGCTTTGATCAGAAGTTAGGTGAACTGCCGTGTGGTTATGATCATAAATATAGCTATGCACATATTGGTTATAACTTAAAAATTACTGATATGCAGGCGGCGGTGGGCTTAGCCCAAATGGCTAGCTTGCCAGAATTTATTGCCAAACGAAAAGCAAACTTCGCACGTTTACATCAAGGCTTATCAAGTCTGACAGATTATTTGATATTGCCTGAAGCGGAAGCTAACAGTTCACCTTCGTGGTTTGGTTTTACCATTACCTTAAAACAACATTCACGCAATGACTTTATTCGATTTTTAGAATCAAAAAATATTGCAAATCGATTATTGTTTGGTGGCAACTTAACCAAGCAACCGTATTTTGCCAACCAACACTTTCGTATTGCTGGTGGTTTAGAGCAGACGGATAAGGTAATGACTAATACATTATGGCTAGGTGTGTACCCAGCGATTACTAATGAAATGATTGATTATATGATTCAATCGATAACTGACTATTTGGCTAAATAACAATGACAGCAACTAACGATCTTTATAACAATTTATTTGTGCTAGAAATGGCAAATAATCATCAGGGCTCAGTTGAACATGGCAAGCGCGTCATTGCAGAAATGAAAGCGGTTTGTGATGACTTTCCCTTTCAGTTTGCCTTTAAATTACAGTACCGAAATTTAAAAACGTTTATTCATCCTGACTATAAAGATCGACAAGATATTAAGTATGTAAAACGGTTTCGGGATACGGAATTAGCAGAGCAACAATTGCTGGAATTAAAACAAGCTGTGGATGAGGCGGGTTTCATTTCAATGTGCACACCGTTTGATGAAGAGTCGGTGACATGGATTGAAGATCATGATTTTCAAATTTTAAAGATTGCATCTTGTTCTCTCACTGATTGGCCGTTGTTAGAACGTATTGCCGACTCTAAGCTGCCCTTAGTTGCTTCAACGGCTGGCGCGACCTTGGATGAAATTGAAAAAGTCGTGCAGTTCTTTAAACATCGTGACAAAGATCTGGCGGTAATGCATTGCGTGGGCGAATATCCAACGCCAAGACAAAATTTGCAACTCGGCCAAATCGCGTTATTAAAACAGCACTTTCCTGATATTGCTATTGGTTACTCTACTCATGAACAGCCAAATGAAACAGAAGCGGTAAAAATGGCGATTGCCCAAGGTGCTCAACTATTTGAAAAGCATGTGGGGGTGGGTGAGTTAAATGGTTATTCGGCAAACCCTGAGCAAGTAAAAACATGGCTAATCTCTGCTCAAGCAGGATTTGAAATGATGGGCGTGATTGGGGAACGTGTTCCGGTTACAGATAAAGAAGTGGAAACCTTAAACTCATTACGTCGTGCTGTTTTTGCTAAAAAGTCATTGAAAAAAGGCCAATTATTGCAAAGTGACGATTACTTTTTGGCCATTCCTAGTCAGCCCGGTCAGCTTTTAGCTAATGACTTATCTAAATACAATCAGTTTATGGTTGAACAGGATGTGGCTGAAAATGAGCCGGTTTTGTTTTCAGGAATTGAAGCGGTCGATATCAGGCCTAAAGTCGAAGCTATTTTAAAACAGGTTAGCGGCTTATTAAGAGCAGCGAATGTCGTCATTGCTGATGGTGCTCAATGCCAAATTTCACATCATTATGGTATCGATAGTTTTGCTGAAACAGGTGCGACAATCATTGAGTTGATTAATCGAGAATACTGTAAAAAAGTCCTCGTTTTGTTAGCTGGGCAGAGCCACCCGACACATACGCATGGCAAAAAAGAAGAAACATTTAATGTGTTGAGTGGTGAAATGAGCCTAACACTCAGTGGCGAAACACAAACATTAAAAGCCGGTGATATTGCCACAGTAGGACGCGGCGTAAAGCACAGCTTTAGCACTGAATCAGGTGTGGTTTTCGAAGAGATTTCAACGACCAACTTTGCTGATGATTCTTATTATGAAGAAGATGCGATCAGCCGTAATAGCAATAGAAAAACAAACTTACTATTCCGTGCGGAATGGATAAACTCGGAGTGGTAATGCAACAACGTGTAGCAGATTATATTTTTCAGTATGTAGCTGACCTTGGTGTAAAAGATGTCTTTTTATTGCCGGGCGGTGGCGCCATGCATTTGGTGGATGCCTTAGGTCAAAATGAAGATCTTAACTTTGTCGCGACCCACCATGAGCAAGCGGCTGCAATTGCTGCTGAAGCGTATGCGAGGGTTAATGAAACTATCGGTGTAGCCTTGGTCACCACCGGCCCAGGCGCATTAAATACACTGACTGCAGTTGCCGGTGCATGGATTGAATCTGTACCTTTGTTGATCATTTCAGGCCAAGTTAAGCGTGCAGATATGAAGGGCGATTCTGGCGTTCGACAGATGGGGCCGCAGGAAGTTGATATTGTGTCGATGGTTAAGTCGATAACCAAATATGCGGTGACCATCGACAAGCCTGAAGATATTAAGCAGCACTTAGATACTGCAATAGGGTTAGCAACATCAGGCAGGCAAGGACCGGTTTGGTTAGATGTACCTTTAGATATACAAGCAGCAACGATTGAGAGTGAACAATTAGAATCTAGTTATCATGAAACGACAGACATTGGCTGGGATGGCGATAATGTCGACGAAATTTATGAGTTAATTAAGCAAGCTAAGCGGCCACTTATTTTAGCTGGCCATGGTGTTCGACTCTCTGGTGCTGCCGAGTCTTTTGTGACGCTTGTTGAAACATTAAATATCCCAGTGGTGACCACGTGGAACTCGATGGATTTGCTCCCTTTTGAACATCCACTCTATGTCGGTCGACCTGGTTCTGTTGCACTACGAGCACCTAACTTTGCAGTACAAAATAGTGATTTATTAATCAGTATCGGTGCTCGTTTAGATAATGTTGTCACCGCACACAATCCCCAAGGCTTTGCTAAGCATGCTAAAAAAGTGGTGGTGGATATTGATCAAAATGAACTCAATAAACATACCATGGATATTGAGCATAGTGTGTGTGCTGATGCCAAGCAGTTTATTCAAGGGCTTCTCGACAGCGCTCCTCAGACAAGCAGTGATTATGCTGATTGGCAGCAGCAATGCCAGACTTGGAAACAGACCTATACCGTTTGTGATGGTCAATCATTTCCTGAACAAGGTGATATTAGTATCTATCACTTTATGGAGCGGTTATCGGAGCACACAGACTCAGGTGAGTTAGTGATTACGGGCAGCTCGGGCTTATCAGTAGAAGCCTTTTACCTCAGTTTTATCAATAAACCAGAACAACGGGTATTTTTGACTTCAGGTTTAGGTTCGATGGGCTATGGTTTACCCGCTGCAATTGGTGGTTGTTTAGCCGCTGGACGTAAACCTGTTGTATCTGTAGAAGGTGATGGTAGCTTGCAGTTGAACTTGCAAGAGCTGAGTACCTTAAAAGCACTGAATTTACCGATACGCATGTTTGTGATGAATAACAGCGGTTATGCTTCAATTCGCAATACCCAACGTAATTATTTTGACGGTCGTTATGTGGCAACAGGCGAAAGCTCTGGTTTACATATGCCAGATATAGTCAAAGTAGCTGAAGCTATCGGACTAGATACAATGATTATTGACGATGCCAGCGACTTGGATGGCAAGATAGCTGAAGCATTAAGTCACCCTGGTCCATTAGTATGTGATGTCAGATTGCTCAGCGACGAAGCTTTATGGCCGAAAGTAGCTGCTATTCCTCAGGAAGATGGTTCGATTATTTCGATGCCACTGGAAGATATGAGTCCGTTATTATCATTAGAAACACTGGAACAAGAAATGCTGGTGAACGTATTACCTGCATCCGTTCAGGCAAGACAACTAAACAAAAAGGTGATTTAATGAATACGATTTTACAGTTAATAAAAGAGCGGTCAGTACTCTGTGAAAAGGCAGATTTGTTATCCAACTTATTTGGAAAAGAAGTACAAAATGTTTTGAGTGGAAATAAACCTGTAGTTCTATATGGAGCTGGTTCTGCAGGACAAGAGTTATTACCGCTACTTAGTATTCATGGGGTTTCACCTGCATGTTTTTGTGATAAGAAACATTCGACAAACAATGCAAAGGTTAGTGGACTTTCAGTAATATCATTTCAAAAGTTATGTGATGAGCATAAGAATAGTTTGATTTGTATTTCGACTGGAAAATATGCTGAAGAAGTGAAAAGGGATTTATTACAGAATGGTTTTCAAGACGAGAATATAATTTGCATTCATGAGAGACAATTATTTTTTTATACGAATGTACATCAGTGGTATTGGACGGATGCAGAGTTAAGCGAAAAGCAAGCTAATATGCAATTGGCATATGACTTATTAAGTGATGTTAAATCAAAAGAGGTATTTGTTGATCGAGTTTCGTGTTTTTCATCTGGCACAGATTACAACTTATACCGCTCATTTGTAGAAACACATGCTGATCTCAAGTATTCATTGGCAAACACTCACTCAGAGATTGATATCAGCATGCATGAAAGTACGTTTTATTTTCGTAATGATGTATTGGAGTTGGCAGATAAAGAAATACTTGTCGATGGCGGTGGATATACGGGAGATTCCGTGCAGGAGTTCCTAACATTAATGAATGGCGAATCATTAGAGTATAAAAAAATATATACGTTTGAACCAGATCCTGAAAACTTTAAAAAGTTAGTAATTAACTTATCTGACTACCCAAATATTGAGAAGCATAATTTAGGCCTGTGGGATGATGAGGCCAGGATTAATTTTTTGAGTTCAGCGACTATCGAAAGTGTTGGCGGGCAAATTGATGCCGGTTGTAAAATTGATATAGAAAATGGGGATATAGGAATAGACACAACAAGTATTGATAAATGTTGTGTTGATGGTGGTGTTTCGTTTATTAAATTGGATGTTGAGGGCGCCGAGATAAAGGCACTGATTGGAGCTAAAAGTACAATAAGAAAAAATAAGCCAAAATTTGCGATATCTGCTTATCATAAAAGAGATGATATTTTCGAGATATTGCTACAAATAAATGAAATATGTCCAGACTATAAATTTTATTTAAGACATTACAGTAATAACTTTTTAGATACGATACTTTTTGCAATACCTAAATAATAGATTTACTGAAAGAGGCGATACTTCATAACGATTAAACTTCGTTAGATGTATGACTTATACATATCATGGACTTGTATAAGATTATTTGGACAGCTTTCATGCCATTTCAGGTAACCTGGCTCTGTTTCAGATATACCGGTATTGTCAGGCTGAAACCCTTCTTTTACCGTACAGTTATAGAGTAGAGAGATGAAGTGACCGCGAGTATTTGGATTACAGAAGGCTTGATTTAATGAAATGGGCTCAGAGTTAAAGCTTACTTCAGTTTTGAGCTCTGACATTGCAACTTGTTGAATTCTATTTTCTAAACTTTCTTTAAAGCGAACGATACCTCCTGGGATATGCCAACCTGAACCTGAATATTCATCATCTCTCCAAGCGAGTAAAATACGATTTTGTTCATCCTTTACCAATAAATCAACATTTACCATTGGGGTTAGCCTACTTACCAATTTAAAGATTTCTTCAGGAAGGCCGACTTTAGGATCAGATATTGCTTGTTCAAGAACAGTAATTGCTTCGGTAGTATTCATAAGTTTGGAGCTTTTGATAATCAAATAACAATAGAGATTACTGATAAATTTAAGTTTTGGGTAGAGCTTCGCACTAAGTGTATGATTGACGTTGTAAAAGTAACGTTCCAGTTAGGTGAAGCGAAGCTTAGAATTGATGCTGTGAAAAAATCATGAGAAATGACTGTTAGCAGGTAAGTAAATGGCAAAAGAAAAAAAGATATTATTTCTAGTACCTCCAAATATTTCATTTGATGACTTTGTTACGCCACCATCTAACATAAGTACAATTTCAAAAAATAACGGTACTGTTCAATTTGGATCAGTGCTAACTGATATTCCCCTTGGCATTATTTCACTCAGCGCATACCTAAAAAAATGGACTGATGCAGAAACAATGGCTATTGATTTCAATGTGCTATTAAATCAAGAAACAGAGTGGACTCACAAAGATTTTTATTCTTACTTTGAACAGGTATTAAGGTCCGATATATACCGCGACTTCAAACCTGATTATGTAGGCGTTACAGCCTTATTTACTCCTGCATATGAAAGCATTATCGATTTGACAGAAATCGCTAGACAACTATTTCCGACTTCTTTAGTTTTAGTTGGAGGAAACCTGCCGACATCGATGTATAAAGAAATTTTGGAGCAGTCTCCAGTCATTGATGCTGTGTGCTTCGGTGAGGGGGAAAAACCATTTCTAGAGTTGTTACAAGCAGAGGATAAAGAGGAGTTTTTAGAAGGGCATTCGTCATGGGTGACACACCAGGACTTAGCTAAAGGTAACCATGCCTTTAAACATGACTTTATTGATGATTTAGATGAAATTCCATTTTTGGATTATGAAATATTAGACCTCGAAGGCTATAAGTTAAATCCGACATCGGCTCGTTACTCTGTAAGTGATAAATATATAAGTAGTAAACAAAGTGATGGTGAACAACCGTTAGAAGATGCAATCGGTAAAGAGATTGCACTACCAAGTGCTGAAAAAATCAGTATGCCAATCATGACTTCTCGCGGCTGTCCGTTTAAGTGTACTTTTTGTGCATCACATGTAGCACATGGTCGAGATATGAGATATCAAAGCCCTGAGCGCGTCTATCAAGATTTAAAATTAATGATTTCCAAATTTCAGTTAGATGGAGTCGTAATCCAAGATGACCATTTTATGGGAGGTAAGGAGCGGCCGTATGAAATTGTGGAAGGTATTGGCAAACTTAACTTAGAAATGTTCTTCCAAAATGCATTGGCTATCTATGCGTTAGATCTTCGATTTTTAAAACTTTTGAAGGCTTCTGGAGTGCATGAGTTAGTACTCCCTATTGAGTCAGGAAGTGCAAGAGTACTAAAAGAATTAATGCGTAAACCTTTAAAACTATCGCTCGTCTCTGAAGCAGCAAAAAACTGTAGAGATGCTGGTATTTATACTGACTGTAATATTATCTTAGGTATGCCTGGTGAAACAAAAGAAGATATTGATGATAGTCGAGAGTTTTTGAAAACGGTATATGCAGATTGGTTTCGTGTATTTGTTGCTACGCCAATACCTGGTAGTGAAATGTATGAAACGTGTGAAGCTAATGACTACTTTAAAGTTACACCCCTCAAGGCGAATTATAAGCGAGCTGTTATTGAAACGGGTGATATGAGTCCTGAATATGTTCAACATATGACTTACTACATGAATATTGAGTTAAATTTTGTTTACAACGCTAACTTAAGATTAAAAAACTATGATGTTGCCCTAGAAAACTTCCAAAGGGTTTTAAAAGTGAAGTCTGATCATGGTCTTGCCCTCTACTATGTAGGGCACTGTTATGAGATGTTAGGAGAGCATGAAAATGCTGCTGAATATTACCTTCTAGCTAAAAGTGAGTGTGAAAAAACGGACTTTTGGGATGTGTATATAAGTGACTTTAACATTCCTGTTTTTGATAAGGCGGCAGAGTTTAACAAAGTGAAAGAGCCGCATCACTTGGCTGTTAGTTAGTTCTCGAACTGCTTGTCTAGGTTATGTATTAACTTAAACGAGCAATTAAATAGTAACTGCCTGTTCCTTTATTTCAATAACTCGGCCATATTTTTTATATTCAATTGGTTTTTTAGTTTGAATACCTGGCTCTATCTCCGGATCACCGTAAGTACGACCATTACATGAATTACATGCAGGTATAGATGGTATATCGCGAAGGTAATGATATAACTGTTGTTTACGAAGTTGTAGGACGTCTACAGAGTCAGTTGCTGCACCGGTGATGGAAATATAGTTTTCTTCTGCAAAGGGCATGGATTGTAAGCGGTGTGAATTGGCTGCAAAAGGACAGCGAAATAATTTGCCATCAGTAAGCGTTGTAAAGTGTTTAGCACAGCAAAATTGAAAGACTTGTTTCAATTCTTCTGCATTACGGTCGTATTGTTTAATATCACCACAATCGGTCCAACCATATGCGGGCTGTTTGTTAAATGGAATATTATATTTTTCGAGGGCTGTACCTAACCGCTCAGCATTACGAGATAAGTCTCCATAGGTCGTGATAAATACAAAGGTCTTATCATTAGCCATTTGAGCGATTTTTTCTTCTGATGGACAAATAGTGCCATTAGTATAAACAACCACTTTATTCACTTGCTCATAGCTTGCTGCATGCTTGACGACATTGTGACAATCCTTGTTCATAAAGGGATCGCCACCAATAATTCTTATTTCATTAATCTCATCGGCTATAGCACACAGATCATCTAAGTTCTGGCAGAGCTCTTCTGCTGTAATATTGACTGGCTTTTCATAAAACTGCATGAGGTTTGAGCAGTCTTTACATTTCAAAGAGCACTTTTCAGTGATGACTAGATCGACACTGCGAATATAGAGCCTTTCAGGGTCAAGATACTTTTTCTGAGAGGTGATCATATTGGATAGAACAAAGCTATCAAAGTCGTGGGTAAATTCTCCACCCGAGTGATTAAACCTAAGGTCTCCAACTAAAAACCGTTCTAAATTGGTTTCTGCTTTATCTTCAAGAATATTGTAGATGGGCAGCCAATTCATGAAGCCCATTTCTTCAAGTTGAGCAATGATATCAGCGATATAGGTTGAAGCAATCAGAACCGTTGCATTGCGGTCTTCATCAGCCAAGATAGAGGCATGTTTAACTGGAACACCGTTAATTTCAACATCACATTTATTTTTATTATTATCGATAAATGCATCTACTTTAATGCCTCGGCTTTTTAATAGTTCAGCTAAAATTTTGCCGACAATGTCTGCACCAAAAATAAAGACGGGGTAATTATGGCTAGAGACAAATTGTTGAAAACCGTCAAAATCATCAGGTATTCGAGTTAATGCTGTGTTCATTATTTATCCTTCACTGTGAATATCATTCACTTTTTTAGTGTTAATACACAAGCACGAAGTAGACCAGAAAATACAACGAGAGCAGAAAGTCTTGTTTTTAATGCTAAGAAGATAAGTAAGCTTTCTTTTGGTTCTGGTTTATAAAACTGTACTTTTTCAGCGACAAGTGATGATTTAGCTATTTTAGCAATATTTTGTATCACAGCAATGGAAGGGGACTTTAAAAAGCTTTTGCTTAGCCTGATAATTGAAATGATCATTGTTGTAATAAACAAGTGTGCTACTTCTTTTTCGGCATTTATGAGATTTTCTTTATCATAATGAGATAAGAAACTTTCTATTGAGTGGAAAGCTAGCGCATTTTTTTGAATTGCATTCGATTCCTTTCCTGTCATTGTACTCATTGAGTTTACGGCTTGCGATATTCGGTGATGATATAGGTGTGCGTTCTTATATGAGACTGTCTTACAGTATGAGAGATAGAGATAATTAAAGTTTACATCTTCTAATTGTGAAAGTGACTCATTAAAGTAAATTTGGTTGTCTTTTATAATGCTTGTTTTGAATAACTTCGCCCAGCAATGCACAAATAATGTATAGGTGTAGGGTTGCTTTAGGTACTTTTGAATATAGGCAAGTAACTCTTGTGGACTGAAAGCTTGGTCACTATTTGGAGAACCATCGAATTTTTGCTTTGAGTGCGTATCGAACTGTTGAATATGGCTGCAGGTTACCAAGTCACTCGACGTGTTTTTTGCGAGTAGCACTAAAGATTCAATAGTATTAGTTTCGAGCTTATCATCAGCATCAAGAAAAAAAATATATTCACCAGATGCGTGTTTAATGCCTAGGTTTCTGGCTGCTGAGGCACCTTTATTGGTACGGTGAGACAGAACCTTAAAGCGACTATCTGTTGCGGTGCGATTAGATATAAGGGCTACGGACCGGTCAATTGAGCCATCATCAATAAAAATAACGTCTAGATTTGCGTAGGACTGTTGTTTTATCGACTCGATACACGTAGTTATACTTGCCTCAGCATTAAAGACTGGAATGATAATGCTGACTTTTGTTGTTTGGCTATGTGTTGATTGTGACATTTGTTGCTGCACTTAACTTAAACTGATGCTGCAACCATATAATTTAGCCACTATGTGTTCAAGTTAAAGTATTACTTTTTTTGCATAGCATTTTGACTTCCTGGACGAATACCATGTTCAGGCCCTAATATCTTACGTAAATTATCACTGGCATTCTCTACAACCGATTTATCTAAAATGGCTGTGTAGTTTTCTTCATTAGCAATTTCTCTGGCATAGCTGGCTGCAAAGCTTCCTAAGATGGCTGAGCGAGTTTGTGATGACCGGTTTTCTCCTGCTCTATGCCACAAGGCGCCATGAATGACCATTACAGAACCTGCTGATGGGGTTGCTACTGTTAAATCGGTACGTGACTGATCTTCAGCTGTTGGTTTGTATTTAGATTTATGACTTCCGGCAAGATATTCTGTAGCACCATTTGTACTGGTAAAATCATCTAAAATCCAGATGGTATTGGCTTTGATCACCCAGTCAGGTAAAGGCTCAGGAACGGGGGTGTCGATATGTAATTTCATCTTTTTTGCATTGGGACGCAAAATATTTGCTTGAAGGCTGCTTAAATAATATTTTTGATGAGGTGTGGCGCGGTCAAAAATCCACTCCATTATTTCTAGAATAATTGGTCGTTGGATAATATCTCTGAAAAGCTGATCTTTATTCAATAAGTTCCAAATACGCTGAGCATCACCATTTTCATCATAATAATGTGCAGCGTTAGCTTCAGTTTCAAGCTGAGCTATTTCCATGACTTTACTTTTAATTTGTTCGACTTCACTTGTAGTTAAAACATTTTCAATAATAAAACAGCCATTTTCTTCAAAATCTTTTTTGTGCTGTGCTGTTAATCGTGCAACCATCGTTATTTTCCTAGTTATAAAAGATTATGACTAAAGTGAATTAAATTATTTAATATTTGTTTTGGCTGACTATAACAACTTGTTTACAACTCGTCAGTAGAACTTTATTTAAAATGATCTTGATCAATGATTTTGGAGGGTGTGTGTCGATTAAACATTGCAGAGTGTGCCAGCAAGAGCTCGATAGTGAGCCACTATTACAATACAAAAACATGCCAAAATCGGCTCAGTTTTTACCAGAGAAAGGCGCTCTTCATTTAGATAAAGGTTCTGACATAGATATTTGTCAATGTTCAGGTTGTGGTTTGATACAACTCAATAATGAGCCGGTTCATTATTATCGAGAAGTCATACGTGCGACGTCAGTTTCAGCTGAAATGAAGTCTTTTCGAGAGCAACAATTTAAGCAGTGGGTAGATAAGTACAAGTTAACAGGAAAAACCATTTTTGAGTTTGGTTGCGGTGCGGGGGAGTTCATGTCGATCATGAACTCATGTGACGTCCAAGTATTTGGCATGGAGCATGGTAGTGATTCAATTGAAAAGTGTGTTCAGCAAGGGTTAACGGTTGAGCAGGGTTTTATTGAAAGCACTACACAACAATTGGAAAGTGGGCCTTTTGATGCTTTTTACATGCTTAACTTTTTAGAGCATGTGCCTGATGTTAATACGGTGCTGAAGGGGATAGCTAATAACTTAGTGGATGGAGCTATTGGTTTAGTAGAAGTGCCAAATTTCGATATGATTTTACGAAATAATTTATTTTCAGAGTTTATTAGTGACCATTTATATTACTTTACTCAAAGGATGCAGAGGTGACTCAGCATTCATTTGAGCAAGAACAACAAGGTGATAGTGCCGATGACGATTCAGGTGCTAATGTTAGCCAAGCTGCTAGTGATGGCGAAGAAGTGAGTGATGAACAACAGCTGGGTCTGAGTGAAGAAGAGTTGCTTGAACAAGGTTTGAGTTTATATGCTTAGGTTTATGCTAAATTATAGTTATAGCGAGTGGAGATAGGTAATGTTTAAGTTAGAAAATTTCTCGTTGAAAAAACGGATGCAAATCGTTGCCATGATGGGCATCGCTGGACTGGTTCTTTTGATGATTTTGTATTGGTATTTACAATCATCAGGCATGGCCGCTGGTCAACAGCTTTGGATTGCCGTTATCTTTGCTTCTATAGCAGGTGTCATTCTCTATGGTGCAGCTACTTATATAGGCAACTTTGGTGGTAAGCGTGCTGATACTCTTGTTGCTGGTATTCAAAATATCAAAAAAGGTGACTTAACTCAGAAAGTAGTGATTGCTGGTAAGAGTGACTTTAGCTGGATGGCATTTGAACTGGACAGCGCTCGTAAAAATGTAGCTAATCTTGTTAAAACCATGACTAGTGGGGTGACCCAGTTAGAAACAGCAACCCAAAATATGGCGAGCACCAGTGCTGAAACAGTTAACGGCGTGTTAACGCAACAATCTGAAACAGCACAAGTTGCTACTGCAATGAATGAAATGGCGGCTTCGGTACAAGAAGTAGCTCGTACAGCTGCCGGTGCAGCCGATGCGGCTCGCAATGCTGATAATGAAGCCAAAGCGGGTAAGCAAGTCGTACTCGAAACTATGGGATCGATTGATTCACTAGCTGGAGAAGTAGAAAAAGCTGCTCAAACATTAGCTAACTTAGAAGAAGATATTGGCAACATCGGCGCCATCGTTGATGTTATTCGCGGCATTACTGAGCAAACTAATTTATTAGCGTTGAATGCTGCGATTGAAGCGGCCCGGGCGGGTGAGCATGGTCGAGGCTTTGCGGTTGTTGCCGATGAAGTACGTACCCTTGCTGCTCGAACTCAATCATCAACTCATGAAATTGAAGAAATGGTGGAGCGCCTACAGGCTGGAGCTCAAGCTGCTGTGACTGTGATGAATGATGGTCGTGAACGTGCTAAAACAAGTGTTGAAAAAGCGGCAAGTGCTGGAGCGGCTTTAGATACCATCACAGGAATGATTTCTACTATGGATGAAATGAGTGCGCAGATTTCTAATGCGGCCAATGAGCAATCATCAGTAGCTGAAGATATTAATCGCGGTATCGTAAATATTAGTCAGGTGGCAGAAAGTACTGCAGAGGGAGCTCGTGAGACATCGGTAGCCGTTGATACTTTGTCAGGCATATCTGGTCAATTACAAGAAGCTGCCTGCAAATTTAAAGTTTAACTAACTTTAAATTATCAAAATTGATTAAGCCCGTGATTAACACGGGCTTTTTTTTGCCTGTTATATCAAGCTTTGTTCAATTGCGGCTAAGGCTGCCATTGGATCAGTTGCTGCAGTAATTGGACGACCAATCACTAAGTAGCTACTGCCAGCATCAATTGCTTGCTTCGGTGTCATGGTACGATGTTGATCGCCTTGTTCGCTATTCGCTGGGCGTATACCTGGCGTGATCAGTTGAAAGTTATCACCATGCTGGCCACGAAGCGTGGTGGCTTCCTGAGCAGAACAAACAACGCCATCTAAGCCGCTATCTTCAGTTAGTTTGGCTAACCGTAGTACTGTATCAGCGATGTTACCTTGTAAACCCAGTTGCTCGAAGGTGGCTTGATCCATGCTGGTTAATAGAGTGACGGCAATTAATAATGGTCGGTCATCACTATGGCCAATCGCTTCACGTGCTGCTGACATCATTGCACCACCACCTTGAGCATGAACGTTGAGCATCCACACGCCAAGATCTGCCGCAGCTTGGCAAGCTTTGGCTACCGTATTAGGGATATCGTGATATTTCAGATCGAGAAAAATATCAAAGCCGTCATTAACTAATTTCTCAACAACGGCAGGACCTGAGCGAGTAAATAATTCCTTACCTACTTTAAGTCGACAACGTTGCGGATCGAGCTGTGAACTTAAGGCGTAAGCCGCATCTGCAGTTGGGTAATCCAGTGCAACAATAATTTTTGGATCAGACATGTATATTTCCAAAACGATAAATAATGTGAAGATCCTACCTGATGTCGTTATATATGTGTCAGATTCAGCTGTACAATGACGAAAGTGGTATGCTGTGGCGGCAATTTTTCAGGAACAGTTTAAATGAAGTTTGATGTTTTAGCGCAAGATGGTGCGGCAAGACGTGGTCGGTTGACCTTTCCTCGCGGCACAATAGAAACGCCGGCATTTATGCCGGTGGGTACTTATGGCTCGGTAAAATCGATGACGCCGGAAGAAGTCAGCGCCACGGGCGCAGAGATCATTCTTGGCAATACCTTTCACCTGATGCTACGACCGGGTACTGAAATCATTAAAGAACATGGTGATTTACATGACTTCATGAACTGGAAAGGCCCTATTCTTACCGATTCAGGTGGCTTTCAAGTTTTCAGCCTTGGCGAGTTACGAAAGATTACCGAAAAAGGCGTTCATTTCCGCTCACCGATCAATGGCAGTAAGGTCTTTTTAGGGCCTGAAGAGTCGATGGCGGTGCAGCGTGATCTAGGTAGTGATATCGTGATGATCTTTGATGAATGCACACCTTATCCAGCCGATGTTAGGACTGCTGAAAAGTCGATGCAGTTATCTCTACGTTGGGCAAAACGAAGTAAAGAGGCGCATGGTGATAATCCATCGGCATTATTTGGTATTGTTCAAGGTGGCATGCATGAGCACTTACGTGATATCTCTTTAGAAGGTTTAACTGAGATTGGTTTTGATGGTTATGCTATCGGTGGTTTATCGGTTGGTGAACCTAAAGAAGATATGCTGCGAATTTTAGATCATTTATCAACGAAAATGCCGGAGGATAAACCGCATTATTTGATGGGGGTAGGCCGTCCGGAAGATTTAGTTGAAGCAGTGAATCTAGGCGTTGATATGTTTGATTGTGTGATGCCAACACGTAATGCCCGCAACGGACATTTATTTGTTCATCACGGTGTGATTAAAATTCGTAACAGTCGTTATAAGAAGGATACTACGCCATTAGATCCGTTGTGTGACTGCTATACCTGTCAGAACTATAGCCGCGCTTATCTACATCATTTAGATCGCACCGGTGAAATGTTAGGTCCAAGGTTAAATACCATTCATAACCTGCATTATTATCAAACCTTGATGCAAGGCATACGTGATGCTATTGCAGCGGGAAAATTAGCTGAGTTTACTCGTGATTTTTATGCTTTAAGGGCTGCAGACTAATAACTAATGATGTGCTCACTATCAAGGTTGTACTTGGCTGTGGCATAATCGCATTCTTTTTTATCTTTGTTTTTTTTGAGGATTTATGATGGACTTTTTTATCTCTCCAGCATTTGCTGAAGCTGGCGAAGCTGCTTCACCTGGATTACTAGACTTTGCTTTTCCTATTATTTTATTGGTGTTGTTTTATGTGATGTTAATTCGTCCACAATCAAAACGAGCTAAAGAACATCGTGCAATGCAAACAGCATTGGGTAAAGGTGACGAAGTTGTAACTGATGGCGGTTTAATGGGTAAGATTGTCAGCATTAACGATAATGCGATTACCGTGGAAATTGCGAGCAATATTGAAGTCAAAGTTCGCCGTGAATCAATTAGTTCAGTCATGCCAAAAGGTACGCTGAAAAAGCTATAACCGCGTTAACTATCGGGACAGATAGTTTGATACAACGTTAGGAATACCAACATGAACCAATATCCCTTGTGGAAGAACCTGTTAGTTGCAGCTGTAATTATGCTGGCAGGTTTATTTGCTTTACCTAATTTATATGGCGATGATTTTGCTGTGCAAGTGTCATCAGGACGCTATGGCAAAGTTGACCTTGAGTTAATGGCTAAGGTTGAAACGGCACTTAAGGCTGAGTCAATTGAATATAAACGTGCTGAAATTGATGGCGAACGTTTATTAGTACGGTTTGACGATGCTGATCTGCAGCTTCGAGCTAAAGATGTACTGAGTAGTGTTGTTAATGGTGACTACATTATTGCACTGAATTTAGCACCTACAACACCTGCTTGGTTAGCGGGTATTGGTGGCGAGCCGATGAATTTAGGTCTTGATCTTCGTGGTGGTGTGCATTTCCTGATGGAAGTGGATATGGACTCGGCGGTGAATAAAGCACTGAATACCTATGGTAGTGAACTGAAGGTTTTATTGCGCGATGAAAAAATCCGTTATAAACAAGTTCAAGTTGTAGATGATTCGTTAGTGGTTAGTTTCCGTACTATTGAGCATCGTGATAATGCTTTGACTGCGGCAGAAGCTGAGTTTGCTCAGGTTGAAATTAATGTCGAAGAAGAAGCTGTCGTGCCGACAATAAAGATGACATTAACTGAAGTAGCAGTGCGTGAAATCCGTTCATTGGCGTTACAACAGAACATCGTTACCTTACGAAATCGTATTAATGAATTAGGTGTGGCTGAGCCAACAGTACAGCAACAAGGTGATAGCCGTATTGTTGTGCAATTGCCTGGCGTGCAAGATACTGCTCAAGCGAAAAAGATTCTGGGTGCAACAGCGACTCTAGAGTTTCGCTTAGTTGATACTGAGCATGATGTGCAAGATGCCGTTAATGGTCGTGTACCAGCGAATACTAAGTTGTTCCATCACCGTGATGGACGAGCTTACCTATTGAATAAGCGAGTGATGTTAACTGGTGAGCACATTATTAATGCTGCATCGACTTTAGATCAAAATGGATCGGCTGCGGTATCAATTACCTTAGATGGTAAAGGTGCTCGTGCATTTAGTAATGTCACTCGTGACAATATCGGCAATCCAATGGCGGTCGTGTTTATTGAGTCGAAGACAGTGACTCGTAAAGTTGACGGTGAGATAGTTAAAGAGCGTCGTCTGTTGCCGGAAGTAATCAATGTTGCCACGATCCGTGATCAGTTAAGTAAGAAGTTCCAGATCACAGGTTTGGATTCAACAACGGAAGCTCGTGATCTTGCTTTGTTATTAAGAGCCGGTGCATTAGCTGCACCAATAGAAATTGTTGAAGAACGTACCGTGGGACCAAGCTTGGGTAAAGATAACATTGCTCAAGGCTTTAAATCGGTCATGTTAGGTTTTGTGTTTGTATTAGTCTTTATGGTGATTTGGTACCGAGTATTTGGTGCTGTGGCTAACTTAGCCTTAGCAGCGAATTTAGTATTGATTGTCGCTTTATTATCGATGTTACAAGCAACGCTAACAATGCCAGGTATCGCTGGTATCGTCTTAACAGTGGGTATGGCGGTTGATGCCAATGTACTTATCTTTGAGCGGATACGTGAAGAGTTACGAGTAGGTAATAGCCCGCAATCGAGTATACAAGCTGGTTATGCTAAAGCATTCTCAACTATTGCTGATGCCAATATCACGACATTGATAGCTGCAATCGTATTATTTGGTTTTGGTACTGGTTCTATTAAAGGTTTTGCCGTGACCTTATCGCTGGGTATTTTGACCTCAATGTTCACTGCCATTATGGGCACACGAGCAGTGATTAATTTGATTTATGGTCATAAACATCGACCAAACCTATCTATTTAAGGTAACAGTAATGCAACTCTTAAAAGAAAAAACCAACTTTAACTTTATGGCGAAACGCAAAATAGCTGCGTTATTTTCTGTCTTATTGATCATCGCTTCGGTATCGTCTTTGATTGGCCAAGGCTTGAATTTTGGTATCGACTTTACTGGCGGCACCATGATTGAGGTGGCCTACCAAGAAGAAGCTAACCTGGACAATATCCGTGAAGTTTTAGCTAATGATGGTTTTAATGATGTCTTAGTACAGAATTTTGGTTCTATTCATGAGGTGTTAATCCGACTACCTATTATTGAAAGCCAGAATATGGCTGAGTTAAGTAATTTGGTAGTAGCCAGCTTGCAAGCCAATAATGAAACTGAAATTGATGTTCGTCGTGTTGAGTTTGTTGGGCCACAAGTAGGTGAAGAACTGACTGAGCAGGGTGGCTTGGCGATGCTGTATGCACTGATTGGTATTTTGATCTATGTATCGTTTCGCTTTGAATATCGATTCGCGATTGGTTCAGTGATGGCCTTAGTCCATGATGTTTTGATTACTTTAGGCTTCTTTTCGATCTTTCAACTACAGTTCGACTTAACGGTATTGGCTGCTATTCTCGCGGTGATAGGTTATTCATTGAACGATACCATTGTTGTATTTGACCGTATTCGAGAAACATTCTTACGGATGCGTAAAGGCAGTTCAGAAGAAATTGTGAATCTAGCCTTAAACGATACCTTGAGTCGCACCTTGATGACATCGGTCACGACGATGTTAGTGGTCTTGTCATTATTTCTATTTGGTGGCGAAGTTATTCATGCTTTTGCGATTGCCTTAATGTTGGGCATCATAGTGGGTACCTATTCTTCGATTTATATCGCGAGTAATACGGTATTGTCTATGGGCGTGAGTAAAGCTGATTTAATGCCGGTTGAAAAAGATGATAGTGATATCGGTGAAGATGGCGCACAAGTTTAATTAGTTATTCTTTATCGCTATAAAAAAGCCCGACTTCGTCGGGCTTTTTTGTTAGTGCATTTGCCTATCCTGAAAGGCGAGTGAGCGCTGAATGGTTTGATGCCCGTCTGCCGGTGGGATTTTGCGTTGTTTGAATGTTAAAACATCTGCTTTTTGTTGCGACTCAACACGCTGCCTATCTTGCTCCACACTTTCGACACTAAGGATACGCATGCCTAGGCTGGTGCTTTGAAAGCTTATGAAGGTGGCAAATTCTTCCATTCCTTGCATAATATTTCTGAGTTCTAATTCTTGTGCTTTTTTATTCATGAGGAGCCTATCAATCTGTCGTTATCCTAGTTATCGGTTTAAGGAAGGGCTTCTTTAGGATATTTTTTTGATTAGCCGTTAATCAGATATGAAATTAAGAATATCAAATCAGGAATAATTCCCGATGACTAGCTAAGTATCTGAACTAATAAATATTATTAGTGATATTGAACTTTGTTTGCTCACTGAACTCTATACATTAAGGATTTTCCTGATTTGTTCTGTATATAAAGCTTGTATGGTAACAACCTAAATTAAAGTAATCAGTGAAGATAGATGGAGAATAGGTATGACAAAAGTTAAAGTTTGGGCAGCAGCAGCTGCCTTGATGTGGACACAAACTGTATTTGCTGAAGTACTTGATGTCACTATTCATTATGTTGGCCCAATGGAAGGCAGTGCTTGGTTGGGTGTGCAGCAAGGAATCAGTGAAGCGAACTTACAAGGTGAGTTCCTTGGCCAGACCTATACTATTGAACAGGTTAAAGCTGATGACGTAGCTGGCTTAGAGAATGTGAGTGCAGTCTTAGTTGCCGGAGATGCTAATACAGTTGAGAATGCAGCTTCGTCATTGTCAGATATACCGGTATTTAATTTGAGTTCTGATGATAATGCGCTTCGAACAGCCTGTTTGCCAAATTTGTTAAATATTCCTGCTAGCCAACAAATGAAGCAAGATGCATCGACGCAATGGTTGGCAAAAAATCCAGAATCTAAAGCACATATTCAAGGCTGGCACGAAGACTTTAAAAAGTTTGCTGCGAGTCAATTGAATAGTCGTTTTACAAAAGCACATGGCACTATTATGGATGATACTGCATGGTCAGGTTGGGCTGCAGTGAAAATGATTTCTGATACAGTTGCACGCACTCAAAGTGACAATGGTACAAAGATATTAGACTATTTAAAGAATGATATTGCCTTTGATGGTCAAAAAGGTGCTGGTGCTACTTTCCGTGAAACAGGACAGTTAAGACAGTTAGTCTTGGTTGTTGAAAATAATAAAATTGTCGCTGAAGCTCCTTTACGAGGAGTTAAAGGTGGTCTGGATAGTCTTGGCTTATTAAGCTGTAAAAAATAGTATCGAATTTAAGGAATTAATCATGAAGTTAAAACAATTATTGCTGTCATCATTAGTATTCGTTAGTGCATCTGCTTGGGCAGATCCAACCTACCGGTTATTTGTCACTAATGAAAAAAGTAATTCAGTCAGTGTGATTGACTCACGTACTGGTAAAGTTGAAACCACATTAAATATTGGTGACCGTCCTCGTGGTATTGGCTTGTCGCCTGACCAAAAAACTCTCTATGTTGCATTAAGTGAAGAAAATGCTATTGGCATGGTTGATGTGCAGACCTTAGAGTTTTTAGGCAAGTTAGATGCCGGCGATGATCCAGAGACCTTTGATGTTCATCCCAACGGCAATCTATATTTATCCAATGAAGATGATGCTAAAGCAACTGTGCTCAATCCTTCAACAGGAAAGGTCATTAAAGAGATTCGTGTAGGCTTAGAGCCTGAAGGCGTGGCTGTATCGCCAACCGGTGAAATTGCTTTGATCACGAGTGAATCAACCAACATGGTTCACGTAATTGATACCAAGGAATATAAAGTAATTGCCAATATCTTAGTGGCGGCGCGACCAAGAGGTTTGGCATTTAATAGTGATGGCAGCATGGCTTATGTGAGTAGCGAAATTGGGAATGAATTAGCTATCATTGATACTAAAACATTCACGATTACTAAAAAAGTCGTATTGGATATTCAAAAGTCTAAGCCGATGGCAATTAAGATTAGCCCAGATGATAATACTTTATACCTAACAACTGGCCGTGCAGCTAAAGTAGCGATTCTTGATGCTAAAACTTTAGAGTTGAAAGCAACGGTTGATGTTGGTAAACGTGTTTGGGGGGCGGAGTTAAGTCGTGATGGCTCAACCTTATATACTGCTAATGGCGTCAGTGATACCGTCTCGGTGGTTGATACCGCAACGCAAAAAACAACTATGAATATTAATGTAGGTAAAAAGCCGTGGGGCTTAGCGCTCGATGACTAAAGCTTAGTTTCTTGAAGTAAAAAGAAAACCCGATGATGTGACTTTCACATCATCGGGTTTTTTTATGACTATTGATCGTTAATCAATAACTAATAAGGGTTTGTAGATAGTGAGTGACACGTTATCATGCAGGTATGAATATCATATTCCGTTACCTTGAAATCTGTTTTTTTAAAGCCAGCCCGGCGGACGTTATTAGTTCCCACTGGATAATGAAACTCACCTTATTAGCCTATTTTATGATTGGTGTGGCCATTAGTCGTATTGACCAAAGCTGGGATATTAGCTTGTTCTCTAGTTTGATTGATCTATTAATGATGATTTTGTTTGCTTGGCTATTATTACGGCTACGAGGTTTTGATCCTCGTTTTCAACAAACAGTTACCGCATTAGCAGGTGCTGGAAGTTGTTTGGGTTTTATTGGTATTCCGATTGTTTATTTCTTTAAACAAGTATCGGTAAATGAACCTAGTCAATTATCCGGTTTAGCGATGTTATTGATGATTGGTTTAATGCTTTGGAGCTTAATGGTGACAGCTCATATATTTAGGACTTCATTAGAAATCAAGCCGAGTTCGGCAGTATTACTTACTATTAGTTACACCATCCTGTCGTTAATCATGGTTGGTCTTGTTGTTTCAGGAATCGCTTGATGCATATTCATATATTAGGAATCTGTGGCACTTTTATGGGTGGTGTTGCATTGCTTGCTCGTTCTCTTGGTATGACTGTGTCAGGTTCAGATGCCAATGTTTATCCACCAATGAGCGATCAATTGACGGCTGCTGGCATCGAGTTACAAGAAGGTTATTTAGCTGAACACTTAGACCCAGCTCCAGACTTAGTGGTGATGGGCAATGCCATGTCACGCGGCAACCCTGCAGTTGAGTATGTGCTTAATAAAGGTCTACCTTATATTTCTGGTCCTGAGTGGTTAGCAGACTATGTATTAAAAGATCGTTGGGTATTAGCGGTTGCCGGAACTCATGGCAAAACGACCACCAGTAGTTTATTAGCTTGGCTATTAGAAGATGCAAACATGGCACCTGGCTTTTTAATTGGCGGAGTACCTGGCAACTTCGGTGAAACTGCTCGTTTAGGTGAGACACCATTTTTTGTTATAGAAGCAGATGAATATGACACTGCATTCTTTGATAAACGTTCAAAATTTGTTCATTATCATCCACGAACAGTCGTTCTTAATAATCTAGAATTTGATCATGCTGATATTTTTGATGATCTTGCCGCAATTCAAAAACAGTTTCATCACTTGGTTCGAACAGTGCCTGCTGAAGGTTTAGTTATTTCACCAACTAATGATGCTGCCATTGAACAGACATTAGCGATGGGCTGTTGGACACCTCGTCAAACATTAGGCATAGGTGAAGGAGAGCTACAGGCACAAAATGTCAGTGCTGATGGCAGTGAGTTTGATGTGTTCTATCATGATGAGAAAGTAGGCCATGTTAATTGGTCGATGATGGGCATGCATAATGTTAGCAATGCTCTGGCTGCTATTTCTGCAGCGCATCATGTAGGTGTTACTTTTGAACATGCGTGTCAGTCATTAGCTGAATTTAAAGGCATTAAACGCCGGATGGAATTACGCGGCGAAGTTAACGATGTTCGCGTTTATGATGATTTTGCTCACCACCCCACTGCGATAGCAACCACGGTTGATGGTTTACGTGCCAATATCGGCGAACGAAAATTAATAGCAGTATTAGAGCCGCGCTCTAATACGATGAAAATGGGTATTCACCAACAAACCTTAGCTGATTCATTACAACAAGCTGATCGTGTAGTGTTATTTGAAGACAGTGATTTGCAATGGTCACTTGCTAATGTGCAGCAACAGTTAGGTGATAAGGCCAGTATCAAAAATAGCATTGATGCGATTATCGATTTGGTTTGTCAGGAAGCTGAGGCGGGTGACGAAGTATTGATTATGAGTAACGGTGGTTTTGGTGGCATACATCAACGCTTATTAACAGCATTGGCAGAACGATGATTGATGATAAACAAATTGCATTAGCGATAACGGGTGCATCAGGTGCGCCTTATAGCCAACGATTATTACAAGTATTGCTGGCTCAGGGAATGACCGTGCATTTAATGATTTCGGCTGCCGGTCGCATTGTATTAGCTGACGAGCTGGACTGGAAATTACCGGCACGGGCGAGTGATGTGCATAAACAGTTAGTAGCAGAGTTTGATTGTGAACCGGATCAGTTACGAGTCTATGGAGAACAACAGTGGAGTTCACCATTGGCTAGTGGTTCACATCGTGTCGGCACAATGATTGTTTGTCCATGTACGATGGGCTCGTTATCATCGATAGCAATAGGAAGTAGTGATAATTTAATTAATCGTGCTGCTGATGTGATGTTGAAAGAAAGTCGAAAATTAATTTTGGTACCACGTGAAGCACCATTTTCAGTGATTCATTTAGAAAACATGCTTAAGCTGGCAAAAATGGGCGTGTGTATTTTTCCACCAAGCCCTGGCTTTTATTTTAAGCCGACTGAGCTAACGGACATTGTCGATTTTGTAGTGGCTCGTACCCTTGACCAGGCTGGAGTTGAGCATCAATTGCTTCCTCGCTGGGGTGAGTGAAGGCGAATAGTTGGTCAAAGTCGAGTATAATTCTTCGATATTTTAGGCCGTCGGAAGAAAACATGTCAGATATTGAAATAGCCCAACAAGCAAAAATGGAAGATATTTCCACGCTTGCACAGCAGCGTTTTAATTTAAATCCTGATGCCATAGATCAATATGGTCGTTATAAAGCGAAAATTTCATTAGATGTCATGGCTGACTTAGAAGCCAAAGCTGACGGTAAACTTATTCTGGTAACGGCTGTTAGCCCAACACCTGCCGGCGAAGGGAAAACTACAACTACGATAGGTTTAAGTGATGCACTGAACTATATCGGCAAAAACTCGATGGTGTGTATCCGTGAACCTTCAATGGGGCCTTGCTTTGGTATGAAAGGCGGTGCTGCAGGTGGCGGTTATGCACAAGTAGTGCCGATGGAAGATATTAATCTTCACTTCACCGGTGATTTACATGCTATCGCGGCTGCTCATAATTTATTAGCAGCGATGATTGATAACCATATTCATCATGGAAATGAATTAAATATCGATATTCGTCAGGTCACGTGGGGACGAGTGGTCGATATGAATGACCGCGCCTTAAGAGACATTGTTGTTGGCATGGGGGGCAAAGGCAATGGTTTCCCTCGTCAGGATGGCTTTGATATTGTTGTCGCTTCTGAAGTGATGGCCATTTTATGTTTATCTAGTTCATTAGCTGAACTTAAGCAACGATTAGCAGATATTCAAATAGGCTACGCTGTTGATGGTACAGCGATCACTGCGAAAGACATCAAAGCACATGGTGCGATGACGGCATTATTGAAAGATGCACTAAAACCAAACTTGGTTCAAACCTTAGAAAATAACCCTGCTTTTGTTCATGGTGGTCCTTTTGCCAATATTGCCCACGGCTGTAATTCGGTGGTTGCCACTAAAATGGCATTAAAGTTAGCTGATTACGTTGTAACAGAAGCCGGTTTTGGTGCTGATCTAGGCGCTGAGAAGTTCATGAATATTAAGTGCCGTAAAGCAGGATTAAAACCAGACTTAGCAGTGGTGGTTGCTACTGTACGAGCATTAAAGTATCACGGTGGTGTTGACGTTAAAGACTTAGCTGCTGAAAACCTAGCTGCTTTAGATAAAGGCATGGCCAACTTAAAACGTCACTTATCGAATATTCAAGATAAATTTGGTGTGCAATGTGTGGTGGCAATCAATCACTTTGTTAATGATACGGATGCTGAAATAGATCTGATACGAACTACTGTAGAAGCTTTGGGTGCCAAAGTTGTATTAGCTAAACATTGGGCGGATGGCAGTAAAGGCGCTGAACAATTAGCACAAACTGTTGTTGAAATGATTGATGATGACCAAAGTAACTTCCAACTACTTTATGAAGATGACTTGCCGCTGATTGATAAAATTAAAACTGTTGCAAGCAAACTTTATGGTGCTCAAGAAGTTATTTTTGATAAAAAAGCTTTGCTTAAATTAGATCGTTTTAGTGAAACTCATGCTCATGTACCTGTTTGCATGGCAAAAACGCCTTATTCATTTAGCAGTGATGTCAGCCTGCGCGGTGCGCCAACAGGTCATACTTTAACGATTCGTGATGTTCGCTTATCAAGAGGAGCTGAGTTTGTAGTGGCACTCTGTGGTGACATTATGACTATGCCCGGCTTACCAAAACGTCCTGCTAGTGAACGAATTGATGTCAACGACGCTGGTGAAATTAGCGGCCTGTTCTAGAAGTTTAAATAGTTTGTAACATTATCTGAACCTATTCGTCAGAACTAATCCCATTGGATTGGTTTACTTTTGATTGGTATGAGTTCAGAAATAAAATCTGCAGCAAGGATAGAAGATGAACTGCGCTGGTCTGACTTAATGGTGCAAAGTCAGTTGGGTGATGTTCACGCATATAATCAATTGCTTTCCGAGCTTAGCGTGGTGATTGAAAAATATTTGCATGCGAATTTTGGTAATTTACATAACCTAGAAGATTGTGTTCAAGAAAGTTTGTTGGCAATTCACCGAGCCCGCCATACCTTTGACCCGAAGAGGTTATTCCGGCCTTGGTTCTTCACCATAATTCATCATAAAACAATAGATCTTCTTCGACGAGCTGATACGTATAAAAAAGCAGTGGCTGCCGAGACTCAACTTGATAAAGCAGAGATTGATCATGTAGATTTAGATCGAGAGATTGATGGTGAGCGGTTATTGTTCTGCTTATCAGATGAACAACGGTCAGCGATTACTATGACGAAATTGATGGGCATGACTACCAACGAAGCTTCAATTGCTTTAGGTGTAAGTGAAAGCACTTTAAAAGGTCGATTGCGTCGTGGTTTGAATAAAATAAAAAAACAATGGCAAGCTAACTAATGAAAACAAGTCGCCGTAATTTTATTGATAATCTAACAACAGAGTTAACTCCTGCTCATGCTGTTAATACACGAGTTTCAGCTATGTATTGGTTTGCTAGTGCATTTGCATTGGCGATTATTATATTTTCTCTGACCGGTCCATTCCGATCGGGTGCTGTTAATTCCTTACTGACCTCACCTCAGTTTTTCATCGAAACCATTATTGGACTTATTGCTGTAATAACGCTGATATACACCGCGTTTGAAATGGCAATTCCTGCTCCTAGAAACAAAGTACTAATATTAACGTGGCCAGCTCTAACGTTATCTAGCTGGATTGGTCTTTATCTATTTGGCTTGACTCAGCCTGCTTTAGAGCCGTCGATGCTCGGTAAACGTGAGTTTTGTTATGTTGAAACCATCCTATATTCCGTACCTGCTTTATTACTTGGTTTGGGCTGGGTGAAAAGACAATGGCCAACCGAGCCAGTGCAAACGGGGGCTTTAGTTGGTGTTGCAGCCGGAGTGGTGCCAGCAATGATTATGCAGTTCGCCTGCATGTATGAACCGATGCATATTCTAACCGAACATATTTTACCGGGACTTAGTGTTGGTTTAGTAGGCGCATTGTTAGGTTTTATCGTGCTAAAGCGGCGATGAACAAACATTTCTGAGCATTGGTTCAAAGAAAGTAAGAAAAACTTTTTATAAAAGTATCGTTTTGATGATTGGTTACGTATTGGTAATAAGCGTTGGCAAAGCCACGTTTTATTAAACAATAAACCTAATCAGGAAGGATACTTTGATGACATACGTTAAAAATAAAAGCATGTTGGCTGTCGCCTCAACATTACTATTAGCCAGTTCAGTGATAACAGCCGCAGAGATACAGGTAACTGTAACTAACAATGGTGAGGGCTATTTGACACCCGTTTGGGCTGGCTTTCACGATGGTTCTTTTGATAGCTTTGATCTTGGTGGTATCGCAAGTCCTGGCATAGAAGCAATTGCTGAAGATGGTAATACCAGTTTATTGAGCCAGAGCTTCACTGCTTCAACAGCAAATGGGGTTGATGGTGTAGTTGGCGGGCTAGTTGCTCCTAGTGCTTCAACAACAAATACATTTACAGTAAGCGAAGACGGCAGTAATAACTATTTTTCTTATGCCTCTATGTTCTTACTAAGCTCAGACTTCTTTATTGCGAATGGTGACCCATCTGCATTCAGTATAGAAAGCTTACTAACTGGTTTGGAATCTTCATTAACTATCGACGTCTTTAATGTTTATGATGCTGGAACCGAAATTAATGATTTCTCTACCTCAGCTGGCAATGGCCTATTTGGCGTTGTACAAGGCCAAACAGGACCGAACCAAGGTGCGGATGAAAATGGTGTTGTTACCTTAGTGGAAGATTTCGGCTTGGCATATGCTCTATTTATCAATGCCGATGGTATTGATACCAGTAGCTTCAACTTTGCAAATGGTGAAAAGGTTGCAACGATTGAGTTAACTAATGTTTCTGCTGTTCCTGTTCCAGCTGCAGCGTTCTTATTTGCACCCGCTTTATTAGGCTTCTTAGGTTTACGCCGCAAAGCTAATAAGACAACGGTATAAAATAAGTAAAAAAAAGCTGTAGTGAAAGTTCACTACGGCTTTTTTATCAGTTTGAGATAATTCTAAACTTTATTTTTTCGACGAAAGCCTAAAAAACCAAGTAAAGCGGGTGCAAACATAAAGGCGGCAGCTGGTACTGGTACAGCAGATGGAGATTGAATATAGCTTGCATTGCCCGCTTCCACACCATAATCAGTAGTATGGTGTAATGTCATGTAAGTAAAAATCGATTGTTCCAGCAATGTTTCACCAGTTGCTAGCGTTGGACCAGAAAAAAAGTTTTCTGCAAATATTAGCATCGTAAGAAAACTAAACTTTTCACCACCGTCTTGATAGTTATTACTCATGAATAATATATCACCAGCCATATTAGGGTCTAAGCCGTGCGATGACATCTGTGCTATTAGGCCTGGAATACCGGTGGCATCAATCGCTGCAACAGAATTATCAATTAGGTTTGCAGTCCAAGGCAAGCCATCGAATGTGCTTAGTGCTCCGGTCCCTGTCAAAGTATATGTTGGAGCGTCAAAGTGAGAACTACTTATTGTTCCACCACTTGGTAATGGAGATGGTATTGAAGACGGGACAGTGGTCAGATCAGTGTCGTAAGTCCATGTAACGCCGAATGAAGTGCCAATATCACCAGTAACTGTTGTCCAGTCTCCTGATATTAACAATGATGTTGGTGCTGCTTGCGCTATATTAGAAAGTCCGGCAAGCAGAGCCAAGCCAAATATAAAACCTTTTTTCATTAATCTATTCCTTAAGTTTAATGCAGCACAGCCACCTTAAAAGTGGGTTTAAGGTCTGTAACTTTCCGTCCTTGGTTCACACCGAGTTTGGCTTGGTTTGAAGTGTTACGGGGATAGGGTAACACATACTTCGGCTACTGTGATTGTACTTTAGTACTAGTGTTTCTCTAGAGCTAAACTCCTAAATTAAGACGTAGTTGCAGCTCGATGTTTTTTAATTAAATCATAAGCTAACTGAATTTCTTGGGCTTGTTCAGTCGCAACTTTGATCATGTCTTCCGGTACACCTTGACCTATCAATTTATCGGGGTGATGTTGACTCATCAGTTTACGATAAGCACGTTTGATCTGTTGATCTGTATTATTAGCACTAACACCTAAGGCTTTATAAGCATCAGCAAGAGCATCGGCAGGATTGGTTTGGCCTTGAGCGAAGTGTGCTTGGTTCAATACCATCTCGAGGATACGGTTAAATTCTGCTTTGCTATAACCAATATGCAGTGCAATTTGTTCTAAAACTGTTTTTTCTGCTGGATCAACTTTACCGTCAGCTAAAGCCATGACGGTAAGATACATTAGCAGGACTTGTTTTAAGTTAAGTGTATGTCCACAGTTAGCCATAAATTGGTCTAGCGTTTCAGTCATATCAAAATCAGCAGCTGAGCCTTTTTTAAACTGACTAATCGCTTCTTGGCGATGTTCGGCAGTCATTCCTACTTTTTTGATAAATTCTTCAACATGCTCTATCTCATCGCGTGAGATATGACCATCTGCTTTGGCTAACTTGCCCATTAACACAAAGGTTGTATCAAGAAAGACTTTTTGACGCTGGCCAGCACTGAGAGGATTCACGCCACCGATACCATAAGCACGAGCACGATCAACACTGCTACCGATCATATAACCTAAAAAAGCGCCAAAGATGCCAAGTAGGTAATAACCTAAGGCGATACCAATTAATTTAAACATGTGTATTTACTTCTTATCTGAAAGACTAAGGTAGAGCAGAATGCCGCCCCATAAGCCGAAAACCCAGCTCATGGTTGGAATACCAATAAACATTGATGGTGCGTAACCATCTAAACCTTTAATGACGGCAGCACCAATAATAAAGGCTGCACCACTGAGTGCTCCTGCATTTCGGAAACTAGCATCACGTACTTCTTGTTTGAGTTGCTGTAAGTCGTGGGAAGACAACTGCATTTTAAGCTTGCCTGCTTGTGCTTGTTGAGCGATTTCATGAAGCTTGCGAGGCAGGGTAGGAAGTGTTTCTGCCCAGTTTGGCGCTTCTTGTTTGAGTGTTGCTAAGGCCGCTTGCCAGCCCATTTTTTCATGCATCCATTGCTCAAGGATAGGTTTCGCTGTTTTCCATAAATCGAGATCAGGATATAACTGACGACCTAAGCCTTCTATATTAAGCAGTGTTTTTTGTAATAGAACTAATTGTGGCTGTACTTCCATATTAAAACGACGTGCCGTTTGGAATAGACGTAATAATAATTGGCCAAACGAGATTTCTTTTAATGGCTTGGCAAAAATAGGCTCACAAACACTGCGGATAGCTGCTTCAAATTCATCAATACGCGTATCGGCTGGCACCCAACCAGATTGAATATGTAGCTCGGCGACACGACGGTAATCATGATTGAAGAAGGCTAAGAAGTTTTCAGCTAAATAACGTTGGTCATCAGGGGCTAGTGTACCCATAATGCCGAAATCAACGGCAATATAGCGTGGTTGTTCAGGATTAGTGGTATCAACCATAATATTGCCGGGGTGCATATCGGCATGGAAGAAGCTGTGTTTGAATACTTGGGTAAAGAAAATTTCAACGCCGACTTCTGCCAAGCGTTCCAGATTCACATTTTGTTGTTTTAATGCTGCGATGTCACCAATCGGTGTGCCATAGATTCGCTCTTGAACTAATAGTTTATTCTTGGTTAATGGCCAATGTATTTCGGGTACATATAATAAAGTGCCATCCTCAAAATTCCGTCGAAGTTGTGATGCCGATGCTGCTTCACGCATCATATCAAGCTCATCAAACAGGTTTTTTTCTAGTTCGTTAACAATTTCTTTCGGGCGGAGACGCTTGCCTTCTGACCAATATCGTTCCGCTAAAGCTGCGAGTGTATGTAATAAATCTACGTCGCGCTTAATGGCTTGTTTGGTATTCGGACGAATAATTTTTAGCACAACATCGCTGCCATCAATGAGCTTTGCAGCATGTACTTGGGCTACAGAAGCGGAGGCGAGAGGCGATTCATCAATGTGACTGAAATACTCTGCTATCGCATGTTCACCATACGTTTTTTGGATGATTTCTAGCGCTTTTTCATTAGAAAAAGGTTCGACTTGATCTTGTAGTTTGGCAAGTGAATCTGCAATGTCTTCAGGTAAAAGATCCCGTCGTGTCGATAACAGCTGTCCGACCTTTACGAAGATAGGACCAAGGTCTTGTAAGGCGAGCCTTAATCGTTCGCCACGCGGCACATCTGTTTTATTACGCCAGCGGTAAGGTGACAAAAAGCTTAGGTAACGTAATGGGCGTAATAGGTGGGTTGCTTGAATAATGTCATCAAGTCGGTGTTTGGCTAATACATGGTTGATTTGAATGAGTCGAAACAACTGTCTGACTTTCATTATTTAGTCCCTTGTAATCGATTAATTCGTGCCTCTAGTCGATCAAAGTCAGCGCGGAGTTTATCAATGTCAGTTAAATAGTCATTAATTTGTGATTTGTCTGGAAGGATGCGAACTTCTTCACGAAGGTATTCTGCCAAGTTGAGCTGCATTGATTGATGGGTCGACGTTGCCCAACTAGCTGCTTGGCGTAAACCATGAGCGATCGGATAAGCTAAGGTATCGCCGGTGAGTTTAGCGAGGAGCGCTTCCCAGTCAAAATCAAAGCCTTCCATAAAATCTTGTAGTTGCTTGGCAAACTGCACATCGCCATGAATTTCAACGTCAGAAGAAAACAAATTATCTGGATTTTGGCCAAGCCTGATTAGGGTGATGGCATTAGCGCTGATAGTGAGATCGGCAGTATCAGCAGCAGTGTTGTCCAATACTAATTGCTGTTTATTGATTGCAACGCTGATCGTATAAGCAATATCTTTAATTTCAATAACTAGACTGCGCTGATCAAATTGATCTAGCTTTTCTTTGCTTTCTGGATCGTGATTTAAAGCGGCATTAATAGCCCGCTCAGCTGGTTTTAATATCATTGCCATTTGAGTTTAGAATTTGTAGCCGCTATGTAAGGCGACGATGCCAGCAGACATATTATTGTAGTCACAGCGTTCAAAACCGGCATCGCTCATCATTGATTTTAATGTGTTTTGATCTGGATGCATGCGAATTGACTCAGCAAGGTAACGATAACTTTCTTCATCACCAGTAAACACTTTACCTATTTTAGGTAATAGCTTAAAAGAGTAAGTATCGTAAATCGGTGCCAACCAGCCATCAGGTTGTGAAAACTCTAATACTAATAACTGACCACCCGGCTTTAGGATGCGGTGCATAGAACGTAGCGCTGCATCTTTATCGGTCACATTACGCAGACCAAAGGCAATGGTAATGCAGTCAAAGCTGTTATCAGGAAAGGGCAGGCATTCAGCATTGGCTTGTACATAATTGATATTGCCAGTTACACCTAGGTCGGTCAGTCGATCTCGACCGACATTCAACATACTGGAATTAATATCGGCCAAGATAACTTGGCCGGTACTACCGACCATTTTGGAGAACTTCAAAGCGAGATCGCCAGTACCACCGGCGATATCTAATACTTTGGCACCACGTCGAACACCGCTAGTGTGAAGTGTGAATCGCTTCCATAAACGATGGACGCCCATCGACATCAGATCATTCATCAGGTCGTATTTAGCTGCGACAGAATGAAATACGCCAGCAACATGTTTAACTTTGTCATCTACTGGGACATCTTTGTAACCAAAATGGGTGGTGTTTTTTTGTTCCACAAGCAATACCTTATTGTTGTCGTTGGTAACCAGCTTGCTGTAGCCGGTTTAAGTAATCCTGCCAATGTTCATCATATTCAGTGGCTAATTGATAAAGGTGGTCCCATGTAAAAAGACCGCTATCGTGACCATCGTCAAAGTAGATCTTTAAGGCATAGTGACCAACAGGTTCAATTTGATTAATACCTACATTTTCTTTATGTGTCTGCAATACTTCCTGGCCAGGACCATGGCCTTGTACTTCCGCTGAAGGAGAGTAAACACGTAGATATTCGGCGGTGAGTAAGTAACTATCATCACCATAGTTAAGTTCTAAAGATTTAGACTTTTTATGTAAGGTGATGCCACTAGGTACAGATTGATTTGCCATACAATTTATTTCCTAAAGAATGTAACGAGACAAATCTTCGTCTTCGACTAATACGGTGAGTTGGCTGTTTACATAGTCAGCGTCAATAACAACCGGTGTTGCATCTTCATGACTGGCATCAAAAGAAACTTCTTCTAACAGCTTTTCTAATAAGGTGTGTAAACGACGAGCACCGATGTTTTCAGTTTGCTCGTTTACTTGCCATGCTAATTCAGCAAGTCGTTGCAGACCTTCATTGGTAAATTCTAATTGAGTATTCTCTGTCGCTAACAATGCAATGTATTGTTCGGTTAATGAAGAATCTGGCTCGGTCAAAATACGTACAAACTCTTCTGCGCCCAGAGCATCAAGTTCAACACGAATCGGTAGACGACCTTGTAACTCAGGAATCAAATCAGCTGGTTTACTTAAATGAAATGCGCCAGAAGCAATAAATAAGATGTGATCTGTTTTAATCATGCCGTATTTAGTTGAAACAGTACTTCCTTCAACTAATGGTAGAAGATCGCGTTGTACACCGGCACGTGATACATCAGCACCGCTACCACCACCATCACTGCGGTGAGTGATTTTATCTATTTCATCTAAGAAAACGATACCGCTTTGTTCAACTTCTTCGATAACTTGAACTTTTAAGTCTTCTTCATTAATAAGTTTATCGGCTTCTTCTTCGGTTAATGCTCGCAGTGCTTTTTCAACGGTCAGTTTGCGAGTTGATTTGCGAGCTGAACCCATGTTTTGAAACATATCTTGCAATTGGTTAGTCATCTCTTCCATGCCCGGAGGGGACATGATTTCAACGCCAACGCTAGGTGCATTTAGTTCTAACTCAATTTCACGGTCATCTAATTTACTTTCACGCAACATTTTACGAAAGCGTTGACGTGTAGTGGAGTCTGCTTCTGTGTCTTGATCGCGAGCAGGCGGTAATAGCGCATCTAAGACTCTTTCTTCAGCAGCATCTTGCGCACGCGACTGAACGGCAGCAATAGCTTGCTCACGTAACATCTTCATAGCAGTTTCAGCTAAGTCGCGAATAATCGACTCAACATCACGACCTACATAACCAACTTCGGTGAACTTGGTCGCTTCGATTTTGATAAACGGCGCATTTGCTAGGCTGGCAAGACGACGAGCAATTTCAGTTTTACCAACACCAGTAGGACCTATCATCAAAATATTTTTAGGCGTGATTTCGTGCTGCAACTCAGTAGATAGTTGCTTTCGGCGCCAGCGATTACGTAAAGCAATGGCGACCGCTTTTTTTGCCGCTTGTTGACCAATGATATGTTTATCAAGCTCTTGAACAATTTGTTTTGGAGTTAATACTTGCATAGTGATTTATTATGACTCGCTGTCTAATGTTTCAATAGTAAGGTTATGGTTGGTATAGATACAGATGTCTGCAGCAATATTAAGACTCTTTTCAACAATATCTCGAGCACTTAGTTCGGTATTTTCCATTAACGCGGTTGCAGCTGACTGGGCAAAGGGGCCACCAGAACCAATGGCCATTAAACCATGTTCAGGTTCAATGACATCACCATTACCGGTAATGATAAGTGATGATTTGCTATCTGCGACAGCAAGTAAGGCTTCTAAACGGCGCATCATGCGATCGGTACGCCAGTCTTTTGCTAATTCAAGTGCGCTACGAGTTAAGTTTCCTTGATGTTTCTCTAGTTTAGCTTCGAAACGTTCAAATAAGGTAAATGCATCCGCTGTGCCGCCGGCAAACCCTGCAATAACTTGGTCATTGTATAAACGGCGTACTTTACGCGCATTTCCTTTCATAACCGTATTACCAAGGCTAACTTGGCCATCGCCACCAATAACAACTTGGCCATTACGACGGTATGACAATATAGTAGTACCTCGGTACTGCTCCATATAAAACTCCTGAACATAAATACTGAAAATATAAGCGCAAATAGTATACTATGGGTTGTTTATTGGCGCAGTTATAATCCTTCTAAGCTACTAAAGTTTATGGCTGAAAAGCACTAATTTTATTTTAATTGATTTTAGTTGTTGACAAGAAGGACGGTTTTCTGGAAAATGCCGTTTTTTTAGTGGAGGGGTTCCCGAGCGGCCAAAGGGATCAGACTGTAAATCTGACGGTTCATCCTTCGGAGGTTCGAATCCTCCCCCCTCCACCATTTGATTTAAGAGTTACGCGGGTGTAGTTCAATGGTAGAACTCCAGCCTTCCAAGCTGATCACGTGGGTTCGATTCCCATCACCCGCTCCATATGTTTGGAATTAGGCCCGCATAGCTCAGTCGGTAGAGCGCATCCATGGTAAGGATGAGGTCATCAGTTCGATTCTGATTGTGGGCTCCACAATTTTTGATTAGACAGGGATTTACTTGTCTGTTTTGTTTTTGTTATAGCTAGATAATATTGACGGGGAGACTAGTCATGTCTAAAGAGAAATTTGAAAGAACTAAGCCACACGTAAATGTGGGCACAATTGGTCACGTTGATCATGGTAAAACGACTTTGACAGCAGCGATTACAAAAGTAATGGCCGAAGCTCAAGGTGGTGAAGCAAAAGATTTCGCTGATATCGATAACGCGCCAGAAGAAAGAGAGC